>ERZ827156.2388-NODE-2388-length-19390-cov-10.428291_pt1 | contig 19390 bp, 18 predicted proteins | sample MGYA00519919_ERZ827156 | MGnify/ENA primary metagenome ERZ827156 (study PRJEB31778, sample SAMEA3449269) | human gut metagenome | biome: human gut; feature: human-associated habitat; material: faeces | place: United Kingdom | collected 2010/2012 ...
GTTGAAAACGAAGGTGATATGGAAAAAGCTATGGAATTCCTTCGTCAGAAAGGTATTGCTTCTGCTGACAAAAAAATGGGCAGAATCGCTGCCGAAGGTTTGGTAGGCTCTTATGTTGAAGGCAACGTTGGTGCTATTATCGAAGTTAACTGCGAAACTGACTTCGTTGCTAAAAACGATGAATTCAAAGAATTAGTTTCTAACCTTGCAAAACTTATCGTTGCAAAAAGACCTGCTGATCTTGATGCATTGCTTGCTACAACTTGTGACAAATGCGGTAAAAAAGTTGAAGATATCATCAAAGAAAAAGTTGCTACTATCGGTGAAAAAATCACTGTAAGAAGATTTGATATTGTTGAAGGCAATCCTGCAACTTACATCCACAACGGCAAAATCGGTGTATTGTTAAACACAGATTGCGCTGACGAAGCTCTTGAAAAAGATATCTGCTTACACATCGCTTCTAACGCTCCTGAATTTGTTTCAAGAGAAGAAATCCCTCAATCAGTTATTGATGAAGAAACAAGAATCGAAATGGGTAAAGAAGACCTTGCAAGCAAACCTGAAAACATCAGAGCTAAAATCGTTGAAGGAAGAATTAACAAACTTATGGCTGGAAAATGCTTGTTAGAACAGCCGTTTGTTAAAAACCCTGATCAAACTGTTGCACAACTTTGTGAAGGCAAGTTGAATGTTAAATGCTTCATCCGCTACGTATTGGGTGAAGGTCTTGAAAAAAGACAGGACAACTTTGCAGAAGAAGTTGCAAAACAGATGAAATAAATCATAAGTTATCATAACTTGATTTTATAAAAAAAATTCTATTTTATAACGGGTGAAAACCCACATTATAGAGGAGAAAATCCCTTAAATGTACTATTTTTAGTATGTTTGAGGGATTTTTTTTGCTTTCTGAATCCTGAAAATGCAAAATATCTTAAATTCATAAAATATCATAAATTATCACGTCTTATCGTAGAATTTTGGTTTATTTTGGTTTGATTTGGGAAAATTTTGGTTCAACCAAATTAGATGCGAAGTCTTCCTGTTTCTTTAGTAAGACGAAAATGTAACACAATAATCAGAGCCGATATGAGTTTTCATTCTAAAAAATGTATAAGGAGGAAGAAAGAAATGTGTAAGGTAATTGCAATAGCAAACCAGAAGGGTGGAGTAGGAAAAACTACTACAACAGTTAATTTAGGTATTGGATTAGCAAGAAAGGGAAAAAGGGTTGTGTTAATAGATGCAGACCCACAGGGTAGCATGACAGTAAGTCTTGGAATTGATGAACCAGACAAGATTGAGTATTCATTGGCAAATGTGTTAATGGATGTTGTAAATGAGGAAGAAATCGATTATGCAAAAATAATTTTAAAACATGAAGAAAATATTGATTTTATTCCGGCAAACATAGAGTTGGCAGGATTAGAGGTTTCTATGGTTAATGTAATGAGCAGGGAATTAGTAATGAAAAGATTTATTTCTAATATAAAAGAAAACTATGACTATATTCTCATTGACTGTATGCCAAGCCTTGGAATGATAACTATTAATGCGCTTGTATGTGCCAATTCAGTACTAATTCCAGTTCAGGCATCGTATTTACCGGTAAAAGGATTACAGCAGTTAATAAAGACGATAAGCAGAGTAAGAAGACAGATAAATCCGGAGCTAAAAATAGAAGGTATGGTTATGACAATGGTTGATATGCGTTCTAACTATACAAAGGACATATTAGAGGCATTAGAGAGCACCTACGGAGAAACAATTGGAATATTTGACAGCAGAATACCAATGTCAGTAAGAGCTGCAGAAACAAGTGCTGAGGGAAAGAGTATATATATTCATGATCCAAGGGGAAAGGTGGCAAAAAGTTATGAAGAATTAACAGAGGAGGTGCTTGTACATGAGTAAAGTAAGAGAAAAAATAAAATTAACAAGTTATGATGAATTATTGAAAGTGGAAATAACAGATGGATTAAAAGAAATAGATGTAGATAAATTACATGATTTTAGCAATCATCCATTTAAGGTGTCGGATGATGAAAAGATGGAAGAATTAACAGAGTCAATAAGGGAAAGAGGTGTACTTCTTCCTATATTGGTAAGGAAAACAAATGACGAAGAATACGAGATAATATCGGGACACAGAAGAACTCACGCAGCAAGACTTGCAGGAATTGAAAAGGTGCCGGTTATTATAAGGGAATTAAGTGATGACGATGCCACAATTGTAATGGTTGATTCAAATATTCAAAGAGAAGAAATTCTTCCAAGTGAAAAAGCATATGCATTTCAAATGAAACTTGAAGCGATTCAACATAAAGGAATAAAAGGAGAAGAAAGCAGGGAAGTTGTAGGAGAGGCAAATGGCTTGTCAGGGAGACAGGTATCACGATACATAAAGCTTACTAATCTGTTACCGGAGTTACTTGAAATGGTAGATGAAAAAAAGATTGCCATAAAACTTGCAGTGGAAATAGCAGAATTGTCCGAGAGTGAACAGCAGGAAATTTTAGATTATTTCAATCTTGGATATAAGGTTAGTTTAGAGCAGGTTAAGGCAATTAAAAATAAGGAAAAATCAACAGACATCATTGAAAGATCGGAAGAGAAAACTCAGCAGAGTGCAAAGGTTACAATATCCAGGAAGAAACTTAAGCAGTATTTTCCTGAAAATTATACAAAGGCAGAAATGGAGAACATAATTTACCAGTTATTGGAGAAATGGAAGAGTGATGGTTATGACATTTGATTATTATTATGGAGCTCAGGCAGAGCAGTTTAATTTCATAAGAATTCCCAAAGCAATGATTGTAGACCCAATGTTTGCAGATTTGTCAGTCAATGCAAAACTTCTTTGCGGCTAACGGCGGTACAGGCACAATGGCAGATGTGACCGGTATTTCCGGCAAATACACGCTTCCTGCAAACGGCTTCACTGCTCCTGCCGGTAAGCAGTTCAAGGCTTGGAGCGTTGGCGGTGTTGAAAAGGCTGCTGGCGACAAGATTACCGTTACTGCTAACACTACCGTAACTGCAGTTTGGGAAGCTATTGAGTACAATGTAACCGTGACAGGCGGTACTGCATCCGTTGGTGCAGGCACTCCGATCACCAAGGCAACAATGGGTACAACCGTTACTCTGACCGCAGGTGCAGCTCCGACCGGCAAGGTATTTGATAAGTGGGAAGTTGTAAGCGGCGGCATTACCCTTGCAGATGTGAATAGTGCAACCACAACATTTACAATGCCTGCGGAAGCAGTAAGCGTGAAAGCGACCTACAAGACCACACCTGTCACCACCTATAACCTCACAACAAGCGTAAACGGCGGTCACGGAACGATTTCCGCAAGTAAGACAGGACTGACGGCAGGCTCAACCGAAACGATTACCTTTTCCCCCGATGCAGGCTATGAAATCGACACCGTTACGGTGAACGGTACTGCAACATCTGTATCTGGCAATACTTTGAATGTTACGATGAACGAAAACAAAACCGTTGTTGTAACATACAAAGCAATAGAGTACAACATCACCGTTACAGACGGTAAAGCGACAGTAGGTGCAGGCACTCCGATCACCAAGGCAACAATGGGTACAACCGTTACCTTGACTGCAAATGCGGCTCCGTCCGGCAAGGTATTTGATAAGTGGGAAGTTGTAAGCGGCAGCATTACCCTTGCGGACGCAACCAGCGCAAGCACCACATTCACAATGCCTGCGGAAGCAGTAAGCGTGAAAGCGACCTACAAGGCAATTCCCCATACCCATACCTACGGCAGCGAGTGGAAGTACGATGCCGACAACCACTGGCATGAGTGCTCCTGTGGTGATAAGACCGATGTTGCGGCTCACACCGCAAGCGAGTGGATTATTGATACTCCGGCAACGGCTACCGCCGACGGCGCTAAGCATAAGGAATGCACCGTTTGCAAGAAGGTTCTTGAAACCACAACGATCCCCGCAACAGGCAGCACTCATACCCACAGCTACGGCACAGATTGGAAGTATGACGACACCAACCACTGGCACGAGTGCCAGTGCGGCGACAAGGCCGACACGGCAGCACACAGCTTCCAGTGGGTGATCGACAAGGCCGCTACCAAGGAAGCTACCGGCATCAAGCACGAGGAATGCACCGTTTGCGGCGCCAAGCGCAGCGAGAATACGGTTATCGACAAGCTCCCCGACAGCGGCAACACCGGCAATACAGGCAGCGGTGATAATAACACCAATAAGCCCGGAAAGGACGACTCCATCAAGTCTCCTCAGACCGGTGACAGCAGCAACCTCATCGGTTGGCTGGCTGCTCTGTTCGTCAGCGGCGGCGTTCTGACTCTGCTGGGTGTAAGCGGTAAAAAGAGAAAGGAATCCGAGGCTGAATAAGCTGACGCTTCCGAAATCGAAATAACCTAAATACAATAGGCGGTGACGGATCATTCCGCCACCGCCTATTTCCCCGAAAGCGGACTTGGCAGCAAGTCCCTTTCCGAAAGGCGGCAACCACGGCGTTGCCGCTTTTCGGAAGGACTACAGGACACTACGATAAGATAAAGGAGATAAGCTGCCATGGCTGTTTCAGAGAGAATTCCCTTCAGCGGCTTCCTGCTGCCCCTACAAGAAGGGTACACCTACAGCTGTGACCGCCGCACCACGGACGGTATGGAGTTGCTGTTCATTTTCCGTGAGGACGGGCATTCACGATATTACTTTGAGTCGGATATGGAAGAATTTGATCGTAAGGCGGCAAGTGACGCCTACAGTCTGACCGTGTATCCCCGGCCGGACGGGGACGGAGAGGTATCCCTGCTCCATTGGAAGCGTGCCGCCACGGACTGATTTTTCCTCTTTCGCATGACCAAGCCCGGCGTCACGCTGACCGGCGAGATGTGTCTGTGGGAGGACGAAACGCCCATCGGCACCGGTCTGCCGATGCTTTTTGACTTCCTGGATGAAGTCAGAATATCGAAGTAAAAGTAAAGCAAGGTGAAGCAATGCAGGATAACAGAATACCTCCGCAGACAAGACCCATGACCGAGGCGGAAATGCTCCGCAGGCGTAAGCTGCGCCGTGCGGCAATCAAAAAGCAAAAGCGGAGAAGGACACTCTTTCTTACCGCCTGCGGCCTTGTGGCGGTGCTGCTCATAGTGGGCATCGTGCTGCTGTGCCGAGGCTGCGGCCATACCGAGGGCAGCCCTCATAACGAGAGCATCTACGGCAGCTTTGCAATGTCCGACAGGAACTGCGTCTATACCTTCCGTGAGGACGGCAGCGGAGAGCTGCGGCTCTCCGGCACACCGTATAGATTCCGTTTTACGCTGTCCGGCAGGACGCTCTCTATCGACTTTGAAGCCGAGACACTGACCGACTGCGAGTACGAGGCGGCGTATACCGATACGGGGCTTGAGCTGACCGCAGGCAAGGGTACGGCGACACAGGGTGAAAAATTTACGCTGAACAGAGCAGAAAATAAGACCCATGCGGTCATGAAAGGACGGTGACGGCGATATGCCGCCTGAAAAGAGAATAGCCGAACGGACCGCAATCTCCGGCACAGTTTCAAGAGCGCTCAGCAAGTAAAAAACTTGCTGGGCGCTCTTTCTTTATGCCTTCGACAAAAATCAGCCGTTTTTAGCAGCAAAACAAACGGTTCGGCAAAATATTCCGGCAAGGAGGTGATACCGGTGTACAGTGCAGTGCTTTCAAAGGACATACCATACGGAACTATGCCGTAAAGGGCGGCCGCCCTGCCGTCCTTCGGCGACAAGGTGAGAATATGAAAAAGAACATAGGAAAGAGGCCGAACACCTTACCGCCGATGCACATGGACTGCCAAGGGCAAGAGAAAAATCGTATGGCGATGCATTACCGACTTGACTACGGCAAGAAATACTGCCACCACTCGCCGAGCATTGAGGAAAGCCTGCTGCAAGACGCCGTTATGAGAGCCATCATGCAGACGGCATCGATGAGGAACGCATCACCGAGCTGATGAATGAGAAGCAAAGACTTACCGTACAGCTCGAACAGTATGCAGCCATGCGGCAAAAGAGAGAAAGCGCAAAATCCCGACTCGATGAGATTTCCACCATACTTGACGGACTGCAAAATCACCCGATGGAATATGACGATAAGCTCGTCCGTCAGATAATAAAATGTGTAGTGGTGGAATCAAAAGAGAAAATCAAGGTGGCCTTTATCGGCGGCACGAAAATCGAGATGACGCTGTAAAAAGCCTTGAACACAGAAACGGAGTGATGTAGAATGATTGTGACAAGTGTTCAAATCAAGACAGCGAAAACGCAAAAAAATCTCTATTGTCTTGTCTTCAAAGAATGAGAACCTGTCGAAAATGACAGGTTCTTTTTTTATTCTCGGGACGGTGAACAAGATGTATTTTGAATACGGCGAAACGGAGATAAACTACCTGCGGCAGAAGGATAAGCGCCTGTGTGAGGTCATTGACCGCATCGGGCATATTGAAAGAGCCGTGGATACAGATCTGTTCTCCTCAGTTGTGCATCATATCATCGGTCAACAGATATCCACAAAGGCGCAGGCGACTATTTGGCAGCGGATGCAGGACGCACTCGGTGAAGTGAACGCCGAGACTATCCTTTCCGTCGGTGTTTCCGAGCTTCAGTCGCTGGGCATGACATTCCGCAAGGCCGAGTATATAACGGACTTTGCCGAAAGGGTGCATACGGGTACATTTGATTTGGATGCCGTGGAGCACATGGATGATGCTGATGCTATCCGTGAGCTGAGCGCCCTGAAGGGCATCGGCGTTTGGACGGCGGAGATGATACTGCTGTTTTGCCTTCAGCGCCCCGATGTGTTCAGCTACGATGACCTTGCGATACAGCGTGGGCTGCGGATGGTGTACCATCACCGCAAAATTGACCGCAAGCTCTTTGAGAAATACCGCCGCCGGTTCAGTCCCTATTGCAGCGTGGCAAGCCTGTATCTGTGGGCGGTCTCGGGCGGCGCCATCCCCGAAATGAAAGACTATAAACCGAAAACGAGGTGAACGCCGTGACTTTTATTCAACATTACGCTTCCCCTTTGGGTGGGATTTTGCTTGCAGCCAACGATATCGGGCTGACCGGCCTGTGGTTTGACGGGCAGAAATATTACGCCGACACTCTCCCCGCCGGGCACATTGAGCGTGAAACGCCGATACTTACCGATGCAAAACGCTGGCTCGATGTATATTTTTCGGGCAATGAGCCCGGCTTTAAGCCGCCGCTGCACCCTGTCGGCTCGGCGTTTCGGCTGGCCGTGTGGGAGCTTCTTTTGCAGATACCGTATGGGCAGACCGTGACCTACGGCGAACTTGCTCGCAAGCTTGTCGAAAAGCAGGGTGTCGAACACATGTCCGCTCAGGCAGTAGGTGGTGCGGTCGGGCATAACAAGATTTCCGTCATCATCCCCTGTCACCGTGTCGTCGGCACAAGCGGCAGTCTCACAGGCTACGCAGGCGGCATCGATAAGAAAATCATGCTTTTGGAGCTTGAGCAAGCCGACATACAGGGCTTTTTCGTCCCCTGAGCCAATGTTAGTTTGCGTTGCTTGCTGCAACGCTCTCTCATGCGTACAATAGTAACAGCTTCAAGGAAAGGAAGTTGCAGACTATGCTAAGTGAAAACATCAAACGGCTGCGCAAGGCAAAGGGGCTTTCGCAGGAGGAGCTTGCGGTCAAGCTCAATGTCGTGCGCCAGACCGTGTCAAAATGGGAGCAGGGCTTGTCCGTGCCGGATGCCGACCTATTGATAAAGCTCTCGGAGGTTTTTGAAACGCCCGTTAGCACCCTGCTCGGCGAAACGCCGGAGGTCACGGAGGCAGACAGCCTCAAAGCGATAAGCGAAAAGCTTGAGGTCATCAATCTACAGCTTGCGAAGAAAAAACACTCAAAGCGCAAGGCGCTGTACTGGGTGTTCGTAACACTTACGGCGCTGACGGTCATCGGGTTTGCGGTGCTGTTTTGTCTCGGAAGTCCATACCTCGGCTGGGACTACTCCGACCCCGAGACCGCCGTTTTCGGCGCAGCGTTCCACGCATTCGAGTTCACCTTCGTCCGCCTCGCCCCCATCGTCCTCATCGGCAGCCTCATCGGTATCGCCCTGACGAACAAGAAAGACTAAATGCCGTTGTATTTGAATATTAAAACCTGCTGACGCACAAAATACCTCCGTAAACATTTTTACGGAGGTATTTTTGCTGTGAAAAAGAATATTCTTGTTTCCGCTGTGGCGCTTGCGCTTTGCAGCGTACTATGCGGCGGGCTGGTCGCTCCCGTCAGTGCCGAGAACACCGCTCCGATTGCCGAAAACTTCGAGTTTGAGACCTACAGGGGCGTGTCCTTCGGCGGTCAGTTAGCCGCCGTTGACCCCGACGGCGACACCCTCAGCTACGAGATAACCACAAAGCCCGTCAAGGGCAGCATCGACCTTGACGACGACGGAAGCTTCGTCTACACCCCAGCCGACGGCAAGCGCGGCAAGGACTACTTCGGCTACAAAGCCGTTGACGCCGAGGGCAACCGCTCGCAGGAGGCGACGGTCATCATCAAGCTCGTTAAGTGCGACAGCGATGTCAGCTACATCGACATGGTCGGCAGTGGCAGCTTCCGCAGTGCGATGAAGCTTGCCGAGTGCGGCGCATTTGTCGGCAAGTGCATCGGCGGCGAGTATTACTTTGAGCCCGAGCACAGCCTCACAAGGGGCGAGTTTCTGAGCCTTTGCCTTGAGGCAACTGGCACTGACCTTCTCTCGGGCGTTGTGAGCACCGGCTTTTCCGACGACGACGATATCCCCTCGTGGCTGAAGTCTTATGTCTCAACCGCAGTCATGCAGGGCATCGTGAAGGGCGAGCTCACCGACAAAGGCAGCTGCTTCGGTGCAGACAAGGAGATAAGCCGTGCCGAGGCGGTGGTCATACTCGACCGCACGCTCAGGCTTTCGGATGTGAGCTACCTCAAGGTGAGTGAGGCCGTTCCGACATGGGCTGCGCAGTCGGCGGCTAACCTCACCGCCTGTGGCATAACCACCGCCGACGAGGCCACGGAGGACGCCCTCAGCCGTGCCGAGGCTGCGGACATGCTCGCCGCCGCAATGGATCTTATCGAGGCGAGATGACAAAACGGAGTGCGATTGCACTCCGTTTATTTTTTGAGCTTTTCACACAGGGCTTCGTCGGCCTGCGCCATTACGGTGCTGTAGTCGGTGTACACTACCTTGCCGGGCATTGAGCCGGACGGCTTGCGCACAAAGCGCACCATGGTGTAGTCAACGGCGGTCTTGCCGCCCTCCCTGCCCTGCGAATAGTAGGCGGCAATGGACGCCGCCTCGGCTATCGTCCGCTCGGGCGGCTCGAGACCGTCGCAGGATATGATGACATGACTGCCGTGCACCTGCTTGGTGTGCAGCCAGATGTCGGTGCGGCGGGCAAGCTTCGTTGTGAGCTCGTCGTTTTGGCTGTTGCTGCGGCCGACCAAAATTTCAAACCCGTCCGACGACACAAAGCGCAGCGGCCCCTGCTTTTTGGACTTATCGGGCTTTGCGCCCTTTTGCTTTTTGAGGTAGCCGGTGTCCAACAGCTCACGGCGGATATCGGCAAGGTCACGCTCGGTCTCGGCTCGATCTAACTCATCTAATACGCTGTTCAGATAATCAAGCTGCTTTTCGCCCTCGGCAACGAGCGTCGTGAGGTGCGCCTCGGCGGTCTTGAGCTTGTTATACTCCCTGAACATTGCAGCCGAGTTCTGCTGCGGCGTTTTGAGGGGGTCGAGCTTAATTTCGACCGTCGGGCAGCCGTCGGTATAATAGTCCTCAACGGTCACGGAGCTATCGCCACGCTTTAGGCGGTAAAGGTTTGCGGTCAGAAGCTCTGCGTTTTTGCGTATCTCATCTCTGCCGTAGGTGCGCTCGAGTTCCTCACACTGGCTCACGAGCTTGCGCTGGATGCGGTCTCGGGCGGTCTTGACGGAATGAGAAAGCTCCCGTGCTCTGCGGCGGCGGCGCTCTAAAAGCTCACGCTTTGAGTAGTAGGCATCGAGCAGATCACAAAAGCTGTCGAGCGTCTGCTGCTCATACTCTGCGCCGTACTGCTTGAGCGGCATGAAGGAAAACTCGGCGGGCTTGCCGTCTTTTAAAAGCAGTGTGGGGGTAAACTCCCCTGCCCTGACGCTTTCTAGGAACGCTTCCACGGCATCAGGCAGAAAGCCAATGTCGTTAAACGCCCTATGAGCAAGCTCACGGCAGACAAGCGGCGAAAGGCCGGAAAAGCCGTCTAGCAAGCGCTTATCAAGGGGCTTTGACGCATCGGAGGCATTCAAAACGGTCTCTATCTGCGCCCTGTCACAGTTGAACACGAGCGGCTTGCGCTGCTCGGGTGGAAGCCTATAAATCATGCCCGGGAGCATGCGCCGCTCGGCATCACCGCCGTATTCCATGCGGCGCAGGCAGTCGATAATCCTGCCGTCATCGTCGACGAGCACGAGATTTGAGCTGCGCCCCATGAGCTCAACGGCGAGCGTTAAATTCACGCTGTCGCCGAGCTCGTTGCGAGACATTATGTCAACCAAAAGCAGGCGCTCCCAATTCGGCTGCGTGAGCTTTTCGATCCTCGCCCCGACAAGATATTTGCGCAGGAGCATGCAGAACATCGGCGGCTCTGACGGATTTTCAAAGCTCTGCTTTGTTAATGCTATCCTGCCGCTGCCGGCACCGGCGTTGATGAGAAGCCGCAGGTTTTCGCCGTTGTTGCGCACGGAAAGCAGAATTTGTTCACGCTCGGGCTGCTGCACCTTGTCGATGCGTGCGCCCTCTAGCTTGGGACGAAGCTCCGACACTAGCGCCGAGAGCATTACGGTGTCAAGTGCCATGGCTGTCCTCCACGCAAATTGCGTACAGCTCGTTTATCCGCTCAGTCATGCCTTGCAGGTACAGCCAGCCGAACAGTGCCTCTAAGCCTGTTGCAGCATGATACTGGCCGATATCCGCTTTGTGCGGCACGGAGTTGACCTTGGCGTTGCGACCACGCTTATATAGCGCAAGCTCGTCGGCGGTAAGGTGCGGCATGAGCCGCTCCATAGCGGCAGCCTGCGCCGGAGCGTTGACAATAGCGACGCACTTTTTATGCAGCTCCGTCACCTTTTTGTTGCCGTCCGAGCACAGCATGGTGCGGGTCAGAAGCTCATACACGCCGTCTCCAATGTGCGCAAGGCCGAGCATGCTTATATTGTTGATGTCACGAAGCTCCATTTTGGGGCAAAAGTAATCGTTCATATAGTCACCTATCGAAAAAGGGCGGTTTTATCCGCCCTTCTATTTTATTCGTCCGAATCCATCTCATCTGCAAACTCGAGCTGGGTCTGCAGGATCTCGGTCGGGGCGGTGCCCTGCGTGGTCTGCATTTCGAGCCACTGCTCACGGGTTATGATGATCTGGCGGGGCTTTGAGCCCTCAAACGGGCCTATGATGCCCATCTCCTCCATCTGGTCGATGATGCGTGCAGCTCTTGAGTAGCCGAGCTTCAGGCGGCGCTGGAGCATGGAGACGGAGGCCTGCTTGGTGTCGAAAATGACATCGACGGCCTGCGGCAGAAGCTCGTCATAATCGGGCTTATTTTCCGATGCGGGTACAAGCTCGCCGCCTGTACTGCCGGAGCTCTTGTCCTCGGCGGCTTTTTCGATCTGAGCTATGATATCCTCACTGTAATTTGCGGTGGACTGTTCTTTTATGAAGCTGACTATAGCGTCACGCTCCTCGTCGCTTACGAATGCGCCCTGAACACGCAGAGGCTTACCGCAGCCGAGCGGAGCATACAGCATATCGCCCATGCCGATGAGCTTTTCTGCGCCGTTATTGTCGAGAATGATGCGGCTTTCAAGTGCCGACGACACTGCAAAGGCAATGCGGCTGGGGATGTTTGCTTTCATAAGGCCGGTGATGACATCGGCGGAGGGACGCTGGGTCGCAATGACAAGGTGCATACCGGCGGCTCGTCCCATCTGAGCAACACGGCAGATGCTCTCTTCGACCTCCTTGGAGGCAACGAGCATAAGGTCTGCAAGCTCATCGATGACGACAACTACATTCGGCATCTTGGGCTGGCCGTTTTCGACAAGGTGGTCGTTATACGCCGAAAGGCTTCTAACGCCAAGCTCGGAGAAGAGCCTGTAGCGCTTGAGCATCTCGGTGACCGCCCACTGGAGTGCTCCGGCGGCCTTCTTCGGGTCGGTGACAACGGGGATGTACAGATGCGGGATGCCGTTATAAACGCCGAGCTCGACCATCTTGGGGTCTATCATGATGAGCTTGACATCCTCGGGGTTGGACTTGTAAAGCAGGCTTATGATAAGCGAGTTCATACACACCGACTTACCCGAGCCGGTCGTTCCGGCGATGAGCAAATGCGGAAGCTTAGAGATGTTGCCCACGACAGCGTTACCGCCGATATCCTTGCCGATGGCAAAGGTGAGGTCCGCCTTGGAGGTCAGGAATTTCGGAGAATCGATGATATCACGCAGGTAAACGGTGCTGATTATCTTATTTGGCACCTCGATGCCGACGGTGGAAATTTTATCGGGAATGGGTGCAATGCGCACGCTCACAACGCCGAGGGCAAGGGCGATATCGTCGGCAAGGTTGGTTATCCTGCTCAGCTTCACGCCCTGCTCAAGCTCAAAATCATATCTCGTGACCGTGGGGCCGTGGGTGGTCTCGGTGACGGATGCGTTAACGCCGAAGCTGCGCAGCGCATTTTCAAGCCTCGTGCGGTTCATGTCAAGCTCCTCGTCGACATTTGCGGCGACGGAGTGACCCTTTTTGAGAAGATATATAGGCGGCTTTTCGTAAGAGCCGTCCTCGTCCTTGGATTCGATCTCGCTAGCGACGGCAGCGGTCTCCGCCGCAACCTCGGCAGCGGACATTTTTTTCGGCGGATCCATGATCTCGGCAGCTTCGGTAGCGCCGCTGCCGCTGAGCTTAACGCCGGTGAGCGCTTCCGCCTCCTCGATGCTTATAGGCTCGACATCGGCGGTGTGGTCGATTTTGACCTCGGCTTTTTTATTCTTTTTGCCCGGTTTTTCGGTCTTTGCCTCCTCGGGCTTCTTTTCGAAGGTCGGCTCGTCATCAAGTGGGATATCGATTGCTCTGCGCTTTGCATTTTTGATGCGGCGCAGCTCCTCCTCATCCTGAACGGGCTGCTTTTTTACGGGCTTTTCGGGCTCCGGTTCGGGCTCGTACTCGGGACGCTCCCTGTTTCTTATCCACTCGACTATCTTGCCTATCGTGATGCCGAAGGCGTTGAGTGCAAAGAACACGAAGGAAACAACTAAGATTATCGCAGCGCCGTAGAAGCTGAACGCTTTCTGGAATGCAAACGCCAGCAGTCCGCCGAAAACGCCGCCGCAGGTCATTGCCTTACCGCCTGCGTAAAGGCCGCCGAGCACTGCGCCCACACCCTTGAGATTTTCAACGATGACGGTCGAAAACAGCAGGTCTAAAAGCGCACCGAGAAGCAGCGGCATTAAAAGTGCCGAGGTAGTCTTGAACGCAACGGGTCTGCCGTGGTGGAAGCCCTGAATTACGGCAACAAGCAGGAGCACGGGTGCGCACACCCAAAAGCCGTAGCCGAACAGTCCCTTTAGGACCGAGCTTATCGCCCCGACGATTATGCCGTCGCTGGAGAACACCGAGATACCCGTGAGCAGCGCCGCAAACGCAGAGGCAATGGCCGCCACCTCACGGCGGATGGGCTGGGGCTGGGTCTTGGCGGCAGTCTTGGACTGCTGCTTGGACTTGGTTTGTCCGCTCCGTGCCGTGTTTTTAGTTGTGGATTTTTTATTTTTGGTCTGTGCCATTAGTAAGCTATCCCTGCCTTTATCAGAATATCATGGAAAGAATTATCGTGAGTGCGCCGACTATCCAGCAGTAGTAGGCAAAGCCTCCAAAGCGCTTGCTCTTTGCTATCATCTTCAAAAGTCCTATCGCCAGAACGCCGGACACCATTGCGGCGACCATGCCGAAAAGATACGCCGGTATGAGCGAAGCGTCGATGCCGTTTTTGATTGCCTTTATTAGCTCTAAAAGCGTTGCGCCCAAGACAGCCGGAATGCTCATTAAAAGCGAAAACTTGACGGCGTAGCCTCGGTTTTGACCCGTTGCAATGCCTGCGGTTATCGTTGTTCCCGAGCGGGAAAGTCCCGGCAGGGTCGCAACACACTGGCACAGGCCGATGATGAGTGCATCGGAAAAGCGCATGTTCTTCTCGGTCTTTGTGCCCGGGGTCATCTTATCTGAAACCAGCAGCATAAAGCCCGTGAGAATGAGCGCTATGCCGACAAACACCGTTGACTGCGAAAGCTCGCCTATGTAATCGTTTATCGGCAGGACAAGCACCAGCGGCAGCGTTGCTGCAACGATGAGGAAAAACATCCTTGCCGCCGGATACTGCTTGGGTCTTCCGTCGGCGGTAACGGCCTTGCGGCCGGACAAAAGCGCCAGTACCTCGACGACCATCGCCTTTATGTCGCTCCAATACATGAAGCAGATGGCAATAAGCGTGCCGAAGTGCAGCAGGACATCGAAGAACATGTGTCCGCCCTCGATATCCGACATATTAAAAAGATTTTGGAGTATTGCAAGATGTCCCGAGCTGGATATCGGCAGAAACTCCGCAATGCCCTGAACAAGTCCTAAAATTATGGCTTCGCCAATTGTCATATCAGTCGGCCTCCATACCCTTATGCGATATTATGTATACCTAACCTAGTTATTTTATCATATAATGTATAAAAGCACAATAGTAAAAAAAGACGGAATTATCCGTCTTTTTTCGTTTCATCGCAGGCTGAATGGAGATAATCCAGCGCATCGGAGAGTGTGCCGATGCTGTCGATGAGGCCGCAGGTGACCGCCTCTTCGCCGTAGATGACGCTGCCGACATCGTTTGCTATCTCATCGGTGGCGAGCATCAGTTCATTATAGCGCTCACGACTTATATTCGAGTGGCTCGTCACAAAGCCCACTATGCGCTCCTGTATACGGGCAAAATAATTATAGGTCTGCGGCACACCGATGACAACGCCGTTTAAGCGCACGGGATGGATCGTCATTGCCGCCGACGGGGCTATGAAGCTGCGCTTTGCGGCTACGGCAAGCGGTACGCCGATAGAGTGCCCACCGCCGAGAATGAGCGACACTGTGGGCTTTTTCATACCGGCTATCAGTTCCGCTATGCCCAGTCCCGCTTCAACATCGCCGCCGACGGTGTTTAGCAGTATCAAAAGCCCCTTTATCTCCTCGGACTCCTCCACAGCGGCAAGCAGCGGCATCACATGCTCATACTTCGTTGTTTTCGTATCCTCGGGCATGACCTGATGCCCCTCGACCTGCCCTATTATCGTCAGACATTGTATCATTCCCTGCGGCGTTTGGGCAGTTACGCTGCCAAGCTCCTTTATCTCGTCCAAAAAAATCACCTCTGACTTAGCATAACCAAATCAGAGGCGAAAGTTTCATTTGAGCTGTCGGCTCATTCATTATAGGCTGCCAAAACGCCTTTATAGGTCATATAGCAGTCGAGCTTTGCCACGACCTCAAAAGGTGCGTGCATGCTCAGAACGGGTACGCCTGCATCGATGGTGTCGATATTGCGGTTTGCCATGAACTTGGCTATCGTGCCGCCGCCGCCCTGATCGACCTTGCCGAGCTCACTGAGCTGCCAGATAACGCCGTTTTCGGCAAACAGCCTGCGCAGGTGGGCGACCACCTCGGCGGAAGCGTCGCTTGTACCGGCCTTGCCTCTTGCGCCGGTGAATTTGCAGATGCCCATGCCGTAGTTGAGCTTGGAGTCGTTGCGCTTTTCCGAGACCTCGGGGAAGTTCGGGTCAAAGGCTGCGGTAACATCGGCCGACAGGCAGAAGCTGTTTTCAAAGCAGCGGCGCAGGCTCACGCCCTGCTGCTCACAAAGGTCCTCCATGAAGCACTCAAAGGCGCTGCTCTGCATACCGCTCACACCGTCCGAGCCTGTCTCTTCCTTGTCTGCGAGGATGCAGACACAAGTCTTGTTGGGAGTCTCCACATCGAAAATGGCGTGCAGCTCTGCAAATGCGCACACACGGTCATCGTGGCCGTAGCCGCCGATGAGCGAGCGGTCAAGACCGATCTCGCGCACCTCGAATGCGGGCACTGCGGTGAGCTCGGCCGACAGGAAATCCTCCTCGACGATGCCGTAGCGGTCGTTGAGGATGCTCATGATGCTCAGCTTCACTCTGTCGCTGCCGTCATCGGCGTAAGGCACACTGCCGATGAGAATATTCAGCCCCTCGCCGGTTATGCCCTCCTCCATGGTCTTTTTCATCTGATCCTTACCGAGGTGCGGCAGGAGGTCCGTGATAACAAACTGAGGGTCGTCCGGCTCACGGCCGACGGTGACATCGACGACCTCACCGTTTTTGAGCGCCACAACGCCATGCAGCTCGAGGGGGATGGTCACCCACTGGTACTTCTTGATGCCGCCGTAATAGTGGGTCTTGAAATATGCAAGCTCATCGGACTCGTACAGGGGGTTCTGCTTTAGGTCGATGCGGGGTGCGTCGACATGAGCGCCGGCGATGACGCAGCCTTCGTTCAGGGGCTTTTTGCCGATGACGGCGAGCATGAGAGCCTTGCCCCTGTTGTTGCGGTAAATTTTCGTGCCGGGTGTGAGCTCCATGCCGAGCTTATACTCGACAAAGCCCGCCGACTCCGCCTGCGCTATGGCGAGCTTCACCGCCTCACGCTCGGTGCGTGCGGCATTGAGAAAGCTCATGTACTCACGGCTGTAGTCCTCAACCGCGATGCGCTCGTCGGTGCTTATAAGGTCATAGCCGTTTTTCTGCTGATAGAACAGTTGATTTCTAATTTCATCCATTTTTCAGTACTTCCTTGTAAAGATTTGTGCATTTATCGGCAAAGTCCCGCTCGGTCGTATCATTGTGCAGGACATAGTCACAGCTGTTTTCAAAAAATTCGTTCGGCTTCTGCGCTGCAATACGCTTAACGGCATACTCACGGCTTATGCCGTCACGCTTCATGATGCGCTGCACCCTTATCTCCGTCTCGGCGACAACGCCGATGACCGCTTTGCAGCGTTTGGCAAGGCCGCTTTCGATGAGCGCAATTGCGTCGATTGCGGCAAGCTCTCCGCCGTTCATGGCAAAGTCGCACAGTCTGCGCTCGACCTCAAGCGAGATGTAGTGGTGCGTTATCTCGTTTAAAAGCTTCAAGTCCCGCTCCGAGCCGAACACGATACCGCCCAAGCGTTTGCGGTCGAGCTTTCCGTTCACCACCGAGCCGGGGAACGCCGTTTCGATGGCATTCAGAAGTTCTGCGTCCGTTTCGAGAAGCTCATGATACACGGCGTCGCAGTCGATTATCATCGCTCCCAGCGCTTCAAGCTGCCGCAGAGCTGTCGTTTTGCCGCAGCCCGTGCCGCCGGTTATACCCAGCACGGTGAGGTCATCGGCAAGGGCTTTTCTTATCGTTTCCTCGGGCAGCGCCGCTTCACGCAGTATCTTATACGGAGTTTTGCTCATGTCAATGATGGTCGATTCCGTGCCGATGCCGCACTTGCCGCCGTCAATTACGGCGGAAATTTTGCCGTCGAAGTATTCAACGACCTTAGCGGCGTTCTTTGGACTCGGCTCACCGGACGGATTTGCCGAGGGCGCTGCCAGCGGAAGCTGCGCCTTTTGCAGAAGCTCAAGCGTCAGCGGATGGTCGGGACAGCGCAGTGCAACGGTATCTCCGCCCGCTCGGACTATCTCCGGCACAATGGCTTTCGCCTCTAAAACTATCGTCAACGGTCCGGGCCAAAAGCGCTTTGCAAGCATTTTCGCCTGCTCTGGAACAGGCTCGCAGTAGCGCTCCATGCTGCCGCTGTCGGGTATCATGAGTGCAAGCGGTTTCACCTGCGGTCTGCCCTTGACCTCGTATATCTTCTCAACCGCTTCGGCATCAAGGCCGTTACCCGCAAGGCCGTACACGGTCTCGGTCGGCACGGCGACGAGCTCGCCGCTTTTTATGAGCGTGGACGCAAGGTCGATATTGTCTTTTATTATCGTTGTTTTCATATCCATTATGCCCGATTTTTAAGCTTTTCCGCCCGATCGGCCGTCACAAGTGCGTCGATTATCGGGTCAAGATCGCCGTTTATTACATTTGCGATGTTGAAATTGCGCACATCGCCGGTGAGACGGTGGTCGGTGACACGGTTCTGCGGGAAGTTATAGGTGCGCACCCTGTCGCTGCGGTCGCCCGAGCCGACCTGACTTTTGCGCTCGGCCGCTATCGCCGCCTGCTGCTTTGCCTGCTCGGCCTCATAGAGCTTGGAGCGCAGAATTTTCATCGCTCTGTCCTTATTTTTATACTGGCTGCGCTCGTCCTGACACTCAACGACAACGCCCGTGGGCAGGTGCGTTATCCTTATGGCGCTTTCGGTCTTATTTACATGCTGGCCGCCTGCGCCGGAGGAACGGTAGGTGTCGATTTGCAGGTCGTTGGGGTTTATCTCAAACTCGACATCCTCTGCCTCGGGGAGCACGGCAACGGTCGCCGCCGAGGTGTGTATCCTGCCGCCGGATTCCGTCTCCGGAACACGCTGCACTCTGTGTCCGCCCGCTTCAAACTTGAGCCTTGAATACGCTCCCTCGCCCTCGACAACGAAGCTTATCTCCTTTATGCCGCCAAGCTCGGTCTCGTTTAGGTTCACGACATCTATCTTCCAACCCTTGCGCTCGGCGTACATTGAGTACATGCGGAAAAGATCGTAGGCAAACAGCGAGCTTTCCTCGCCGCCGACGCCGCCCCGTATCTCCATAATGACATTGCGGCTGTCGTTCGGATCCTTGGGCAGAAGCAGTATCTTGAGCTTTTCCTCAAGCTCACCCAGCTTCTGCTTTGCCTCGGAATATTCCTCCTGCGCAAGCTCCTTGAACTCTGGGTCTGACATAAGCTCCTGCGCATCCGTCATCTGCTTTCCGCAAGCACAATACTCACGGTAGCACTGCACAATGGGCTCAAGCTCCTTGAGCTCCTTGGCGCATTTTGTGTATGCCGACGGGTCTGCGAATATCTCGCCGCTTTCCATGCGCTGCTGGATCTCGTTATATTTATTGTCAAGCTGTTTTAACTTTTCGAGCATAGTCCACTCCAAATTTATCGTGATATTTTATCATAGCACACTTTGGCGCATATGTAAATTATCTTAAGTTGACTTAGAGCCGAATCCCTATCGGTTTTGACGGGCAGCTTTCCGCCCATGCTTCGCTAAACCCCTATCCCATATATGTCCATTATGCCCGTCGGGCTTTATCTTTGCCTGAACGAAAATCTGC
>ERZ827156.2399-NODE-2399-length-19278-cov-3.782968_pt1 | contig 19278 bp, 31 predicted proteins | sample MGYA00519919_ERZ827156 | MGnify/ENA primary metagenome ERZ827156 (study PRJEB31778, sample SAMEA3449269) | human gut metagenome | biome: human gut; feature: human-associated habitat; material: faeces | place: United Kingdom | collected 2010/2012 ...
TCGGCTGGAAGCACCAGGATCTGGTGAAGCGTCTTGAGGCGAAGAGACTGGCTGAGGCGAAGGAGTACTACCAGGCCAAGAAGACTTCCGCTTAAGTCATTGTAATTGTTACACGACCCTAACGCGTGTTTGTTACAAACGAGTGCAGATTACAGATGGAAGGTGATGATGGGCACCTCAACCTCTTCCTGCGCCTCCTTCTCCCCCGACTTGGTCGCGTTCTCCTGCGTTGTCTGGTCTCCTGGAGTTGCCTGACTTGCCTGTGTCGCCTGCGTTCCCTGAGTCCCTTGCGCATTCTGAGCATTCTGAGCATTCTGAGCATTCTGAGCATTCTGAGCATTCTGAGTCTCTGGCGCCTTGTCGCCCTCCTTCTTCTCCACGTCCTTGCCGACGATGCGGACCTTGAGCGTGGCGGCCATCTCCTCCTTCTTCTCCTTCTCGCTGCGCTCCTTCTCCACGATCTCCGGCCGCAGCTCGCGCAGCACCTCCTTCTTCGCGATCTTCATCACGAACCTACGCCTTACGCCCGCGCCCCACCGCTACAGCGAGGGCGTGTTGTACACGCTGCGCTGCTCGGGCGTCAGCGACGACACCAGGTAGGAGGGCTGCCGGTGCGCCGCCTTCTTCTCGCCCAGCCCGTGCGGCGCGAAGATCAGCACGTGGTACTTCTTCTGGTGCTCCTGGAACACCAGCGACCGCATCTCCAGCGCGAACACGTTCATCAGCACGCCCTTCGCCTTCTCGTGCGCCGCCACGGCCTCCATGCACCCGTCCGCCTCCAGCCGCCGCGCGCGCCGCGTCAGAATGTTCAGTACCGTGTTGAACAGCTTCCAGTAGTCCTTCACGCCCTGCTGCTGCGGACTCTCCGCCACGCTCTGGAACGACGGCAGCGGCTCCTCGAGCGCCGGAATCTGGGGGATGCCCCCACTCTGCCCGTCGCTGAGAAGGACCTCGGAGGCGATGGAGGCGTCCTGCGGCTTCTGCGTGAAGAAGCGGACGTCGGTGACGAGGAGGTCCTGGTAGTGCGCGCGCATCTCGTTGCGGAAGGAGCGGAAGAGCTTCTCCACGACGTCCTCCTTCAGAAAGTAGCTCTTGATCACGCCCTTGTACATCTGCAAAAACTCCCACGTGCCGCCCTCGTCGCGCAGGCGCAGCACGCGCCAGAGGTCGCTCAGCAGCAGCGCCAGATACTCCGCGTTCTTGCTCAGCATCTCCTTCTTCTCGCGGTTGGCGCACAGCAAATAGCTGTTGTTGATCATCGTCAGGAGGTCGGTGCGCAGCTGCTCCGGCGACGAGTAGAACCCGAACCGCAGGTTGCTCGCGATCTCCGACCAGTAGCACAGCCGCTCCACCTTGCTCAGGTACTCCTACGCGTCAGCGCCGCGCCGCGGGCCCACGAAGGTGTTCGCACGGGGCACGCGCTCGAAGTAGGCGTTCAGCGCCTTGGCGACGGACCACTTGGCCAGCTCGTCCAGCACCAGCTTGCACTTGCGCGTCTCCTCGCCGCTCAGCCGCGTCTTCTCCACCTCGAACACCTTCACGCCCTCCTCCGCCGGCTCCTCCACCGCGTCGCAGCGCACCTCCGCCGCACTGCCCCCGCGCGCCAGCACCGCGCGCGCCACGTCGGCGACGGCCTGGAACTGGCGCTGGAGGTACTTGGCCTCGGCGAAGATGAAGGCGGAGCCGCGGCCGTTGCAGTGGTAGCGGCAGGCGGCGTCGAAGACCTCGTTCACGAGCCCGCACCAGTCCTCGAAGGAGCCGCGGCAGTGCAGCGTGTCCAGGAAGCCCATGGGCTGCCGCGTGGCGAGCGTGTAGTTGCTGTAGTACTCCAAAGGGTTGCGCTCGAAGTCGAAGTAGGGCTCGTAGCCCGCCAGCCGCACGCGCTTGAGGTCCTCCATCACCGCCTTGAACTCGGCGGGCCCCGCGGCGGGCGGGAGCTTGGCGGCGAGCAGGTTGAACTCGTTGTAGAGGAAGCGGCAGGGGTCGCGGATCCAGTGGATGGGCGCGCTGTCGGCCAGCTTGTTGTAGGCCAGGCAGTTGTCGAACATCACGCGCATGGAGGCCACGAAGGCCGTGCGGTCGTAGGTGGGCAGCTTCGCCTCGATGGTGCGCCAGCTGATGGGCGTCAGGATCTCCTGCGTGTACTCGGGCTGCTCCGCCAGCCGCTCCTCGGGCGTCAGGAAGATGGTCCAGCACCAGTGCGGGAACGTGCGCGTCTTCAGGATCTCCAGGCAGCGCTGCGCCACCGCGTGCCAGCTCGTCCTACGGCTCACCTCGCGCTCCGGCCCTCACGGCTGGCTCTCGTACCCGTAGGCACTGCGTGCCTGCGTGCGTGTGAGCGTGGCGGGCGGCAGCAGCACCGGCGCCATGGGCACCATCGGCACGGCGGGCGCGGGCGCGGACACCTCCTCGTAGCTGAGCGAGGGTGTGATGAGTGTGGGCCGCGCCTCCGTGCGACGCTTCTCCAGCTGGCGCGCCTTGCGCTCCGCCTTCTGCTGCTCGATGGCCTTCAGCGTGTCGGCGACGCGCGGCGACATGGCGGCGACGGCCTCGCGCAGGATGTCGGCGACGCGGTTGGAGAGCGTGATGGCGGCCTCGATGTAGGCGCGGCCCTGCACGGCGTCGAACTTGCGCCAGTAGCTGACGCAGTTGTCGAAGAGCAGCTCGAAGTCGGCGCCCAGCTTGGTCGTGGAGGTGTACTCGAACGACACCAGCCGCGTCTACGCGTCAGCCGCGCCCGCCGCCCCCACCAGGATGGCGCGCAGCTGGATGGGCTTCTTCACGTACTTCTCGTAGTCGGGCAGCTGCTTCGGGTCCACGGCGAAGTAGCGGATGAGCTGGAAGTCGTGGGCGCGCACCTTGTAGACCGCCTCCAGGACGCCGAACAGCGCCTGCGCCAGCTGCACCAAATCCTCCTTGTCCACCGACCCGCTGTCCACGGCCGCCAGCTTGCGCAGGAAGGCGGCGTGCAGCGAGTAGGCCTGCTTGCGGTTGTTGGTCTGGTCGGCGTCGTCCAGCATGTTGTAGTACAGGCAGTTGGTGATCAGCGTGAACACGTCGCGCTGGAACCCCGACACGGACTTGTACCGGCAGTTCTGCGTCTTGCGCAGAATGTCGCGGAAGCAGATCGGCGTCTCGATCAGCTGGTAGTAGTCGGCGCAGCTGCGCGGCACCGGGTCCACGAACAGGTCGTAGCTCGGCGTCCGCATCAGCTCCTCCACCACCGCCCGCAGCTTCTTGTTCAGCTCCGCGTCGCCCGATCCCGCTGCCCGTGGCTTCGACGTGCTTGCAGTGACTGTGTTGCTTGTAGCACCCGTGGTTCCCGTGGTGCCCGTGGAGGGCGCGGCGGAGGCCACGCTGGAGGGCGCGCTGGGAACCACCTCGGACGCCAATGCCGGCGAGATGGCGCTCGCGGCTTGCGAGGACTCCGCCTTGACGTGGATGCTCGAGGACTCGATCTTCACCTTCACGTCCGGAGTGGCCGCCTCCGAACTGAGCTTGATGGACACGACGGGGCGGATCTTCACCGAGGCGGACTTGGACGGCTTGAGAGTTGCCCGGCCATCTTGTGACGACTCCGCGTGCTTGTGCTTCTTCGACTCGGCCTCCTGACTCACGGACACGGAATAGTCGTCATCATCGTCGCTGTCACTGATCACGGCCGTCCGCCGCACGCTCTTCTTCGGCGGCTCTCTCTCGTATGTGTTGGCGGCCGAAGCAGAAACCGTCCGCTCCATCTCGCCTCCGGAAACGGTAGCCTTGATGCTGCGCTTCCGTTTGAGACTCTGCCTCGCGACGAGCGCGTTGTTGGGTCCGGAATACCAGTGCTGATGAAGACTGCAGTTATTCCAGCTGTGAAAAAAGGACCTGTACTTCTCCTTCTCGATCTCCCTCTCGAGCATTTCGCTAATCAGCGTGAGACTGGTGTTCAGGTCAAGGTCGTCAGTCATATTCGCGTTGTATTCGACGGTGCACTGAATCCACTTCCGCAAATCAGACAGAAAGGACCCGCAGGACGCCTGATTGCGCAAAGTGACCTACGCGTGAGAAGGAATCCGTTTGCATACGCGAAGAATCCCGGGAGAGGAAACGCGTAAGATTTTGCCGTTTAGATAGAAGCAATTCCGTGACAATTCTAAACGGGGCACTGTTTGGCATACTGACTCGAACCACTCCACGAGGTCTAGGCAGATGTTGTAGCTCTCGTTATCCATAACAGCAACGATCACGGATGCGCTTTCGCTACAAAAAGGGATGGCAAAAAGAGGGGCGATTCGGGTGGAAAGCGCCCCCATCCCAAGGATTTGAATCGCCGCTCCTTCTACAGAACAATCATTATTCTTTTGTATCTTTGCGTTCTTTTTCGATATGCCTATTGTCCTGTCTGAGTCGGTGCCGGTGGCGGTCGCTCACGCGTAGGCATTGCCAGAAGCTGCTGAAGGAGCTTCCCGAGCCTAAGGCTGTGTGGAAGTACATGCTTGCCCTCACCCAGATCCCCCGTGGGTCCAACAAGAGAGGAGAGACCGTGAACAACAAGAGAGTTACTGCCTTCCTCAAGGAGAGAGCTGAGGAGCTGGGCTGCGAGACGTATGTCGACAAGGGTGAGAACCTCATTATACGCAAGAAGGCTACCCCGGGTGCGATCTGTGTTTCCACGATGATCCGTAGGATTCGAGGACAAGCCTGTCATTTGCTTCCAGGGACACATGGATATGGTCTGCCAGAAGGATGACAACGTGGTCATCGACTTCTTGAAGGATCCCATCATTCCCCGTATCGACGGTGAGTACTTGAAGGCCACCGGCACGTCTCTCGGCGGTGATGATGGCGTGGGCGTCGCCATGTGCTTCGCGATGCTGGAGGACGAGACCCTGCAGCACGGTCCTCTGGAGGTGCTCATCACCCGCGACGAGGAGATCGGTCTGATCGGCGCGGCCAACCTGGAGGCGGGCGTGCTGAAGGCAAAGTACATGATCAACGTGGACTCGGAGGCGGAGAACTCCGTGTGCGTGGGCTGCTCGGGCTCCTTCACGCTGGAGATGACGATGCCGGCGGCGCGCGAGCAGGGCGCCTACGTGCTGCGCCAGGTGGTGCTGAACAACTTCATCGGCGGCCACTCGGGCTGCGACATCCACCTGGGCCGCGCGCACCCGCTCGTGACGCTGGGCCGCATGCTCGCCAGCGTCGACTGCGACTTCCGCCTGGTGTCCATCGACTGCGGCACGGCGCGCAACGCCATCCCGCGCAAGTGCGTCGCCACCTTCGCGGTGAGCGCGGACGAGGCGGCGGAGTTCGAGGCGGGCCTGCAGGCGGAGTTCGGCCGCTTCGCGCACGAGTACGCGCTGATCGAGAAGACGGCGACGTGCACGGTGTCGGAGGCAGCGAGCGCGCTGGCGCCCTGCGACAAGGCGACCACGCGCCACTTCGTGGACTTCATCAACGTGTACCCGTTCGGCGTGCAGCGCTACTCGCCCGAGTCGCACGACTTCGTGGAGACCTCCGTGAACTGCGGCATCGCGCAGACGCTGGAGAACGGCGACCTGATGTTCACCTCGTCGATCCGCTCGTCGTCGCTGACGCAGATGGACATGATGTACAACAAGATCGTCTCCATCTGCTCCATGTGCCACCTCTCCATGTCCGAGAAGATCGGCGCCTACCCCGGCTGGGAGCCCAACCTGCAGTCGCCGCTCACCAAGAGCATGGTCGCCAGCTACGAGGAGGTCACCGGCATTAGCCCGCGCGTCTACGCCATCCACGCCGGTCTGGAGTGCGGCCTCTTCCTGGAGAAGTACCCGCACCTCGACTGCTCGTCCGTCGGCCCTGAGCTGAACTTCCCGCACTCGCCCGAGGAGAGATTGCTCATCTCCAGCGTGGCGCCGCTGTACAAGGTGCTGACCACCTGCATGAAGAAGCTCTACGAGTGGCGTGTTTGTTCCAAACAGGTGCATTGTACAGTTCAAAAAACCCTCGCCTGGCTCGCCCGCATGCGCGCCAGCCAGCCCTTCGGCTTGTACTCCCGCAGCGTCCGCAGGTACGCCTGCATCAGGGAGGCGTTTCCCAGCTACGCGTCAGTCCGCGCCGCGACGCGCACGGTGTGCACGCAGTGGAACATGGCTTCCTCCTCGCGCTGGTACGAGTTGAACAGCGTCTCGTTGCGGTGCTTCGCCTCCTCCAGCTGCTCCTCCGTGCTCTTCCGCGCGGCGTCCAGCTGCTGCAGCTGGATGAGCACCTACGCCTCACGCGCCCGCGCCGCCCGCACCGCCTTGAACTTGGAGGCCATCTGCTTGCGCTTCTCCTCCAGCTCGCGGCACTTCTACGCCTCAGCCGCCGCGCCCGCGCCCACGGCCACGCTGGAGGTGAGGTTCTCGGTCATCTCCTGGTAGTCGGTCTGGAGCTCCTCGATCTTCTTCAGACACATCACGCGCTCGCTGTCCGCCTTCTCCGCCTGCTTCTTCAGCGACTCGATCTCCTCGTCCTTCACCTGCGCCTTGATCACCATCAGGTGGAACTGCTCGTACGGCACCGACTCGCCCGACGGCGTCGCCGTCACGTTCGCCGTCTGCGACAGCGCCGCCTCCTTCAGCGCCGCCACCTCCGCGCTGAGCGACTCGATCTTCTGCTACGCCTCACGCGCCGCCGCCGCGCCCACGTTCAGGCTCACGCAGCGCTCCTTCGCCACCAGCAGCTCGTTCGCCAGGTCCAGGTACTCCCGGCTGCTCTTCACGTCCACCGGCTGTAGGCTCAGCTGCGTGAGCGACGGCATGTCGGACAGCGCTCCCTGCTGGGTGCTTGGCTCCGCATTTGACGGCGTGGCGGAGAGTGTGGCGGGTTGGACGGCCTCGGAGTGGGAGACGCGGAGCAGGTCCTGCAGCGAGGCGCTGTTGGAGGGCGAGAGCGGCGCCGAGGCGACACCCTCGGGCGACAGCAGCACCTGCAGTGACTCGTTGCCTGCGCCTCAGCCCGCGCCCGCGCCCGCACCCTGTCGCAGCCGCTGCACCTCCTCCTTCAGCTCGCTCTCGCGCTGCTCGCGCTCGCGCACCTTCTCCTGCAGCTACGCGTCACGCCGTACCTACAGCGCTACTGCCTGGCACTTGGCCTGGTACGCCAGCACCTGGTCCAGGTACTCCTTCTTGTCCTGCTCCAGCTTCGCCAGCCGCGCCTCCACCGCCTCCACTGTGCTCTTCAGCGCGCAGTTCTGCGACACCACCTCGCCCTGGTCCATCTGGCTGCGCTGCAGTTGCTGCAGCTCCTGGCACTTGCCCTCGTACAGCTCCTTGTACTACGCGTCACGCCGCGCCCGCGCGCCCGCCTTCTGCAGCCCCGCCAGCTCCTCCGCCTGCTGCTCCAGCTGCGCCCGCAGCGCCGCCATCTCGCGCTGGCCGCTCGCGCTCTCCACCGTCCGCGTCAGCTCCGCCACGCGCAGCTTCAGCGCGCGGTTCTCCTCCTCCGCCTTCTCCACCTCCTCCTGCATCATCACGAACTGCTCGTGCAGCTCCTGCGCCTCACACACCCACCTCGCTTTTACTCGCATCGCCGCGGGGTCGGCGGCCAGCTCGTCCAGCTTCATCTGCTGCTGCACCTTCTCCTTCTTCAGCTCCGTCACCTCGCTCTACGCCTCACGCCGTGTCGCCATAGCCACGCCCAGCTTCTCCGCCGTCGCTGTCAGCTCCGCGCGCTGCTGCTCCAGCTCCGCGCGCACGCGCTCCAGCTCCTCCACCATCACGTCGCGCTGCGCCACCTCGTTCTGCAGGTCGCGGATCTGCTTGTCTGCGCCTCACGCCCGCGCCCACACCCCACCCTTCTCCTCCAGCAGCTGCTCGTAGTCCACGCCGGGAGACGGCTCCTCTACGCCTCAGCAGGGGCAGCGACGCCCACCCACGCCGTGCAACGGCGAGTCCGCGTCCCAGTCGTGCCAGTCGTCCTCCTCGTCCTCCATGTCCGGGTACTCCTGCAGGATCTCGTCGAACGTCTTCAGCGGCCCGTCATCCTCCTCTCCCGGCTCCGTATCGGGCTGCATGCTAGCCAGCACGTCCTTGAGCAGCTGCATCAGTGTATCCTGGGTGTCTTTGTCGAGGGACGTGATCTGGCTGACGATGACGCTGCTCTTCTCACTCTGCATCGCCACGCCGAGAATGAGCTTCACCAAAAACAGCACCTCTTCATTGTCGTGACTACTGCTGAATCCCACTTCGTACACAGCACTCTCTGTAGATCGCCTCCGCATTAAAAACGGGGTCGCTGTTGCTGTCGTCAACGATTTCGCTTTGCATGAATGATTGGATGGCGTTGAAGAGCGCCTTCGATTCGTCCTCCGTCACGTGCGTCGTGTCGCTCACCGAAGGGTAGGAGAACGAGTCATTGCTACACTCAACATGCCAAAGAACAGTTACATTTGTTTCAGCACTTGGCACAGGACCAGTCCGTCATAAAGGTCGTTGAAGGAGGACACCGTCTTGGCCAACCCTGGAAAGGACTCCATCTTTTCATGAAACACCCCTTGAAACGCGCTACCCAGGTGATAATCGCGTGCTCCACTTCCGGTGATACGGACTCCATCGCAAGTGCAGTAATCGATGCAGAATCAGGACAATCCCCTAATCCAAAAAACGGGCCCAAACGCGTTGCGCCACAAAGCCCCCCGATTATTACATCATGATAACCGCGGGAGCATCAATGGATGTTGAATCCGCAGAATTCAAGGATGAAAGGTTCTTTTGCTATTATCGTCGCAGTACTGGTATGCGGTATCTTGTTGGGAGTTAACCTATAGGCTTCGGTGGCGTTGTCGACGGACTGTTCTCGTTTGCCGCTGCGGCTCACTTGTAGGCTCCCACAGAATTGACCGTTCTCGTGCCAAGACCAACAAGTACATTGTAACCTACGATCTCACTCCCCTCGTGTCCGATAGCCAGTTTGCTCTGAGGAGCGTCCTCTCATCCCTAGGTGGGTCGTGAAGGAGAAGGATCTCATCGCTCGCAACTACTCGTGCGTTGTTCTCCCTAACTGTGAGGTTGTAGGTATGAATTCAACCTGTGCAAGGGAGTGAAGTATCCTCCCGTGTACGGTGGAACGGAGAGCACCTGCAAGAACAAGACGGGTACGGGAGGCTGGTGGCGCTCACCTGCAGGTACGGAGCTGTATCCCGCCTACCAGCTGGATCGCAACAACAATTGCCGCAACCTGGGCTATGGCACGGACCCTGACCACATGAGATGGGCTCCCATCGGTTGTCGTTTCGTAGCGGCGCTGATTCGAAGATTACGATGACCCCACCACGGGCGTGGTTGTGCACTACACTGGCGGCAGTGACGACATGTGCAACGGCAACCAGAGAAGCCTTCGCCTCTCGTTCTTCTGCATGAACAATCCGCACACCCTGCCTAGCGAGACCTCCGTCGTGGAGTACCCCATGTGCACGTACAACATCGAGATGCAGACGCAGTTCGCGTGTCCCATCTCCTGCGGTGAGTACAACCGCAAGCTGTGCGGCGGCCGCGGCGTCTGCGGCTACGACCGCGACAAACAGAGAGCGCGCTGCTTCTGCAACGACGGCTACTACGGCACGGCCTGCGAGAAGGACGGCACGGGCCTGTCGGAGCTCAGCTCCTCCTCGTACATCCTGATGTGCGTGTGCGGCTTCCTGCTCATCGTCGAGATCGGAGTGTAGGCGTCGCGGGCGGGCGTGAGCGGTAGGCTGATCATGTGGAAGAAGGTGAAGGGACTGCGTCTGGACCCTGCTGCTTATGCCAACCTGAACAAGGAGAATATGGGAATGATTAGCAATATGGCATAAATGTGTTCGCTTATGGGCTGTTTGTGGAACAAACGCGGGAATCATTGGTTGCGACGCTCGTTCAAAATTTGGAGAGCAAACTGAGCAAAAGCAGCGGGGGTGCACGCCTTCTCCACGAAGGGATGCTTCAGCATCTCGTCGGCGGTGCCTCGCTTGCTGGGGTCGAGCTCCAGACAGCGCTTCAGGAAGTCGAGGAACTCTGGGGACCACTTGTCGGGGTTGTGTACGGTGGGCGAGGGGGAGGTGTGGATCATCAGCAGCGCCTACGTCTCATTCTAACTCCCGGCGCCCACGCGGAGAGGGGGCTCGCGGTAGTAGGGCGGCTCGCCGTCGGCCATCTCCAGCGCGGTGATGCCCAGCGACCAGATGTCCACGCTGCCATCGTAGGCCGTGCCGCGGATGAGCTCGGGCGCCATCCAGAAGGGCGTGCCCACCACGGACTTGCGGCGGTTCTCCTCCTGCGTGAGCCCCACGGCGAAGCCGAAGTCGGCGAGCTTGATCTCCCCCTTCGTGTTCATCAGCACGTTGTCCGACTTGATGTCGCGGTGCAGCTTGTTGTTGTGGTGCAGGTACGACAGCGCCGTCAGCACGTTCTTGCACACGTATGCGATGTGCGTCTCGGGAAAGTCGATGTCCGGACCCAAGATCTCCGTCAGGCACCCCGCGTCCATCAGCTCCATCGCGATCTACGCCTCACGCCCGCATGCCTCCCCCACCCACAGCTTGTCGTTCCACAGGTAGCAATCGCGGATCGACACGATGTTCTGCTGGTTGCACATGCGCTGCAGGGCCAGCTCGTTCTTCAGGTTCTTCAGATCGGATGCGGGCGCGACCTTCAAGGCAATTCGCTCCCCGGTAATTGAATCTGTTCCCTTGTACACCGTGCCCGAGGCGCCTTCGCCGAGGCGCTGGTTGATGTTCACGTACACTTTCAGTGGATCCTCCTCGCGAATAAAAGCAGCTAGGGGTGATCCCCGCTCTCCGTGCCCACCCTGTCGCAGCTCCTCCGCAAAATCACTCACTTTGGGCAGGGGCGCGGGCTTGTTCTGTGAATCCATGTAGGTGAAACAGTCCACTAACGCCTCTTTGTTCTTCATCGCCATGTCCTTGGAAATGTTGCTCGTCTGGAGCCACACCTTCCAATTGTCCGGAAGGCCCTTCAAACCTACGGTCGCAGAGCGTGCCAATCACCCACCCAACTCGGAATTGGGATCAATTTCCACATGATTCATGCTTTTGAAGTTTGACGGTTTTGATACCTCAACGGGAACCCCTACGATTCATCGAAAGGATACGACTTTACATTTCTTCTGTCTTCTTCCGAATCCAAACCAGCCCGACGCTCTGTGAGTCGTCTTCTTTCCCGGAATACTCACTTCCTCTGCACTGTTCATGAACTACTCAACAGTGAGTCTTTTATTCCTTTCAATCCCATCCAGCAAATAGCTTACAGAAACACGATCTTACGATAGATAGTTTCTGCTCCATCTTCCATCTTTTGGCAGAACCGCGGTTTTCTTTAGCTCACGGCAGTGTGCACTGTTTCGATCAAAACGCGAGAATGAGGGAGGAAGTCGTTACTGTGATGGCTCTATCGAGTGGATTTAGCGATAGAAGTGGGTCAAGGAGAACTTGAAGGATCTCGATGTGGATGAGGATGTGAGATAGTGAAGATGGTATCGAACAGTAGACACTGGGAGAGTACATTTCCTCGATCGTTGCGGACGACTCGGAGCCTTTGGACAGTCGGATGGAAACTGTCGAAACGATCCTCCTCGACTCCACCGAAAAGGTGGCAGCGTGCTGTCCTGCTCATGCATAGGACAGTTCCCACTTTCTGGAGGCGCTCCGCTCCTTCTTGTCCAGTCCGTCCGTCGTCGACGCTCCGGTGGAGGAGGTGAAGGAGAAGAGCGAAGAGGAGAAGCGGGCGGATGCGATTCGCGAGCGCATCAACAGGGAGCGGTTAGAAGCGCAGAAGGAAACACAGAAGCGCAAGACGATGTGGGCCACGTGAACAGGATTGACGGGTAGCAACGTCAAGGAGATGCAGCAGCGAGAAAAGCTCCTGAACACCTATGGCTTCGATATAGTGGAGGCGGACGAGGATGGCAACTTGATCTATCGCGAAAAGAAGGTGGTGTCTAAGGGAGGCAGTGAGAGCTAGGAGGAAAAGGATCCCATGGATGGGGTGAACGAGAATGCGCTTCGCGTGAAGCTGATTGAGAAGAAGAAGGTGGGCTCAAGTAGGCGTGGTGATGACCTAGCGCGAAGATATGAAGGCGCAACACGACATGGAGGTGAGGAGGAACAAGGAGCTGGAGGCGAAGAGAAAGGCCGATCAGGAGAAGAAGAAAACTGTCCGAAAGGAGAGGAGGGGACGTGGCGACAGAGGAATGTAATATGTCATTAGGTTGTTTCTCTTTTGCAACAAGCGATGCCACACCGAATGGATATGGCGCAAAAACGCGCATCATGCGCGGCACGTCGGAATGTGGGAGCGGGGAAGAGAAGGACTCAGCAGCCGGTAGAGTCAGAAACCCCAGTCATGAATTCCGTCGTGGATCGAATTATCATTATTGTGTACGTATAACCGAAATGTTCAAGTGGGCATCCATCCCGTGAGAAATAACGCGCAGGAAGGGATCAGGAATCCAGAAGAAATTGGCGGAGGCTCTGCAGGATGTGAACTGGGGTGCGTCGAGTACGACAATGAACGAAATCGCGGAGGCCACTTTTTATGAGTAAGCCGTCCTTTCCGGAGCGCGTCTCATCGATAGAGATGACTTCAAGGAGATTTTTGCCACTATTTGGAAGAACCTGGAAACGACGCAGAAGAACTGGAGAGTCATGTTCAAAGTGTGCTTTGGAGGCGTCCGTTACCGCTAGGCCATCTCCCTTCTGGAATACCTGCTGAAGAACGGAGTGGCGACTTGCGTCGATGAGACGCGCGATCACATCTACTATCTGCGCAACTTGGAGCAGTTCAGCGTGATGGATCAGGGAAAGGAGCGCGGCCAGGGAGGTAGGGCTGTTCTTCGGTTCTCACCACGCAGTGCGCGATAAGGTTCAGGTCATTATGGCCATGATCCAGGACAACGAGACTATGCAAATCGAGCGTCAGAAGGCCCAGCGCCTGAAGAGAAAGTTCGCCTCGGTCAAGTCTGTGGGCTCTGCGCCCGCTACTCCCGCCCCTGCTTCCCCTGCTACTCCGAAGACCGGCATGGGTTTCTTCGGCAGCGCGAAGCCCGCCGCGCCTGCGCCGAGCGGTCCCAGCTACAGAGTGAAGGGAGGCGAGCTGGCGGACATCCCGACCGCAGGGCAGGTGATGAAGCCCACGAACACGACGGCGAGTAAGCTGAAGTCCAACCTGAGCTCCTTCGGCCACATGGTCGGTGGTGTGATGTCCTCTGCCGCCGCCTCCGTGTCCAGCACCGTCTCCCAGGTGAAGAAGACCGAGGCCCCGCAGTAGGCGCGCGTGGCGGCGCTGACGGCTAGGGAGAGAAGAAGAACGCAGCTGCGCAACTTCAGAGACCTGCCCGAGGATGAGACGGCCGTGGAGCCCGAGCCGGAGCCTGAACCCGAACCCGAGCCTCAGCCCGTGGCGGCGCCCAAGCCCGCCAAGCCGAAGGTCACTCGCGCTACCAAGGAGGCCCAGGCCCTGTTCAACTTCGGTGACGCCACGCCCTCTCCCATTCCTGCCGCCGAGACGCACCACGAGCCCGCCGCCTCCATGTTTGCTCAGCCCGCTCAGCCCGCTGCTCCTGCTCAGCCCGCTCAGCCTGCCCAGCCTTCCGCTGCTTCCCTGTTTGCGCAGCCTGCTCCCCAGCCTGCTGCTCCCGCGCAGCCCGCGCCCAAGAAGGAGATGGACGAGTTCGACTTCTTCTCCAGCATCCCCTCGAAGCCTGCGCAGCCCGCGCAGCCTGCCCAGCCTGCCTCCGACCCGCTGAGCGGTCTGGGACTCAACTTCAATGCGCCCATGCAGCAGCCCATGCAGCAACAGATGTACCAGCAGCAGATGCCTATGCAGCAGCAGATGCCCACCCAGCAGCAGCAGATGGCGTACCAGCAGCAGCAGATGCTCAGACAGCAACAGATGTACAGACAGCAGCAGCAGATGTACCAGCAGCAGCAGATGTACCAGCAGCAGATGTATCAGAAGCAGCAACAGCAGCAGCGCGATGCGTATAACATGACTGGTCTGTAACCATTCCGATGGCGGCGTTGCGGTGTTTGTTGACAATTGTGTTTCGATTCCCCGTCACAAAACGGACCATGAGAGCGTGCGCAATCTTCCTTGCTATCCTGATGGTGGCTTCTTGCGAGTAGCAAGCGCTGGAGGGGCCTAAATCCCAGAGTTCACAACTACGTCAACATCCCCAACTTCTTTGAAGTGACGGCCCATTCTTACTACGAAGCGGGTTACATTGCATGACCTCCCATTGTCATCCTGATTTCTAGCTTGGCAAGAAAACGGCTGACCTCATCAAGTATCACATTTCCGAAGATGAGAACATGCAGAAGAAGCTGATTCCCTTCTACAACACTCCCGAAGGAAAGAAGTGGTTCGATCACTTCGTTGATACCAATGTCGCGATTTCCTCTGTGGTTCTGATGTGCAGACCCGTGTCTTCCCCGACTACATGGAGGAACTGCACGGAATGGCGGACGGCTCCAGCACCCCCTTCTACCAGCTCTTCCTGAACATGCTGCAGGAGGAATTTGGTTACGTTGTTCCCAGCGAGTTCAAGTTCACCCCCGCGTCGCACTGCTCCGACTACATTCTCAAGACGGAGGATAACTCCATCATTGTCCACAACGAGGATGGATCCGGCATGATCGATTTCAACAAGACCATCATCGTGAAGGAAAAGCTCTACATCAGTGCGAATGGCTTGGGGTGTTGAGGCGTAGACAACAAGCTTGTTTCGAACTACACGGCCTTCACCTATGCTGCCCAGATCCCCACGGCAGGTGGGGAAGCAGGGAGGGAGTGACGCGTAGCGTACGGCTGGAATGAGCATCTGGCGTTCACGATGAACTACCTGATGACGAAGACGACCGACACGGACGGCGTGGGCCGCGTGTTCGTGGGCCGCTACCTGCTGGACGCGAAGGACATCGACGACGCGATGGCTCGCCTCACGCAGTACTCCTTCGCCGCGGGCCACAACCACCAGCTGCTCGACCTGAAGACGGGAAAGCTCCTCGACCTCGAGGTGGCTCCCTTCTGGCAGGTGCGGCTGCAGTTGCATATTCACGCGTAGTACGGCGTCTTCGTGTCCACGCCCGGCAGACCGCACTGGCACGCGAACTCCTACAACGTGGTGAACGCCGACGACGTGGGCCTGCCCAACTCCATCGCCAGAGACGAGCGCGCTGCGGAGATGAAGGTGCCCGAGAACCTGAAGGAGATGATCGACGTGCTGGGCGACACGTAGGCGCGCGGACCGGGCGTCAGCCGTAGGAAGCACCCCACGTGGCCCATCTACAACGACACGACGCTGAACACCGTCGTGTTTGACTGGAAGACCCGCACGCTGACCATCTTCATCGGCAACCCCAAGGACAACCATGTGTACATGACCATGCCCTTCTCTCCTCTTTGTTCAACAAACAGCTTCATGCTTAGTGCTCAATCGGAGTGACAATCTCGGAAATGACCGCTACCTCTAAAACCCCACAACAAGACTCACTCGTCGTGCCCTTGGGGAGGTCCAGCGTGTGCGGGCGAGGGTACTGCTTCCGGAACTCCTCCACCTTGTTCTGCTTGCGGTACTCGTACAGGAAGTCCGTCGTCCCGTCCGTGCGGATGATGCGCACGTTCGGGCAGCCACCGGAGCCCAGGTCGTTGAAGATGCCCGCGTTGATGGCGTCTGCCGCCAGCTCGATCGCCTCCGCTTCCTACGTCTGAGTCCCGAGCCGCGCAACCACCTCCATATCCGGCTTATATCGGTGCTCCAGCACGGACATGGCCGCGTAGGAGCCGGAGCCCAGCGTGTCGTAGGGGAGACTGTCCACGCTACACTCACAGCCACGCATCGCCCCTACCTTCCCTCGGGCCAAATGCCGTAGAGATGAGGACCCTCAAGATCGCAGCCGCCGAGAATGAGGGCCGCCTGGATGTTGCCGCCGTACTGGAAGAGTCTCTCCGACAGCAGGGTCATCGCAGCGACGAGACGGCTCTGCTTTCCGGTCTGCAGACGCATCAGCGCCAACTGATTGCTCACGAGCTCGGTGATTTGATCCGCGTCCGCAGCCGTTCCGGCACCGCAGCAGTATATATTCGGCGCAATGTAATGGACCTTCATGGTTTCTTTATCTACAACGAGAGACTCCGTGGTAGCCCTCTGATCGGCGGCGATAATCACTCCGTTCTTGTATACCAGTCCCACGATGGTGGTTCCCGTCTTCATAAACGAAGGCCCCACCTTGAATCGCTCCTGGAGCAGCTGATTCCTATTTCGTTAGCAATCCGACCCGATATAGGCGTACCTTGAACAATTGCCAAACAGAAAACCCTGAGGATAGACTACGCCGTCAACTCACAGAAGGAGAAGTGTACAATTCTGCTCGACGGACTGTGTATCTCTTTTCATTTCCATGTTCTGATTCCGGCCTTTCCCTCTTGAAAGCGTTTGATTGAAGAAGGAAGAAGACGCCCGAAATCGGACCGATTTCGGTAGCCGGTTGCAGAGTGGCGATAGAGATGGGGAACCGATAGAGAGCCGGGCTCCCTCTGCGTTCTGCCATAACCGGAGTCAACGCCCCATGAGATGTTCAATGCCTCCTATCCTCGCCTATAGAGTGTCCATAACCGTAGGAATTGGAACGAAGGTCGGGGGAAACGAACTGACACCATCTCATTCCTCATTCTTTTATCCGTTTTCCGCTTGTCGTTTTATTCAGCATCTGCTTGGGCATCTACGGGTTGTCATTGCAGCTGGTATCGTGGGAAATGGCAGATCCTTCATCAACGGGAAAAGCAATCGTTCCGTTCAGCTCGATGACCTACTCGAGCAGAGTGGACAGTGAGGACGGAATGAGGTGCCAAATCGTGCTAGTTTACTTCGTGCTGAAGCTGTGCAAGGAAAAGCAACTCAGCATGAACTGCTTCGGGAATATATTAACCAGACTGTAACCCGTTTTCATTCTGGCTGATCTCCAGACTCGATCAGAAGCTTCTCACGGTGTCGTCGATTTCCAGCATCTATCTGAAGCGTATCGACTCGTTCCAAGACCCAATCGACGATATTCTCCATGATTTGGAGACGGATTCGTTTGTGAAAGAACTCGTTGTGCATATCGTGCGTTGTGACGACTAGAACCAACTGATCGATTCTCTCCTAGAGAGGAACGCAAGCGCCACTCCATCTTCCTTCTTTCGAGACTTTGAAGTGGCACTTTACCGTTTCATTAAGCAGTAGTGCATATGCAGAATCGGGAGTGGTGGGTTTGGCAGCGTGTGGAAGGTGCGCAAGCTGTTTGACGAGCAAGTGTACGCCCTGAAGCAGGTGCGGGTCCTGTGGGGTTACTGCAATGCCCTCACGCGCAGAATGGACCGGGAGGGGCAGGAGGCGCTGGAGAACGCGCGCGGCGAGGTGGTGACGCTGTCGTCGCTGCACAACAAGCACATCGTGGGGTACTACTCCGCGTGGATGGAGGAGGAGTAGGGGCCGTGCGGGCGTGTGAGCGTAGACAGGAGGGCACGCTGCTGACGCAAGACGGCGAGTGAGGGCGCGGGCGCGGCGTGAGGGTTAGGAGCTCCTACGCGGAGGAGACGGAGGCGGACTCCTTCGGCGAGTCCAATTGCTACGGGCTTCACTCTCCCAGGTGCGTGCGGGTCTGGGCGGTGAGCGTATAGGCACTTCTCCTCGCCGATCCCCGAGGACAGCATCCTCTACAACGACTACCGCCGGACGCGCCGCGACTCCGGTCAGGCGCTGGCGCTCGTGCCGCACGAGGCCTCGGCCGCCGCGCCGCGCGCCATCTCGCTGTTCATCCAGATGGAGTACTGCAGCGACGGGTCGTTGCGCGACGTGCTGAACGAGGGCTCCGCGCCGCTCTCCGTGCGCGTCGACTTCTTCCGGCAGGTGCGTATGGAGTTGTGCGGTGAGGCGTAGCTGCTGAAGGGGCTGGCGTACCTGCACGACCAGGGCATCATCCACCGCGACCTCAAGCCCGAGAACATCCTCCTCCACGAGAACAAGGTGAAGATCGCCGACTTCGGGCTCGCCTCGCTGAAGGCCTCGCTGCGCCGTCGCCGCGCGTCCCCCCGCTGAGGCGTAGAGCAGTTCCGCTGCAAGTTCCCCTCCTCCTACCACTCCAGCGACCACGCGTCGCGGCCGCCGCTGCCCGTGTACGCCGGTGGTGCATGCTTTGTTTGCTCACCCGCAGGGCCATCGTTCCCCTCGCAGGAGGTGGTGATCGAGAGCCTCCACACCAGCGAGGAGAGGGCAAAGCTCGTGCCCTCGCTCTCCGGCAGCGCCTTCGTGTTCGAGGACGTCTGCAGCCACTCCCCCTCTTCCTCTTCAGCGCTTTCCCAGTCATCCGCTTCTTCCGTTTCATCCATTTCATCCGCTTCTTCAGTTTCTTCAGACTCTTCGGTTTCTTCCGATTCGTCCAATTCATCCGTTTCTTCAGACTCTTCACAATCCCTGCAATCCACAGACTCAGACTCTTCCTGCCAGCAGTCATCAGAGGGGGAGGAGGCGGCAGACCCATCTCCGGACAGTTCGCAGAACCAGCTGGTGGTGAGCCGCCCGCCGCTGCACCTCACCTCGGGCATCGGGACCACCACCTACTCCAGCCCCGAGCAGCGCTTCTCCAACCACTACTCCACCTCCTCGGACATCTTCTCCGCCGGACTCATCCTGCTGGAGCTGCTAATGTGCTGTTGCCGCGCGACCGTCACTCGTAGGATGTTCCGTACCGACATGCACCGGCTTACGGTCTTCCAGCAGGTGCGAGACGATCCCTCAGATCTCCCTCCGGAGATTCTGCAGGGCTATGCGCAGTTTGCTCCTGTTTTGAGGGCCATGCTGAGCAAGGATCCCCACGCTCGGCCCACTGCTAGGGATCTGCTCGAGCTTCCTCAATTTGGGAAGAAAACATCGCGGGAACTGCTCTCCGTCATTGAGGCAAAGAATGAAGCCATTGAGGCTAAGGATAGGCGAGTGGGGACAGTGATCGTGGGTCAATCGTAGATCCGAGAATTGGAGGAGTTACTGAAGAGGAGTCATCAGGGACTGTAGAATTGTAGTTTTCCTTTTCCTTTGTGTTTGTTTGAATGGATTTTACTGTTTCGTTTTACGAAAACTGTTTCTATTCTCTGGGAGCAATGATCACAACGAATCGCGGATCCAACTAGAAGGACGTGGATAAAAGTCACTTCCACTATTATTATGTCAATTTCTTCACTGGAAGGACCGTTTGTTGTTGAGAAGGAAAAGGGATTTCAACTAGGGGGGTGCCTTCCCCGAATT
>ERZ827156.2408-NODE-2408-length-19213-cov-7.013310_pt1 | contig 19213 bp, 17 predicted proteins | sample MGYA00519919_ERZ827156 | MGnify/ENA primary metagenome ERZ827156 (study PRJEB31778, sample SAMEA3449269) | human gut metagenome | biome: human gut; feature: human-associated habitat; material: faeces | place: United Kingdom | collected 2010/2012 ...
TAGGTGGCCTTGAAGGTGTTGGCCACGATGGAGGCGAAGGCCGCCACCACCAGGATCAGGGTCAGGTATGCGAAGGTGATGAACAGCTTCTTGGCCTTGGCGCCGATAGCGTCGCCGATGACCTCGCCGATGGACTCGCCCTTGTGGCGAATGGAGGCGAACAGGGCGCCGAAGTCATGCACGCCGCCGAAGAAGATACCGCCGATCAGGACCCACAGCATCACAGGGACCCAGCCAAACACAGCGGCCTGGATGGGGCCGTTGATGGGGCCGGCGCCGGCGATGGAGGAAAAGTGATGGCCCATCAGTACGGGAGCCTTGGCAGGGCAGTAATCCTTACCGTCCTCCATGGTATGAGCAGGCGTCGGACGGGAATTGTCCACGCCCCACTTCTTGGCCAGCCAACCGCCGTAGAAAATATAGCCTACGACCAGGACGGCACAGCCAATGATCAGGAACAAAGCAGCATTCATAAAGCTCTCTCCTTTCTGAACAGTTTTTTCTTTTGCTTATGAAACAGGCCCTGATTCAGGACCTGCGCTGCACTGTGTCCGCTGCGGTTGGTGCTGACCTTCTCCTCGGGCAGGACCACCAGCGCGGTATGAAAATCCATCCAGCCCCAATAGGACATCCGGAAGCTCTTATAGAGCTTACAGCGCATCAGCGCCTGCCGTGCGTCCTCATCACAGCTGTCGCACACGAACAGCGTGGTGATGTACGTATACATATGGGTGGGACCCGGCTGGATACGGGCCATGCCGTGCTCATACGCCATCTTTTCGCAGGACTCGTAGATATCCCTGGTCAGATGGGGTACGCTGAACACGTAGACATACTCGAAGCTCTTGGCCTCCCAGAGCTTCGCCTTTTTGGAGAGAACGTACTTGTCACTGAGCGCGTAAAAGTCCATGGTGACAGCCAGCGGCGTCTGCTCCGCGCTGCAGCGGTTGATGTCGAACTGACTCTGGTAGATGGTACAAAGCCGCTCAACGGCCTCCTCACGTGTCATGGCAAAGCCTCCTCTCGCGTTAAGTTCTTAGCGCCGCGCCGATGTTTCTTCACAAGATTTCATAATGGAAATCATGAAAGAAAATACAGTTAAAAGTGACGATTTTCGCGTTTCGAAAACGTTATCACGGCATTGAACCTTCGCTACATACTATACGCTTTACGTTTTTGACTTTCAAGGGGCAAAAACTTACAATTTTTTGGTGTTAATTTTATGTAAATTTTGTGTTGATTTTAACAAAGCTCCCATGTATACTGAGAATAATGCTGTATACCTGTCCGGCAGGTGCAATGAGAAAGGCCGCCCCGAATGGGGCGGCCTTTCTCATTGCTTTCGCGGGCTTCCTGCTCGGCTCAGATCGTGCCGGAGATCGTCAGCGTGCTGGTGCCGGGACTGACGCTGTACGCGCCGGCGGTATTCTGAGTGAACGTGGCGGCGGGCACCGTGATGACGCCCGCCACCGTGGCGAACTGTCCGGTGGCGGCATCGTAGGTGTACTGCGTCGGCGCGGTCAGGGCCGTTCCGTTCAGCGTCACCGTCAGATCGCTGAGCCGCGGGTCGAAGGTATCCGTTACCACCAGACTGTCTGCCGCCTCCGCCGCGGCATTGCCGGTGTTCTGGATGACGAAGGTGTAGGTCAGCCGCCCGTTGGCCGCCACCTCCGTGGGGGACAGGGCCTTGCTGATAGTCAGCGCCGGTCCTGTGGCGGGGGACACCGTCTCCGTGGCTGTCACGGCATCGGGCAGCCCCGCGCCGGTAACGGTGACGGTGTTCACTACACTGTCCTCCGCGCCCAGGGGTGCGAAAGCGGTGGGCTCCGCCTCATAGGCGATGACGGTGCTGCCGCCTGCGGGCACGGTGATACCGGTGATGGCCAGAGGCGGACCGGCGGTGACGGCGGGAGCCGCCTGCAAAACGCCGTTCCGGTAGTACCGCACGGAGCCTGCGGTGTAGGACAGCGGATAGACCGTGGCTCCGTTGAAGGTGTAGCCGCCCAGATCGTCGGCCACGGTGAGACCGGTCAGGTCCGCCGTACCGGCGTTGACCAGCGTGATAAGATAGGTGATGGGACGCCCGCTGCGGTAGGTGGGCACCACCGCCGTTTTCGTGGCGGTCAGTACCTCCAGCAGCTCGCCGGTGGTGATGTTGGAGCTGGCGGTGCCGCCGTTGTAGGTGAGGGTAGCTTGATTGGTAAATGTTGCCATGAAATGACCTCCTGAGTCCAGTCTGCGGAGCACTGCCCCGCATGCCATTGTATGCGCCGCAGCCCTGTGGTGCGCAGACCGGCCCCAATAAAGGAGGGAACGCCGCAGGGCGTTCCCTCCTTTATTTACATATAGGTATCGCTCACAGGTTGTGTACCCGCAGGGCGCGGATGGCATTGAGCACCGCCAGCACCATGACGCCCACGTCGGCGAAGATAGCGGCCCACATGTCCGCCAGACCGATGGCCACCAGAGCCAGGCACGCGAACTTGACGACCAGCGCGAACACGATGTTCTGGTACACGATGCCGATGCACTTGCGGGAGATCTTGATGGCCTTGGCGATCTGCATAGGCTCATCATCCATCAACACGATGTCGGCGGCCTCGATGGCGGCGTCGCTGCCCATGGCGCCCATGGCGATGCCGATGTCTGCGCGGCTCAGCACGGGGGCGTCGTTGATGCCGTCGCCCACGAAGGCCAGCTTGGCCTTGCCCCGCTGCTGGCCCAGCAGCTCCTCCACCTTGCTGACTTTGTCGGCGGGCAGCAGGTCGCTGCGCACCTCGTCTACGCCCAGCTCCGCCGCCACGGCCTCCGCCACGCGCTTGGCGTCGCCGGTGAGCATGACAGTCTTGTCCACGCCGGCCCTGTGCAGTGCGGCGATGGCCTCCTTGGCGTGGGGCTTCACCACGTCGGAGATCACGATGTGACCGGCGTACCGGCCGTCCACCGCCATGTGGATGATGGTGCCCACACTGTGGCAGTCGTGGTAGGGGATGCCCAACTGTTCCATGAGCTTGCTGTTGCCGGCGGCCACGGCTGCACCATCCACTCTGGCGGTGACGCCGTGTCCGCTGAATTCCCGGATGTCGGTGACACGGCTGCGGTCGATGGGCCTGCCGTAGGCGCGCTGCAAGCTTTTACTGATGGGATGGGAGGAGGCGCACTCCGCCAGAGCCGCGTACTCCAGCAGCTTGGCCTCGTCCATCTCATTGTGGTGGACGGCGGTGACCTGGAACACGCCCTTGGTCAGGGTGCCGGTCTTGTCAAACACCACGCACTTCACCCGGGACAGCGTCTCCAGATAGTTGGAGCCCTTGACGAGGATGCCCTCCTTGCTGGCGCCGCCGATACCGGCGAAGAAGCTCAGGGGGATGCTGACCACCAGCGCGCAGGGGCAGCTGGTAACAAGGAATGTCAGGGCGCGGTAGATCCACTGCTCCCACTGACCGTCCATGCCGCCCGCCAGCCGGATCACCGGCGGCAGGATGGCCAGCGCCAGAGCGCTGTAACACACGGCGGGGGTGTAGATGCGGGCGAACCTGGCGATAAAGTCCTCGGAGCGGGACTTGCGGGAGCTGGAGTTTTCCACCAGCTCCAGGATCTTGGACACGGTGGATTCGCCGAACTCCTTGGTGGTGCGGATCTTCAGCAGGCCGGTCATGTTGATGCAGCCGCTGATGATCTCGTCGCCCTCCTGGGCGTCGCGAGGCAGGCTCTCGCCGGTGAGGGCGCTGGTGTTCAGGGTGGAGCGGCCCTCCGTGATGACACCGTCGATGGGGACCTTCTCGCCGGGCTGCACCACGATGACGGTGCCGATGGCCACCTCATCGGGATCTACCTGCACCAGCTGGCCGTCCTGCTCGATATTGGCATAGTCGGGGCGGATGTCCATCAGGGCGCTGATGTTCTTGCGGCTCTTGCCCACGGCGTAGCTCTGGAACAGTTCACCGATCTGGTAGAACAGCATGACGGCGATGGCCTCGTTGTAGTCGCCGCTTTTTTCATAGAAGGCCAGAGCGAAGGCGCCGATGGTAGCCACGGCCATCAGAAAGTTCTCGTCGAACACGCGGCCGTTGAGGATACCCTGTCCGGCCTTCTTCATAATGTCGTAGCCGATGACCACGTATGTCACCAGATACAGCGCCAGCCGCAGCCAGCCGGTGACGGGGATAAAGTGCAGCGCTGCCAGCATGACCGCCGCGATGATGATGCGGATGAGCATCTTTTTCTGCTTCTTTGTCATGGGTCTGGGCTCCTTTCACGAAATTGCGGAAGCGATACGGCATAAGGGAGGCGTCCCGCCTGCCGTGCAGATGGGACGCCCGTCTCCGGGTGGATCAAAGCTCGATCTCGCAGTCAGGCTCCACTTTCTTACAGGCCTTCAGCACGTCCTTCATGACCTTCTTGGGATCGGCGCCCTCGGCAAATTCCACGATCATCTTCTGGGTCATAAAGTTGACCACGGCGGAGGCAACGCCCTCGGTCTTCCCGGCGGCTTCCTCCATCAGATTGGCACAGTTGGCGCAGTCGACTTCGATGGCATAGGTCTTTTTCATGGGATATGCTCCTTTCGTGTACATAAAAGATTAAGTACTTGTTTAATCATCATGGCCGTAGTATAATGCGGAAAAGGGCAAAAGTCAATGGTGCCGGGGCGAAGATGCCCAAAGCGGCGAAAACCATTTCCGAACGGGCGAAAAGGAGGAAAACAAATGGAACATACCGGCCTGCCTCACGACCACGGGGAGGAACAGAACCACACGGCGGCCATGCAGGAGCTGCTCCGAGACGGGGCGCATTTTCAGAATATCGCGGATATTTTCCGCCAGCTGGGAGACCCCAACCGTATCCGCATTTTCTGGCTGCTGTGCCACTGTGAGGAGTGCGTGGTGAACATCGCGGCCATGGTGGACATGTCCAGCCCTGCCGTGTCCCACCATCTGCGGGTGCTGAAGGACAGCGGCCTGCTGTCCAGCCGCCGCGAGGGGCGGGAGGTGTACTATCGCGCCTCCGACGCGGCCCAGAGCCGCCTGCTCCACGAGATGATCGAGCAGGTGATGGACGTGGCCTGCCCCCGCTGGCGGGAGGAGGCGGAGCAGGTGAAGATCATCCGCGAGATCCACGACGATCTGGCCCAGCACATGGACCGGCGCGTCACCATCGAGGAGCTGGCCCACCGGTATCTTATCAACCCCACCACGCTGAAAACCGTGTTCAAGGAGGTCTACGGCAGCTCGCTGGCGGCCCACATGAAGGAGCACCGGATGGAGCGGGCGGCGGCGCTGCTGCGGGAGACGGACCTCAGTGTGGCGCAGATCGCGGGGCAGGTGGGCTACGAGAGCCAGAGCAAATTCACTGCGGCCTTCAAGGAGCAGTTCGGGCAGCTGCCCAAGGAATACCGGCGGAATTGACGGTTCATGATGAAGAAATAAGAGACGGACGCGGCTGCGTCCGTCTCTTTTGCGTATTTGTGGAGTTTGCGCCGTGTTTCAGCGCGAAAAGGCTGCAAATTTCCGAAGTTTATCCAACAGGGCATGCATTCCGCGCCGCGTGACATGCGGTATCTCACTCCAGCACGATCCAACTGTCCTGTTTTTCGGTGACGTAGCCCACGGCGGCAGCGGTGGGGATAGCGTCCCGCAGCTCCCGCAGGCAGACCTCCGCGTCCTTCTCCGCCACGGCCATCAGCAGGCCGCCGCTGGTCTGGGGGTCGTACAGCAGATCCTGCATGGTGCGGCTGATGCCGCCGCGGACGGTGACGCCCGCTTCGGCGTAGTCGCGGTTGCGGTAGGCGCCGGCGGGGAGGAAGCCCATGTCCGCCAGCTCCCATGCCTCGGGGTGGTACGGCACATCGGACGTTCGGATGTGAACGGTACAGCCGCTGCCCTGTGCCATCTCGAAGCTGTGGCCCAACAGGGCAAAGCCCGTTACATCGGTACAGCTGTGGACGCGGTACTTGACCATGATATCACGGGCCGTCTTGTTCAGCGCGGCCATCTGGCGGTAGATGCGCTGCATCACCGTCTCCTCCACCAGCCCCGCCTTGGCGGCGGTGGTCAGGACGCCCACGCCCAGAGGCTTCGTCAGCAGCAGCACGTCGCCGGGCTTAGCGCCGCTGTTGGTCAGGATCCTTTTGGGGTGGACAAAGCCGGACACGGCCAGGCCGTAAATGGGCTCCGCGCCGTGGATGGTGTGACCGCCGGTGATGATGGCGCCGGCCTCGTAGGCCTTGTCGTAGCCGCCCCGCAGCAGCTCCTGCACCATCTCTCCGGTCATGGACTCCGGCAGGCACAGGATGTTCAGTGCCAGCCTGGGCTCGCCGCCCATGGCGTACACGTCGCTGATGGCGTTGGCCGCGGCGATCTGCCCGTACAGGAACGGATCGTCCACGATAGGCGGGAAGAAGTCGGTGGTCTGCACCAGTGCCGTGTTCTCGTCCAGATAGTAGACGCTGGCGTCGTCGGACCGGTCATAGCCTACCAGCAGACGGGGGTCGCTGTGGGTGCGGAAGCCCTCCAGCAGGTGGACCAGCGTACCGGCCCCGACTTTTGCGCCGCAGCCGGCGCAGGATGCCAGCTTTGTCAGTTTGACTTCCGTTTCCATGGTCAGCCCTCCGTCTCGTCGATGTGATATACCGCGGTGTAGCTCTTTCCGTCCCACGCCGCCACCTGCTCCACGTCCTGCGCCGACTCGCCCTCCGGACGGAGCCAGCGTTCCTCGCAGCGGACGCAGGTGCCGCAGCTGCTGCTGAGGTCCCGGGGAACCGGCATGACGCGGCAGGAGATGCCCTGCCCGTCGCACAGGAGCTTATAGCGGGTGGCGCCGAAGTGGGAGAAAAATGTGGCAAAATAGGTCATTTGGTGAAGGTCAGCGTCCACTCACCGCCGTTTTCGGCGGTGTTGACCTTATAGCCCATGTGCTGGGCGTAGCGGGTGGTGTTCTCGCGGGAGGCGTGGTTGTCCACAATGATCTGATAGCTGTCCTCGCCGGAGGCCATGGCGGTGCGCAGCAGCACCACGGGCTCGGGGCAGGAAAGGCCGCGTGCGTCGATGGTTTTCATAGTAAGTCCTCCTTATGCTTTCTTCTGAAAGGTGTTCAGGCAGCCGATGAGAGCCACCGCCGCAAGGCCGATGACCACGGCGAGCTTACCGGCACCGGTGGGGCCGGCGGCGCTGGAGGCCAGACCGAAGTTGTGAGCAAAGGCAGCGCCCACCACCAGACCCAGCACCGTCACGGCGCTGTCGGAGTTGCCCTCGCCGGACAGCACCAGCTGGCGCAGGGGGCAGCCGCCCAGCAGCACGCAGCCGAAGCCCACCAGCAGCATGCCCAGGCAGTTCCACAGGCCGTCGGTGTGCGCCACGGGTTGATCGGCGAAGCCCAGGTGGAAGAAGGCGGCGTCGGTGACACCGTTGAGGATCAGGTTGCAGACCAGCGCGCTGATGAGGATGGCACCGAAGCCCATGATGAGCTTGGGCTCGCGGAACAGCACCACGTCACGGATGCCGCCCACCATGCACAGACGGGTGCGCTGGGCCAGAGCGCCCACAATAAGACCGGCAGCAAGGCTGATGAGGATGGGGGCGTGCTTGGCACCGGGGCCGCCGCCGGCTTCGGTGAAGAAGATGAAGGCGGGAGCCGCCACCAGCAGGATGAACACGATCACCTGAATGGCGGGGAACAGGAAGCCGTCCAGCTTGGTCTGGGGGTAGGTGCGCTTCAGGGAGTAGCCGCGCTTCAGGAAGAACACGCCGGCCAGGATGCCCAGAGCGAAGCCCAGCAGGCCCAGCAGGGCGTTGAGGTCGCCGCCGGCCAGACGCAGGATCATGCGGAAGGGGCAGCCCAGGAACATCAGGCAGCCAATCATCACAAAGAAGCCCAGCACAAAGCGGGTGACGGGAGCACTGCCGCCCTTGGCGGAGAACTCCTTGCGGCACAGGGCCACGATAAAGCTGCCCAGCACCAGACCCACGATCTCGGGGCGGATGTACTGCACGGCGGCGGCACGGTGCAGGCCCAGACCGCCGGCGGTATCACGCAGGAAGCAGGCTATGCAGAAGCCCATGTTGGAGGGGTTGCCGAAGTAGACCAGCAGCGACGCGATGACGCCGATCATCAGTCCGGCGATGACGATCTGCCATCTTTCACGTTTGACATTCATGTGGTTTTCTCCTCTTTCTGTTTTCAGTATGGGTAATATAATGTGCCCTAATGTTACCACCTGATATGGGGAGAAGTCTAATAGCAATTATTGATAATTCCACTAAAACTATTTGATTTCTAAATAAATTGATGATAGGATAAAAGGGAGAAAAAGGGAGGGATACCCATGGAGCGCATCTATCTGGACAACGCCAGCACCAGCTTTCCCAAGGCGGAGGGCGTGGCGGAGGCCATGTGCGGCTATGTGCAAAACTGCGGCTGCAACGTCAGCCGCGGCGGTTACGACGAGGCGTATCAGGCGGAGGAGCAGGTACTGGACACGCGGCAGCGGCTGACCCGCCTGTTTCACGGCCCCGACTGCCGCAACGTGGTGTTCACCAAGAACATCACCGAGAGCCTGAACGTGCTGCTGAAGGGTCTGCTGCGCAGCGGCGACCACGTGCTGGTGTCCGCCATGGAGCACAACGCCGTGATGCGGCCTGTGGTCCAGCTGGCGGGCAGGGGCGTGGCCTTTGACCGCATTCCCTGCGGTGCGGACGGCAGCCTGCGCATGGTGGAGGCGGAGAAGCTGCTGCGGCCGGAGACGAAGGCTGTGGTGATGCTCCACGGCAGCAATGTGTGCGGTACGCTGATGCCGGCGGAGGAGATGGGGGCGTTCTGCTGCCGTCACGGTCTGGTATTCATTTTGGACACGGCACAGACGGCGGGGACGTTTCCCATCGACATGGAGGCCATGCACATCGACGCGCTGGCCTTTACGGGACACAAGGGCCTGCTGGGCCCGCAGGGTATCGGCGGATTCCTGCTGCGGCCGGAGCTGACGGGGCGGATCGAGCCGCTGCTGTCCGGCGGCACCGGCAGCGTCAGCCATCTGGAGGAGGTGCCCGCGTTCATGCCGGACCGCTTCGAGGCGGGGACGCTGAACCTGCCGGGGATCATGGGACTGCACGCGGCGCTGGTGTGGCTGGAGCGGCAGGGCATGGACAACATCCGCCGCCATGAGCTGGCGCTGACGGGCCGGTTTCTGGAGGGGCTGCGGGACATTCCGAAGCTGCGGGCCGTGGGGCGGGACGGCGTGGAGGGACGCGCCGCCGTGGTGTCCGTGGCCTGCGAGGGCATGGACCCCGCTTTTCTGGCGGATGCGCTGGGACGGGAGTACGGCGTGCTGACCCGCGTGGGGCTGCACTGCGCGCCCAACGCCCACAAGGTGCTGGGCACCTATCCCACCGGTACGGTGCGGTTCTCCTTCGGGCCGCAGAACACGGAGGCGCATGTGGACGCGGCGCTGAAGGCGCTGGGGGAGCTGAGCAGGAGGGACGCATGGAGCTGAAGCAATTGCAGTCCTTCTGCGCGGTGGTGCAGTACCGCAGCTTTACCAAGGCGGCGGAGAAGCTGTACCTCTCCCAGCCCACGGTGAGCACCCACATCCGGCAGCTGGAGGAGGAGTTCGGTTCGCGGCTCATCGTGCGCACCACCAAGTCCATCGAGGTGACGCCCCGGGGGCAGGAGCTGTACGCCTGCGCCTGCGGCATCGTACACCTGCGGGACGACCTGCTGCGCAGCTGGAGCGACGAGGACGAGAAGGTTATCCGCATCGGCGCGTCCACCATCCCGTCGGCCTACATCCTGCCCCAGATCCTGCCGGCGTTCCGGCGGGAGCATCCGGCCCCGCAGTTCCATGTGTTCCAGAGTGACAGCGAGGGCATCGCCGAGGGACTGCTGACCGGCAGCTTCGATGTGGGGCTCATTGGCGCGCGCATCCACGAGGAGGCGCTGGAGCTGACGCCGTTCTACGAGGACCGGATGGTGCTCATCACGCCGGTGAACGAACACTTCCGGCAGTTGGCGGTGCAGGGTGTCACCGTGGAGGACATCTGCCGCGAGCCGATGCTCCTGCGGGAGAAGGGCAGCGGCAGCAAGAAGTGTATCAACGCCTACTTCCAGCAGATGGGGGTGGAGGAGAGCCGGCTGACCATTACGGCGCGGCTCAACGATCAGGAGTCCATCAAGAATCTGGTGGCCGGCGGGCTGGGGGTGTCCATCATCTCGGAGAAGGCGGCGGAGGATGCCCGTGACGCGGGACGGCTGCTGACGTTCGCCCTGCCGGGCAACGGGGCGCAGAGACGGCTGTACGCCGCCTGTCGCCGCGGGGCGCCGGTGAACCGGCAGACGCGGCAGTTTCTGGACTTCGTCATCGGGTTCTACCAATAAAAAAGACCGCTGCACGATAGGCGCGGCGGTTTTTCTTGCATGACGGAGCGGTATATCTTATAATGTAGGAAAATGCGGCAGGAGGGTACGACCATGTACGAACTGATACAGGTGTCCGGCGGCAGCTATTACGTGCAGAGTCCCGCCAAGGCGGGGTTGGTGCGGCTGAACGATACGGACGTGTGCCTCATTGACAGCGGCAGCGACAAGGACGCGGGCCGCAAGATCCGGCAGATCCTGGACAAGAACGGCTGGCATTTGACGGCCATTTGCAACACCCACTCTCACGCCGATCACATCGGCGGGAACCGGTACCTCCAGAGCCAGACGGGCTGCCGCGTGTACGCGCCCGGGGCGGAGTGCGCCGTGACACGTCATCCGGTGCTTGAGCCGTCCATGCTGTACGGCGGATGTCCGCCCAGGGAGCTGCGGAACAAGTTCCTGATGGCGCAGGACAGCGATGCGGCCTATCTGACGGCGGAGGTGCTGCCGCAGGGGATGGAGCTGCTGCCGCTGGCGGGCCACTGCATGGAGATGGTGGGCTTCCGCACCGCGGACGACGTGGTGTATCTGGCGGACTGCGTGTCCAGCCGCGAGACGCTGGAGAAGTACCGTATCGGCTACATCTACGACGTGACCGCGTATCTGGAGACGCTGGAGTGGGTGGCGGCCATGACGGCCCGTGCCTTTGTGCCGGCCCACGCCGAGGTGACGGAGGACATCGCGCCGCTGGCGCGGTACAATATGGACGCGGTGCTGGAGGTGGGAGAGCGCATCACGGCGCTGTGCGCCCAGCCGGCGACATTCGAGGAGCTGCTGAAGGGACTGTTCGACCATTACGGCATGGCCATGAGCTTCCAGCAGTACGCGCTGATAGGCAGCACGGTGCGGTCCTATCTCACATGGCTGCGGGAAACGGGCCGCGTGGCAGCGGAGTTTGCGGACAACCGCATGCTGTGGCGGAGGGTATGAGCGTCAGGTGGCGCGGCCGTGGAGAACGATCCTTTCGCCCTCTACCTCCACAAGGCGCAGGTCGCCGCCCAGGGCGTCCCGCAGGATGCCGGACGTTACGCCATCCCGCGGGACGGTGCAGGTGATGACGCCGTCCTTCAGAAAGAAAAAACGGTCCCCCAGAGACAGGGCCTGATTCAGGTCGTGGAGCGAGCTCAGGACGGCGATGTGCCGCTCCTGAGCCGCTTTTTTGGCAAGGCGCATCAGCAGCTGCTCATTGGCAATGTCCAGATTGCCGGTGGGCTCGTCCAGCACCAGCAGCTGCGGCTCCTGCACAAGCGCCCGGGCGATGGCTACTTTCTGCCGCTCGCCGCCGGAGAGCTCCGTCACGTTCCGGTCGGAGAGGGCGGAGAGACCCAGCTCCTCCAGTACCTGCGATGCCGCCGCATGGTCCGCGGCGCCGGCCTGAAGGCCGAAGCGGGAGAGCCGGCCCAGCAGCACGGAGTCGAACACCGTCAGCGCACCGAAGCAGATGTCCTGAGGCACGCAGGCGATGTACCGCGCCCGACGGCGGGGAGAGAGGGAGGTCATCTCCTGTCCGTCCAGGCGGATGGAGCCGGAGCCGGGGGTGCAGAGACCCAGAATGTTCTTGAAAAGCGTGGTCTTGCCGGAGCCGTTGCGGCCCAGCAGAATGCCGATCTCACCGCGCGCCAGCGTCAGGTCCACACCGTTGAGCACCGGTGCGCCGCGCCGCCCGTAGCGGTAGCTGAGGTTCTGAATGGTCAGCATGACGACGCCTCCTTTCGGGAAAAGAGAAGGATCAGGAAGAACGGGGCGCCCAGCAGGGAGGTGATGGCCCCCACCGGGAGGGCCGAGCCGCGGCCAAGACTGCGGGACAGGGTGTCCGACAACAACAGAAGCAGGCTGCCGCTGAGAGCGGAGGCGGGGATAGACCAGCGGTGATCCTGCCCCAGCAGGCGCTTGACGCTGTGAGGACAGATGATGCCCACAAAGCCGATGACACCCAGAAACGACACGCACACCGCCGTCATCAAGGAGGCGGTCAGCAGTGAGACGAACCGCAGCAGAGGTACATTGACGCCCATGCTGCAGGCGGCGTCTCCGCCGCTGAGCAGGGCGTTATAGCGCCAGGACAGCAGCGCGGACAGCACCGTGCCCGCCGTCACCACCACCAGCATGATCCAGTCCGTGTGGTAGGTGGCGCGGCCCAGGTCGCCGAAGCTCCAGATCACTGCGGCGGAGAGGCCCACATCCGTGGCGTAGAATTGCAGGACGGTGGTGGCCGCCGTCCACACAGAGCCAAGGGCGATGCCGGCCAGCACCACCACGTTGGGGGAGAAGGCCCGCAGGCGGCACAGCCCTAAGATCAGCAGGATGGAGGCGGCGGCGAACAGAAACGCCAGCAGCGACGCGGCGAAGGGGTTGACGCCCACATCGAAGTTGGCGGGGTTATGGCCGGTGTTGAGAAAGCCGCCGGCAAAGGCAATGATGGACAGATTGGCCCCGAACACCGCCGCGTGGGACACACCCAGCGTGGAGGGGGAGGCCATGGCGTTGCCAAGCGAGGTCTGCATGAGGAGGCCCGACACAGACAGGCCCGCGCCGGCGATGAGCGCCGCCAGCAATCGGGGGATGCGGATGCCCCAGATGATCCGCGCCGCCGTGCCGCCGGTGCGGCCCAGCAGGGCATCGAGGCACGCCGATACCGTCATGCCGGAGGAACCGACCATGAGGCAGCCGAAGGCGGCCAGCACCACGGCGCAGGCCAAAAGGATAAGCACCGCGGTTTTCTTGTGTGTTTGGGAAGTTCTGCCGTCCATGGGGGCCTCCTGCGGAAAGTCATAATAGTGTATTATAGCGCAAAGGCGAATTTCGCACAAGCGGGCAGAGGAATGTTTTGCAGGTATCGTACATTCTGCCCATTGACATTCGGCAATTTCGGAGATATGATACCCGTCTTGGAGAAAAACACCGTGAGGAGGCTATTTTATGGCAGAAAAAAAGACACATATGCAGCTATTCCAGCCGGTGGACCTGACGCAGGGAACGTGCTGGAAAACCATTCTGGTGTTCTCACTGCCGGTGATACTGTCCTATCTGCTCCAGCAGATCTACACCATCAGCGACGCGGCCATCGTGGGACAGACCCTGACGGCTCAGGAGGTGGCGGGTGTCAACGACACCAGCTCACTGGTGTTCATCTTTTTGCAGTTTGCCTTCGGCGTCAGCGCGGGCTTCTGTGTGGTGACATCCTGCCACGTGGGGGCGCAGGACGACCGGGGCGTCCGCCGCAGTCTGACCACCCAGATCGTGCTGTCGGCGGTACTGACGGTGGTGCTGACGGCGCTGGCTCTAGCGCTGCTGAACCCCATGCTGGCGTGGATCAACGTGACGCCGGCGGACCCCGAGGTCTATCACGCCGCCTACACCTACTGCTTCATCATCTTCGTGGGCATCGGCGCCCAAATGTTCTACAACTTTATCTGCTCGTTCCTGCGGAGCATGGGCGACTCTGTGACGCCGCTGATATTCCTGCTGTTCTCCACGGTGCTGAACGTGGGGCTGGACCTGCTGTTTATCCTGAAGTTCCACTGGGGCGTGGCAGGGGCCGCCGCGGCCACCGTGTCCGCCCAGCTCATCAGCACCGTGGGCTGCTTCTGCTACGCCTTTGCCCACTATCCCAACATCCGGCTGAAGAAGGAAGACTGGCACATCACCATGCACGATGTGCGCCGCCACGTGAGCCGCGGCATCCCGCTGGGACTCCAGTTTTCCGTGCTGGCGGTGGGCATCATCGTCATGCAGGGCGGCGTGGTGCAGTTCGATATGCTGGATGGCCGCATGGTGTCCAACGCCGCCCAGAACGGCTTTGGCGCGGCCAACAAGCTCAACAGTCTGGTGATGACGCCCATGAACGCGCTGGGCACGGCCATGACCAGCTTCACAGCCCAGAATCTGGGCGCGGGGCGGTATGACCGTATCAAAAAGGGCACCCTGCAGGGCATGGTACTGATGGGCGTCATAATGGCTCTGGCCGTGGGCATCGGCATGCTGCTGACCATCGATCAGCTGTACCTCCACGTGTTCCTCAGCGCCGACAAGGTGACGGAGGAGACCATCCGCTTCGGCAACTCCTCCCTGTATGTGGATTTTGCCCTGTATCCGTTTCTGGGCGGCATCTTTCTGTTCCGCAACTGCGCCCAGGGCATCGGACAGTCGCCCTTCGTGCTGGGCGCAGGCGCGGCGGAGCTGGTGGCTCGCATCGCGGTGTGCTCGCTGCTGCCCGCCGCCGTGGCCGGAGGCGCTGTCACCGCCCAGGCTCCCGCGCTGGCGTTCTACGCGCTGTGCGCTGCGGACCCCTTGGCGTGGATCGCCGCCGACGCGGTGCTGTGTGTGCCGCTGATCCGGAACATCCTGCGCATGAACTACGGGTATCTCCACAGCTCCCGTATGTAAAGCAAAAAAAGAGACGGCTCTGCCGTCTCTTTTTTTTGCGCTCACCCGCGGTGGAGGATGGCGTCCAGATCCTGCTCCGGCGCGGTGATGGGCTGGAGACCGTAGGTGTCCACCAGAATGTTTACCACCGATTCCGACAGGAACGCCGGCAGGGTGGGGCCAAGGTACATGTTCTTCACTCCCAGCGCCAGCAGGCTCAGCAGGATGCACACCGCCTTCTGCTCGTACCACGACAGTACCAGCGTCAGAGGCAGGTCGTTGACGGTGCAGCCGAAGGCGTCCGCCAGTGCCAGCGCCACCGTCACAGCGCTGTAGGCGTCGTTGCACTGGCCCACGTCCAGGATGCGGGGCAGGCCGCCGATCTCGCCCAGATCCAGATCGTTGAAGCGGTACTTGCCGCAGGCCAGCGTCAGCACCAGCGAGTCCATGGGCGTCTGTTTCACGAACTCGGTGTAGTAGTTGCGGCCGGGGTGGGCGCCATCGCAGCCGCCCACCAGAAAGATGTGCTTCACCGCGCCGCTTTTCACGGCGTCGATGATAGCCTCCGCGTGGGACAGTACCGCCGCGTGGCCGAAGCCGGTGGTCAGCATGTGGCCGCCATTGATGCCGCTCATGCTGTGATCGTGGTCGTAGCCGCCCAGCTCCAGCGCCTGCCGGATGAGGGGAGAGAAGTCCTTGCGGCCGTGTTCATCGGCGGCGATGTGGGTCAGGCCGTTGTAACCCACCACGGAGGTGGTGTAGACGCGGTCGGCGTAGCTGGGGCGCGGCGGCATCAGGCAGTTGGTGGTGAACAGCACGGGGGCGGGGATGGCATCGAACTCCGTCTGCTGGCTCTGCCACGCTGTGCCGAAGTTGCCCGCCAGGTGGGGGTAGGCTTTCAGCTTGGGATAACCGTGGGCGGGCAGCATCTCACAATGGGTGTAAACGTTGATGCCTTTACCCCTTGTTTGCTCCAGAAGCTGGTGCAGATCCTCCAGATCGTGGCCGGAGACTACGATGAACGGGCCTTTTTTGATGTCCGTGTTCACCCGCGTGGGTACGGGATCGCCGAAGGCGCCGGTGTTGGCACGGTCCAGCAGAGCCATGCACCGGAAGTTCACCTGGCCGAACTCCATGATGAGGGCCAGCCACTGCTCCACGGTGTGCGGCCCGTTGACGGCGCACAGGCCCTTGTAGAACCAGTCCGTCACCGCCGCGTCCCCGCAGCCCAGGTTCAGGGCGTGATGGGCGTAGGCGGCCATGCCCTTCATGCCGAACAGCAAGGTGGAGCGCAGAGAGACGATATCCGTCTCGCCCTTCCACAGGTCGACCACCGGCGTCTCGCCGCCGCCCAGACGGTCGCGCTCCGCCGTGACGCGGTCGGTGAAGCGGCGGATGGCGTCGTCATCGAAGTTGACGTTGGTCAGCGTGGTGAACAGGCCGTCTATCAGCAGGCGGGACGCCTCCGGCGTGTGCTCCCCGCAGCGCTCCGCCGCCTCCGCAAGGCGGATGAGCTGGGTGATGAGCTGATCCTGCAGATGGGCGGTGGCGGGCTGCTTGCCGCACACGCCGGTGCGGACGCAGCCCTTGTTGCCGGCAGTTTGCTGGCACTGGAAACAAAACATGTCTGACATAGCGATACCTCCCGATCATTTTGAGTAGTATTTGCAGGGCGTGGCGGTGTCATGCAAAATCATTTTTCGGTTTTTCGATTTTATTCTTGACAGATGCGGGGCAATTGTGGTATTATAACCGAGCTGACGATTTGAGCGGAGGGCGTATGCGGGTGTAGCACAATGGCCAGGGCACCAGCCTTCCAAGCTGGGGATGCGGGTTCGATTCCCGTCACCCGCTCCAACTTGACAGATACGCGCCAGTAGCTCAGTTGGATAGAGCAACTGCCTTCTAAGCAGTAGGCCAGGGGTTCGAGTCCCTTCTGGCGTGCCATTTTTCCCTTGTCGGAGCGTCGGCATTGTCCCATGCGGATGTATATGTGGTGGGTGTAGCTCAGTTGGTTAGAGCACCGGATTGTGGTTCCGGGTGTCGAGGGTTCGAGTCCCTTTACCCACCCCACAAAAAGCAATGAGGGATCGGGAGTGTCCCGGTCCCTCATCCCTTTCCACACAGGGGTGTCGCCAAGTGGTAAGGCAAGGGACTTTGACTCCCTCATCCGCTGGTTCGAGTCCAGCCATCCCTGCCAGACTGTTTTGGGCGGCACCGTCCTTTTCATATGTGCATATCCGCTTCGTTAGCTCAGTAGGTAGAGCACCTGCCTTTTAAGCAGGGTGTCTGGGGTTCGAATCCCCAACGAGGCACCAAAAAAGCCCTCATCTTGACGGATGAGGGCTTTTTTGGTGCCTGCACTTTTGCTGGCGCAAAAGTGGTCGCCTGCGGGCGGGTGACTGAACGCGAGCGGGGGAACCGCAAAGGTTCCATCTCCGCGCTAAGTGCCGCCGCGCTGCGGCGGTTGCGCTCCGAAACGCGCCCTGCGGGGCGCAGCCCTCACACTCCCCCCTCCTTGCCAACCGCCGAAGCCTGAAGCCTCCATCCTGACGGGTGAGGGCTTTTTTGGTGCCTACACTTACCGCACCTTGCGCCATTCTGCCCCACGGTGCAGGCCTCATCACCTACTGATTTTGTCGGCATTTACAAAATTACAGTTTTTGGAGATTCGCTCTTTACATTCCCCCTTTCGGATGTATGATTATTCCATCAACGCAGTATATACACGAATATTTCGGTGTATATATGAATATTCATTCACAAGGTGGCGTATATGGAACACAATATTATCGAGATCACCAATCTACACAAGAGCTTCGACCACACGGAGATGGTCAAGGGCATCGACCTGCAGGTCCGCCCCGGCGAGTTTCTGACACTGCTGGGCCCCTCCGGCTGCGGCAAGACCACCACCCTGCGCATGATCGCCGGGTTCGAGGACGCCGACTGCGACAGCATCACCATCGACGGCCAGGACGTCACCGCCCTGCCCCCGTACAAACGGGAGGTCAATACGGTGTTCCAGAGCTACGCCCTGTTCCCGCTGATGAACGTCTACGACAACGTGGCCTACGGCCTGACGGTGAAGCGCCTGCCCAAGGCGGAGATCCGCGAGAAGGTCACCCAGGCGCTGAAAACCGTGCAGCTGGAGGGCTTTGAAAAGCGGAAGATCAGCCAGATGTCCGGCGGGCAGAAGCAGCTGGGCATCACCTTCATCTATGTGACCCACGACCAGGAGGAGGCCATGACCATGTCCGACCGCATCGCCGTCATGCGCGCCGGCGAGATCGAGCAGATCGACACGCCCTCCGCCATCTACAACACCCCCGCCACCCGCTTCGTGGCGGACTTCATCGGGGAATCCAACCTTCTGGAGGCCACGGCGGACAGCGCCCCTGTTGACGGCGTCTGTTCCTACAGCACCCCCGCCGGAAGGGTGCTGGCCCAGGGCACCGGCACCGCCGGACAGAAGGTGTACCTGTGCGTGCGGCCTGAGGCCGTCAGCGCCTCCGCGCAGCCCGTTGACGGCTTCGACATCCCCGTCACCGTCACCGACAACATCTGCACCGGCAACATGATCAAGACCATCGCCGCGGACCGCGCTGGCCACGAGCTGCGTTTCTCCCGTCTGGTGGGCAGCGAGGGCTTCCCCTGCGGGCAGAAGCTGTATCTCCACTGGGATGCCGCCGCCTGCACCGTTATGGAAAAGTGAGTGGTGCGCCTATGAAAAAGAAGCAAAAACGGCTGACCGTGCTGGCCAGCGTAGGCCCCTACGCCGTGGAGACGCTGCTGCTGGTGGTGCTGCCCCTGCTGCCCCTGCTGTATGTGTGCCTGATGAGCATCATGACCCGGCCCTCCTACGGCGGCGTGGAGTTCACGGTGTCCTCCAACGGCTACAGCTCCCTGTTTGAAAAGGCGTATCTGGTGGCCATCTGGAACAGCGTGCGGATGTCGCTGCTGTCCACCATCATCATCCTGCTGGTGTCCTACCCCATGGCGTATATGCTCTCCCGGTGCAGCCGCCGCGTGGCATCCAACCTCATCATTCTGATGATGATCCCCTATTTCACCAACAGTCTGATCCGGCTGTACAGCTACATCACCCTGTTCAACACCCGGGGCATCCTCACCGATCTGCTCTCCAAGCTGGGCATGACCTGGAGCGCCGACTTCCTCTACACCGAGGGCGCGGTGATCCTGGGCCTGGTGTATGTGTGCATCCCCTACGCGGTGCTGCCCATGTACTCCTCCATCGAGCGGCTGGACAAGGCGCTGGTCGAGGCCTCCTACGACCTGGGCGCCAGCCGTGCCCGCACCTTCTTCACGGTGACGCTTCCCATGACCATGCCCGGCGTCTACGCCGCCGCCATCATCTCTTTCGTGCCGTCCATCGGCAACTACTTCGTGGCGGACGTGCTGGGCGGCAGCAAGACGC
>ERZ827156.2413-NODE-2413-length-19190-cov-6.147008_pt1 | contig 19190 bp, 24 predicted proteins | sample MGYA00519919_ERZ827156 | MGnify/ENA primary metagenome ERZ827156 (study PRJEB31778, sample SAMEA3449269) | human gut metagenome | biome: human gut; feature: human-associated habitat; material: faeces | place: United Kingdom | collected 2010/2012 ...
GGTCAGAACCTCGCTCTTGATGACGTCATCATGGACTTTGATACCACTGCTTAAAGCGCTTTACTGATCAATCGTAACTACTTGGGGTGTTTCTTTCAACAAGTCATTACTTGGAGTGGGTGTAGTTGGGAGTAAAATGCCCATTTACACCAATCAGATAGCAACTATCTTGCAATAGAAATCAATAATAAGATTGGCAACAAACAAACGGGAAAGCGTTTTATTCAGATTCATTGTCAAAAATGTTCTCCGACTCCTCTTCCTCCTCCGTCTCCGTCTTCTCCTCCACTTCCTCCTTGGGCTTCTTCTCCTTCTTCGGGGCCTTCGACCTCTTCTTCTTGCCCTCCTTCTCCTTCAGGGCGTCGGGATGCGACTCGTAGTACTCTTTAATGGCCACGTCGTACTCCTCCTTCATCTGCTCGTGCTTCTCCACGTAGGGCTACACGTCACTTCCCACTTCCTCCCATACCTTCTTGTCCTCCTCCGAAAGAGCCTTCCACATTTCTCCCAGAGTCGCGGCAATCTGCGTGATCTTCATATCTATGATGAGTATTCACCAGACACAAGCTACCAGGGTTGGACTTCTTCACTTCGTCACGATGCTCATTTGCGTACAGGAAATAGGCACTCAGAGGTCTCTTGGGCATGTCCGGATCGGTGCTCTTCTTTCCGGTAGGGTGCGTCTTCTTGTACTCCTCCATCTTCTTGTCGTACTCCTTCTTCTCCTCGTCATAGGGCTCCTGGTAGCGCTATGATTGAATGACATCAAAAGCCACTACCTGCTTCACTTCCTCGCTCTCCTGTGCCCACATGTCGCCAATCTTCTTCGTAATCTCAGTCATCTTCAAATCTACACAAGCAGTTAGTTCCATTTTCAAAAACGAATCACCACTTACCAGGGTTGGCAGCCTTCACCTCCGCTCTTTTATCAGCAACGTAACGGAAGTAAGGGGAAAGGGGCTTCTTGGGTCTATCAGGATCGACTTCCTTCTTCGTTCTCTTTGTTGTCTGCTTGGTATTCTACAGAAGTCACTATGGCGCACTCTTTCACATACCTCCTCCTTGACTTTACGAGGCATTGCTATTTCTAATCTGGTCTTTAAAAGAACCGAATCGGATTTGAAAGAACTGTGGCTGTGGAAGCCAAAAGAGAGCGGGTGATTTAGCGGGAAACTCTATCCTTATCAAGCCCCACTGCCCACCGAACAGTAGTGCCGTCGTCGGTTAGTTTTATTGCGAGTCATTGCACGAAACGCTTGCAAAAACCGGGAGTATTTTGCTCGTGCTATGGCTTCTTTCGTTGGCGTGTTCTGTTTTGTGCAAAATGAAGGAGGGTTGTGAATGGAATTGAAGTGCAAAACAGAGGGAGTGAACAATGCAACCCTTCGTTCATTCCCTCTGTTTTCCCTGCATTAACGATTTCCATTTACTATGCAAGGACATTTGGATGAAATGGGATGTTTTCCTTTCCGATCCGCTAGAACTCCCCATTCCTCCTTGTTATCTCCACCAATTCACACCCCTGTGTATACCCATTTCGTGATCCCCTTCCATGCATACGCGGATCTGTCAATTCGCCTCTCTTGCTTATCTATTCTATATTCCACCCGTATTGTGCTGTGCATGATCTCTGCTTGGCATCCACTATATCCCTTTCAAAGAGGAGTAGACCTGTCTTCGTGTTTGCTATGACAGCGTGAAACGGAAGCAATGATTTTTTCCTTTGCCGTTTTTTCCTGCTTGTTATGAATGGAGTTGGTGTTCGACGGCTATCCGCCTCTCAAATCAGTATTCGCAGCTACGGTTTCGCTTCCGACGACTCGAGTATCTACTATTCGCGCAGCAACGGAGACGCAGCAAAGGAATATCGCGCTCGTTTGTGCGAGCCTTGCACATTCCTGATCGACGTCCTCGTTCCCTACGAGTCCTCCTCTCCCACCCCTCTCACTCCTAGACTGGACGTGTACGACAATCGCGGGATCGAAACCCAAATCTGGACCAACGTGTGCGACAAGTTCAGCTCCACTGGCCGCTGGCACGCCATCCCCGCGCAGCGCATCGACATCCACCGCGAGCTGCGCGGCCGCATCCACTCCTTCGCCGTCTCCGTCATCCCCATCCGCTGCGGCGTGTTTGAGTTCACCGCGCGAGCACGTGCCCCCAAGTCCGGCAACTCCGACTGGGTGTGGGGCTCCGCCTACGACAAGAACGAAACGCTCCACGTGGTCCGCACGGGGTCGCAGCGCACGGGTCTGACGCAGGGCAGCGTGCGGCAGCTCGCGCAGTGGTTCGACGACGTGCTCACCTACTGGCTCGTGGAGGACACGGAACCCGCCGCCAATCGTCGGCGCAGCGTGCTGGCGGCGTACACGGCGGTGTTTCTGGCGGTGATCGCGCTGCAGGAGGGCGAGGACGTGGGTGTGCGGCGACAGGGTGAGACGTAGCTGGAGGTGTGTCTGGCGCTGGCGGTGCGCCTGAGCGAGAGCGAGTGGCTGAGCAACAAGAGCAACGCGCTGCGCATCCTGGTGTGGTGCGTGGGCAGCTCCTACCTGGCGACCACCTTCGCGGTGAGCGTCGAGCGGTACGTGCTGGGCTCCGTCAGCTCGGACGCCATCCGTCGGATTCGTCTGATGATGGCGGATGAGGAGCAGTTTTTTGTGTTTGTTCCCGGAAGCCTGCTCTCACTCGTCTCCACACTCTCCCTCGGGCCCTGTACCCTCCACCCTCCTCCTCCACCCTAGCCCGTCTCCGCATTCTCAGCGCGCTACAGCCCGTCATCGAAGCGCCCGGACTCTCTCGCATGCTCCACGCCTCCTCCTCCAGCGGAGCGCTGATGGAGCTCCTTCTCGCCTACGTCAAGACCCACTCCTCGCGCTGTTTCTCCCTACAGTTCCTGCGACAGCTCTTTCTCGTCATGGTCTCCACTGAGGTTTGGCTTCATCCCACACATCACGCCCAGTCCCAGCTCGTCCGCCTCTACGCGCAGCGCATCTTCCGTTGCATTTACGACAAGAGCGACGACGAGGTGTCTTCCCCGCGCCGTCAGATCATCCTCACGCTCGTGGACATGCTGGAGTTATTCCAGGAAAGGTGCCGTTTTTCGCTTCCCCTCACTCGCAGCCTGCGCCAGATCGAGGCGCAGCAGTTTCAGCAGGAGGTGGAGGTGGTCGTGGACGCGTCGGGCGAGGGCGGCCCGCTCTTCTTCCTCCTCACCCTCATCCGCTCTCTCTTTCTCTCGCAGGGACCCCAGTGCTCACAGGGATTCAAGAGTGTGGGATCACAAAGAGTGAACACACAGGAGTCGGAGGAGCCGCCATCACAAGACTTCTTCCTTCTCGTGTCGCATTTGCTCTCTACGTTTGGGGCTGTTTCCGATGAACACCCTGACTTCTTGTTCGCTTCGTTTCTCCTCCTCACCTGACAGAAAACTGAGGGATCTGATCCTCGCACTCGCACGGCAGAATCCCGACGTGGCCTTGTTTATCGTGAGGCGGCTCACAGCACTGCAAACGCCCAACTCAAACAACCAAACCGCGTTTCTCACGATCATCAACACAATCCTCACGTCTTCTCCTCATCTCTTCGCTTCGCATCCTGCTGTGCTGGTGGGCTTGTTTCGCTGTGTTGACGGTAGAACAAGGCGATCGGGTTTGTGTTTCGATGCATGCATTCCGTGAACATCTATGTTTCGTTAAGGGCGTTTCAGTAAGGTTGATGAGAGGTCATCATGTGCAGATTGATAGAGTTTTCTTCTTCTTCCACTCTGTGGAAGATGGCGTTTCAATGTGATGCGAGAGTGCTGGAGAGAGTACCGACCATTCTCTGTACTCACGCGTAGTTCTCGGAATACTTGGAAGAAGCCGAAATGCACTGGCTTCCGAGCATTCGCAATGCGGCGGAGTCTCTCCACCAAGCCCTCGAGAAGGCGGGAATCATGAAGAACGGCATGATCAACATGGACAGCTTCTCCATCGAGGAGGATCCTGTCCAATTCAAGCTGCCTTCGAGAAGTCGATCCATTTCCACTTCCTTTTCTTGTTGCATTTGTTTCACAAGCGGATTAAAGTGAATAAACAGGAGAAAAGACAAACAACTCAATTGCTCTCCTTTCCCTTCTTTCCCTTGGGAGCCTTCTCCGTGCTCGATGCACTTCTCTTTGACGACTTCTTCGGCTTCTTCATCACCACACTCGAAAGATCGGGCGCATTCTCTCCCTTGATCTTCAGGATGGCCTCCATCGACTTTCCACCGATCACATTCGATGTCTCAATGCGGGCGTTCTCACGCTGCTTCAGAATCTGCTTGCTCTTCTTATTACCGAAGACGTCCACCAGCATCTTTCTGCGAGAGATATAATCGATTTCCTACACGTTACTATACGCTAAAGAGAATACAGTCGACTCGCCCTCCGTAACAGTGGGCTTGAAACCGTTCACCTTCTGAACAAGAGAAATCACGTCTGTCATCTGAACCATCTTCACCTCGTTCTTTTTGCTGTTGAACACTCCAAGGAAGAACCTACTCGTCAGCCTCCCCACAACGTCTCTCACTTTTCTCTCTCCGAGTCTACATGGCCGTGTCCCGACAAGGTGAGACGCTCACCCTTTATCTTCAATGCGATGTCCTTGCTATTCTCATTTGACCTATCTTATCACCATCCATCCACAATAATGTACTCATATAATCCGTAGGACGCGTTTTCCAATTCTTCCTTACAAGGAATCGAGTTCTGAAAGCCAACTACACAATGATGTTCCTTTTGCAATTCCAACACAACACCGGGCGCACCTCCGTGTCTACAACCTTGCAAGTCACTTCCATTGTCAGAGAGAAGGGTAATCTGAGTGGTTGTGGGAACTGTTCTCATCACCAGCACTCTTCAACACTCGACTGCAACAAACACAACACTGCAACAACACTCAAACCCCAGGGGTACTAATATCGCCATTCAGAATATCGTGGTGAATGGGAGTAAAACCGCACTTGGGAAGCATGCACTTCACACTTGACGGAGCGTTATGCAATTCCTTATGCTTCTTCAAGGCAATGCGACTGGTGCACACGAATCCACACCCCTTCACAGCGCATTTGTACACCTTGTTACTCGAGTGCACCTTCATGTGCTTCTTCAGATCGCTCGACGTGATCGACGCGTACCCGCAGCCCTCCACCGTGCACTTGAACGGCTTCTCGCCCGTGTGCGTCCGCATGTGCACTTTCAGGTTGCTGTGGTTGGCGGACGAGTAGGTGCAGTTCGGGTACGGGCACTTCAGCGGCTTCTCGCCCGTGTGCGTGCGAATGTGGATCACCAAAATGCTCTTCGTCACCGCCGCGTAGTTGCAGTCCGCGTACGGGCACTTGAACGGCTTCTCGCCCGTGTGCGTCCGGATGTGGATCTTCAGATCGCTCTTCCGGATCGTGGAGTAGTTGCAGCCAGCAACCGTGCAGTGGTACGTCTTCGGCTTCACCATCGACGCGTTGCACGTGCAGCAGTTGTTACCACAGTTGCAATGGCACTCGCGATTAAGACTCTTCGCCACGCTCGATGCCATAGGGGAAGCGCTCGGAGTGCCCATTTTCTCGCAGAAAGAAAAGAAGTCGCTTCGCACCAGGACAAGTGATGGTTGTGTCGATCGCGACAGCGCGAAGTATTCGGAAGGCAGGCCAGATTCGGCATAGTTGTCACTGCCAAAAGCAGCATTTGAAAAGCCCGCATTCTCTGCATGACACTTCTCGGTAATGCAGTTGTCATTTGACAAGTTCGACTGAAGTAAACTATTAATATGCTCAAGTTCTTCCTGCTTGGTCATGATCGATGAAGAATACTGCGTAATCAAAGAGAATCAGAAAACGGGTAATAGAACCTACGTGGTCATCATGTCTCCCCTCAAGGACATACTATGAAAGGCAGATGAAGGCAGGGAACACACAACAGCGAGAATCACCAAAACGAAGCAAGAATCAGTTGTTTGCGAACCTTTACGGATAAGACAGGTAGAACCCGTAAGAACGACTTCCTAAGAAAACAGACAATGAGAAAGAACCATTCGTTCATCGCGATTATTTCCGAGATTCCGCGCACCCCTTTTCTCCTATTGTTGTTCTTGAGAGTGATGAGAGCAAATTGCTGGGAGTGACTATTTGCGTAAGGATGGCTTGACCTCACATGCCCTACGATTCTTTTCTGCGATGATGGCCTCTCCATCCCCATTCTGTGGAGAGCATGATTCCGCGTCGTTGTGGTCTTTGGAAGGGAAGAAGTGGGTATGTATTCTCTATTCTCTGCTTGGTGATGGGACAGGGTGTCTCATTCGCTGTACGTGTTTTTCATCCGTGATTGTAGTGTATGAGCACTGCGAAGCTGATTCCCCCATCAAAAGAGTCTATCATGGTCCCATTGTCATTGACACGAAATGGGGAAAGGATCGCTTTTGTATGCAAAAAGGGATACACTCCACTCTCATACTGATTGGATGAAATGGGGTCGATTCCTTGTATTCACCGTGGTTGGCTTTATATTCCTACTCATCACATTGTGAAAGGATGCTGCTTTGAGTTTGAAATCGCTGTCATCCTTCTTTTCAAATCGGTTTGACAAGTTGGACTCTCCTTATCTATTTCATTTTTCTCATTTTCGTCTCATACACAATTGAATGAGCGCAGTTCATCCCGGTTATACTGCTCTGTTTCCGCATGGGATTCAGGCAGAGAGCAGTGGTGTATACGACTCATTTCAAGAAAGTGTCCGCCAGTGCTATGAGCGATTTGAAGAGTTGTACTCCTCAAATAAGGACTTGTTTCCCAGTCTTCACACCCAAGTGGAGCAAGCCTTTTCATACCTGGAAACGATGGCGGGGCAGTTTGTGTCTCTTCCAGACCTACCGATACTGTTCCAATCGGAGGAAGACGCGAATGAGCTCATACGCATCACCGTATTGGACATCAAGCAAGCGATCCTGGACTATGCCACTCTGTACATGGAGCGCTGTCTGATGAAGAGGTCGCTGGCGAACGAGCAGGAGACGGAGGAGTATCAGCCCGAGGCGCAGGAGTACACTCCACCGGGAAATGGAAAGAAGAAGCGCCCAAACCTTCCTGCTCACGCGAAGGACATTCTTTCTTCGTGGTTCAGTCATCATGTGGAGCATCCCTATCCCACACAGAGCGAAAAGGTGGAATTGTCAGAAAGAACCGGTCTCAGCTTACAGAAGGTCGACAATTGGTTCATTAACGAGAGGAGTCGGAAATGGCAATCGTATCGACGAAAGTAGCCAGCGTCTTTCGGCATTAGAATAGTTGGTCGTCCTGTTTCCAACAAACACTCTCATGCACTCTCCTCCTTCGGATTCAGCATGCTCCACTTCTTCGCCAGCCACTCGTTCTTGAGGACCAGCTCCACGTCCTCCTTGCTGTCCTGCTTGAAGGCGCGCACCCACACACAGTCGCGAACCACCGCATCATGCATCATGCGGTTCACACATCCCCTATCCGTCATACTCTATATCTGAAGTTCACAGACGAAGAATGTCCGGTCCAGTGAGCATAGAAAGCACGCGATCGCCTTCAAGAAGGAATGGCGCAGCAACAGAGAGCGCTACTGTGAAGAGAAATATCCATTCACACTCTTGATGGCTTTACGCTCCGCATCGGCTTGGTTCTGGATGGCAACCACCTGATCGCCACAGGACTGAATCGCCGCCTCCGCTTCGAGAATCTGCTTCTATCCCTCACCTTATCACCCCACAAGCACCTTCACAGCTTCCAACTTCTCCAACTTGCTCTTGTGCGCCACTTCCAGATCCGCAAGCTCCTTCTTCTTCGCCTCCTCCTTCTCCTTGCAGTCGACAATCTCCTGCTGCATCTGAATCAGGTCGTTCAGAATTGTCCTACGCTCAACACTTACACCCATAGATACCTCGAGCACGCAACACGCTCATCCAGCGTCAGTTCTGGAAGAACGATTTCCACAGAATACACCACTTCCTTCTCTCGCAGCCAGGAGTACGTGTTATCCCAGATAAAGGAGTACTCTCCAGTCTCTGCGAACACAATCTTTCCCTGCTGCGGACAATCCGGCGGATAGGCCGTGTTGGCGACAACATACTGACGCTCCTTCTCTTTCCCCTCCTTCGCGATTCCAAAGTGGATGTCGTACCCCTTCGTGTAAAACACCCAGTGCACGGTCGTGTTCGGCTTCGTGATCATAAGGGGCATCTCAAAGGACGTTCCGGCCTTGATGGTGATCGCCGTCGTCTTCAGCTTCATGATCTTGTTTTTGTTTCTATGGATCAGGGCGAAGAGGCCAATCGCACTGGTAGAGAGGGGACAGTTGCTCGTACTTCTCCATTGTAATCTCAATCGTGTAGGGAGTCCGTAGGAACGAAAAACAGACCCGGTAAAACAGAATCTAACAAACACTTCATAGTGACAACTTAAATCAGATCGTTGATGTTCATGGGCATCTCGTCGATCTGCGTGCTGTAGTACTGCTCGATGTCCCTCAAAATGCTAATATCCTCATTCGTCACGAAGTTGATGCCCACGCCCTTCCTGCCGAAACGGCCCGAACGACCGATTCTACACTTAATTCCCTCCCTTCACACCTACCTGTGGATGTAAAGCTCACGACTGTTGGGCAGATCGTAATTGATCACCAGCGACACCTGCTGCACATCCAGCCCGCGTCCCCACACGTCCGTCGCGATCAGCACGCGGCTGTTGCCCGCGCGGAACTCTTCCATGATCTTGTCGCGCTCGCTCTGCGGCATGTCGCCGTGCATGGCCGACACGGTGAAGCTCGCCTCGCGCAGCTTGTCCGCCAGCCAATCCACCTTCTTCCGCGTGTTGCAGAAGATCACCGCCTGCGTGATCGTCAGCGTGTTGTACAGGTCGCACAGCGTGTCGAACTTCCACTCCTCGCGCTCCACCGCCACGAAGAACTGCTTGATGCCCTCCAGCGTCAGCTCATCACGCTTCACCAGAATCTTCACCGGCTCGTTCATGAACTTGTTCGTCATGTCCAGCACCTCCTTCGGCATCGTCGCCGACACCAGCACCACCTGCGTCGCGGGCGGCAGGTACCGGTAGATGTCGTACAGCTGCTCCTTGAAGCCCTGATTCAGCATCTCGTCGCCCTCGTCGATCACCAGCATCTTGATGTTGCGCGTGCGCAGGTGGCGGCGGTTGATCATGTCGTACACGCGGCCCGGAGTGCCCGACACCACCTGCACGCCGTAATCCAGACGGCGAATGTCCTCACCGATGCTCTTCCCGCCGACGCACGCGTGGCACTGCACCTTCATGTAGTCGCCGATGGACAGCAGCACCTTCTGCGATTGCTCGGCCAATTCGCGGGTGGGGGAGAGGATCAGCGCCTGGGTCTCCATCAGCGTGGGGTCGATGTTCTGAAGAACGCCGATGCAGAAGACGCCGGTCTTGCCCGTACCCGACTGAGACTGAGCAATAACGTCTCTGCCCTTGATGATGGGCAGAATGGCGCGCTGCTGGATGGCGGACGGCTTTTCAAAGCCTACACGGCGTTAGTAATAATACAAACCACACAGGGACTTACCGTAGGCGTAAACACCACGAAGAAGGTCAGGATTCAGTCCCATTGCATCGAACGTCGGGACGACCTCCACATCCTTTGAAATGGTATACACGGTATCTGCAGCTTCTCCAACAAGTCCTACGCGTGAGTATGGATTCTTCTCATCGAATGGCTACCTGATTTTTGTGACATTTCAAGTTTCTGTTTCAAAGACGGGATGGGGGTATCCCAACAATTCGCATTATCCAATGCTATCCATTATGGGGGGTCGTGGGATTGAAACAAACACGCCATTCCGTCTTTTCCTTCTCACGCTCACATAGAGTACAAATCACAGTCAAGCCTGTCAGCACCACCAGCAGCACACATGCGAGGAACAAGGGCGTTCGCTTCAATCCAAGCCAGCGCTTCAACAGTAAGCTCGTAGGATAGCCAGCCAGTGCGGCAGCCAGCTGCGTGTTGAGACTGGCCACGCTAAGCACGCGGTTCACGGCGAAGTGTCCACACAGGTCCATCATCACCAGCTCCATCGACGCGTACGGCACGGCAATGCAGAACCCGGTAAGGGTTGCTGCCACATAGTACAAGCCACAGCCCCACGGGTCGGGGAGGGTTGCACTGAGTGTCTGCAGGGCGATGGAGATCAGAGCACCGGCGACGTACCGGGTCATGAGACGAGGAAGAGGAGTGGTGGTGGTGGAAGCAGCACCGAAGAGGAGAAGCGACGTCACGCTGGCGATCTCGAAGAGGGTGTTGGCAACAGCAAAGCGACTTGCAGCGGCTTCAGTAGAGAGGGAAAAGAGAGGTTGGAGGAAGAAAGGAGACCACTCGGAGAGCACACGACGACAGTAGTAGATCTGTGGATGAGACGAAAGAAGAGCCAGTACTAGGAAGTGGCTGCCAAGATAGAGGGAGAGAAGGATGAATTCGCTGTGTTTGGAACGAGACGGGATTGGGACGGATTTGGAGGACGAAGTGGATGTGGATTCCTCCGAAGACTCCGTAGGGAAGAAGACAAAAAAGAGCAGGGCTGCACCGAAGCCAAAGCGAGCCATGACGGTGTACACTCGCGAAGGCGTTTCCAGAGCGTAGGAAAGAGTGGTAGCCAGGATTGTTCCGGCACAGGAGCAAACCGCGATAAGGGACCACACCAGATTCCTGTCTAGTCATTACCATCGCACCGAGTTGGAACAGGATGACGGAATAAACCATCTCACTACCATTGACGAGCACGGAAACGGCAGTCCAAGTGTTATGGATAGAGAAGCATAGCCAAAGAGCAAAAACGACGACACCTTCATGCCCATCGTTTCTGGCTTCAGAAGGGTCATGAGCGCGCAAATGCTGGATATGCAGAGTGATAGAATCATCACCATCTTGTCGAGAGGAACCCAGTCCATCAGCTGGAAGGAAAGAAACCGACACAGTCCAAATGCGATGGATGATACAGACGAAATGAGTCCATAGTTCTCGTGATCGAGCACTCCATGGGAAATGTAGTAAGGGCCTGTCGCAACAAGCAATCTCCTGCATCCATTGAGGAACACGTATAATAGCAATAAAGAGAAAACGAAGAGAAGGGGTTTGAGGCTGTTCTTCATTGGAATTGTGAAGATTCCTGCTGCACTAGAAGAGTGTGTTCAAGAAAACTGTTTCCATTACACATTCACAGGTTGTGTCTGATTCTCCACCACAACTGAAACAGGATGTGTCTGATTCTCCACCACAACCGAAGCAGACTTCTCACTCTCCACCACAGCCGGCGTAACGGGCTTCACCTCACCTTCAGGGGCAGACAACACCTCGGTCTGGTTCTTCTCCGTAGGGGGAACAGACGAGGTGCCCTGCGCCTTCATCTCAATCTCCACCTTCTCCTCCTTGGCGTCCTCCGCCTTGAACATGGAGGTTCTGCCGATCTCCTTGACGTTGTCCCAAGTGCTCATGTATCCCATGATGATGGCGGCAATGAGCGCGGTGAAGGAGGAGAAGTAGTAGATCCACTTCTTGTTGTACTGGTAGATGGCGGAGAGGATCAGAGGACACACGATCAGCGAGCCCTGCCAGAAGAAGTTGTTGTAGGACAGAATCTGCCCCAGAATGGTCGGGTGCGTCGTGGTCTATTCATCACTCGGGTCACACGCACTCACACTCAGGATGGACACGGATGTGGGTGCGGCGAAGCAGTAGCCGATCCACAGAAGAGTGCAGAAGAGCATGGAGCCCATCTCGCTGTCGACGGTCATGCCGAGGTAGGAGAAGAACTCGATGGCCATGCCGATGCCCGCCAGGTAGGGGATGGGGATCTTCAGCTTGCCCGTGAACCAGGGATATACCCAGAACTCGAGCACCACGCAGATGACGCTCTGAACGATGATCAGCGTGCTACGGGTGAAGTGAGCGGAGAAGACGGACGAGTACGCCAGCGACGAAGTGCCGAAGAAATCGGACAGGTAAATGCCATAGCGCGATTCATACGCGTTGGTGGTCCAGCGCACGCAGAACTCGAAGGCGAAGCAGAGACACATGGTGCCCGTGATGTGCACCTTCGCGCGGTTGATGGGCTTCACCTTCTTCTCGCTCTCCTCCACTACCCATCAACTCGCTTCGCCTCGCCCACGCTTGATGTTCATCTTCTTCGCTTCACGACGCTGAAGCACCGCGGGGTTGGACTCCTTCAGCAGGAAAATGGCGGCGACGAAGGCGATATCCGAGATCACACCGCCCACGATGCTGTGCGTGAGGAAGAGGAGAAGACACTACAGAGGGAAGTGGTTGTTGACTTGGGAGAGAACGCCGCCAATGGCCGGTCCGAGGATGAACGCCGTGGAAGAGCAGGCATCCAGTCTGGAGAGGTACACGCTGCGCTCCTCTGCGGGGACCAAATCGCCGATCACACTGCGAATCAAAGAAAAGGGGAAAGAAGGACGCTTGCACGAGAATCAAAGCGCCGGCGAAGAAGCCCGTCAGTGTTCTCCAAATAATCAGCGTCCACATGGAATAGGAGCATCCCTGGAGAATGGAGCCTACGGATCACAGAATGCAGCAATCGACTACCGATACCCGGGCCCAACAGAGTAAGAAGCAGGAAGTACTTTCTGCCGTAGCGATCGCTGAGAGGACCCATGACGAGCAGACCTATTCGTCAGGAAGTTCCTCAGGGCATACTGATCAATTGGGTAATGGCATAAGAACTAAAGAGAATACCCTCCTGCATAGTGGTGGCATTGAGTTCCATAGACAGGTAGGGAAGAATGGGGACGATGATCGAGAAGTTCACCATGTCCATAAAGACTGCGATATAGGCAATCACGATGATCTTCTTCTTCTCCAAAGAGAGAGGCATGATCACGTTACTTTACTAGGAATCACATGTGTCTATGAAAAGGACAATGGAAGGACGGATGGAAGGACAAGTCTGTGGAGAGTGGGAAGTGTTTCCAACAGCAGTTTCCACGATCGTGATTGGTGAAGAAAGATACCAGAAATCAGAGCGATATCTGTTTGAAACACAATTATTTCTCTTCCTCTGCTGGATTGAGGCTTTGTTGCGTGGCTGTAATGGCCTTTCCATGGCTCAATGGGGAGGATAGGCCAGTTTCTCACGCCAAAACGCCCATCGTGGAATGCAGAAATAGGGCCTATTTTGGTTATTCAGATTTCTTTTCAGCACATGCAGGGTTTGCACATCGTTGATCTCGATGGATTTGAAGAGAAGACTCCGTTCCCTCACTCTTCCTTCCTTCTCAGCCTTCCATTCCTCTTCTTTGCATAGGACGTATTTCTCGCATCATCGATATGCAATACGTGTAGTCATTCCATACAAGCAATTTGATTTGTGTTGATGCTGGGTGAGGGTCATTCCACTCCATATACTTTATACATGAGCACAGAAGAGACAGAATGAATCCCTCCCACCATATACTCCCAAATCCCCATCCATGTCCAATCAACGCACTTCTCACAAGACACGCTGTGATGAACAAACATCGCGAGTATAATTAAAAATAGACACTACGAACCGAAAGCCTGTTTACTTGGAGAAGGGGTGCTCGCTCACGAACTTAATGGCATCGTCAACCGTGTGAATCTTCTCCGCCACATCGTCAGCAATCTCCAGGGCAAACTCGTCTTCAATCGCCATAATCATCTCCACCATGTTCAACGAGTCCAGCTTCAGGTCGTTGATGAAGTGGGAGTGCTCCGTCACCTACGGCAGTTAGATCGGGGCAAACACAGCCGCCTACCTTGTTCGGGTCAACGGCATCGAAGTTCTTCACCACATCCAGCATACGCTTCGTCACCTCCTCCACGGGCAGGAACGTCTATTCCATCACATTCAATACGCTTCCGTACCTGAGAAGCGAAGGCTCTAGCAACCACAGCCGTTCTAAGAGTAGGAGCAGTTCTAGCAAGGACTCTGAACATTCTTATGCAATGACTGTATCCAAAGGAATTCTATTTGGCGTGATTGGGTTTCCCTTTCAAGGAAGGAGCATCTTCCGCGCAAAATGCAGAATAACCGTTCTCCCGTCTCCCCTCGCTCTGTCAATTCGCATCCATTCTTCCTCATAATCCGTTCTGTTTCTCCATGTCATCATCAAAGACGATTGGTATGGTTTATTCAACGCCAGTCAGGGAATCACAATACTGTTTGTGAGTTGGTGTATGAATCAACCTTCCTATAAGCACTTCAGTCATCACAAAAGCAACGCAAATGGCTTGGATCCCAGAAAGGGAGACACAACAGCCAAAAATCCCCTTGATTTCGGAGACTGACGCACCTCACTCGTGCTTGTTTTGAGTAAAAACCCGTTCACACTGCTTGTGAGCCTCACAAACATCCTCCTTGTTCGAATCGTCAGTGCCTGGCTGTAGAAAGGTAGAGACACCACATTGTGCATAACAGAATAGGTCCAAACGGTGTTGTCACGATGATCTGTAGAGCGTACTGATGGCCCTCTCGAATGCAAGAGTTTCAAAGGTGCTGCATGTGAGCAACATCACGCACAACATTTCTCGTGTAGGCGGCCTGTGAGCGGCGTTCACCGTGTAGTTCGATATCATCGACGAATTCGAGAAGATTTGTCCGGTGAAGCAAGTGTTCATCCTCAGACCCAACAATCAAGTGGAAGAAGTGAGGGGAAGTGATGGGTTAGGCGCTGGTGGAGATGAGCAGCACGGAGGAGTCCCAGGTGGCCTACAACTACTTTCAGACCAACAGGCTCACCATTCTGGGCAACCAGTGCGAAGTCCGTTTCTCTCGCTATGACAAGCTGACGAAGCAGGAGGACCAGTCTGCGCCTCAATGCGTCCTCCTGGTGTCGATCATCTGTCGCGACAACTCCACTCTATCTCTACGTCATTTCTATTCTGTTCATTCTATTTTCCATCTTAACATATAGATTTGCTCCAAGTTTGGCTGCGTCGAGCGCATTCGCATGTTCATCCACGAAGCCGGTCCTCAAGCTCTCGTGCAGTACTCCATCTTGTATGACTGCATCCGTGCCAAGGGCGAGCTGGAGAAGTTCACCTACATGCTGAATGGCCGCCGCTACTCCTTCGAGGTTCAGTTTTCCAAGCTGCGCGAGCTGCGCATCCTCAAGAACAACAACTACAGCCGCGACTTCACGCTCTTCCCCATGGAGGCCCTTCCCGACCTCCTCGACGCGCCGCTCACGCCCCGTCCGGGTTCCGACGTGGTCAGCATCGAATCGCCCGCGCAGTCGCTCTCCTCCTCGCCCTCCGCACACGACTCGCTCTCCACCGACACTGAAACTCCCTACGCCGCGCCCGCCTTTTCCCTCTATCCCCCGCCCGCCTTCGCTCCCTCGCTTTTCCGCCCCGCTCCTGCCTTCGCGCGCCAGCCCGACGCGCCCTTCACCCGCGCAGATTTCTACCGCCCCGGGGACCTGTTCCCGCCAGCCCTGCGCCGTCACGACTCAGACATGTCTCTTCTCAGCAGCGCGTCGCTGCGTCGTCGCGACTCGGACATGTCGCTGCTCAGCACCTCCTCCTCTCTCGCGCGCGAGCCCACACCCTTCACGCCCACCTTCAACGAGCCGCGGCCGCTGCTGGGCCACGCGTCGCTGCTGGGCACGCAGCAGGCGATGCGCCGGTACACACTGGAGGGCTTCGGCCGCATGGTGCCGATCAGCGATCTGGTGGACTTTCTGTACGGCATCGACATCAAGTTCGCGGAGTACAAGAGCGAGTTCGGCGGGTATAGTGTGGTGATCCTGGGCAAGTCAGAGTGGAGCGACGCCATGCTGGTGGGCTACCTGAATAGCAACCCCTTTGAAGGGAAGGTGATTCGTTTGCGAGAGTCGAGTGAAGTTGTCAATTGCTAGAGGGATTCTTTTCTGTATCTTCTTCTCTAATGCGTTAGTGTCTCCTTTTCAATAACGCAGTTCTTTACGCAACCCATGTTTTTGTTTGATGGGAAACACACTCACTTCGGCCGTGTTCTCGGTGCTACAGTTCTTCGGACTCTACACGAAGGAGGCCGTGATTGCAGTGATTGGTAGGCGTGGGGCTGCTTTTCAACGGCAGGTCTCGACAATGCGGGAAAAACAACCATGCTGTATAGAATCCAGAATGATAAAGTAATCCAAATGTCACCCTCGCTCGTACCTCCAGAGGAGCGATTTCACTCGTAGCACGTGAATGAGGAAACATTTACATATGGTGGTGTCACATTCAAGGCATATGATATAGGAGGACAAGAAGTTCCCGAGTTGGGGGAGGATGAACCGTAGTCCTTCCGATTGTTGTGGAAACGGTTCCTTGGAGAAGTGGATGCAAGTAGTGTTGGTTGCATGGAATAAGGGGACAGTTCTCTTCCTCGTGGATGCCTCCGATCCAGAGCGCTTTCATGAAGTCAAGGCAGTACCTGATGAATGATAAGTGTAACGACATAGGAGCTGGCCTATTTGTCGCAGATGAAGGGGATTGAGAACCAACCGATTGGACTCCTGCTCAACAAGTGTGATACGCGGGTAGGGATATGTGATACAATTGTGAAAATAGGATCAATACCCCGCCGAGCCCATTCTCACTGAAATCGGAGGAGACTTCATTCTGCAAAAGAGCAATGTGTCCGAAGTTGATTTTCGATATTGTTTTGAGAATAGGTGTTCCAGACATCATCATTCCGTCCCGAATCGATTATGGCTGTGCTGAAGTGGTTAGCGAGTGTTGTATAATAATTGGGGAAAGAGTTGTTTGTTTCCAGCATGAACTGAAATCCGGTCTTTTCCTGTCAGGCGTTCGTTCTCCTATTGTATACTTGTCTTTTGTGAATAAATGGAAACATTGCTTAAATTGAAGAATAGTGGAGCGAATAAAGCTGGAGGAAAGAATGGATTGGAGTCATTGAAGGAAAGTACCAAAGCTCAGTTCGACATGGTTCCTTCTAGTTCTGATAGCGAAGAGTAATGTGCTGGGAATTCAAGATTATGGCTAGTATTGCGCACTGCACTCCGCAAGAGGAGAGGCACACTGTCGGCGATAATACTCCGAATACTCAAGGAATCGGTATTTGTATGTGGTGGTGGTGAGGTGTAACGGTGTAGTTGGTGGAAGTACGCATTTCTTCTGACTGTGTAGAAATGCTCAATAATCCCAGCGCAATAACCGGGATGAACGAGCCTTGCAATCGGAGCGACGTCCATTGTGATGAAACCAAGTCAGTCCGTTTGTCGCCATGTGAGGTGTAGTTCGGGAGTCAATTCTGCGATGGACAGCGAGGATGGCATTAGCCAGAATCCTAATGATGCTGCTGAACACTCTGTGCTCTCCGTCTCTCTCCGCTAATCCCCAGGAATCAGAAGCGAATTTGTCAAAAGCGCCATCCGTTTTCAGTCTGTTCGTCCAGTCCCCGACCGATCCCGACGTGCCTCCCTCTCCTCTTCGCAACACGAGTGACGTGCCATTGAATCTCACTCGCCTGCTTCCCCCGCCCCCGGAAGTGGCGCCCGCCTCCCTGCCCTGCCGCCCGCTGATGTACAAGTGCTCGGGCGACGCGGAGGCGGAGAGGGCCTCCCTGCCCCTGCAAGCCATGATCACACAGGCAGCGTCGTCCTCCGACAACAGCGAGGTGCCCTCCAGCGCTGAGGAGGAGGCGCGGCCCGCCGACGCCGACCGCGTGAGCGCCGTCAAGATTGCCAAGCCGGTCGTGCCGCGCGTGGCCGTGAAGAAGGGCAAGCCGGTGGTGCCCGTCGTGTCTGTGGCACCTGTGGAGAAGCCGGTGGTGTCTGTGGCACCTGTGGAGAAGCCGGTGGTGTCTGTGGTGCCTGTGGAGAAGCCGGTGGTGTCTGTGGCACCTGTGGAGAAGGTGGAGAAGGAGAAGAAGAAGGAGAAGAAGGCGAAGCCAGCGAAGAAGCCGGCGCCCGCAGGGAAGATCGTGCTCGTGGACGCCAAGCCTGTGGAGAAGCCTGTGGAGAAGGCGATGGAGAAGGCAGTGGAGGAGGCGACGGAGGAGAAGGTGGAGGAGGAGAAGGTGGTGGACGTGGAGACGGTGAAGAAGATGGTGGTGACGGAGAGAAGCGATGAGAGATAGGTGGAGGAGAGCGGCGCGACGATGCTGCGGCAGATGACGGAGATGATGGACTCGGTGATGAACGCGCAGATCGCCGTGAAGAAGGAGATGGAGGTCGGGTTTGGGGGCATAGGTGAGGAGTAGACCCAACTGGCCGCATTCCAGAAGGAAGTGAACGCCAACATCGAAGCCATCCGCAAGAACGTGGAGTCCGAAATCCAGAAACAGTCCCGTTTTTTGCCACTGCTGAGACATAGAGTGGCGACCCTGCAGGGCGCGACAAAGCAGCTAGCCAGCGCGTGCACGTCGCTGTCTCCGAAGGGCGTGAACGCGGTGGTGGAGAGGACGGTGCAGGCGACGGTGCAGCAGGCGATCGTGCCGCGCGTGGACGCGGTGGTGGAGGCGATGAAGGAGGAGGTGACGGGGTTCGTGCGGGAGTGGCGCGCGACGAGCGAGTTGGCGGCGGTGAAGAAGGAGGTGGAGGCGATGAAGGAGGAGGTGGCGCGGCTGCGGCAGGCGCTGGCGGCGGGCGCGGAGGGCGTGGCGGCGGCGCTGACGGAGGGCGAGGTGGACGCGATGCTCAGCGAGGGCCTGGTGAAGCAGCTGATCCTGCGCGTGAGCGAGGAGGCGAACCAGGCGATCGTGATGTACGCGTGCGGCAAGCTGTTCGGTCCGGGCACGCAGCTGGACGACGTCGAGCCGGGCATCCTGATGGGCCTGGTGTACCGCGTGGGCGAGGCGCGGCGCGCTGAGGCGTAGATCGTGTGCGACATGGAGGACCAGCCGTCGAAGCGCCTGGGGTACCTGCACCGCATCATGATGATGGTGGTGATGAACTACGACGAGGGCGAGGAGATGAAGGACCACATCGAGCCGCTCGCCAGTGACGTGCTCGCATCGCTGGAGCGCTTCCTGAAGGAGAAGAAGGACGAGCTGTCGCCGCAGGACCTGCGCAACGCGGGTCGCGTGCTGAAGAGTCTGCGCCGTCTGCCCTCGCTCTCTCCTCTTTGTTCCAAACACTCCCACTTCTAAGAAATGGCGTTTCATACACAAACACAGAAACCATAAATATACAACTTAGTACATACCGCCCATTCCCTGAGG
>ERZ827156.2414-NODE-2414-length-19184-cov-4.468033_pt1 | contig 19184 bp, 15 predicted proteins | sample MGYA00519919_ERZ827156 | MGnify/ENA primary metagenome ERZ827156 (study PRJEB31778, sample SAMEA3449269) | human gut metagenome | biome: human gut; feature: human-associated habitat; material: faeces | place: United Kingdom | collected 2010/2012 ...
TAATCCCTTGCAAAGTGCCTGTGCATTCTTTACGATCTGTTCCTGATATGCCTTGAACTCCGGCTTTAATGCCTCCTCAAAACATACAGCCTTGGCTGCGATCACATGCATCAGCGGACCACCCTGTGTTCCTGGGAAAATTGCCTTGTTGAAATTATATTTTTTGTTTACTTCCTCGCTACAGAGAATCATTCCTCCACGCGGTCCGCGGAGTGTCTTGTGTGTTGTTGTCGTAACAACATCTGCATATGGGATTGGGCTTGGATGTAATCCGGCCGCAACCAGTCCGGCAATACTCAATCCGGAGACGTTGCCGGTAACCATCCTGCGTGTGTTGTGTATGCTGCTGGAAAGACGCAGTGGAGTGGAAGAAGTGTCGCTTGTGTTGCAGTGTCTGGAGGAATTGTGTTCCACTCAAGAGGAGCACTACCGTCGTTTGCTTCTGAATCTCAGCTACCGTGGCTATGAGTACGCGCACGTGCAGGACCCAGCTGCGCTCCGTTTTGAGAGTGATGATTGCGATCTGGGCGAGAAGGATGCGTTCCGCGAGGCCAACTGCGGCAATTTGTTTACGATGCTCTATGAAGCCAACGTCTTGCCTCAGTTATTCACATGCCTCACCCAGTTCTCGATGCACCCTGCCGTCGTGACTGCGGCCTGGAGTCTCCTCCGCGTGCTCATTGAGAGCGACAAGCGATTCGGTGACGCGATCATCGATTCGCACGCCTTCTTCACGCAAATGGAGCAGAGCGCTCGTCATTTATTGAACCCCGCCTTTGTCGACGGTTCCTACCCCGTTTCCGCCTCCACGGGCCTGTCCTACCGCATCGCCACCATGACGCGTTATCCCGACTCCACCTTGTCCGAAGCGCTTCATTTCCTCGCGGCCGTCGAGGCCCTTGTCCGCCACTCCCGCAAGAACGCCTCCAACATCGTGCGTTCCGCCGTGCTTCCCGCCATGAAGCAGTGGTTTACGGTGTACCTGACCGTGCCAAGCGACACGCCAAGCAACACGCCAAGCAACACATCAGACAACACGCCAAGCAACACGCCAGACAACACATCAGACAACACGCCAGACAACACATCAGACAACACGCCACACAACACACCCACACCCACCTCACTCCTAACAGAAGCAATGATAGAAGGCGTGCTGTCCTGCTGGCGGCTCTGTCTTCTCTACGGGCTGGACGCGGACTCTATCGATCCCTTCCTGCCGGCGCTGTTGCGCGCTGTGCAGTTCGCGCAGCCCGGCAACCAGGTCCTCGCATGGAGTCTCCTCGAGATTTCCGTGCGCACCAAATCCACCACCACCGCACGGTACTTCGTGGAGTTCTGCAACACGCTGGTGTTGCTCGCCGCGGAGCAGGCGCGCGTGGCCGCCAAGCCGGTGCGCACCGCCGTGACGCACTTCCTGGCGAGCTACGTGGAGGTGGTGAACGAGCAGGCGGAGCAGGGCGAGGTGGGCGAGGACGTGCTGGAGAGCCTTCGCTCCCAAGTCCTGCAGCTGGGCTACGCGGCGATGGCGAGCTGCGCGGAGGATCTACGTGCCGTGGAACGCAGTCATAATGCCGTGTACAAGGCCTGGGCGGAGGTGCGTGTGACTCCAGTGTGTGAGGCATAGGCGACCACCGACACGACATCGCAGCTCCTCACGCCTCGCGTGTTCTCGCCGGCGGAGACCGAGTACCTGAGTGCCAGTGACGCCTGCTTCGCGCGCAGCCGCCTGGCGCTGGCGGGCATCCAGACCAGTCGACAGTTCGCGGCGATGCTGCGCGACGGCGGGTGGATCGACGCGCACCTCGCGCTGGTGACAGGCCCGCTGTGGCGAGACTGTCACGCCACGCCGCACTCGCCGACGCTGACCTACCTGTCGCGCGCTCTGATCCTCGCGCAGGTCAACTGGACGCTGTTGCTGCACGCCGTGCTGCCCGTGGAGCCGCACAGGCTGGCGGAGGGCACCATCGCCGCCACGGCGCGGGCGCGTGTGTGGCGGAGCGCGTGGAGCCTGCTGGAACTGCTGCTGCCGGGCGACGAGTACGCGGCGCTGGAGTTGCTGTTGCATGTGGCGCTCGACCCTGTGTCAATCAAGTGCTACTGCGAGGGCCGCGCGGAGGACGCCGCGCTGGCGGTGGACTTGGACTGCGTGACGACATGCCTGGTGCAGCAGTTGGGCGAGGGCCGTCTGGTGGAGCACTCACAGAGCCTGTGCCTGAGCAACTTCGCCGAGCGCCGCACGCTGCTGCTCCTGCCCTTCCGCATCAAGCCGTCGTTGCCGCTGCTTCCACATTGGCTCCTGATGCCCTTCTTCCTCCTGCGCTTTCGCGACCAGCCCGCGGCGCGCACCGTCCGCACGGAGGCGGAGGCGCGGACGTTCCTCGAGTTTGTGTGGGAGCTGGAGAACAGTCCGTGCGCCCCGCTTCGTGCGGAGGAGCAGGCGATGCGTTGTTTCGGCGCGATGCATGTGGTGTTTGGAGATCACGCCATCGTGTTCTCGGAGACGGTGCAGGAGGCCTTCTGGAAGCTGATGGGTGTATACGGCGTCGATCAGGCGATTTGCCGTTGCACAGAGAAGGCGGATGCCATCCAGGGTCTGGCGGCGACAGTGCCGGCGAAGGAGGTGACGGGCTACTTGGAGAGGCTGTGCGACCTGACGACGGAGGAGTGCTACGGCTGCCCCTTCCTGCTGCGCGTGCTGCTGCTGTTCGTCCGGCCGTGTCGCCAGTGGAGCTACCGCGTAGCAGTTCTGAACTACTTCCTCGATCAGGACTATGCGGCGGTGCTGCTGCGAGCGGCAGCGGAGGCGGCGTGGGGCGACAGGGTGGAGGTGCTGCTGAGGGAGAAGGAGGCGAAGGAGGTGATGGACGCGTTGTATGAAGAATACGTGCGGAATTGCCGGTGCGTGTGGGAGGAGAAGGAGGAGGTGATCGAGATGATAATCAGGTATGTCGAGCAGGCGATACGACACGCCAGAGGGAGCTATCCTGAATTGGTGATTAATCCTCTGTCATTTTGGGTGAGACACTACATCGAGGAGGAAAAGCCACATTACGCATTCTATATGAAGGAGTACGGCAAGGCGTGCAGTTTTGTTTTCGAGCATTTGTGTGTTTGTTGCGAATTGCAATTGCAGCAAACTGGCTAGTGATGGCAATTCAAGCAACCAAATAGGCAAACGAAAAGGCGTGAGACCGCGGGAATTTTAAAGATTACAGGCGGTTATTTAAGGGAATGAGGCAAGACCAGAAGCAATTCTCTGGCTCGACTGGCATTACACATTATTTCTTTGCGTTGAATACCTAGTGCTACTACAATGAATTCTCTCCCTTATGAGAGTGGGTCGACGCCTGGGAATCAGTTGGATGCCTCGCCTATATCATCTGGGCATACACATGCTGATGACGCAATCTACATTCCTTTGAGTGAAAGTGATTCCTCAGCAGACTGGTCCCTCGGTATATCGTAGCTGTTTGCGCCCATTATTCACATGAATAGATACCGAAGTGTGTTTTTCGCCCGCTACCCGAGATACTACGAAGGGTATACCTCATCCCAGCGCTACAATCTTCTCGGCTTTTCAGATGGATGCGACGATTATCCTGTAATTGTACGCTTCTGTGCGCTGGTGATGATAGTAGTACGATTTCAACGACGTTTGGAATGAGGACGATTTCCCCAGCATATCTACCTCCCCCATAAACAATTCCCTGCTTTGCAACACGAATTCAGATGTGGATTCGACTGGAGGGTCTTCGCAAGAGGCTGCGTCAGAGGATACTGTTGAGATGTCGCCCATGCTGCCCGACAATCAGGCAGTTTCTACTACTACAAGTGCCGAATGCATCCAGACAAGTGATTTTGCTACTACTACTAGTTCATCTGCGACTCGGGAGGAGGATTGGAGCGACAGTACCAGCTCTTCGGATTCCCCTCCCAAGCGCAAGAAGCCCTCCTCCTCGAGGAGGAGAGGAGGGCGTAAGACCTGGACGAAGGATGAAGATGTGCAGCTGTGCAAGGCGGTGATGAAGTACAACCAGAGACATTGGAAATGCATTGCAAGAGGTGCGACTTGTCCGTGGGCGTGAGGGATAGAGTTGGGGACGCAGCGCTCGGAAACGGAGTGCAGACAGCACTACTGCCGTGTTCTCATGCGCAGCACGAACACCGGACGCTGGAGCGAAGACGAGGTGGATCGTCTGAGAAGAGCAGTTGATGATGGCCTCACTTGGAGTGAGGTCGCCACGTGCGTTGGGACGCGCGACAAGACCCAGTGCAAGTCGAAGTGGATCCAGTTGGTGGAGAAGTGCAGCGGACAGTATGGGTTGATTGGGGGTGTGATGGGTAGCACCTGGACGGAGGATGAGGAGAATGTGCTGCTCGACCTCTACAACGAGTATCCCGGAAACTGGGAGCTGATCAGTGGGGTTGGGCAGGGAAGACGAGAGTCACGCATAGATGATGAATACAGATCTCACTACGGAAGAAATCCGCCGCCACTACCGCTACCTTATCAGCAGAAATGGCAATTGACCAAACGCAAGGAGATCGAAATCTCATTTGCCACTGACGGTTTTTGAATTGCGTGCCAAATGGTGACGGCGGCGGCGTGTTTGTTGAAAACCCAGTTTGTACGTATGCGCAGAAACGGGAATTATCAAAAAGTGGCGGATCCATTACATTACGTATTATCGCGTTAAAGCTCTCAAGCGGTTTTCATCCTTTCCTTCTATCCTATCAATGGTACTGAATAGGAAATGGAGTCCTGCAAACCCGAACTCTGAGAAGCCTTTCTTGGGTTCAGTTTCGCGTTACGATTCGACTCACGCGTCTTCTTCGAATGCAGTCTATCTAATTGCGGCGGAGCGGAAGGACTCCTATCTGCTGGAAGAGTAGTGGAGAATAGCGCCCTAAATGAGTAGAGATTTGAGCGTGACTTTGGGAAGCGATGTGGATGGTTTTCTCCAACTAGGGGACGGTTTTTTTAATCGCAGCTGTTTTTGTCCCTCTTTTCTGCGGGAGAGTAATCCGTTTGACTTCGTTTCCGTTTCCGTTCCGCCGGAAGTACGTGCTGTAATGGGCGTCGTCGCCTGTCTTATTCGTAGCAGTTATTCGATGGTTGTTTTAGTGATGGCACATACTACTACGTGGACCAATCCTTCTTGCAAAACTGTGCTTGTATATACTTTTCAAAGGAGCGCACGGCGCAAGACCCGGTTGGTTCAGGCAGTTGTGTTCTTAGTGACGTGATCTTTTACCCGGAAGGGGATGGTGAATACGCATTCCTGGAGGAGGGCAACGAATCCTATGTTCCGTTGACCGTCTCGCCTCCACATGAAGTGAAGGAAACGGTCGAGGCTCCTGAGTCCGTTACGCCCCAGTCCTCTGGCGAGTCTTCATCTCTACCACCTCAGCGAAAGAAGCCAAGGAGAATCGACCCCGATGTGTACGACTATGTTGAATCCATTCAGGAGCCGCATGGAAAGCGGCGGTGCAGCTCGACTGGAACGCGCCGTGTGTGGACCCCCGAGGAGGACGTGAAATTGCGCAAATTGGTGGCCAAGTACAATCAACGCAATTGGAAGCAGATTGCGCGAGGTGCGTGTTTGAGAGAGTGGTTAGCACTAGAGCTGGGCACCCGCCGCCCCGAGACGGAGTGCCGCCAGCATTATTGCCGCGTTTTGGAGCGGACCTCCGCGGTTTCAAATTGTTGGGGAGGTGAGGGGTAGATGGGCCGCTGGAAGCCGGAGGAGGTGGAGCGGCTGCTCAACGCGATGCGGGAAGACGACAACTGGCAGTCAATAGCGGCGTGCGTCGGTACGCGTGACAAGGCGCAGTGCCAAGCCAAGTGGAAGCAGCTTACGAGTCAGAAGAAGGGGATGCGGTGAGGGCGGGAAGCAGTCGTGAGCGGTAGGGAGTGGTCGCTGGAGGAGCATCGGCGCGTGATGAGTCTGTACGACCGCATGCCGGAGGACTGGAGGGCGATCAGCGAGGTGGGCGTGCGGCGCGGGCGTGAGCCGTAGGCGATGGGCGGCGCGATCTCCCCAGAGCAAATTCGGAGCCACTGCAGCTCCCTTTTGCAGGTGCTGCACCAGTCGTGAGGACGTTGTGTTTGTTCCACAAACAGGCCACAGGTTGGCGACGACATAGTACAGTTGGAACTGCCCGGGGTTCTCGGAGACCATTTCCCAGAACGCGGAGTGCGGCACGGACAGCAGGTAGCAGATCTCGTCCACGCAGTAGTGGTCCTTCATTAGCGGCAGGCACTTCTCCAGCAGCAGCGCGTTTGCCACGTGCGAGTCCCCCACGCCCGGCTTGCCCGCGCTCCCGCAGGAGTTGCCCGAGCCCGCCAGCGGCGTGATGGTCGTGGCCCAGCGGGCCATCTGCTCGCGCGAGCGCTCGCCGCTGGCGTCGCCGGTGCTGGGCAGGCGCCAGGCGTCGGCCGTGTCGGGGAAGTCGGAGCTGCCGACGGCGTGCAGGGAGAAGGGTGAGTAGGAGCCGAAGGCGCGCGACAGCAGCTGGTAGGAGGAGTGGCCCGAGGCCTCCTGCAACCAAGGCGCTGCCGAGCCGGTGGTTGTGCCGATAGCGCGTGGTTTGGAATCTGTGGGGTGGATGGGGGGCTCGCTGGCGGTGGTGTGAGCGAGGGGATGGGAAAGGTATTGGCAGTGAAGGGTGACGGGGAGGATGAGGCGCCGCTGCAGGAGCCATGTCTAGGAGTGACCCCCACAATTCGAGCACACGATGAGCTTGCAAAAGGGGGAGGTGGGCGTGAAGAGGAGATTGTGCTGCGCGAACACAGCATCAAGAGACGGCGCGTTGCTGAAGACAGCGAGAAGGTTGAGGAGAGACCCGTAGTCTTTGAAGCGCGCCTCGAAAGCGCGGGATTCGAGCAGGAGGCGTGAATAGTGGAGTCCGAGCGTGTTGACGAAGTGCGTGTGTTTGGAGAGAGAGAGAAGGATAACGGCAGTGTTGGAGGCCTGCAGACTCAGGGCGAGGGCGAAGACCTTTTCGATGGGAACGCCGAGGAGGACGCTCATGGCCTCGAAGGTGGTGAAGGGGGAGGCGAGCTCGACGAAGCGCGCGAGAAGGGAGTCGGTGGAGGCCTTCTCGGCACGGAGATAGAAGGAGGGGTCTTGGAATAGGAGGAGGGCGTAGAAGGCTTCGATGTTCTCGTCGCACACTGGCTTGTCGGAGGTGTAGAAGTGGATGGTGGATGCGGGGTTGGGCTTGATGGGGAGGGTGAAGTGGAAGGGGAGGATGGAGTGGATCATGAGGGATGTGTGGTGGAAGTGGTTCACCTCGTGGAACAGCTGGCAGAACTCCTTGGCGAGGGAAGAACGCTCCAGCTGCACGTTTAGCACGAGCTGGTCCTCTAGCATGAACATTGAGACGAATCCGTACCCACGGGACCGTCCTTCTTCATCTTCTTGAAGTCGTTCAGCACCGAAAAGAGGCAGTTCTTTTGTTCCGTGAGATACTCGCTACGCTGCTCCTCCTTCAAGTAATGCATCGCCAGCTACGATTCAGATTGAAGGGCATAGCGCACCCGCGAAGCGAGCGTTTCAAAGGAGCTCAATTCGAACTGCTCCTGCACGACTTCGCGGTTGAGCAGCAGCACGAGGACGTAGGCCGATGAGGAGTCGTTGACATTCACGATACAGCGAGGGATCATGGAGAGGGTCCGGCCGAAGGAAACGACGATATCCTTGGTCCTCACGAAGGGGTTAAATAGCTGCGCAAACAATTTCCACCCCGAGTAGTTTCCCTGGGTGTGGAATTTGGGAGTCACTTCGGGACCGCAAAAGCTCACCGGATATCGGAATACCAATCTGCTGCTCACAAGATACGGGTGCTCCTACCGCTGTCCATTCACACTGTCGGAAGAAGTCTATTTGGTGATGGCTCCGCATGCATACCCACGAGTGCAATGCCGTACAGGGGCCCATTGTCAGTAACAGCCAGCTTCTCCATGGAAAATGCCCTGAAACGAGAATCCAAAAATAGGGCCAATTTTGTAGCCAGTGTTTGGGGTTCGATGTCATTCCTGCATTATAAGCATCGGGCAAACTGTATTTGTGAGAAAGGAATAGGAAATAACGCGATCGAAATCAGGATGAACCGATGCGTCTGAAAACCACACAGTGCCACTCTTTTCAACCATTAAACAAATTGACGTGTTAAGGGACGCTTCCTAACGGGAATAGACGCAATACCGAGTTGCAATAATTGGGGCAGCTGGGACTAAAGGACCCCAAATGGAGCCCAGCGAAAGAATGGGAACTGGGTCCAGTGTGGGAACGTGTTTGAAGTGGGCATAGAGTCAGAAAGATTTGAGGATGAGTCACTTTGTTATGCTTTCAATCTTATTGCTTGCATTGGTGTCATCTTATGAAATCAGTAGGCGGCGCGAGTGAGAGGTAATGAACCTAGTCAATGACGCGTCGACCGCGTACGCTTCTTGTCAGGACGCCCTGGACAAGGACCGCACCGCGGAAGATGGCCTTTACTTCGTGAACAACCACGGCGAAGTGTAAATCTCGCCCCGCCCACTCTGAGCACTAGGGATCCCTATCTTACGTTCTGTATGATGTCCGTGAACCAGGGAGGATGGACGCTGTTCTACAAGAACAGCAACCTGTCCCCCGTGGGTGAATCCTACAGCGAGCTGTTCATCGGAGCGCAGGGCTTCTTGTCGTCCGGCGACGACATCACCGACGCCTCTGTTGTCGGTGTTTCCCCTGTGGAGGGTCTCAGACCCGTTTCTCTGATGGCCGTGCCCGTGGACGCCATGGACTCCGCGTTCTCCGCTGTGTACTTCGAGGACGTCGACGTGGCGTCGTCCATCGTGGAGATGGCGGACATCGTCCCGGGCTGCAACGAGTACGCCTCCAACTTCCGTCTCGTGGAGACGTAGCCCTTCTGGCAGCATGGTTACGTCTAGTGGCAAGGACGACTTCACGTTCACGGGATTCAACTACAACAACGGCACGTTCAACTTCCGCACCTGCGAGAACGCGGCCGCCGAGAACCCCGCCGACATCTGGCTGGGCGACATCTACGCCAACGACACGCGCCGCGTGCTGAGCTGCGGCGGCCTGCCCGGCAACCACTGCCTGTACTTTGTGCGCGAGCACGTGGAGACGCCCGTGGGCGAGTGCATGTGCCGCGAGGCGCGCAAGGACGGTATGGTGTGGCCCGCCACGCAGTGCGGCGAGACGCAGACGATCGGGTGCTTCAGCGGCGCGGACGGCGGCGCGATCTCGCGCGTGTGCAGCGCGGAGGGCGAGTGGAGCGAGTACATCAGCAGCAACTGCACGTGCGCGGGCGAGACGCTGTTCGACACCGTGTGGCCCGCGACGGCGGCCGGCGAGACGGCGCACGTGGCCTGCGTGGGCGACGCGACGCAGACGCGCGACCGCCTGTGCCAGAAGAACGGCCAGTGGGACAACGTGATGACGGGCGGCTGCGCGTGCAGCGCGGAGACGTACCGCGGCGTGCAGTGGGGCGAGACGGACGGCGGCTCCATGGGCGAGCACGTGTGCAGCATCGGCAGCGAGGGCTCGCCCTACCGCCGCCCCTGCAATATGGACGGCACCTGGGGAGACATGAGCGGCGGCTGCACGTGCCCGACGGTGACGGCGAGCGGCGTGGAGTGGCGCGCGACGGTGCCGCTGCAGACGCAGGAGGAGCGCTGCGCGGCGGGCAGCGTGAGCGAGAGCATGTCGCGCACCTGCGGCATGTACGGCTCGTGGGACCCGATCGTCGGCAACTGCGACTGCCCCGAGGAGGAGCTGGCGGGCATGCGCTGGCCGCAGACCGCGTCCGGCACCATGGCGAAGGTGAGCTGCGTGGCGGGCGCCGTGGGCACGCCGTCCACGCGCTTCTGCAACGTGCTGGGCACCTGGGGCGAGGTGACGGAGGGCAGCTGCGCCTGCCCCGCGGCCGACTGGGCCAACTACGCGGGCACGCACTACCAGTTCCCCGAGACGGCGGCGGGCGCAGTGGCGACGCTGCCCTGCGCGAACGGCGAGGGCGAGATCACCCGCGCGTGCGAGCAGTACGGCCGCTGGAGCGAGCCGGAGGGCTGCTACGAGCCGGTGTACTGCCCCGCGGAGGACGTGGGCCAGCTGCACTTCGAGCGCACGCTGGGCGGCTCGACGGCGATGAACATGTGCCACGGCAGCAGCATGAGCTACGGCCGCCTGTGCAAGGAGAACGGCGAATGGGAGAGCGTGGTGGGCTACTGCCTGTGCCCCGCGGAGACGGGCCTGGGCAACATCGAGTGGCCGGCGACGCGCTCGGACAGCCAGGTGACGCTGCCCTGCGGCGAGGGCTTCAGTGGCGAGCGGACGCGCGAGTGCAGCTTCTTCGGCGACTGGGTGGAGGTGTCCGGCGAGTGCGTGCGCAACCGCTGCCCCGCGGAGGAGAGCACGGGCTTCCTGTGGCCCGAGACCGACAGTCTGGTCGCCGTGACGGTGGAGTGCGCGAGCGGCCTCGGCGAGGGCGTCAGCCGCCTCTGCGGCGCGGACGGCGTGTGGGCCGACGTGACGGGCGCGTGCGCGTGCCCCGCGGAGACGATCGACGGCGTGGAGTACGAGCGGGCGGCGGCGGGCACCGTGGCGCACAAGGAGTGCCCCGCGGGCTTCGTGGGCTCGTTCGACCGGCTGTGCAACGGGCGCGGCGAGTGGGAGGAGCTGGTGAACAACTGCGCGCCCATCACCTGTCCCGAGGAGACGTTCAAGGGCGCGCTGTGGCCCGCCACGGTCGGCGGCACGGTCGCCACGTACGCGTGCCCCGAGGGCGACGGCGAGGGCCTCACGCGCGCCTGCGGCGAGAACGGCGTGTGGTCGACGCGCGTCACGGGCGCGGGCTGCTACTGCCCGGCGATGGAGGTGAACGAGCAGGGCAACTACATCTTCGCGCGCACGGCGCCCAACAAGGAGGTGAAGAAGGACTGCGACCGCCTGTACTACGGCAGCATCAGCGCGCGCTGCTCGCTGGGCGGCACCTGGGAGGCCCTGGACAACCAGTGCCAGCGCTACCAGTGCCCCGAGGACTCCGTGGGCAGCATCCGCTTCCCCAAGACGGACAGCAATAGCACGGGCGTGGTGGAGTGCGCGGCGGGCGCCGAGGGCACGGGCTACCTGCGCTTCTGCAACGAGAACGGCGTGTGGAGCGACATGGAGGGCTTCTGCCGCTGCCCCGCCGAGACGGTGGAGCATACGGACGGCCAGACCTACTACTTCGCGGAGACGGAGGCGGGCAAGTCCTTCTCCGGCTCCTGCGGACCCAGCCTGACGGGCTCCATCGCGCGCAGCTGCTCGCAGCTCGGCGAGTGGGGTCCGGTGCGCGGCTCCTGCAAGCCGCTGCACTGCCCCGCGAACCGCCTGAACGGCTACGACTGGCCGGAGACGCGCAGCCAGGAGACGGCGCGCATGCCGTGCAACGACGAGTACCAGAAGGGCGAGGTGACGCGCCTGTGCAAGGCGGACGGCACCTGGGACGACCCGAGCAACACCTGCGAGGACGTGACGTGCGAGGGCATGACCATCAACCGCCTGAGCAACGGCTGCATGAACCTGCGCTTCACGCCGGACGAGGCGACGCCCTACGTCCACCTGAGCGTGGTGCCCTCCAGCAACCCCAACATGACGGTCGTGTTCCGCGGCCGCACGGCGCGTGTGTGCGGCCTGGACGTGAACGTGGCGTACTCGCTGTACGTGCACTACTGCGCGGACGAGGCGACCACCCAGTGCACGGGCAGCTGCATGCGCACCAACGTGTACTACCAGCAGAGCTGCGACACCATGCGCGCCGTGGACGTCGTGGAGTACCAGCCCGAGAGCGAGCAGCTCGTGGTCTCCGCCAAGTTCCCCGCCTGCCCCAAGGAGGCCGAGGCGCTCGAGCTCTCCTACCGCTGCGTGGAGGGCTGCGACGACGACGAGTGGCACACGCTCACCAAGAAGTGCTCCGAGCTGGTGGGCGGCTGCCCCGCCGGCGGCCGTCGCGACATCGCGCTGGAGGGCGCCTTCCCCGCCAACGCCGTGTTCGCGATCCGCCAGCGCATGCAGCTGGAGACGGACTTCTCGGCGCTGCAGCCCTACTCCCCCGAGCGCGAGTTCCGCCCGCGCGAGCTGCTGCGCGCCAGTACCGTGACGCTGGGCGTGAGCTACATCAACTCGCAGACGCTGCGCCTGGACCTGGGCCCCGTGGACCAGGGTCTGGTGCTGTACAAGAAGCACGTGGTGTACATCTACAAGAAGCAGACGGACTCGCGCCGCCTGGTGGACTCGCTCTTCTCCAAGGTGGTGCTCTGCCCGCTGGCCGCCGGCATCTGCGAGGAGACGGGCACGACGGTGGTGGTGGAGCCGGGCTACAGCTACACCTTCTCCGTCTACAGCTACCCCGTGGTCACGCTGGGCAAGGTCGTCGTCTCCACCGACACGGTGCACGTGGACCCTGAGCCCGTCTTCTCTCTCGCCGTCGAGCCCGGTGATAGCTTCATGAAGCTCGCCTTCGCCGACGCCAAGTACCCGCTCTTCGGTATGTGCCGTCTCTACGCGCGCTCCGCCGGCTCCGACGCGCGCACCACCGTGGACGTGACGCTGCCTGCCGCGACGGAGGTCACGATCTTCGCGCGCAACCTGGTGACGGACTCGCTGTACACGGTGATCTGCGCGCTGCACGACGCGCTGGGCCTGGAGAAGACGGTGACGCGCGAGACGCGCACGAAGCCCGCCATTCTCCCCGAGCTGACGCTGAAGTACCTGAACGACACGACGTACGACGTGCACATGAGCGCCTCGCTCAACAAGCCCGGCACGCTGTACTGCAAGGTGACGGACGCCATGGAGAGAGTGCCCAGCGACGAGGAGCTGCTGGCCGGCGCGGTGACGCTGGAAATGAGCGAGGCGGACAAGGCGTACGAGTTCGACCTGGTGCTTCCGCAGAAGTACGAGTCGGAGTTCCGCGTGACCTGCCTGGCCGAGGACGAGATCAAGCGTCGCGACAAGCAGTTCGTGCTGGTGACGCCGTCGCACTGGCCCTTCGAGCCGACGCTGGTGGCGACCGTGCCGAAGATGAACGAGGAGAACGTGCCGCCATACGTGGAGATGCAGCTGGTGTTCCGTTACCCCGTGACGGTGACGCGCTGCCAGTTCTGCTTCTTCATCCTCTACAACACCAAGGACCGCAGCTCCGTCAGCATCTACCCCGACAACCTGAAGATCGAGGGCAACACCATCCTCTTCTCCAGACGCCGCATGGACTCGCTCACCACCTACCAGCTGAAGCCCTCCACGCGCGGACTGATCATCGACGTCGCCACTGGCGTGGCCTTCGACCCGATCAGCGACGTGCTGATCTCCTTCACCACCAAGCAGTACAACCCCGCGTCCGGCGAGGTGGAGTACCCCGGCGAGGGTGAGATCTTCCCCGTGAACGGCACCATCATCGTCGCCTTCACCAATTACCTCTACCTCTCGCGCGGCGCCCTCGCGCTGAACGCGCTCACCGTCGACGCGGAGAACACCTGCCTGCAGCTGAAGCACCCCACGCAGTTCACCACCTCGCTGCTGATCCACGTGCCCGACTGCGTCGGCCACCTGTTCCCCGACACGCAGTACACGCTGGTGCTCCCCGAAGGCTTCCTCCAGACGCATGACGGCATCGAGTCGCCCGAGCTGACCCACTCCTTCTTCACCGACAAGGCCTCCTTCGCGCCGCGCGTGATCGACGCCGAGCCGGCGTTCCAGACGGTGCCCGTGGACGCCTCCATCACGCTGAAGTTCGACCAGCCCGTGGTCTTCGGCGCGGGCTACCTGTTCGTCAGCGAGTACGTGGAGAGCGAGTACATGAACTCCTTCAACATCCCCGCCTCCAAGGCCTCCTTCGGCAGCGCGTTCCCCTACGCCGTGACCTGGGACGCCTCGCTCTTCTCGTTCAAACCGCAGCACCGCTATGTCGTCAGCTGGAGCGAGGATCTGGTGCGCAACGCGCAGGGCCAGTCCATCGCCGCGTCGACGGCCGAGGAGAACGTGGAGTTCGAGACGGACAGAAGCGCCTGCTCGCCCGACTTCATCGCGGAGAAGATCACCGGCACTTTCACGTGCACGACGACGGAGGACAAGTGCGTGTGCAGAACGAGGAATGTATTGGCTGTGGACTACTGAGTACCTGTTGATTAGTGTGTTATGTGTTTGTTGTCATTGTCGCTGCTTTGGAATGATGGGGTGAATCGTGAATTGGAAACAAACACGCCATTCTTCACACAATAGACACACGATTCTCCCGCTCCACAAGCAAGATCGGAAGCGATTACTGTACACGCAATCATACACATAGTAGCACTTCTTCTCCATGCGCAGCTCCATTTCGTGGATGCGATTCTTCTCCGTAACGTTCATCTACGGATCATTTCATTTCTTCACTCCCTACGCTCTGTTCCTCGTCCAGTACTTGAAATATGCCATGCTTATCGCATCCGCACACAAAACTATCACTGATGTCGCATTCCCTTCCTCACATCTGATGAAGCCAATCGCCCGTTTTCGTGCAATCCTTCACTCCAAACACGCCCTTCACCACACTCCCCCGCTTCATGCGGTACTGCCTCAGCCGTCCCCGCACGCTGCCTTTCACACTCTCTCCCTTCTCATCTCGAAGCACAAACTCCGTGAACTTCGTCGTCTCCTTCTCCGCAAACATGTCCTCTGGGAGTGATTGCTGTGATTGCTGCTGTGACAGTTGCTGTGAGAATTGCTGTGACAGTTGCTGTGACAATTGCTTTGACTGTTGTAGCAGTTGCCGTAGGGGCAAGTACCCGTACTTCTTCTCTCGGTCGGCGCTCCAGAAAACGAGCACATTCTGCATCACCTCCGAGGTGGGGATTCCGACGTGCCGGTTCAGTTCCAGCACCAGACGCATGGCTGTGTGCGCGGGGAAGAACCCGTGCTGCACCAGCACAAACGTCTCTTCCCCGCGGTGACCGCTCTGTCGCCACAGCCCCTGCAATGTGGTCAGACGCGCCGGATCGAAGGCCAGCTGGGTGTTGTCCGCCAGTCCGCTCTTGACGGCGAGCAGCTCGAAGGGAAGCGCGCCGGTCTTGGAGGTGACGGTCACGCGGGTGAATCGCGTGGTGGACGGGAGGAGGCGCTGGGACACGAAGACGAAGAGCGAGGCGGCGAGCGGGCAGGCGAGGGAACAGTGGAGCGAACAGGTAGTGGCGTCGCTCTGCTGGCGATAGCTGCGCACTGGGAGTGAGTGAAAAGGCAAAGGCAAACGCTGCGTGAGAAGCGGTGAGGTGTGGCCCGCCAGTGGGAGAGAGATGGAGACGGAGGCGTCGGCGGCGCGGAGGGCGAAGTCTTCGCTGACGAATGGGTGCGTGTAGGAGGCGACGCGCGTGTAGACGCTGTCGGCGGCGACGGAGAAGGTCACGTCCACGTGGAGTTCGCTGAAGATGAGAAGGAGAAGGCAGACGGACAAGGGCGTGGTGAGGAAGAGAAGGAAGGGCAGCTCGGTGCGTGAGTTGGGGCGAAGCGGAAACTGCGATTGGATGCGGGCGATGTGCGCTGGGTCGTAGGCAATGAAGGAGGGGGCGCAGTTCCCCGCGGTTATGGGGAAGGAGACCAGTTTGAGCGAGGAGGTGCTGGACATGTCCTCACGTCGGAATCGGATCGTGGAGGTGACGCACGAGCCCGGCTTCTCTCTGCGCTTCAGTCTCTCTTCCTTCGCCTACCCTCTGAACACCCACTGTTCCTGCTCCTTCTCGCCCAGCACCAGCTTCAGCTGCAGCGTCACGTCCTCCACCTTCTCCTTCAGACAGCGCAGCGACAGCGTCACAGCGTGCGTCTCGCCGAAGAGCAGCGGTGGGGGAATGGAGGACAACGTGACGGGCAGCTGCGGGAACGAGGGAATCACGAGAACTAGGGTTGAGATGGAGATGGAGGGAAGACTGTGGATTGGCGGGAGGGCGGCGGCGATCACGTGACTGCGCACGTGCCCGATCTGCACCTGGGCATGAGAGGAGAAAGAGAAAGCCACGCGGAGGCCCGTGAAATGCATCTCGCCACAGACCGTGGGAATCACGAAGAGGTGCGTGGTGGTGGAGGCATGTGCGGGCAGCACGGTGCTGCGCGCGGAGATGCACCGCAGTGTGGAGGAGGCGGTGAGCACCTCTATGGCAGAGACGGTCACGGGGGCAGGCAGCGGGTTCTGCAGTGTCACCTTCACGCGGTAGGTTTCTCCCAACACCCACACCTAGCCATCAGACCGCGGATCCTATCACACTTCCTTCTTGGGCTCCGCGGAGCCTGTGGAGCCTGTGGAACCGGCGGATCCAATGGATCGGGTTTTGAAGGAGGGCACGAACATGAAGGTCTTGTCGACCGCCAGCGAGCGTCTGGTTGTGACCCCCCGTTTTCGAGCCCACTGGTGGATGATGCTGCCCGGGTCGAGACAGGCGGTGGACAGTGCGGTGAGCCGAACGGGCAAGGCAGCGTGACTCTGCGACTTAGGGATGTTCTCCGCCGCTTACGCAGTAATCCTCGATCTCGCTGCTGACGTCGCAAAGCTCGCCGAGCAGTTGTCGCACCACCGCTTCTTCGGTCTGGTGCTCAGTCGACGCGGTCACACCCACCTCCACTCCGTACCGGGAGTAGCAGTTCAGCAGGAGCAGCACGTGCTCGATGCGGAGGTCGGTGAGGCCCAGCACGCGCACGCACTCCGCCATGTCGTGCAGCACGTGGTACGCCACGCTCGACCACGACGCGACTATATCTAAGGGTTGGGATGCTTGTTCACAGCGGTGATTGGAGTTGGCGTTTGTCTTCAGACTGTCCCGTGGTACGATGCGTAGATGTGTGTTGCCTTCTGCTGTGTGACGGATGTGAATCATCAGACTACCTCCCTTGCTGTGACTGGCATGATCAGAGTCCGACGCGCCGGAGGGCGAGGGATAGAAGGACTGAATGAGTTGGTGGTAGGCGGCGTAGCAGAAGGACCAATGGTGCTGCGACTCCTCGAACTGGCCCAGCTACACCTCACGCACGCCTCACACGCCCACGCGGTCCAGGAAGTACGCCTGCTTGCGGCGGAAGCCCAGCGTCTGACAGATGGCCACGCAGTGGAGAAGGGGCGGGCGCAGACCCTACGGTGGAGAGAGAGAGGCGAGCGCACCTCCGCCTGCGCGGCCATGAGAGCGTCGCAGTGAGCGAGTGCGTCGAGCACGCGCTGGCGGATGTAGTGAGTGAAGAAGGCGGAAGGGTCCTCCGCGGTGTCTGTTTCGTTGGGAGAGAGGTCGAGAAGGTCGAGGGCGAGTTGGGGGTAGTGGAACTGCTCGACGCAGGTCAGAAGAGACATGTAGAAACGGGCGAGCTTGAGCGCGGTCTAGGGAAGAGAAAGCCAACGGCGTTACGGCGATGGCGAGCGCAGTGTAGTTGCCCTTGAGATAGTGAGAAATGGCCTCGTTCAGCAGGCGTGTGACCTCTGCGTGTGAGGCGGCCCAGCCGTTCGGACCCGTGGTCATCGTGACCAGATGTGCCGCGTTGCTCGGGTTCTCCAGGAAGTTGCACAGCAGGCAGCAGCACTTGCCCTCGTTGCACGCTGTCTGTGACACCTCGCCCACGCACCCACCGGCCTCCAAAAACGGGTCCTTCTTCGCCTTCTCCGCCGCCTTGAAGAAGAGCTCCGCCGCGTTCTGCGCCTCACACACTCCCACCAACACCACCTTGTAATCGCTCAGGAACAGACTCACCGCCGCCTGCGCCATTACCTGCCGATTCAGCTCGCGACGCGCGTGTTGTCGTAGCTGCTCCACCTCTTCTATGCCTCAGACGGCCTGTGGATGCTCACCGGGAAGGACGATGCGCCGGTCCCAGCCGCCCTGCGTGAGCTTGTAGGCCCAGGAGCAGAGCTCGCGCACGACGGAGGCGGAAATGAACTTGTTGAGGGAGGAGAAGAAGGTGTCCTGAAGATCCTCGGGGCAGGGGGACGAATCGCTAGGGAAGAAGTGGGGGAGAGTGAAGGTGGTGGTGATGGACTCGGTGGGGTACTAGAAGGAGAGGGAGAGCGGAATACGTACGATGCTCGTGGTGTTGTGTGTTTGGTTTTCGAGACACTGGATTTGTTGACTGTACTCTCGATCCACTGCTTCCTTCTTATCAGATAACTCTCCTGTTGAAGATGGTCGCAGCACGAGGAGGTATTGGAATGCGGTGTCTGGATACTTGCAGCACTCTTGCTACTTCTTAGAAGCCAAGCCGGAAACAACAAGAAACAGCTTCTCAACGGATTGAAGGGGCACTTCATTGCGCATATCGTAGACATACACCAAACCGAATACATGCAAGTAGGGCTAGGAATAAGCAAGTGGAGACGAAATCGACAAAGAACGATCCGAATGGAGATTGGATCCCACATCCAAAATTGATTTGATTTGTCATGTACAGAATGTGAATGGGAGTCGTCGAATTCTCCTTGGATCGAAAACGGGGAGAGTACATCTCGAATTCCGGGATGTCCTGCAGTAGTACGGGTCTATCCCGTTATAGTGAAGCCATGAGGCATACTCCTTGCTTTCCAAACGGCGTTGCACATCAGCCACAACGTCTTCTCCCGTGTCCCCGAGAGGAACCACTCCTACACGGAAGTAGCGTTGCAATTCCAGCGATTGGGCGTATTCCATTTGATGGTTATGAATAAAAACGGTCCAACAGATTTGGCGAAAATCGGGTGTTCTTTTGGAGGATGTGAAGGAGGGAAGGAATTGTGTGGGAGAGGAGAGAAAAACAGTATTTGCTAACAGAGGATGAGGATACAGCATGTTGTAGAGCAAATACTCTTTGATGATGGCATTATCCCTCTAAGCACTTTGGTTTGAATAGGGTCATTTCAATTCTTTCATCATTCATTCAGCATGTAATCATCATTTGATTCACTGCTATTCTTCAGAAACAATGCAGTCACCATTCTCAGATGAATACAACATCATTCAAACTATTGGAGATCGGTTTAGGTTAAACAAGGGGAATCACGCGTAGAGAGCATTCAACAACCTATAAAGTATTGGAAAGGAAGAGTAACAGAGAGATGGTGATGAAAGTGATAAAGAAGATTGAAGAGAATGCTGGATTGCACACTTCATTCAAGGAGCTTGAAAACTGTGATTCTCCATATGTGGTGAGATA
>ERZ827156.2417-NODE-2417-length-19168-cov-4.502799_pt1 | contig 19168 bp, 30 predicted proteins | sample MGYA00519919_ERZ827156 | MGnify/ENA primary metagenome ERZ827156 (study PRJEB31778, sample SAMEA3449269) | human gut metagenome | biome: human gut; feature: human-associated habitat; material: faeces | place: United Kingdom | collected 2010/2012 ...
CACTCACTTCACAACCACCACTCACTTCACAACCACCACTCACTTCACAACCACCCACAGACGGCAAGACCACACAACAATCACTATCCACAGCACGCCCCTCCCCGCGGGACAGGAACCAGTAGCAGCACCCAATCTGCACGTCCATCTGTGACGAGCTGGGCTACGCATAAGACGATCGCACCACCTCCACCGCCACGCAAGCCATCACGGCCGACTCCCGTGCCATTACTTCCTCCTTCGGCACGTTGACCTCCACCAGCCGCAGTCGCTGTCGCGGGAACAGCGCGGCCAGCTCCGCGAAGGACATCACTACGCATGAGGGTGTTGAACCGCGGGAACAGGCGGTGTAGCGGTCGGGCAGCGCGGCAGCAAGCCCGGGACCTGCCGCTGCCTCCAGCGCCTCCACGTCCTCCGCGAAGGCAACAGTGGCTAGCTCCACGCAGAGCGTGCGGGCGTGCTCCTGAAGCAGCTGGCAGAGTAGGCAGGCGAGCAGCGAACAGTCCAGACCGCCCGAGAAGAAGACGCAGAGGCTACGGGGAAGGAGGGCGAGAGAGGCGACTGCGTCGTTGCTGGGTCCAGGGTGCTGACTCGCCGCCACACGCTGTCCCTGAGGAGGCCGAGAAGCGTGGAGGCAGTGGAGGAACGGGCGAGGGCCAAGTCAGAGGCAGTGAGGCGGAAGGGGAAGGAGGAGGTGGAATAGGGGGTGTAGTGAAGGGTGAGGGGCGAAGCGAGGGAGAAGGAGAAGACGCCACTTGGCGGGAGATCCTTCGTGTCCACGTACCCCGCATTATTCGGGTTCTCGAAGAGGATGGACCGTACTTCCTCGCTGCAAGAAAAACACAACTCCTGATAGGGCAGTTTTTTCGGCTGAATCGTAGCAAAGGCACTTGCAATCTGCACGCAACCGTCCTCCGTTAGATGGAGCAGCAACGACCGCCGTCCAATCGGGTCTCTGCCAAAGTAGAGGGTGCACTCCGCGTGCTACGGCTCAAAACAGAAGGAAACGCCAACGCGGTAGTAAACAAAAGCAAACGGTCCCTCAATGCGCTGCAGCACCTTCATCACGTCGGACTCTTCCTGGAAGGCGTGGAATACGGCTTGCGTGTCATTCTCTTCGACTCCAATCTATCCATTACCATCACTCCATGTCCCAACATCCAAGCCGCCGAATACTTCACCGTTCCACAACAACGCATCCCCCGCTTCCGAAAGCAGCGGCTGGGGCACCGTTTCCTTTCCACGCATGTGCAACACAGCGCCAATCATCTCTACATCACGACTACCCACACGGCTCCAGTGGAGGGCATCGGGACCCCGATTTCGGATACCCTGGATGATTTCCTCCCGAAAGGCTTGGAATCGCGAATCACTCGTTTCTGCACATCCGATGACCACGCCGATGCCACACATTGCAGTGCCGAGGGGAATAATGGCACAATCCGTTCAGCTCAATCGTCGTCCACCCTTCCATTCACTTTGACTCTTGGAATGAGCGAGAATGCGACCTATTCAAACGATGGGGCGCAGGGCAATGTCCAATCCGTGGAAGAAGCGCCCCTTCTTCATTTCTAGAGGATCAAGCAAATCATGTTCGGCAAAAACACGGACGGATACCAGCGCTACCTCATGCTGATTCCAAAGTGCGCATTTCCCCTTGAATTCATCTCTTAGAGAGAAGCGAAGACCGAACGATCCGCAGACCCCAGATCCGTACGAAGATACGAGCAAGCGGCGTTTTGAGGGAAAGGCATACTCAACTCCTCCCGCTCATCCCTAGATGCGCAAGTGGAGGCGCGACCTGCACGAGTTTGATCCCAAAACGGAGGAGGAGAAGCGGGAGTTGAGTGCGTACTTGGAGAGGCTGGAATCCTCCGTGTCGCTGTGTACTCTCCAGTTAAATGAGAGCGAGGAGGATGAAGACATGAGTTTGTGGGATCTGCTCTAATCCCGTTCCTGTACCCTTGCTTGTTTGTTTTTCGTGCCTCTTATCTGCTTTCTCAGTTCCACGTCTCCATCTTCTCCCAACCTACATCCTCCCCATCCATCTTCAGAAACACCCATTAAGAGAAAACACAACTACCAACAAACACCCGCAACTACCCAATTCTTAAGCCACCACAACGCTCCAGGGATCCTCAGGGAAGGGGTTGGGAAGCTCGCCCAGCTGGATGCCCGTGAGCTCGTCGTACACGCGCTGCGTGACGGGACCGGCGGGCTTGCTGGGGTCCTTGGGGTCGAGCGGGATGTCGATCATCTTGCCCTTGTACAGAATACCGTTGATGGAGCCGCAAACGGCCGCCGTGCCGGAGGTGAAGCACTCCAGCAGGCGGTGCTCCGCAGCGGCCTTCTCAATTTCGTGGATGGTGAAGACGCGCTCGCTGACCTTGAACTCGTTCCACTTGCGCGCCAGCTGCAGGATGGACTTGCGCGTGATGCCCGGCAGGATCAGGCCGTTCAGCGGGCAGGTGATCAGCTCCTTCTCGCCCTGCTCGTTCACCCAGAAGAAGAAGATGTTCATCGCGCCGCCCTCCATGATCATGCCGTTGGGACCGATACCCAGCAGCTGGCTGTAGCCCTTCTTCTCCCACTCGTGCGCCGGCAGGATCGTCGGCGCGTAGTTCGCGCCCAGCTTGTAGGCGCCGTGACCGCCCGGCCATGCGCGCACGTGGTCCTCGTCGGCCACCAGCTTGATGGGCTTGAAGCCCGTCGCGTAGTAGGGGCCGGAGGGCGAGCAGATGGTGTACACCTTGCACGTCTTCGACGGGTGCACGCCCAGGAAGACGTCCGTCGCGATGCATGTGGGGCGGATGTACAGGGAGTAGCCCTTGCCGCGGGGGATCCAGTCCTTGTCCACACGCACCAGCTCCTCGATGGCCTCGAGATGAGTCTTGGGGTCCAGAGGCTAGGCGTTAGGGGGCACGCGCACGCGCACAGGAAGGCACAGACGCTCGATGGAGGAGTTCATGCGCAGCACATTCTCCATGGGGCGGAACATACGCACGTGACCCTCCTTGTCGCGGTAGGCCTTCATTCCCTCAAAACACTATACGATTATACCACACCATGGAGCCCACCTCAGTAGCGTAGTGGAAAACAGAGGTGGCGGGGTCCAGAGACAGGTTGTGGTAGGGCACGATGCGGGGAGTGGTCCACTTCTGGCCATCGTAATCGATCTCCAGCATATGGTCCGACAGCACCTTTCCGAAGCCGAGCTTCTCGTTGGGCACCTTCGTCTTGGGGTTCTTGGTGCGCTCAACAATAATGTTGGTCTTCTAGAGGTGACGCGCCGAGCGAGAAACTACAGCAGCGGAGAATGAGCGGGCAAGCACAGAGGACTCTAAACATCACGGGAACGCGAGAACGGCAACTGCTCATCATCATCTTGGAAGCAATGGAGAAGGCCATCTTCGGAATTGAGTTTATATGAAAAATGCAAATCCCACTGGGCGTTTCACCTCCCTAGATGTGGACAGTGGTTTATGACTAGGAACGATGACTGGACGTTCATGATGAATAGGACAAGGTTGCTTCGTAGAACAACAATATTTCAGAGAAATGGGTAGTGAACAAGTATCCTGAAAGAAACACACCGCTAAATCAAAGGTACATGTACGTGCCGATTCCCAGCACCAGAACACCCGCAGAAAGGGCAATTTTCCACTTCAGCTGTCGTGCACTCTGCTCCTCCATCTGCTTCTCTATTCTTCATCCACTTCCATCAAACAAACCATAGATTTGCTCCTCTGTCTGTTCTGGTTCCTCCTTCTCCTTCTCATCTGCGTCTCACTCCCTCATCCGATTCGTACATGGCTCTTTCCGTGTAATGTAGCAACCGCGCGGATTGGACTCCTGTACATGCATGTCCTGAACGAAGCAGTTCGTACTCGGCTTTGACTCCGCCTCGCTCCGGTTATGGACAAAGTATGCGTCCAGAATACGCTCGTAAAAGCGCATCAGCTCCGGGTACGAATCGATGATGTGCTGCAGGGTGGACGGCACCTCCTGGATCTGTGCGATGTGCGCAAATAAAGCAGCATCGAGAGAGGAGGGGCGATAACCGTAAACAAAGTCGGGCTCCTTCTGGGCGGCGAATCGGCTGTTTAGACAGGCATACAGCGATTCCAACACGCCCAGCATCTACTCTTCATTACCGACACGCGCACAAACCTCGTCGTCCTTCAAGGCAGTGGCCTTCAGCAGCGCACTGTAATGCCTTGTGTATTCCATATAGTTCTCCACACCGTGCAGATAGGCGTTGAATGCTCCGTAGGTCGGGGTGTAGAGTTTGTGAAGAACGCTCTTCATTGTGGAGTAGTTGCCCCAACGGCGTTTTCTCTATGCGTTACGCTGCATCACTATAGTATACATAAATGGCGTCTCCCACACTGTGCAGCAAGTAGGTCATGATGGATATCTCAGAGCGCTCCGCCTCGGAGAAGTCCAAATCCAAATTCGTATACTACACGCATTACCTCACACCATCACCAACTACATTCTTCATTAGGTAGGAAAGGGCGCAATCTTCGGGAACAACGTAGCAATTGTCCTTCAGGAACGGCAGCTTTCCTCCCACCTTCGATGTGGGATAGGTGCTATTCTCCTCCTCGTAGTAGATGCCCGCAAGCCGCATATACGCCTAATCGGTAAGAAATCGCAGCCGAATTGAATACATGAATCTCCCATGCGTATTCAAATTGAACTAATGTCAGTGGCATTCCGTACGGCTCTTGCTAAGCGAGAATCGCGCGACTCTTCGTGGATTGCAATTTGTGGGATCGCCCATCCCGCCTTCCCTCCTCCCTTTCTTTGTGTCTGGACACATCACCCATCCATCCATACTATGAGCAATTCCATCATACGTTTTTTCATCCATCACTCCATACACGCCCGCGATGCCAGAATACATCGTGGTGTGCTGCTACGAGTGCAAACTCTTTCAGGGACAGCAGGTTGGGTGGACTGTCACTTCGTTCCATTCTAGGTAAACAAGCAGAAGAAGTTCACGTGCAAAGTGTGTGGAGCAAAACAGAGCGTGCGGCATGTTCTTTTAAATTGTATGTATGATGTGTGTAGATCTTCGCGAAAACGGACTACCCCAAGAACATTCGGTCGATTGTACAAGAGTTAAACCAGAAACGGGTGCACATGGAGGAGGCGGGAAAGGACTCCCAGCCGGAGGAGGAGAGTGACGATTACATCAAGCCCAATACAAATAGGGAAGAGGATCAGCCCTCCTTGGAAGGGAAGGAGAGTCGATGGGCCCCCTTTATGGCAGAGTTGTTCCCCTCTACTTTGTTATGAAGAGTAGATATCAACAGAAGGAAGAAAAAGAGGAGTTGCCCATGGATCCTCCACCCATGCCAGAACCGACTCAGCGGAAACCGAGAAAAGAAAAGACACTATCACGCACATTCCAGAATCACAAGGCGACTGTCCCCAAACCCCAGCCCCTTCTTCCAAAGGAGGAAGTAGTTGCTGCATCACCTCCAGCACCCATGGAGGAGCCCATTTATACAGCAGGGGAAAAGAGAAAGGGTGATTCCTAGACGGACGTGGATCGTCTCGAAGAATCGAAGAATCGTGACGACGACACCTATGTACAACCGAAGCAGAACCCCAATTCGATGTGGAATGCGTTCCTTTGAAATCCATAACCCTGTTTGTTTATCCTCCTTTCATTCACCACTTCATTGTGAGCATCGCAGAGGATGAGTGGAGCGAGTAACACGGCCGAGCTGCCTCCAGAATCGAATCCGTCTCTCCTCTTCTTGCATTACTGCATGGCGGGCAGGCCCGTGAATATCGTCGCCAACAGGTACAAACGGCAGTTGGAAACGGTTCTTCTTCAGCCACGCTGTCATCCGTAGGTGAATCTTGTGGACATCGATAGTACCGTTCGTTGCACTTCGAATGCACTGAAGTATAGGAGGGAGATTGCATTCACATCGGAAAGGAGGAAGTGGAGGAAACCATCCCTCTACTCGAGGAGAACGTGAGTCAAATCAGCGCGCGGCTCGCCTCCACGGGTATTCGGGGGGATTGGAAGGAGACGCGGGAAAACTACAGCCGAATCGAGTCTTCCAAGGCGATCGAGTACAGCCATGCGGTGATCGCGGCCTATTCGATTGGCACCACGCCCATCCACGCCTTTCTCCTGCGCCATCTTCTCTCCTCCCACGTGTATGCGCACCCCTCCGTGTCCATTCTAGAAAGCCCATTTTGTGCAAGGAATCGCTGCGCGTCGTTTGTCTCTGTGGGGGCTCTGGCGCGGAGCTGATTGCCCTTGCGCTGAGCTACAACCACTCTGCCCTCAAGGAAATGCACGTCACTGTGGTAGACAAGGAGCCGCTTTGGCATGCATCGTCGTTCCCTTCCTCCTTCCTCACCTCTAGCCTAAATCGTTTGTTTGCTGCTGTGCAGCCGCTGCTCTCCTTTTCCCTGTCCTTCGAGTTCATTGTCGCCGATCTGCTGGCTCCCATCTCCTTCGCCTCCACTCTGCAATCCGCCTCCATCTGCACAATCGTCTACGGCATCAGCGAGCTGCTGGACTTCGACGAAGCGCATTCGCTGGCATTCCTCCACTCCCTCCGTGACCTCCTGCCCGAAGACTGTCTCTTCATGGTCGTCGACCCGTTGTCGCACCAATTCTGCTGTGAGAAGGAAATCGCGGTGAAACGTGCGATGATGGGCAATGGTTCCGTCCAACGCGAGGAGAAGCGACCGAAGCGTGTAGGATGGAAGTTGTTGTACGAGGGACACGACAAGGTGTCCGTGACGCGATCCATCCTCGAGCCCTTGATCATCAAGCACTGCGCATCACTGAACATGCAAATCAACCGAGACATCAAACTCAGCTGTCACACCTGGTGTGTGCTCCTCCGCAAAGAAGGCCCCGGCGACTCCATTCCCCCTCCGCTGCCCTCTCCTCACACCACGCTCCTCCTCACCCAATTCCCGTGCATTGAAAACATTGTGGCCACCTTCCGTCCCCTTCACACCAATCTCTGGCTGCCGCGCGACGCCTGCGACGAGACCAACCCCACGATCTCCGACCGCCTGCTCCGGGCGTGGATGCAAAACGGAGGGGTGTTGTGCCTGCCGTACACCGTGTTTAAGGCGCTGGCGGCGCGGCGCGGGCCGGTGACTTGCTCGTTGCTGGTGCTGCACAACTATGACTGCTACGCGGAGGGCGAGAAGGAGGAGACGGCGCACGCCGTGCTGGAGAGCGTGGTGTGCGAGCAGCTGGTGGTGACGATGCAACGCGAGGATGTGGTCGAGTTGGAGGGAAGTCTGCGGCGGGCGTTTCGTCGGCGTGCATCCAATGCAGAAGTAGTAAAGATGTGTTGTGTGCCCGACGCGGAAGTAGTAAAGATGCATTGTATCCCCGACACAGAGGAGGTGGAGTTGCATTGTGTGCCCGACACAGAAGTGAAGGAGATGCGTTGTAGCGTGGAGGACGTGAAGGAGATGCGATGTAGCGTGGAGGACGTGATGCGGCGCAAGGCAACCAGCGGCTTCGTGTGGACGACGGAGCGTGTGGCAACAGTAGCGACGCCCCTGCAGACAGAGCTGCTGGCGGAGTGCGAGGGTGCGAGCCTGCGGCAGGTGGTGATGATCCACCCTGCGTTGGTGCTGGAGAAGAAGGTGGTGAGTGGAAAGCAGTTCAACCCTACAGTAAGGAAATGTGAGGAGGTGAACAGTAGGAGGTGCAGCGCGTGCGGGAGCGACATCCCATGATCGAGTATGATCCGGCGCTGAGCGAACGAGTGGAAGGTGTGGAGAAGAGTCAGGAGTAGATTCGATATGTGATCGATGTGGCGAAGAAGGAAAAGGAGAAGGGGAGACGAGTTGCTGTGGCCTTCCGACTCCTGCCCTCCATGAAGGCAGTGCACAACTGCATTGATTGTGTGAATGCAACGGCGGATGAGAAGCTGTCCTACGCGGAGGTGCTGCCCTTCAAGAAGACGCAGGTAGGATCATTGGAAGATCTCAATAACAGTCAAAAACCAGGTACAAGCAGTCCCAAATCGCCTTCCAATCCGACCTCCTCCTCATCCACCTGGCGTGCATTCCCTTCATCGAGATTCACGAAGTGTACAACACCCTCATCCTGTTCGACTCCGATCTGGGAAGGGAAAAGGCGCGGGAGACGATGAAGGAGGCGATTGCTGATTTCTGTTGCGAGGACCGCTGCATGGATCTTCGGGTGGTAGAGCTCTGCTTCTGTTTGTTCGACTCGCCGTCGATATGCACCCTTATTCCCTCCAAAAAGCAGACGAAAATAGGGAGGGATGGTTTATTGGGTCGTGGACAAGAATAGGGTACTTCCCTCGGTTTGTGGTTTCTCATTCTTTTCTTATTCCCAGGGACTCGTCCTTTGGGATTCCGCAGAATGCGCTGAAGACAGAAGAACGGCGCCGTTTTCTCCTGGTGTCGTGCCTCCCGCGCATTCGGGGGTTGGACCCCGGTTTCAAGCGATCAGGGTAAGTGCGTGTTCCTTGTGTGTGTTCTGGACGACCGCGGAGCAAAACGAAGATAAAGCGTTTCCAGTGGCTTTACCTTTACCTATCTCTGCAAAAGACCAATAGTGATACGATATTATCCTTGTGGATATACTGATGAGGCACTATTAACAGTCTGTAGTGGAAATCACCTGAGTCGCTGCTGTAGTGGTAGGTGTTCTTCTCTACGCTTGTTTGTTGCACATTTCTCAGTTTCATTACAATACACATGAATCAGTACGATGTCCGTGCAGTCGCGTACATAGAACTCACTCCCCTGTAGCTTCTTTGCCATCTGGGTCTTCGTTGCTCTGATCGCCTCTGCCTCGGGTTTCCTCCTTTACGGGCGCATGAGTCGTAGAGGTGGTGGAACTGACCGACGATACGTTCGACGCACACGTCCTCGCCAAGGATGCGGGCGTCTGGTTCGTCCGCTTCTACGCGCCTGTACGCTCCTCCATGCAATCGCACTCATGTTCGTAGTGGTGTGGACACTGCAAGGCCCTGAAACCCGTGTGGGATTCCATTTCCGACAAGCTCAAGGGAACCGTCTCCTTCGGTGATGTTTTCGCCTTCCGAACACTTCACTGCATAGGTGGATGCCACGGAACAGTTCGGACTGAATCATCGCTTCTCGATCGGCCAGTATCCCACGCTGCTCCTCTTTGCGAACGTCTTATCAAGTCCAGTTTCTAATCCCTAGGGCAGATCCTACGAATTCGACGGTTCTCGCACGGAAGAGGAGATCGAGGCCTTCGCCACTGGCGGCTACAAGGAGAAGGAGTCCTCCGCTATTCCCTGGAAGACGCTGAAGATTGTTGCCGTTGTGGAGGTGCTGGTCGTTCTTCGGCGTGATGCGTAGAAGTACATGAACATCGCCAATCTCTATCTCTACCAGCACCCCCTGTTCACCTGCATCTTCCTGTTCGTGATCGGTCTGGCCCTGGGCATGAGCGTCACCTTCCTCTGCTTCGAGATGTACTATTCTGTCGTCCCTTCTTTGCTATGTTGATCTGTAGTGGAAGTACGGCTACTACGAGGAGGAAGAGGAAGAGGTTGATGAAGCGAACGCCACGGAGGAGGTTGCTGAGACGGAAGAGGCGGTTGCTGAGGCCACTGCGACGGAAGAGGTGGTGGATGAAGAGCCGAAGGAAGATAACGAATTCCCTGTTTGTTGTCGCATACTCTCTCCTTCATGGGCTCGCTATAGCTTCGTAAAACCCAAAACCGTACGCTTTCCATTGAAATCGAATCCAACTTCCAGAACACGGACGGTTGTATGGAAGGTCTTGACTATCAAGGAGTCAGCGATCACTGCACGCTCGCAGCCAAATCCGACTTCCTTCCTCATTCTTTTTTATTGTAAGCGAATCGAAAGTAATCATGGCTAAGAAGGAAATGGACAGACATCTGTCTCGCAATGGCGCAACCAAGGATATCAAGAAGGATGGCGCTGGTGGCAAGTACACCTGGGGCAAGCCCGGTGATGAAGAGCTGGCTGATGACCTTCCCGTCGACAAGAAGGATCCCATGTATGTTCCCCCCGAGAAGGAGAATTAGCCCTCACTAGAAGGGTACTGTGTGTATACATATGTACTATGGTCTGTTTGTTGCGACAAAGAGAGAACTCCATGAACTCCTTCCACTTCTTCACTCCATCTTCGCCGCCCAAAAGAGACAGCAGCTTCAAGCACAGGGCTTCCGACTTGAGACGCAGCAGCAATCCCTCCTTCTTCACCCGCGTCAATCCACTCACACTCTCCTTATGGTACAGTATCTCTCTCATGAGTGCATCACGAAGCATGCGCAATAGGGTTTCCATCAGTGGCGTGGTCACTACGTCCAATCGAACGGTGGTTCTGCCATTCATGCGATGGAGCGTCTCTTCCAACTGGAATGCGAGTGTCCAATTCACAGGAATGCTGATGGCTTGGATGGAGGGTGACACGGGGATCCACTCTGCATCCATGTGTTTCAGTCTCTCCAGAGACTCCAGTGGTTCCTCCGTTGTCTTCACCAGGAAGCGAGACGCACCCACACTGTTCCCTCTCTCCAGCACCTGTCTCCCCACAAAGCGAAGGCGCTCATCATTCCGTGCAAACAGCAGCACAGAAAGAGGGTAGTGACTCGCGCACTCCTCCAGCACAACACAGCAGGGCTCCCGCAGGCAAGTCACCACTCCACTGTTCCATTCTATCACTGCCAATACCGTTTCTGCAGCGCAGTCTTCTATCCATAGGTTGCCTCCCTCTTCCTTCACTCTTTCCGTACTGAATGGTTTGATGTTGTGTTCTTCATATTTCTTCTCATTCTCACCCTTCTTTACACCTTCACTCATATCTCCATCCTCTTGAGTATTCATATCTCCACCCCCTTGAACACTCACATCTCCATCCCTTTGAGTATTCACATCTCCATCACGTTGAGAATCCACACCCCCAATCCACGGAACGAAAAAGCCCCTCCTTTTGACATGCCCCTCACCCAACTCCTCCATCACCACCACCTCCTCTCGCATCGCCTCAATCTGCCTTTCCAGCACCCGTTGCTTCTCTCCCAAACCACGTCGGAACACCAGTTCGCATCCACCACCCGACGGCTCTGGTCGCTTGTGCTGATGGGCGTGAAGGGCGTCCTGCAGCAAGGGAGAGAGTGTGGGAGAGAGAAGCGAGTAGGCGTGCGGCGAAGATGGATTGACAAGCAGAAACTGGCGCGCGCCCGAGTTTGTGAAGTCATCGCAGAAGACGAGATCGGTGGTGGGGATGTGTGTGAGAGAAGAATCCTTGAGAAGAAGCCACTCGCTGGCGAATTGAACGAGATACGAAGAATGGCCGAAAAAAGGCACTTCTTTTACGCAATGAATGGACTCCTTCTGAGTGCATAGAATGGAGAGAAGAGAGAAACGGTAGAGGGCAACGATGACCTGCGCGCCGGAAGAGAAGAGAAGGAAGAAGGAATGGAGATGGACAGGAAGGGCGTAGTGTAGCGTGGCGTCAGGGAAACCAACCGGCTTCAGGATGCGCGTCTCAGTACATCCATCAAACACGCTCCAAAAGCCATCCGCATCACTACTCTTCAAAGCAAGGAGAGAAGCTACGATAGACGAAACAGGAGGAAGGAGGGATAGGGAGCAGCAGTCGGAGGGCTGGAGGGAGCATGTCTCGATATGGCGCGAATCGTCTCACTCGAAGATGTGACATCAGGGCCGTCCACAATCACGATGTCTTTCGGATCCGCACATTCAAACTCGATTAGCTCGACAGCCTGACGACTTTCAAAATCCAGCTGAAATAATCGGAATCGGTTTGAAGCGTGAAGATGCACAAGTGATACTGTAATCATTCTACACAGAAACAAAGTGCAATGAATCCTACACAGCAAACAAGGGAATGGCCACTTCCTGGATCTGCAACACGGTCACTTCTTCCTCTACGCAATACTATGATTTCCAATTCCATACTGTCAAACACTTGCATCAACTCATAGCGCTTCTTGAAACGATCCTTCCCCTTGTTGTACTGATAGCACACATAGCTCACAGCCGTGTTGTTCTTGCTCAATGTCACCTCGATGACTGACTTGTGTACATGAAACAACATTCTCTGCAAATCCGATACTTCATTTCTGCATCGAAAAGTAACAATAACCACACTCCAATCACACTCTCTCGAGAAAAGCGCGCAAAACAGAAACGTGAATGCAAATCTGTGGGACCCCTCCTCCCATCCTTCCTCTCACAATCACCAGTTTCGACTCTCCCTCAACATGGAAAGTGAATCGACCTACGAACTGCCTTCGTTTGCAGTCAACGAGAACGGATGGGGCCCCTCCACGCTCCCCGATGACTACAAGGATCTCCCCTACTCCTTCTTCAGCAGAGATGAGAACCTGGGCATGATCATGGACTTGACCCAAGTCTCCTTCGCGCAGAATCGCGGTTGTCCGTTTCTCTCTCTCCATTCTCACTTCTAGCGGCCGAATCGGAGCAAGGAGACAACGCGTTCACGACCATCGATGTGACGCGCACCAACACCAACCGCAAGACGAAATGTGGCTGCTCGACGCTCTTTTCACGCGTAGTGATTCACACAAAGACGAATCGCAACTACAACAACGCGAACTACAACAACACCGCCTCGGGAGCCAACAAGGGTCGCGGCCAGCAGAAGAAGAACTACAGCTCCTACCAGCGCCGCAACTACGACACGCTGCACATTCCCTCCATTCCCGTCCTCCTTTTCAACCCCATTCACCGCTAGATCAAGCCCACGTGGAAGAAGATCTGTCAGATGGACTTCTCGGACCTGGCCAAGCTGTCCACGAAGGTCCTTCCCACCGCCACCACCTTGTCGTCTCGCCATTCCCTCCTCACCTCTAGCGCGGAGTGCGGCAGCTACAACGACTACAACCCGCAGTACGACCTCATTTCCGTCAAGAAGCCGGTGAACCTGGAGTCGCACAAGGAATGCGGCGATCTGCACAGCATCTCCGTCATGAAGGACCCGTTCCTCTCGCAGGTCAGCGACAAGAACGTGGCGACGGTGTACACGACGGACGTGGCGCTGGCCCACCTGATGGTCGCCATTCGCTCTCAGCTCTCCTGGTTTTCACACTTATACTCTCTCACTGGCAGGGACTTGGAGATCATCAAGAACGCGCACGGCATCTTCATCTCGCACCGCGACGGCGTGTTCGACACCTACACGGTCAACGAGACCTCGGCGGACCTGCCGACGGAGGAAGAGAACAAGGACAACTGCTTGCGGTGAGTGCTTGGGTTCACGGTCACGCGCAGCACCGAGGCCACCGCCATCAACCGCGACTTCGCCAAGCAGATCATGGCGCCGCACCTGACCAAGTGCGCCTATCCCTCGCCCTTCAGTCCCGCGCAGGACGTGCATGTGACTAGCATGGCTGAGGCGTAGGAGGACCCGGCCGCCATCCACCGCATGTACCGCTACCGCAAGTTCCAGCTCAGCGACACGCAGTCCGTACTGGTGCGCACGGAAGTCCACGGAGCGCAGCAGCGCAGCGGCAAGGCGGAGCTGTTCAACGCGTACGCCGTGAACGAGTGGTGTCCGCGCACGCCTCTGGCCAACCGCTGGCGTAGCAAGATGGAGACGAGCGTGGGGGAATGGCGCGGGTGTGAGGCGTAGAGCGGGTACGCGCTGGCGGAGGACATGAAGAACAACAACTTCCGGCTGTCGAAGTGGGGCGTGCAGGCGATACTGGCGGGCGTGGACCGCGTGAAGATCGGCTTCGTGTCACGTCGGAACATGAACAACCTGTGAGGAGTGGGTGAGAGAGTGAAATGCAGGGAGGCGGGCCATGTGATTCTGGGCGTGCAGACCTTCTCGCTGGACGCGTTCACGAAGCAGATCATGCTGAATGAGAATAACATGTGGGCGACGCTGGAGTACGTGGTGAAGGAGGTCAGCAAGCAGGAGGACGGCAACTACGTGATGCTGAAGGACCCCGTGAAGGGCATTCTGCACCTGTACGCCGTGAGCGAGGAGGACATGACGAAGATTGATGAGGCGGAGAGCGAGAGCGAGAGCGAGTATTCGGAGTACTCGAGCAGCTCCTACTCGGAGTATTCCTACTCGGAGGACGAGGAATGAGGGTGGTGACTTTGTTCCAACAAATGCGCTTCTAAACTAACCATAGATGCGCTTCGGCACACTCTTCGGGTCCGTGATCTTCGTCGACGGCAGCGGCTTGTCCGTAATCGAAATGGTCTACGCCTGACCGAGAACACGCATCCCCACCTGCTTCTTCGTAAACGGATTCCACGTGAAGTGCACGTATCCCTCCGTCAGCGCGTACAGCGTGTAGTCACGGCCCGTCCCCACGCCCTCGCCTACATGTGACAAACGCCTCACTTCCGGGAACCCGCGTGGTACTTCGTGCCTCGTTGCCGCACGATGATGTTTCCGGGAATCACCTTTTGGCTATTCGATTAGGCGTTTATGATTTCGCTCCACCAGCCGTATTTCTTGACACCGAGATACTTGGGGTTGGAGTCGCGGCCGTTCGATGTCTTTCCACCGGACTGGTTGTGCGCATAACGACAGAGCACTAAACCGTGAATCAGGAGCCCAAAACGAACCCCACTGTGGGCAGAACGGAATGGAAGAACACAGCGGCTTCAACGTTCTCAGAAGGAGCGACATGGAATGGGATTCTGTTTTTCCCTAATCTTTGTGGCGCTGTACAGTACACCTCCCCTTCATGTGTTTCAGAAGCAATCAGACGTGTTGCGTTATCATGAACCGAAGAAGTGTTTTAGCACTGCAAACAGATTCCATTTGAATCATCTCATCCACTCCATGTGTTACTAGCGTCCTTTTCACTCTTGTCAATCCGCCCCACGCGAGAAGAGTGGGTAACTCGAGGGTAAACGAACTGTATAAACACAGAACGATGGATTTCTTCCGTTTGGAGAAGGGTTGTTTCGCGACAAGCAGAAGCCATTTCCACGTTGCTTCCCCATTTCTCCGTTGCAGTTCCCCTTTCCCCAAGTCACATTTATCTTCGCCAGGTTGTTCTCCTTTCGCTTGACTTTTCTATCAGTTTCATGAAAACTGATATCGTTGAAGTGACAAACAGTTCGTCACCTCAAGAAGTGGTAATTGTGTGTTTTGTCGCCTCGGGTCATTCTATAGAGCCAGGAATCCGACTCTTTGCCGGAGCAATCTGTGCAGAAGGAAACGCGTTCATGTGTGAATTGCGAAGAACTGATGCTAGCGTCGTTGCAAGTGAAGGACATAGGAATGTCGCTTTCACCGACGGGTCCTGGTTCCTGGAGTAGTTGCTCGGAAGAGGAGCCGCCGCCTCTTTCCTTGGACCAGCCCCAAAGTACTGTGAGCGATGGAGGAGCAGTTCACGGGTAGAGCGCGATCGCTGGATACACAACCCGATTGAATCTCACGGAGATTGTGATCCGTTCTCTGTCTGCAGCGAAGAAGAGCGTCCTAGAACTGTTCTCCGCCTTTGACGAGGAGAAGGATGGGACACTGCCGCTGATTCAGATGAAGAAGTGCTTGACGAAGAATGGCGTGCTCCTGACTGAGAAGGAGTTTTCCACGCTCTTCGAAGGGTGAGTTCTGTCCTCCACGCTCATCCGCAGCTTCATCGAGAATGAAACCGTGAACTACATTTCTTTCCTCAAGTCCTGGGGCGTCATTCAGCAGCAGCTCGGCAGCCCCCTCTCGCGTAAGCGCTCTACCAGTGATGCCAGCATTCCCAACTCGCCAGATTCTGTCGATGCCATCAGCGGTGCGAGCTATGCGAGCTATGCAAGCTCGCCGTTCACGTCCAGTCCGAAGCGGCGGGTGGCTCTGCGTGGCTTCTCGGCGGAGCAGAAGCAGTCGCTGCGCGCGGCCATCCGCCTCCACCTCGTACGGCGGTTTGCCAGCGCCGAGAGTGCGTTTCTTCCACGCCGCTCATCTCTAGGCATTTTCCAGGAGGTAGCGGAGCGCGACGCGCTGCACACGAGCGACCTGTGTCGCTACCTCAACCGCCACGGCGTGGTCTGCTCGCTGAACCAGCTCTGCCTGCTGCTGGCGCCCTTCGCCGCGCAGCCCGCCGTGCTGACCGCGGGGGAGTTCGCGGCGTTCGTGGCGTCGGTGCTGGGCGAGGAGGAGGTGAGCGGCTGCCTGGTGGACGCGTTTCCCTCCACCTTCGGCACCACCACCCGCATCGAGTTCGCGCCGCCTGCGCAAGCGGCGTCAACCACGTCAACCATATCAGCAACGTCAACCATGTCACCTCAACAGACGTCGCCACTGTCGCGGCTGTCGTCGGAGGTGATGCGCGTGGGCGAGGGCCTGCACCGCACGCGGTCCGTGGCGCGCAACCTGAGCAGCCTGCCGCTGTACCGGCTGATGATGGACGTGAGGCCGGCGCCTGTGGCTGTGCAGAGCGCTGTCGCGTGAGTTTCCTGTATCCTATCCTTGTCTCTATCGCGCCTGTTTCCTCAACAAACACGCCACTTCTTCACGCCAATCAGCTCCAGGAAGCCGTCCATCTTCGGCTCGCGCTGCAGGTAGTTGCGCAGCATCTCCGACGCCTTCTCCGCCGCGCCCTTGCAGAAGATGGTCTCGCGCAGGTGCTGGCCCTCCGCCTTGTTGAACAGCCCCTTCTCCTTGAAGATGCTGAAGATATCGCACGAGTACACCAACGACCACAAGTAACTGTAGTACCCGCACGCGTACATCGACATGATGTGCCCGAAGCTCGCCGGCCACATCGTGCCCGGGATGCATGGCCGCAGCGAGATCTCCTGCTGCATGCGGTTCGCCATCTACGCTTCACTCACGCCTGCCACGTCCACGTCCAGCAGAGGCTCCTTCAGCGGCTCGGCGTGCAGCTGGTAGTCGAACAGACCGAAGGACAGCTGGCGGAGATTGAACAGCGCCGAACACGACTTCTGCGAGGCGATCAGATTGTCGCACATCGCCTCGGGGAGGGGGTCCCCCGTTTTCACATTCTTGCTGATGCGGCGAAGCACCTCCTTCTGACTGACCCACTGTTCCATCAGCTGCGAGGGCGTTTCGACGAAGTCCGTTTCCTTGCAGAAACTGCCGAAGGCGTGGAGTTTCTGGTTGTTGCAAATCACGTTCACGAGATGTCCGAATTCGTGGAAAATCGTGGTAACGTCGTCATACGTCAGCGTCGCGGGGTGCGTGGGCGTAGACTTGGGGAAGTTGCAAATCATCGCAGCCGCGGGCAGCTAGAAATGAAACGCCGATGAAACGCCGACGTTGTGTTCGCCGTCGAAGACGGAGGAGGATTGGATGTCCTGGACACAGGCGTGGGTGTACTTGCCCTCGCGGGGGAAGAGGTCGAGGAAGAAGAGGCCCTGCATGGAGCCGTCGGGGTTGTAGACGCTGTAGGCCTTGACCTCGTCGAACCACTTGTCGTCGTAGTCGATTCTGGGGTGGTGAGTCCATCAGTATTGTCATTATTGTTATCATTGTTATCACTGTTATCACATCACACTCAACACTCAATACATCACAACTCAACACTCATCACATCACACTCAACACTCAATACATCACAACTCAACACTCAATACATCACACTCAACACTCAATACATCACACTCAACACATCACAACACTCATCACACTGAAAAAGCAAAACACACACATACTCCTTAAACACCAATCCAAAAATCTCCTCATAAATGTGCATCATCTCCTTCACCACGTGCTCCGTCGGGAAGTACTGCTGGATCGCCGCCTCGTCCACGTCATACTTCTTCTCCTTCAGCAACGTCATGTAATAACTAAAGTCCCACGCCTGCATCGGACCCTCTCCACCCGTCGCCCGCTTCAACGCCTCCAACTCCTTCACCTCCTCCTTCCCACGCGCCGTCAGTTTCGCGCGAAGGTCCGTCAGGAACTGTTTCACGTTCTCCGGCTTGGCCGCCATCTCCGTCTCCAGCTTGTACGACGGGAAGTCCGGGTAGCCCAGCAGCACCGCCGCCTTCTGGCGAAGCTTTACCGTGTCCTCCAAGAGGGCCAAATTCTTGGGGCCCCCACGGCTGTTGAAAGTGGTCTGGACGATGCGGCGCGTGTTCTCCACGTCGCAGTGATCCAGAATGGGGATCACGTCGGGATACTTCATGGTGATGATGAAGTCCTCGCCCTCACGGCGGAATCCATTCATCGTCACTTCGGGAACACCCTTCAAATCCGCCTCCTTGAAGTGTAGCTCCGTCTTCTCCTCGGCCAGGTTCTTGGAGAACTCGTTCTGCTTCTCGATGATCGTGTTCATCAGCTTCTCGTACTCCTTTCTCTTCTCCTCGGGCAGGTGCGCGCCCTGGCGACTACCCGTTAGGCAAAGCACAGTAGTGCAACCGCATCTCCACCAGCGTGTCGGAAATGTACTTCTCCACATCCGCGTCGTACTTCTCGTTGCGGCTCTTGCGGTCCTCTACTCCTCACAACGGATTTGTACACAGCACCGTTAAAAGTGGACAGCGCCTCATACAGGTCATTCTGAATCAAATGCGCCACACCACTCTGGCTGATGGCAGTCATCGATTCCGTGCATGCGTCGCGAACCTCCTTCACTGTGGACACATTACTCAGCGTGAAGACAGTGCCAACTATACCTCAGTCCACACGAGTCAATGCTACTCGCTGCCTGTCCCTTGTGATCGCAGGCAAGAAGCGGCTTAATCGTGTTCTCGAAGGTTCTCTCCTTGCGTGGAATGCTCACGATCTCTTTGTCCACTCTCTTCACCATGCTAATCTAGCAAATGACATAGAGAACGCGAGATTCACCAGATCCTCCGCCATCTGCTTCAACTCCGGCACGGATACGTTGAAACGAGCTCGAATGAATTTGCTGTACATTCTGTACTCACGAAACGACTCACAATTCACGGGAAATGCGTTTTCTGTCATTCAAACGTGCGATCGAATTCGTGGGACCCCACTCTCCTGCGATTGTCTCCACATTCCTTATCGATCGGGAGAAGGCCGTTTTGTTTTCGCTAGGTATGCGCTCCCGTTTCCGTTTCTGAGGGTAGATTGAAGAATGCTTGCCCGATTTGCGAATAAGCCTAGCGTGCGTGTACTTGCTGTAGGGTCATTGCGCAGCGAAATGAGAGATAGCGCTCCATCACTTCGGACGTCTTCCCCGGAACG
>ERZ827156.2419-NODE-2419-length-19161-cov-7.990160_pt1 | contig 19161 bp, 21 predicted proteins | sample MGYA00519919_ERZ827156 | MGnify/ENA primary metagenome ERZ827156 (study PRJEB31778, sample SAMEA3449269) | human gut metagenome | biome: human gut; feature: human-associated habitat; material: faeces | place: United Kingdom | collected 2010/2012 ...
AGAAGTGCAGCCGTTAAGGAAGAGAAGTGCAGCCGTTAAGGAAGAGAAGTGCAGCTCCACGGCCAGCACGTTGGGACTCGCGGCAGACACCTCCGAGGCGGGACGGATCACGCCGTGAAAAGCGGGGGTGGCAAAACTGCCGGAGGACGGAGTGGAGGGCGTAATGACGCCGGACTCCGGGGCGGGCATGTGCTCACGGAACACCTCCTTGCCGTTGATGTAGGCGATGATGCCGTACTCGAACTTGAGCTGGATCTCGTAAGCCGCCATGTTCGCAACGCCGTTGAACGGCTTGCGGAAGTACTGCGAGCCTCTGGGCTGCATCGTGACAGACTCGGGAACGACAACATTCCAGTTGGAGTCGTCAAAAGCGGTTTGCGTCCACTCCGAAGCGATCGTGGTTGTAGAGTCGAAAAATCTATACTCCTGTGTCTTGCGAAGGGAATCATTCAGTAGTTCAGCGTGCAGTAGAAGGAGTGCATGGTATTGTTGCAGTCGTGGACCTCCATATACAGGGGACTGTCCTGGATGCTTTCGTTCCAGATAGTGTAGGAGAAGACGCGGTTCAACGCCGGGACACTCATCACGCGCATCTTGCATTCAAACACGAATGTTGCCACACATTCACACGAAATTGGAATAGAGGACTCCATTACAGTAGGATAATGCTGGAACACGTCGAAAACGCAACGCAGTTGCTTCCTCTCTCAAATCAATGCACTCACCGGTCCAGTATACAAAGTATCACTCTTCAAAGAAAGCAATCAACAAAACAGCACCTCTCTTCCCTTCTTCACGAATCCAACACTACTTTCAAGCACCAACATACTCATTTCATCAACCACGGTATATGCATTCTAGAATACATAGCATATCACTCATATTCTCTGAAATAGTCTTCAGAAAGAGACAATTGCGCTCCCACAGATTCCCCACCGACGAAGACTCAAATTCTTGGGATTCGTGGTTACTGAGAGAAATGACTAGAAACACCACACACCATTCATTTCACTTGCTTAAAAAGAAAGCAACCCATCAACCAAAATCGCTTCCATTTCTGGACTGTTTCTCTCTCGGCTTGACTTTGACTCCATTTGAACATCCCAACAATCCATTTGTACAAACATCGAATTGTCAATTTGCCGTTTTGTGATTCATGAGCCAGTTTGTATGCTCTGTGTGATAGAATGATCCTTTGTTGAACAAACACTCATCTTGCTGCAGGAAAACGATACTGGTCTTCAGCGTCATAGTATGAGTGGGATCATCACAGATGCTGTTGGCGGTACAAGGATAAGGTGTCTGACCTGGCAGACATGCTTCCGAAGTGATTCAGTTTCCCCCAAAAGAGGTCCAAGTCTGCATGCGCTCCAACGAGACGAAGCAATAACCTTCCCTCCAAAGGCGGAACAAGTGCTTTTGCAAACCCGTCGTGTTCGCAAGCCTTTTCCCGGTGGTCTGTTCGCAATGGACGGGACACTATGCAGATGCACAGAGAAAGGACGGCGAAATGACTTCTTCTGCAGGAAGGGCTACCCGTGTATCAATGTACAGCTAGACAGCAGAAACAGGACGGTTACGTTTGAGACCCCATGGAACCGGCTGAACGCCAGGAGTATGCTGCGGTCCTCAACATCGTGGCATCTGGGGATGAGAAGGCAGTGAAGATGCTTCTCGAGAGTTGCGACCCAGAAGGAAGGCGGAAGTTAAGGACACGCCAAGAGTTGATCACCTTCCTGGACAAGACGAGGGGATGACATCCAACTGCCTACCCCACGAGCATTGCAGAGGAGGTGTTCTTGCGAAGCCTTCTAAATGCCGCAATCATGTCGACAGAAGAGAACTCTTGCATTCCTCACGTTTGTGAAATGCAAGAGGAGCTTGAAAGGAGGAAGAAGAACGGTACAAGACAGAGGAAGAGGAGATCGTCAAAGCGGGGCAGCGGCGCAGAGGAGTCTCCTTCACAAGCCAACGGTGGAGAAGGGATATACCCCGATCACCCTTGGGCAACACCTTCTTTCTCCAGTACCGGATCTACGCCGATCATGGTTTGCACAAGTACCGGTGTTCACGAATAGGCGTCATTACTACTCTAGTGGACACTGCAAATGCAGCGCAGTACTATCTTCCCCCAATGCGGCTCTAGCCTTGGCAAACAAGAACCGGATAAAGCGCTTGGATGAGGCGAAAGGACGGTTAATGGCCTTCTACAAGAAGCAAGGGCAAAAGGCCAATAAGATCGCGAGAGAGCATATCCGGGACAAGATGGAGAGTATCTCCTCTGACTATCAAAGCCGTTTGAGCGTCTTGGAAAGGGTACTAGTGCACAGGATTACTGACATGTAGGAAATCCCAAACCCTGAGGCAGCCAGCAGTGATCTGTGGCGAGAGCTTGAAGCGGCGTATCCGGAGGAAAAGCATCAGAGAACGGTACTCAAATCCCGCGTGGAGATACTGTCGCACGATCCCAGTACGGGACTGATGCTATTCAAGGGCGAGCCGGCAGAAATCGCCTACAACAAGCAGATGAAGGACCAGTTCATGAAGTTGATGGCAAAGCGGGTTAGTAATGCCGTTAGGAAGAGTGCAGCAAGCTGTATAAGGATGGGTTTGATGACTACGCACAAGAGATGGTCCACAGCAAGGAATCCTGTTTCATGGTGGATACAGTCCATAAACAGTGGCGTAAATGGGCAGAAGCCATCACAGCATCTGCTTCGGAGAACATAGATGCAGAATAACAGAGGAGCGAAGCCAATCGTCAGTACCGTCAGCGGTACAACAGTACTGACAAGTATCCTCAGGGGAAGAAGTGTGAGGATCGATTGGTCTTCTACTCCTTTCACTTCGATGGTGTGTGCACCTCCTTTTGGGGGAGTGGTACAACAGTTGAAGTGGTCTCCCTCCAGATCATGAATACCCCAGAAGCAAATCGAGCCGACTGAGGATTCTGCTGCTTCGTTGGCGTGTTCAGAAGAGAAAAGGGGTCGATTCAACCCTACATTCCTGCCTTTCACACGATTCTTCAGGAGATTGTTGTGTCTGGATTGATTGGAAGATACTACTTGTATGGTGGATTGTACTTGCATGTGCGATGGGATTGAGTGCGGATTCAAAAGCACATGAAGAATTGATTGGAATGCCGGGCAAGCAAATGAGTAATAACCCCTCTCTTTACTCTGACTTGAGGAGAGTGGTGTTGAATCCAGCTACTTGTTGGTATGACACAACAGGATAGTAGTTGACCCCAAGAGTCGATGTTATCTTGCACAGAGTCTGTGTGGAATACTCTGGATCCTTGTTCATTCTCGCGCTTTTGGAACACTGCGAGTTGCAAGGGTAATGAGGGTTTTGGAAGGTATGGCGGATGATAAGGGGAATAGAGAGATTGAGGATGAATGCGTTTTGTCATGGTGATCTGGGATGGAAGTCGGCGACTATTCCGGAGGTCATGAGTGTTGTGATGTACATGAGCACGATCATGGAGGCGGATGCTGTAGTGAGAAGAACAGCACCTTTCCGTCCCTGTCCATGACACTCGAGCACCTCCAGCCTGAGAAGCAGAAGGAAAGGAGCGCGATTGAGCCAATCATCAGGATCCTCAGCGGTTTCATACACGACGGAGTAGATGCTTCAAATAACAAATGATAGACTGTTGAATCGCGAAAGACTCCAATCGCGACACTCTCCAACTGCGCCTTTGAGCATGCAATACCGTTCAATTCTTCTACTGAGTCGCTTCTAGTAGCTAGCCACCTTCATCGCCACACTGCATCCAATCATCACCGCAACACTTTCACAGCCTTCTTCACCACCTTCGCCTTGCGGGTTCTTCTCATCACCACAATCACCACCAGAATCAGAATGACAATGCCGATCACAGAAACACAGTTACCGGAAGCCTTCTCCCACACGCCGTCCTTCTCACCCAGCACGCATCCTCTCTTCTGCGTGCCCACGTAGCTTCCCTGCTCAGAGCACTGGCACACAGCCACGCTCTCGAGCACACCCTCCGACGGGCACGGACCCTTCCTCACGCGGATCGAGATCACCACCACCTTAACACCCTTCGGGTTCTTGCCCACCACCACCAGGTCCGCCACTTCCATTTCCGCCGTCGCCTTGCCCGTGATCTCACCCGTCTCCGGATTCAACGTGAAGCCCTCCGGCAGTGGCGTGTCCTCCTGCATCGCGAACTCCGTGATGATGGTCCGGTACGACGGAATGCCCAGCACGAACACCCTGTTGTTGTTCTCGTACTGCAGGCGGTCCGGCACCTTGTACTCGCACTTGGCCATCTTCACCTCGCCCAGCACACCATCCTGGCACTCTCTGTACGCATAACCGCGGAAGCCCTCGGGACAGCCGGCAGGAGAAATCTCACCCTCGCCCACGGACGGGTACTCGCCCATCGCGGGGCACGAGCCCGTGCTCGACGACTTGCAGAACTGCAGCATGTACGCGTTCGTCACCAATTAGTCGCCACGGCGTCCACCTCGAACTTCAACTGCTTGAAGCCCGCCACGCCCACAGGCACGGGTCACGGCGTGCGCTGACGCTCCAGCAGCGTCGGGTCGGTCATGAACAGCATGCTCGTGGACTCGTCCACGCTCTCGTAGCGCCCGTACACCGAGAAGCCGTAGCACTGCGCAGACTCGCCCGTGTGCAGCGCGAAGCTGTTGAACTTCGAGCCCTCCAGGTTCTCCACCGTCCACGCCAGGTACGAGCCCACCTCGTTCGGGATGGAGCCGAACAGCGTCGGGTTCAGGCTCAGCAGGTCCTCCTTGTTGCTCATGGCGTCCACGGCAGAGTAGCTGTCCAGCACCGGCGAGCACTCGTTCACGCCGAACACAATCTCGCTCTCTGGCATTGCGGTGCACCTCAAACGCCATCACGTTCTTGTCGACCACGGCGCCCTCGAATCCGTCTGTAGAGTCACCGTATCAAGCCTCCACGCACATGCAGATGGGTAGCCCGTGATAATGCTCTCCAGAGAGTATCGACTATACGGCATAACGCTTTCTAACGTAAAAGAACACACCGTTAGAATGATTGTCTTCCTCCTTCTCATACCACCATTCCATATGCCCACGCAAATCCCAAACGAGTGGCAACCGCATACAACAATTCCATTCCATCCAATCCACTCTTCTCTTCAACATGAACACGAACGAAGGGATCTAATGATTCCCTACTTGCATACCAGTTCCCATAGCCTTCGACATGTATCACGTTACACAGAACAGGCGATAATGCACTCCTTCACAAGAGCACTACAGAGAAAGAGAACCCTTCCTTCACTCGCAGATAACACATGCCCACTTCCAAGGCACCCAATCCACTCGTATAGAAACCCAGCAACAGTAAATCACCACCCTGAGTCAACCAGGATGTATGCCCATCATCGCAGAAGCACCCTCCAATTCCAGATGCAGTATACATAACATTGAAGTCATTCTCTTTCTTCTTCTGTCATTCTTCACAACCCACCCAAACTGAACGCCAAACGATATGAAAACAAACAAGCACAGTTCAAACCCTCACAGCCTTGGTCGTCTTCTTCGCCTGTGTCTTCTTCGCAGCCTTCCCCTTCACGCCTCCAACCGACTTGCTCTTTCTCGTTCTCAGCAGGATGAATACCACCGCCGCGATAACCAGAATCACAATCACCACGGCAATCACGATTCCCATAATGGGCAGGCAATTGCCCGTCGCCTTCTGCCACTCGCCGTCTCTCTTGCCCAGCACACACGCTCTCTTCTGCGTGCCCACGTAGCTGCCCTGCATCGAGCACTGGTACACCGCCACCTCACCCACATTCGTTCTCTCGAACACGCCCTCCGGCTGGCAGTAGCCCTTGCGCACCGCCATAGTAACCTCCACAATCGTCTCGCCCGCAGGGTTCTTCCCACGCACTGTGAATGCCCGCTGCTCCATCTCCCTCACCGGCTTGCCCGAGATCTCGCCCGTCGTCGCATCGATGCTCAGACCCTCGGGCAGCGGCGTGCTGCTCTGCATGAAGAACTCCGTGATGATGTTCTTGTACGTCGGCTTGCCGCTGCTCACCTCCGTGTTCAGCACAAACTCCATGTTGCTGTTCTCGTACTGGATGGCCTCAGGAAGCAGGTACTCGCACTTCTCATTCTTCACCTCGCCCAACACGCCATTCGCACACTCTCGGTACGCATAGCCCTGGAAGCCCTCGGGACAGGCAGCGGGAGAGATCTGACCCTCGCCCACCGCGGGGAAGTCGCCAACAGCAGGACAGGAGCCCGTGCTCGCAGGCTTGCAGTACAACGTCATGAACGCGTTCACACTCACGTCCGTTGACGCCACGGCGTCCACCTCAAACCGGAAGGACGGGAAGCCCATCACCGCCACGGGCGCCTCCCACAGGTTGCGCGCTCTCTCCTTCGTCGACGCGTTCGTCACAGCCAGCACCGGCAGCGATGATCCCTTTGAGGTGTTGCCGTAGAGGGAGAAGCCGAACCGGTAGGCAGCGTTGTTCGTGTGGATGCCGAAGCGGTTCCACTTGGAGCCCTCCAGGTTCTCCACCCTCCACGCCAGGAAGGAGCCCACCTCGTTGGGCAGACTGCCGAAGGAAAGCGTCTTCAGCTCCAGCAGCCCTTCCTTCGCGCAGCCCGTCACTGTCCACTCCAGGTTCTTGCCTTCAGCACGAACTGTCTCGGCTGCTGCGTGTCCTGAGTGTAGTACAGTGAAATCAAACACGGAGTTGGTCTGCTGCGCCACAATCACGACAGCAATCACATTGGAGCCCTGCTGCATGTAGTTCACGGTGGGCGTGTCGCCAATCCCCAGGGGTCTCGCCGGCGGCGTGATCTTGCGGCACAGCAGAGCCGTGAAACAGACCGGAAGGAATGATCAGCATAGAACAATCGCAATTCACACACCCTTGTCCCATGTCGACATCGAATGCCCTGCGCACACCCTGTGAGGATTAGATGAAGATCAACGGTGCAGACCAGTTGTTGACTTCCATTCCATGCAACTGCCCGTTTCCCGTTTCCTTCCAATATGGAATGCGTCCATCCTACACAGCTTCAATACACGCAAATAATACGGAGTAGCAACCTCCATTCAAGATTACGCTCCATTACCAACCACACAAACCCCTAGCCCTAAAAATCGCACTATCACTCCCACTCCAACCAAATCCACACAATCGCTTCTCTCCCTAGCATCTCCTCATGCCATACTCCCCAATCACCACCCATTCAAACCCAGAACTAATACGACCCACAATAAAACACGCATACACTTCCTCCCCACATACTCAAATCATCAAGTGAGTAGGTGCACTCGAAATCACAGACACACTCTTCCATTTGAAATCCTCAACTTCAATTTCACCTCCCTTCAATCAATCCACCCTCCATCCATTCAACTCCCCAATCCCTCTCCCATACGCCACAGAATAAACATCAGCAGACACGACTCCATTTGTTCATCATGTTGCATCATCCACAGCCGATAATCAGCCCTTCCTTCCTCTCCTCTCGCTACCGATCCCAAAGCCCTTCCATCGTTACTTATAATTCACTCTCACACCAATGCAATCGTATCGCCTCATATTCGCTTCCATCACTCCACCTGAAATGCAATACACTCCAATCCCTAGCTGATCAAAATCCCGTCCTCTTGACTCCCTTCCTGGCCGCCACCATCCCAAAATCTGCGCCGTTGAATGGAAGATTCCATTCGATGGCAACAGAATCTCCTGTTTTTCACGCAGTTTCCGACGCAGGAACGCTGATCGATGGTTGAATTTGGAAACTACCTCTTTCAAAATATCGTTCCGGAGTGGAAAGATAAGGTAAGCGTAGCGAAATGGTGATGATGCAGTACGTGGACTATGAGGCGCTGAAGACAATCATCGATTCGTTGAAGATCAATACGAAGAATTCGGCCGCTCCACTTGGAACCTCAACTGAACAATCATCGCTCTACACGCCTCGCGCTTTTGTAGATTTCTATGATGATACAGAAAGTCAAGCGATGTTTCATCGCGTCAGTAGTTCTGATCTCATGGGAATGGTCTCTACTGATGGGAGTGATTTGGAAGAGCAGCTGTTAGGTGGAGTTTGTGTGAGAGGGATGAGGGCTAGATACACATAGCTACTACTCCACTTCGAAGGATGCGGTGTACGCGGATCTGGTGGTCGAGTTGGTGGACACGACGGTGAATATGCCGCCTCGCTCTCAGAAGTAGGAGAGGTGGGAGGACGAGAAGGGAAACATCCTGTTTCAGTGCATTCTGCCCAAGTCGTCCGTAGGTCAGTGTGGGGTGCTGAAGCGTAGTGCGTGTTCATCCACCGCGAGCAGGCCTTCTTCAAGAAGATCACGGACGACATCAACATGGTGAACACGTGGTACGTGGAGCGGCTGGAGGAGTACAAGGGCAAGGTGGAGGTGTACGAGAAGCAGGTGGACCGCTTCTGCGAGCTGCGGCAGAAGAACGAGATGTCGCTGCTGTCGCAGTCGCAAACCTTCCGGCAGCTGGAGTTCGGGCTGAAGGAGCTGTACCGCATGCTGGGCTACCTGAAGAACTACTGCATGCTGAACAAGCAGGCCGTGGACAAGATCCTGAAGAAGCACGACAAGAACAGCACCTTCAAGAGCCGCGGCACGATCAACAACGCCATCAGCCACCTCAGCTTCTACCGCCAGCGCGACCTGCCCGAGGTGATCGCCACCGTGGAGTGCCTGTGGCGCGTGTTCGTCGGCGACAAGAAGTCCAAGCGCATGAACGACCTCAAGAACGTCTACAGCCCCAAGCCCGCGCTGAACGGCTTCGTGGTCGGTCTGAACGTGGCGCCGCGCGAGCCGGCTGAGGCGTAGGTGGGCGCGTCGCTGGTCCTCATCTGCGTGCTGTACCTCACCGTGCTGCACGTGCCACTTGAATAAAGGCCTCACCGCTAGAAGCCGCTGCCGCTGGACGCGGGGCAGCGCGCGTCGCTGTGGTGCTACGCGCGCTTCCAGATCTTCTTCGTGCTGCAGCTGTGGCTGTGGGGCGTGGACATCTTCGTGTTCCAGAAGCACAAGATCAACTACGAGTTCATCTTCGGCAAGTACAAGCCCTATCTCGCCCACACCTCCGACCAGTTCATCCTCGCCTCCTGTGCCCGCTGCGGCGTGCGCTGACGCCTAGACTACACGCTGGTGATGCTCGTGGTCGTGAACCTCTGGTACTACGTCGCCTTTTACCAGGCAGAGGCCGCTGCGCCCGCTCACGCGTAGAAGGCGATGACATTCTACCACGCCTCGTTCATCGGGCCCTTCTCCTTCTTCCTCTTCCTGCTGCACATCCTGCCCCTCCCGGGACGCGTGGCGGCTTCCGCGCGCGCTGAGCCGTAGTACACCAAGTACAAGTGGTACATGCTGCGGCACTGTCTCTCCATCCTCTTCGTCCCCTTCTACGTCGTGCGCTTCCCCGACTTTTTCCTCGGGGACCAGTTCACCTCACACTCGCAAACCATCCTCGACCTCATCCACATCGTTATGAACATCGCGATGCGGAGCTTCGTGAACTATCACGACGCCTTCGCCTCGCTCTCGCCCAGCACCCTCATGGCGGTTCACATGGTGTCGCTGCTGTTGCCGCAGTTCATCCGGATGGCGCAGAACCTCCGCCGGTACCACGATACGAAGTGAGCGCCGCGATTCGCATGACACGGTAGGGACGCGTATCCGAGCATCTACAACGGAATCAAGTACTTCCTCTCCCTCGTGGCCAACAGCTGTGTTCCCTTTCCCATTCTCTACTGTATTGCGCAATCCATCTACACCATCTATGCTCTCTATTGGGACGTTCGGGAAGACTGGGGTAGTCCTTACCTTCTGTTCTACCCGTAGGCCTTTTCCACGACTCCGACCGCAATTCGAAGTGGTTCATGCTGCGCCCACGCACGATGATCCCTCATCCCGTCGTCTATTACATAGCGATCGTTCTGAATGCTACCCTCCGATGCGCCTGGATGTTGAGGTTGTTTCTCGTTGGGTTCGTCAATCTCATTCATTGTAGATGCGGAGTTGGAATCCGGACGTGATTCAGCTCGTGTTCGGGTGCATCGAGGTCTTCCGCAGAAATGTGTGGAACATCTTTCGAATGGAGAACGAGCAAGTCAACAACTGCGGTAAGTTTAGGTAATGCCCTCGCATCTCCTTCATGCGCAGAGCCGAATTGGAAGTGCCAATTCCCTTTTCCGACTACTGATTTTCATCCCATTTCCGCCTATTTGTTACGTCACACGAGAGAAAGCACTAAGGCTACATAACGAAGGGACGGGCCCAATTCTATTCAAGTCCCGATTCAAATCGGAGGATGGACAATCCGTTTAGCGAAAAGGACGATCGCCACGAACAAGTGGAGTTGAACCTAGCCGTGTCATCCGTAGAATGTCTTCACCGCCTCCTTGGCAGTTGGCGCTCGAAGAGAGGGTTGGTTCGTGCTGCATTGCGTTAGAAAATAGGAACAGTGCCGCCTGAAGGGACCCAAATGGATGAAAGAGAAATGGTCTCTCGTTCCTTGCTTTTCATGACGAGTAGTCCGCCACAATGGTTCATCCGCCACGGACAATTATGGTATTATCACAAGATCAGCGCGTTGTACTGCCTTCGCTAATGGCGGTGCGTTTGCTCCCTGAATTTTACGGATAGAACAACCACGAGCAACCAAGTACGCAGGAGCCGTTGGGAAACGAAATGGAGGATATGAACGCAATGTACCCGCAACTGGAGCCCAATTCTATCCCCGCCGTGCTGATTCCGTACGCGGCTCAGCGGATGGATGGCGACGCGACGGCACACATGGAGGAGAATGAAGCGATGAAGAACGTGTCGCTACCGGACGAGTCGAAGCAGCGCCTGGACAACACATTGGTGGGCCGTATCATCGAGGTGCTGCGTATGTGCGTATTCACCCATTTAGTGCGTAGAGAGCGCCAAGCGCCCGCTGCGGATGGAGGAGATCCAGGAGCAGATCAACGACTCCTTCGACGGGCTGCGCAAGACCGACGGGACCAAGTACCGCGGCGACAAGACGAAGGCGATCAACGGCGCGCTGTACTCCACGGGCATCTTCCGGCGCGTGAACGAGAAGTGGGTGATCAAGCCGCTGGAGTGCGAGCAGTACGAGCGGCGCATGCTGCAGAAGCTGGAGACGCGCGGCAAGCGGAGGAAGGCGGTGGTGGTGGAGAACGGCGACACGGGCGAGGAGGTGTACGTGAAGCGGAAGTACACGCGGCGGCAGGTCAAGCGGAGCGTGATTCTGAAGATGCTGAAGAGCACGTCGGACCGGCTGCGTGTGAGCAGCAACGAGCACAGCGCGGTGTACTTCAAGAACCCGTTCCAGGTGGGTTTGGGGGCGGGGTGTGAGGTGCAGGGGCTGACGGGCACGGAGGAGCTGGTGAAGCTGCGCAAGAAGCTGGGCGAGGAGAAGTTCGAGATGGCCATTCAGATGTACAACTACTTTGAGGATGTCTTCTCCAACGTGTCGGTGGATGGCGACGCGCCCGTGAGCGCCACCTCCAGCGAGCAGACGAACCGGCTCATCGACCAGATGCAGCGCGATGTGCTGGACTTGAAGATGCGTCTGAACCAGATTGAGAAGGTGAATGAGAATGCTCTTTCCATTTTCTGTGTTTCTTATGTGAGTGCTGTGTTCCTTATGTGAGCGTTGTGTTCCTTATGTGAGCGTTGCGTTTTCGAGTGTGCTCTGCTCTGCTTGAGGGGTGATGATATGCATGTGATCAGTCCTTGAATAGGAGTAATGATGTGATCAGTCCATGAATAGAAGTGGTGATCAGTCCTTGAATAGGAGTAATGATGTGATCAGTCCTTGAATAGGAGTAATGATGTGATCACTCCTTGTTTAGACGTCTCAGCATTTCAAGGTTCAATCATCATCACACAAACAACACATCTAAACGAACAAACACAACCAAATTGCGGGTATATCTTACTTGGTAACCTCGTGAATAGCCTTGGCAAGGTACTCAACGTTGTGAGGGTTGATAGCAGCCACGGAAGCTCTGGAAGAGGGAAGAATGTACACATGGTACTGAGTGCGCAGTCTCTCAATCTGCTCCACAGACAGACCCGTGTACGAGAACATACCGCACTGCTTCACAATGTGAGACCAGTCGCGCTTCGAGCCGACCTTGGCGAGGTTCTCCACGAGCAGAGCGCGCATGTCCTTGATTCTCTGGGACATGGCGGCGCACTCACCCTGCCACTGCTTGAACAGCTCGGGGTCCTTCAGGATGGTGGTGACGATGCGAGCACCGTAGATGGGAGGGCACGACCAGAGCGCGCGGGCGCCGATCTTCAGCTGCTCCACCACGTTCTCTCTCTCCTTGGGGCTGCCGGTGATGATCGACACCATACCGGCACGCTCGCCGTACAGACCAAAGTTCTTCGAGAAGGACAGGGTCAGACCCACCTTGTGGCCGTCAGCCACGAACTTGCGGAAGGCGTAGGCGTCGTAGTCCACGCTGCCCGAGCAGTAGCCCAGGTAGGCGGCGTCGAAGAGCACGATGTGGTTCTTCTTCAGGCACAGCTGGCTGATCTCGTCCCACTGCTCGTGAGAGGGGTCCACGCCCGTGGGGTTGTGGGCGCAGGCGTGGAACACGAACGCGGAGTGGTCGGGGGCGCTGTTGATGTCGTCCATCATGCCCTTGAAGTTCAGCGTGGGAGCATCGCTGTTGATGTAGGTGTAGTTGCTGGTCTGAAGACCCGCGTTGCGGAAAATGGTGTGCTGGTTGGTCCAGGTGGGGTTGGGGAAGCGCACCTCGCCGGTGATGTTGCAGTTCTTCAAGAACTGAGCAATCAGGCGCAGGGAGCCAGAGCCGGACACGGCCTGGGCGTTGGCCATCACATCCTTGTACTCGTTGTACAGCTTGTCGCCCCAGCAGAACTTGGCGCCAGCGTCACAGAACTCGGGGATACCGATCAGAGAGGGATACTCGTGGTTCTGCGTGCAGCAAAGTCTCTTCTCGGCCTCTCTCACGCAAGGGAGGACGTAGGGCTAGAAGTTAAAAAAGCGGAGCATGCGCACCTTGCCATCGCCATCGCGGTAAGCACCGACACCCAGAATGATCTTGTTGGGGTTAGTATCAGCATCATACTGCTCCTGGAGGAAGAAAATGGGATCGGGCTTGGGGCGGGTCACCTAGTGCGTGAGGACAGTGTTCCGACCACTACATTAGCGTAAGGAGAGGTAGCAAAAGCTCTCACAACGGAAGCCTTGGGGACAGAACGGACTACGACATTAGACCCATTTGGTCGTGCCAAAGCGCCTACCGGCAGCAATCATTGTACGCATTTGATGGAACAAATAATGTGAATGAATCAAGCCTTCCCCGTTTCCACAACGGAAATCCGTGCGCCAATCAAGTGCTCAATTGGCGTGCATCAGAATCGGGAAGGATTCTTCTTTGTTGGGTTTGCCATTTGATGTAGAATGGGGTGTGGGAGAGGGGATGCGTATTTCAAGTGTCTGGTTTTGGGTAGTGGTATTACCCCATTTTGGGTTGTTTGGCTTATGCAGATGCTATCTGCACATAGCCACGCTCTTCCCATTTCATAACACCACAAATGGGGTGTGACGGAACAAACACACCCAAAAGGCGCACTTCTCTATGAGAACACGCTGTAGAATACAATTGGTTTCACACACAACCCTCTTCAGGGAGGCAAAGGAACTCTCACTCAGTTTGATGCACTTTTCGCTCAACGATGGCAGGTCTACGCTCACAGCCCTCTCGTACACCCACTCTTCAGCTCCGCACATTCCACGTGGGAGAATGCCTTCTCACCTGCTGAGAACCACCTTAGGGAGGGGAGTTGTTTTAGTGTGAGGATCTTTGCTGTTGTCGTGTCGTCATTTCCATCATTTGTTGCTGTCTTGCTATCATTCGCATTCATCGCTGTCTTGTCTTCATTCCCATCATCCATCATTACTTCCTTATCTTCACTCCCATCATGCATCATGACTTCCTTATCTTCACTCCCATCATGCATCACCACCACCTTATTGCCATCACACACATCACCACCACACACACCCTCCCCACAAGAAAGCAGCGACAGCGCGGGACAACGCTCCACGCGCATGGCGCAGGCCGAGGCAAAGGACTGGGAGGCGAGCATCACGCGGGAGAGCGCGGGCAGGTCTAGCCGTGAGGGTGGATCGCCACGCCCACCGAGCAGGCAGAGGCGGGTACAGGCGGAGCAACAGCCGGCGGCGACCACGAACACGGACAGTGCGGGCAGGTCTGCGAGTGACGCCTAAGTCCAACACCTTACCACGCAGCACCAGCTCGCGCGTGTGCAGCAGCGCCTCCTCCTCCAGGCGCAGCGTCTGCAGCCGCGGCAGCCCTACGCCTCACGCCCGCCGTCCACGCGCACCCTCCAGCACCAGCGAGGGCAGCGCGCGGAAGCAGCCCGGACCAAACACCACGGTCGTCAGCGCGGCCAGCTCTACGCCTCACGCCCACGGCACGCGCCCACGCGCCACGCGCAGCCTCTGCCCCTCCTGGAAGCAGGTCGCCAGGAACTCCAGCGAGGGCAGCGCGCCGTTGCCTAGGCGTCACCGTTCCCACGCGCACTCACCCTCCACCGCCACCTCGGCGCAGCCCGCGAAGGCAGTGGTCTGCAGGTCCAGCTTGGCCAGCGCGGGGTTCTCTACCTCTCAATCGCGCGTATTATACACACGCCTCACGCGCAGCACGCTCCAGTAGGGGAAGGAGCCCTGGCCGACCGACACGGTCTGAAGCAGCGGGTTGGCCTCGAGGACGCACGTCTTCCGCCCCACCCCGGGCTCTGTGGAGGCGAAGCAGCGCAGGCCGATGCTCACCTTCGTGAGGCGCGGCAGGCGGGAGAGTACCAATCCGTTCACGCGCGAGAAGCTGCCGTGCGAAACGTGGAGCTCGCGCAGCGACTGCAGGAGCTGAAAGTTGAGCGTGTCTCTGAGCTTCGTGATGCAGTTCTTTCCGACGATCAGAATCTCCACAAAGTTGGTGAGGCCCGTGAAAAACTCGCTGTTGTCGGGAATGACCACGTAGTTGAAGCGGGAAAGCACGGGCGCCCCCTCGTTCCGATCCATGGGCGAGTGAACCCCTTTGCCCAATGCGATGCGCGATGCAGGCTGGGGAAGAGCCTCCTTCCACGTGTGACAATCGGTAATCCCCTGGTTTCCTTGATATGCATAACGACGACTGTGCAAATCGGGAAGCGTGTCCTTCGTATTGACGTCCAGCCTCTGCTTGATGATTCCCTCCTGAACAACGAAAAACGCCGCGACTCGCTTCCTCGCCGTATCCCACAGGATCACATCACCGTCGATGATTCCCTCCTTCCAGGTAGCCTGGACAATGTAGGAATCGTTCATTCGCAGGATGCCATCCCCATCGAGCAGGTTCTCCCTTTTCTTTCCATAGTAGGCTTCGTAGTCGGGTATATAGCAGTAATCTCCTTCGTTCAGCTCCAACAGCTCCTCCACCTCTCTTTCAATCACGCCCTTCAATTCCTCCGTTCCGATGGTGTTTTCATCATGCAGTGTCGCCTCATTCATCCCTCACGACTGCAGCGTTTTGAGTTTGGGGAATAGTGGCAATAATCAGTGCTTTGGGTTAAGGGGATGCGAGTGAGCAACACCCTACTCTACGATAAACCAGCAAGCAACTCAACATCATTCAAACAAACACACCAGTAAACCATCGAACTATACGCCTTCACGCACGACAGCGTCTGAATCAGGTTCCAATAGGCGTTGCTAAAACCACTGCGGATTGTGAATCCGTCATTCTCCATCGATTCCTTCCCGCCCTGCAGGCGCTCGCCGCGCAGGTCGTAGCCCAGCTGCTCTAGCCGGTTCACGTCGAAGCCCAAAACCTTCTTGCGCAGCGCCTCGTGGATCGCGCCCACCTCCGCGCTGTCCTCGCCGCGCAGCACGCTGCGGATCAGCGGCTTGTGCAGCAGCCGGATGTCCACCGCCTGCGTCTGCTCGAACTGCTTGCCCACGATGATCGCCGCGCGCGCGCCCATCAGCTCCGCGTCCTTCAGCCGCGCGCCCAGCGACAGCGCGTCGCGGTCGTCGAACAGGAACCGCAGCGAGTTCGTCTATGCGTCACGCCCCACTCCCACCATCACGTCGCCCAGCGCGTCTAGCAGCTCCACGGCGCACTTGCGGCCCGCCTCGGACTTGGCGGCGTTGAGCACGACGACGTCGCGCGTGGTGATGGCGTCGGGGAACAGCACGCCGCCGCTGTAGCCGTACAGCTGGAACAGCGCGCCCAGCATGCGGCTCACGCCCAGCCCGTAGCACCTACGCCTCACGCCCGCGCCATGCACCCACCCCATCTGTACCGGCGCGTTGCGGGCACGCAGGCCCAGCGGCGCGGAGTAGCGGTCGCCCAGCACGAACAGGTGGCCCAGCTCCAGCGACGTGTCCAGGCGCAGCTGGCCGCGGTGGCTGCGGTCCGAACACTGGGCGCAGGCGTCTCCTTCTGCAACGCACGTGCAGGGCTCCACCTCCACCTATGCGTGAAACCGGCGAAATGGCGGAGTCACGTGGAAGAGAGAGGAGACGGCGAACGGGAAGAGCTCGGAGAGCGCCGGGTCCACGAGCAGCTACGAGTGAGAAACGCGAGACAGGCTGACATCATCCACGAATTCGCACCCGGACTGCTTCTTGACGTCCTCGTCGCGCAGCTCCACTCCAAACTTGCTAGAAAAACTCTTCATGTGGACGTCTCTAGCCCTCATCGCGACATCGCACCATCACCTTCCCTTCGGCACGACGACCTGTCTGCGGAGCTCGCCCTTGGCGACGCTGTACACGTCCATCAGCTCCATCACGCTCGGATGGTTCTGCACCAGCGCATTGAAATCGTCCTTCGTCGTCACCGTATCGAGGTCGCCCATCAGTCTGCCGAACTCGTCCGAGTCGAAGAACGCAAGGCCGCTCGACACGAACGACGCGGAGTCCGCCAGCGAGGAGTAGCCGCACTTGTCGCATCGCGCGATGCGATCCTCTCCCACGCCGCACACGCACTGGTACTCCTTCGACCGCTTCCCGCCCATCACGCCGTTGTCCGCGATGAGGCCCTCCACGGGAATCTCCAGATCGCGGAAGATGTCCTGGAAGCAGCGATCGACCTTCTCGAACGTGTCGTTTGCCGTGTCCAACGATGTGTCGAAGGAGTACCTACGCTCACATCGGAGGGAGGGAGCTACAGATCCGTCATCAAGAACTCCTTGCTCCGTAGCACGCCCGTCTTAATACGCTTCTCGTCTCGGAACTTGGGAGACGTCTGGTACAGCATCAGCGGGTAGTCCGACGGATTGGCCTGGGATTGAGCCGATCCACAGTCCCTACCAGATCCTTCACGATGTCCGTGATCACCTCCTCGTTCGTCGGGCTCAGACAGTACTCCTGCTCCTTGCGGTCCTTCAGGGTGTAGAGTTCTCTTCCCATGGGACGACGGCGCCCGGTCGTGTCCCAGCGCTTCGTGCTTTGCATGATGGGCATCTGCATCTTCTGAGCGCCCAGTTCGGCCAGGTGGTTGTCGATCACTGCCTCCATCTCGTCCAACACTCGCTGGCCGAGGGGCAAATAGGAGTACATTCCGGGCTCCGTCTGGTGAATATATCTACCACATCAGCGCACTCCCCAGCGCCAAATACCCTCCCTTCAGCAGCAATCGCGCATAACGCGGCATGTCCATCTTTCCCATGGACGTGTCCTATGAATGAAGGGGAGGGGAGGGAGAACGACCTTCTTCGTTGGAATGAAGAGCCTTGAGCGAAACGGAATCGTGGAAAAGGATCGTTTCATCACGGAGAGTCGAATCATGGTATATTAGCAGTAGTTTCCCCTCTGTGGATGATTAGTGCTTGCTGGTCTCTCCCCTTCCACAGTTACTCGTTTGCAACGAAACACGGCAAAGGAACAGAATCAGTGTTTGTGCTGCATCATCAGGATGAAGCACTCTCGTCTGCACTTCTTGATGGCCTCTCGGTCTGCATCTCCGAACAACCTCTCGATCTGCGAGTAACGCCCTTGCTACGATCCTACCTCGGGAAGGGAGCGCAGATAGCCCATGGATGTAATCGACGTGTTTACTTCCAGCATGGAGCGGATCCGCGTGAATCCCTTCGCCATCACGTTGTTGAAGTCGAGTGACAGCGTTTTGAGTGTGTGTTGGTTCTTTACCGCAGTACAGAGGATGGCGATGTCTTCGTCCATCAATCCGCAGTCGTTCATGAAGAAGTGCTGAATGGCTACGGTTCATCGCCGAGAGAGTGTCTACAGGAGGAGAGCTGGAGGCCCTCGGCAATTTTGGAGACGAGGATCCCGTGGCAGCTGGAGAGGGAGAGGCATTCCAGCGTCTTTGACGTCTGCAGCAGGGTGCAGAGGAACATGGAGCCTACCCTTTACTCTACTATTCTCAATATACTCTTCCCCACCTCGGGCATGCGGAGATTCCCATCGAGTCGAAGGATGCGGAGCGGACTGCTGGACGATTTGGCGAGGACGTCGCAGAGCGTGCTGACGCAGACGTCGTCCATCCCGCAGTTCACGAGCGAGATCTCGACCAGCGATTGCGACAGCGCCACGAGGGAAATGAACCGCTCCTGGAACCCGTCTACGCTTCAAAGCGCCTCTCTGTCGGCACAGTCCATGGGCGTGTCGTCGAGCACGATGGCGCATTCCTCGATGGTCCGGTTGAGCAGCAGCGAGGCGCAGACGCCCTCCACCATCGCCTGGTCGCCCTTCATGCCGCCGATGGACAGGTGGCGCACGTGTCCTCCCGCGACGAAGGGGTTCAGCAGGCAGAACGCCTTGTCGAACAGCGCGTTGCCGGACACGTCCAGGCTCTCCACGCGCAGCTCGCGCTGCTCCAGCGCCGCCAGCAGCACCGGCCACGTGACGTTGGTGCCCGCCACGCCCAGCGCGCGCAGGTTGGTCCTACGGGTGAGTAAAGGGGGCGGCGCGAACGGCAGACACTCGGTGAGCCAGGCGGCGAGGGCGTTGGTGCCCTCGGGGCCGACGGCGTTGAAGGACAGGTCCAGCGCCTGCAGCGCCTGGCTGAGCACCGCGCAGCCGTGCAGCGCGCCCAGCAGCCGCACCACCACGCT
>ERZ827156.2420-NODE-2420-length-19154-cov-20.522174_pt1 | contig 19154 bp, 19 predicted proteins | sample MGYA00519919_ERZ827156 | MGnify/ENA primary metagenome ERZ827156 (study PRJEB31778, sample SAMEA3449269) | human gut metagenome | biome: human gut; feature: human-associated habitat; material: faeces | place: United Kingdom | collected 2010/2012 ...
GCGCTCTACACCCGCACCGAACGCGACCTGCTGCCCGCGACGTTCCGCGTCAACGGCGACACGGTGGACATCATGGCCGCCTTCGGCGAATTCGGCAGCCAGTGCTACCGCGTGATGTTCTACGACAACGAAATCGAAGCGATCTGGATCGTCGATCCCGCGACGGGCGCCCGCATCCAGACGATCGACACGCTGACGATCTACCCCGCACGTCTCTTCGTCACCACGAAGGAGCGTATCAACGCTGCCGTGCAGCAGATCTACCTCGATCTGGGCAAGCAGATCGAGTTCTTCGAACGCGAAGGGAGGACGATGGAAGCGCAGCGCATCAAGCAGCGGGTGGAATACGATTTGGAGATGATCAAGGAGCTGGGCTACTGTCCCGGCATCGAGAACTACTCGCGCTACCTCGACGGGCGCGCCGCCGGAACGCGCCCCTTCTGCCTGCTCGACTACTTCCCGAAGGACTATCTGCTGCTCATCGACGAGAGCCACGTGACGCTGCCGCAGGTACACGGCATGTTCGGCGGAGACCGGGCCCGCAAGGAAAATCTCGTGGAGTACGGATTCCGTCTGCCGGCGGCGAAGGACAACCGCCCGCTACGCTTCGAGGAGTTCGAGCAGATGATGGGCACGACGGTCTACATCAGCGCCACACCCGCCGACTACGAGCTCATGAAGAGCGAAGGCGTAGTGGTCGAGCAGCTGATCCGCCCCACGGGGTTGGTCGATCCGCCGCTCGAAGTGCGCGTCACGGAGAACCAGATCGACGATCTGCTCGAAGAGATCGACAAGCGGGTGCGCGTCGAGGACAAGGTGCTCATCACCACCATCACCAAACGCATGGCCGAGGAGCTGTCGAAATATTTCGACCGCATCGGCGTGCGCAACCGCTACATCCATTCGGACATCGACACGCTGGAACGTATCCAGATCCTCGAAGACCTGCGCGCCGGCATGTTCGACGTGCTGATCGGCGTCAACCTGCTGCGCGAAGGGCTGGACCTGCCGGAGGTGGGGCTCGTCGCCATTCTCGACGCCGACAAGGAGGGGTTCCTGCGCAACGTGCGGTCGATCACCCAGATCGCGGGACGCGCCGCACGCCACGCCAACGGCAATGTGATCCTCTACGCCGACCACTGCACCGACTCGATGCGCTACGCCATCGTCGAGAGCAACCGCCGCCGCGAAAAGCAGGTACGCTACAACCTCGAACACGAGATGCTGCCGCGGCAGGCGCAGCGCAGCGGCACGGGACAGAGCACGCTGCTGGCTTCCCAGGGCGAAAAGATCCAGGAGGCGACGCCGGCCTTCTACCTGCCGGCGGAGGATCGCTACATGCAGGCCGCCGACGTACAGGGAACCTACGTGGCAGGCGAAAACCTCGACACGCTGATCGCAAAGGCGAAGGAGGATATGGAACGAGCCGCCAAATCGCTCGATTTCCTCGCCGCAGCGAAGTACCGCGACCGCATGTACGAGTTGCAGAAACTGCGCGAGGAGAACCGCAACCGCTGAAACCGCGTCTGAAACCGCAAGCGGGCCTTAATCCGCCCTCTCACAAAGAAGGAGAATAGAAAACGGGAGGACGTCATTTCCCGGAGACATCCTCCCATCGCATTCCGAAATGTTATCTACCGAAAATACGGAACAATACCCGAACGAGCAAAACAGCGAAAAAAACGGCGAACGCCGCATTGTTCCAACAGTTCCAGCGGCGAACCTGCCGTTTGTCGATCGGCAGCCTCTTCCATCGTCCGCAGGGCAGCCGCAGCAAATAGACGAAGCGCACGATCAAAGCCGTAACGGGAACCATGCACCCCCACGACACCACATCGGCAAGCAACGAAGAAGCGGGCAGAAGAAACAGTACCGCCACGCACAACGCACCGACCGTTGCGAATCGCAGCACCCATAAGTCGTTGAAAGCGAGATCGAGTTTTTGCGCCCATTTACCTATATTCTCACTCATAGCACTCCCAATATTTCGCGCTGTATGCCGCAACGGTCAAGCCGATATAGATACATTGTGTCTCCTCCTCGGTCAATTCCGGCGAAGGATCGATATTCTCATAATAACAATTGACGATCGCAGACAGCTCCTTCGGAGCATTCCGTAATGGATTATTTTCTCAAGACTCAATCCTCGATCGCCCCGCGAAAGGTGAAATACCGTGCTGCAAGAAAACTGTATGCGGCCGAAAGGAGAGAGGTCGCGAGTTTCGCGGGTGTAGGCCAGATACCGACGACCTCCACGAACAGTTTCATGCATAGATAGTTGAGCAGGATCGCTCCGGCGACCGACAACGCATAGCGCAGCAGTTGCGTGCGCGTGCCGAGCGGCGACGCACGGAACGCCACGTTGCGATTGAGCCAGAAACCGGTGAAAAAGGTAATCGGAAAGACGAGGAACAGCGACGCGATCGGGGCAGACATGTAGACGAAGCCCAGATCGATCATCCGCCCTTCACCGATCAGAAAGTGATAGATCACGAAATACCACACCGCATCCAACGCCAGATTCATCCCGCCGCAAAAGGCGTAGCGGAACAACTGCCGCGAGACGACCCCTTCCAGCCGACACCAGTAGAACGCATCGACAGCACGGGTTACCAACGAAGCGGGAGAACTCATTTTTTCGCGTAAATCCACAAGTCGGGCCACGCCGAACGGTGTTCCCGCGCGAAACGCTCGCAGACGCCGCGATCCTGCGCGGCGAAGAGCGAGACCATGTACTTCGCACCGAAAGGATAGACCCCGACAGCCAGCGACGGCGCCTCGCGCAACAACTGCTCGCGGCACCGCGCAGCGTTCTCCTCGGTCGAAAATACACCGAAAACCACGTAACACCACCCCGACTGCATCCGTTCGGAGGCAGGCTGCGGTGTGGCGGCCGGTCGTGCGGATGTCGTCTGCGGGACTTCGGTTGATGCCGTGGCGACGGTCGGTTGTGCAGACGCCGCCTGCGGAATTTCGGCAGACGCCGTGGCGCCGGCCGGCCGGTCAGGGCCGGCAGCTCCGTCCGGTCCGGCCGCCGATTCTTCCGTACTCCGTTCGCCCCCCGTCGCAACGGCAGCGGCCGAAACGCCGTCCTCCGCCGATCCGGAAGAGGCTTTCGGCCTCTCGACGTTCGACTTCTCCGCCTGCGCCGCGAAACGCGATACGGATTTCGGGGCGAACTCGATATAACCGAACACGGCGACAGCCACGACAATCGCAGCAACGGCGATCGCCACCACGGCCCGATTCATACGGGGCTGCAAGGTCACGACCTCCTCGCCGGCCGGATTCAGTTGCGCGGCGAACGCCGGTTCGGGGATAAACGCACGGTGGCGCAGGATTCCGATCCCTTCGAGCGTCAATACCTCGCCCTCGCGCGTCTTAGCCAGCCAACGCCCGAAAACGGCCTGCGCCTGCGCTTCGTCGCACCCTGCGGCGCGGCGGATCAATTCCACGAGCGAAACGCCCTCTTCCGACGGGCGGAAATCGATTTCGTTGCGGGGCGCCGCGATCTTCTGCCGCGACAGGCGGCGCGCACCGCGGTGCGCCACATAGAGCGTACCTACACCGGGAATTACGACGGAACGGTGATTCAGCAGCTCACCGGCAATGATCTTATTTACCTCTGCGACCATGGTGTTCTCTGTTTCGGCGAAAAGGCTATTTCCGCGCAGGTTTCGTTTTACGGCCGGGCGAAGCGGGCTTCGCCTCGACGGCAGGGCGCGACAACGCCCGCCAGATCATATAAATTCCGAAAAGGATGAAGGGGATACTCAACAACTGCCCCATGTTGAGCAGCATTCCCTGCTCGAAGGCCTCCTGATCTTCCTTGATGAACTCGATGAAAAAGCGTGTCAGGAAGACGCCGATAAGCCCCACGCCGAACAACAACCCCGGCCGGCGGACACCCGTGTCGCGGCGGTAATAGAGCCACCACAACACCCCGAACGTCGCCACATAGCACAACGCTTCGTACAATTGCGTGGGATGCTGCACGGGGACCGCGTCGAGCGGCAGGTCGCGGTAGAGACGCACGAACTTGAAGCCCCACGGCATATCGGTCACACTGCCGACGATCTCCGAATTGAACAGATTGCCGAAACGCACCGCCGCACCGCCGATCGCCACAGGGATCATGATGCGGTCGAGCGACCAGATGTAAGGCAGTTTGTTCCGGCGCGAAAAGAGCCACAACCCGATCAGAAGCCCCACGGCCGCACCGTGGCTCGCCATACCGCCGTTACGGATTTCGGTGATGATCGCCAGCGGATGCGCAAGATAGTGCTGCGGCTCGTAAAAAAGGCAGTGACCCAGCCGCGAACCGATGATCGTAGCCAGCGTGCCGTAAATGAAAATCGACTCCGAAACCGACGAAGGAAGCCCCTCGCGCTTGCAGAAATTATCGAAGAACTTGGCACCGACGAGAATCGCCAGCGCCCACATCAGCCCATAGTAACGGATATCCAACCCGCCGACGGAGAAAAGCACCGGGTTGAAATTCCATACGATGTACAACGGATTGAATACCATTTTATCGAAATTGGTTTACTTGATTTCGTTCGGGTCCGCCTTCTTGAGCGTGAAGGAGAAGGTACTGCCCACGCCCACTTCGCTGCGCAGCGTGATATGCTCGCCGTGCGCTTCGACGATATGTTTGACGATCGCCAGCCCCAGCCCCGTGCCGCCGTGTTCGCGCGACCGCCCCTTGTCGGTGCGGTAGAACCGTTCGAAGACACGCGGGATATCCTCCTTGGCGATGCCGACGCCCGAGTCCTCGACCTCGATCAGGATCTTGTCGAGCATGTCGCGGAAACGCACGCGCGTCTGGCCGCCCTCGCGGCCGTAGCAGATCGAGTTGGTCAGCAGGTTGACCATCACCTGCCCTACATAGTGCTTGTCGGCCAAGACCCAGAAGGGCGACGGCAGATCTTCGGCCCCCTTCACCAGCAGTTTGATGTGCCGCTCGCCGGCCTTCATCTCCAACTGGTCGGCGATCTCCTTCGTGAGCGCCACGACGTCGAACGGCTCCATTTTGAGCCGCGTCATGTCGCTTTCGAGTTTGGAGATCGTGTCGAGGTCGTTGACGATATTGATCAGCCGGTCGATGCTCTTTTCCGTGCGTTCGAGATACTTGCGGTTGATGAGTTCGTCTTCCAGTCCGCCGTCGAGCAGCGTCGAAATATACCCCTGAATATTGAAAATCGGGGTTTTCAATTCATGCGCCACATTGCCGAGATACTCCTTGCGGAACTTCTCCGTCTCTTTCAGGCGGGCGATCTCCATGTCGCTGGTCTCGGCCCATGCCGACAACTCTTCGGAGATGCTCTCCACGTGCTTGTCCTTCAACTCGTCGAGAATCTCGTGCGTATGCACGTTGCGCGAAAAGACGATCGAATAGATCGGTTTTAGCTTGTAAGCCACATATTTACGGATCACAAAGAGGGCGAACAGCGCCACGATCAGGAACGTCCCGACCGCCACGCACAAAACGACCCACCACGCCACATGGGCCAATGCCGTCGCCAGAGCGACGATCGCCGCCGCCAGCACCGCAACCAACAGCGAGGAGGCCTCTTTCGTCTTGATGTTCATCGTAACAAAAATTAAAGGTGAGACAAATCCGCACTCCGCCCCGTCGAAGGACGACCGTGCGTCAACGCTTCATGTAATTGCGCATCAGGCGGGCGATGTACTTGCCCACGATGTCGAATTCGAGATTCACCACCGAACCGACCCCGATGCGGCAGAAATTGGTATGCTCATAGGTATAAGGAATGATCGCCACACGGAAACCGTCGTCGCGCGAATCGCACACCGTGAGGCTCACTCCGTTGACGGCCACTGAACCCTTCTCGACCGTACAGTTGTCGCCCTGGGGTTCGTAGCGGAAGGTGAAATACCAGCTTCCCTCGGCATCCTCGACCGCCGTGCAGACGGCCGTCTGATCCACATGCCCCTGCACGATATGCCCGTCGAGCAGCGCATCGGGTTTCATCGACCGCTCGACGTTGATCAGATCGCCGACCTGCAACGCCCCCAGGTTGCTGCGCAGCAGCGTCTCCTTCATGGCCGTCACCGTGTAGGTATCCTCCGTAAGGTCTACGACGGTCAGGCACACGCCGTTGTGGGCGATGCTCTGGTCGATCTTCAATTCGCGGCAGAAATCGGCGCGCAGGATGAAATGCTTGTTCTGTCGTTCGCTGCGGACGGCCACCACGGTCGCCGTCTGCTCTATGATTCCGGAAAACATACGATCGTCAATACTTAAATTTAAATGGATTGTTAAAGTTAAGCATAATTTTTCAAACACCCAAACCCGAAGGGACGGAACAACTCCCCCAGCGGGACGAATCGTTTCGGATTCACACCGTCCGGAATCGCAGGACGAACCGACAACTGCCTAACAATTCAAGGTTTTGCGCCATAAGTCCGGCGAGGAAGACAACTATTGCGCCAGGATCGTATGGTAAACTTTTTCGATGAACGTTTCATAGTCATTCAAGATGACTCCCGGCTCCATCGGACCGAACTCAACCTCCGACAGCATGACCGAACAATCCTGATTTCGATAATAGCCCATATATCCATCTTCGGCTCGCAGGACCCGATCGGCAGTTCACCGTGCAGGACGGCGGGCCGCTTTTGGGCGAACCTCGTGCGTCTCAGGCAGGTCGCGACGGACAACGGCTTCGCCCGAAAATATTGGAGATGGTGCTGCGGACGGCCATCCAGGTCCGATCCGTTTGCGGAACCGGAAAGCATGTCGTTCAGTCGACGATAAGATGCGCTTTTACCCGATAAATTTTCTGTATATCCTTGCTTTTGACGACCATTTCGTCGAACCCGGCCTCGCACGAAGCCGTCAGCCGTACCGACTGTGCGCCGGCTTCCAGATGGAGCTGCCGCAGCGTCACGATCTTGCGCGTCACGACGACATACATGCCGCCGGGGATGACCGACTCCACGTCGGACTCCTTCAGAAAAACCAGCGTTCCGGCAGGCAGTGTATCGCCCATCGCACGACCGTAATAGTAGAGCGCGCAGTCGGCATCGTCGCCCATCGGCAGCACGACGTACCCGTCGGGACTCAACAGCTCCACGCCGCGGATCGACTTTTCGACATCGGCATTGAAAAAGGGGATCTGCGCGCCGCGGTCCTCGCTTCCCGAAACGAACATCTGACCTCTGCCGGTCAACAGCCACAACAGGTCGATCTGCGGAAAATGCTGGACGATCCGTTCGCCGAGTTTCCGGGAGATGCCGTTGTGCCCCCGTTTGATCTGGTAAAGATTTTCACCGCGGGAGAGTCCGATATAACGGGCAAAATAATTCGTCGTCATGTTGGCCCATTTGACGACACTCTCGATTCTTTGCCAATTATTTTGATTTTCGTGCATTATTTCAAATTTTTTTTGCATCTTTGCATCATCATTTGGTCTCGTAGTTCAATGGATAGAATATAAGATTCCGGTTCTTACGATGTGGGTTCGATTCCCGCCGAGACTACTTTTTATCTTATTTTCAGCCACTAACCCCTTTCGATTCATTCTTATATTTTACTACAAAATTAATAACAAATTTCTATTCTCCAATAAAAAATAGCAAATTTAGACAACTTGATATTGTAAAAGGGTTTTATCGATCTTCCGGTACTGGAAATGAATTCCGACAAAAAAATGCACAAATGTTTCCGAAAGGCGGAAACGGGAGCGAAATAGAAAAGTCCGGCAATGTTTCGACATCGCCGGACTTATTTTTACCGAAACCTTCTCAATAAGTCAGACGCACGCCCAACTGCAAAGACAAATTGACCGGCGAAACCGTCCGGGCCGTCCGCAACGCGGTTTCCGTCAGGTAATAGGAGACGCCCGGTTCGAAGTAGAGGGCCGTCCGCCGCGTAAAATCATACTGTACACCCGCGTTGGCGGTCAACGACCATTGCAGCTCCTTTTCGGCGACGGACTCGGAGCCGAATTTCGCATAGAGGCACTTTTCGACCATTCCGCCGGCACCCAGATAGAGCTTCCAGTCGCCGCGCGACAGAAAATCCCAGTTGACACGCAGCGGAATACCCAGCATGTGAAGCGTCTGCGAGAACGACTCGTCATTCTGCGATACCCTGACATCCGAACGCAACAGCGAATAGACCAGACCGCTTTCGAGCGACAATCCGTATCCGAATTCCTTGCGAACGGAGATGCCGAAACTGAGCGGTTGCTTATGCCGGTAAAGATAATCGTCGTAACCGCGTTTCATTCGGAAAATGCCGCTCGAACTGAGCACATGAGAGGGCGAAGCCGAAGCCAACGGCGTCGCCCGCCCCGACGACACCTGCTGCGCCGTCGGCAATCCGGCGGCGAAAAGCCCCACCGACGTCCGCCGCTGCACCCGCTCCGGTTCGAAGGAACGCCGTGCGGCTTCCCCGGGAAGCGTGCGGGCGATCGTCCGCTCCGACGAACGCGAGGCGGCGGCCTTTGCGGCAGGTTGCGCCTCTTTCTCCTCGGCTACCGCTTCTTCCCCGGCCGCAGAGGGTTCCGCATCCGACGGTGCTGCGGCTTCCGTCTCGCTTCGGGACGACCGCACCTCCGCTAACGCATCGCCCGAGAGAGTCTGTACCGACCCGTCGGCCGCAACGATCGCAGCCGGCCGACTTTCGGCCAAAGCCTGCCGAACCTTCGCTACCAGCGGCGCCGGGGCTTCGGAGAGTGCCGTCAGCGCCTCGTTCCGCAACGGTTCGTCATCATATAAAAGCTGACCGTCCGCCGTCGTAAGTTCTCCGGCAAAGAACGTTGTTTGTCGATCACCGTCCACAACACCTTGATTTACGACAGTCTCACCTATTAATACGGCAATCGCTACGACGGCGGCGACGGCAGCTATTTTTTTCCAGGCGGGAGTGAAAGCTCTGCGCCGCCGGCCGGCAGCGGCCAAGTCGCGCTCCAGCGCCTCCCAGCCTCCTTCCGGCAACGACTCGTCGGCACCTCGCAACTTCTCCCGAACCGTTGCAATCCACCGTTCCTCCCGCTCCATCCTATTCCGTTTCATTTGTCCTTTACATACTCCTTAATGCGCCGCGCCAACAAGGCCTTTGCGCGAAACAGCTGCGACGACGAGGTTTTCTCACTGATTCCCAACCGCTCCGCAATCTCCCTATGGGAGAGCTCCTCGATACAATAGAGGTTGAAAACAGTCCTGTATCCGTCGGGCAGCTCGGCGATCAACCGTTTCAGATCGTCGTAGGGCAACCGCTCCATTTCGTCCGACGTCGGCTCTTCATAGCGTTCGGGCAGCCGGTCGACCGTAGTCGGATAGTGCAACCGCCGCTTCTGACGCAGCGCTTCGAGCGAAACGTTCACCGCGATCCGTTCCATCCACGCCCTCAAGGAACCCTCGCCGCGCCATGAAAAACGGTCGATTGCCGCGAACACCTTGATAAAACAGTCATGGAGCAGATCCTCGGCCGTCGCCCGATCCCCGACATAACGCAGGCAGATACCCAACAAACGTCCTCCGAAACGAGTATACAGCTCGCGGCGGGCATCGTTATCTCCGGCTTTACAACGCTCTGCGAGTATCCGTTCCTCCATGCTCATCGTTCGTCATATAATAAATGGTGTCCTCTCCCGAATACTGCATCCCCGTAAAAAAAATATTTTTTTATCTCTTTACGCAGTATTTCGTACTTTCGTGCGTTTATAGAAAGGAACAAATTTAGAAATAAAATAGCTAAACCCATGAAAAAGTTCAAATTATTTCTCCTCGCGGCGGTCGCGGTGCTGCCCGTGCTCCAGTCCTGCAACGACTCCGACGTAGAGGGCGCCGACAGCATGGCGCTCGTGACCATCCTCAATCCGGGCGGATTGAGCGGGACGTTCTATTTCAAGGCGGACAACGGACAGACGCTCTATCCTTCGCAATTCGCCGTACCTACCGGCGGCTACAATCCCGAAGACGGACAGCGCGCCTTCATCTATTACTCGCTGCTCGAAGAGAAGAGCCAACAGTACGACTACAACATCAAGCTCTACGGCATCAGCGAAATTCTCACCAAGGACGTCGAAGAGATGAATGACTCCAACGAAGCCGAGTTCGGCGACGAGCCGATCGAATTGGTGAAACTCAGCGGCGAGGACAGATTCGACTGCCTGATCAGCGCCGGATACTTCACCTGCTCCTTCCAGATCAAGGTCACCGGAAGCGAGAAACACAAGATCAGTTTGGTTCGAAGCGCTTCGGCGGACGATACCGAAGACCCCGACTACACGCTGCTCGAACTGCGCCACAAACCCGACGACATGGGATCGGACACTCCCGTAGCGAGATCCAGCATGGCTTCGTTCAAACTCAACTCCTACGATCCGGCCGTCACCCAGAAGAAAGGTCTCAAAATCCGCTATAAGGATTTCGACGGGAATCTGCGTACGGCGCTGATCGATTACACGGAATAGACACATCCCATCTCAATTAATAAATGATTCAACCGGAAGGTCTGTCCGCTGCGGCGGACAGGCCTTTTTTCCTTTGCGGGAAAAGTCCGCCGCATCGCCGCAAGGCGATGACGGCGTTTTTTGAAGCGGCGAATGCGGAGATTTTCCGAAAAAGTAAGTATATTTGTAACACGATTGCATGTTTCGGGTACCGGCAGCCGCAGCCTGTTACAGTCAGGCCGCAGGCGGGGAAAGAAGAATCCGTAAATGCAGCCGCCGCTGCGAATGGCGGCGACCGGAAAATGAAAAACCGTACCGGAACTACCGGCATACCGGAACATACGATTACCCTTTGTAACCATGTCTACGATCCGAAACATAGAGAGCGATCTCGAATTCGAAAATAAAATCCGCCCGCAGGAGTTGCAGAATTTCGCCGGACAGGAGAAGATCGTCGAAAACCTGCGCATCTTCATCCAGGCGGCCCTCATGCGCGGCGATTCGCTCGACCACGTATTGCTGCACGGCCCTCCCGGACTGGGCAAGACCACACTGGCGAACATCATCGCCAACGAGATGCACTCCCAGCTCAAAGTCACCTCCGGCCCCGTTCTGGACAAGCCGGGCGATCTGGCAGGCCTGCTGACAAACCTCAATCCGGGCGACGTGCTCTTCATCGACGAAATCCACCGCCTGAGCCCCATTGTCGAGGAGTATCTCTATTCGGCCATGGAGGACTACAAGATCGACATCATGCTCGACAAGGGTCCTTCCGCCCGTTCGATCCAGATCGAACTGGCGCCCTTCACGCTCATCGGCGCCACGACGCGCAGCGGCCTGCTGACCTCGCCGCTTCGCGCGCGTTTCGGCATCCAGTGCCATTTGGAGTACTACGACACCGCGGTGCTGTCGGGAATCGTGAAACGTTCGGCACGCATTCTCGACGTTTCGATCGACGACGACGCGGCGATCGAAATCGCCCGCCGTTCGCGCGGCACCCCCCGTATCGTCAACGCCCTGCTGCGCCGCGTGCGCGATTTCGCCATGGTCAAGGGCGAGGGGCACATCGACTTGGCGATCACGCGCATGGCACTCACAGCACTCAACATCGATGCGCGCGGGTTGGACCAGATGGACAACCGCATCCTCCAAACGATCATCGGCAAGTTCAACGGCGGCCCCGTCGGGCTGAATACGATCGCCACCGCCGTGGGCGAAGATGCCGGAACGATCGAGGAGGTCTACGAACCGTTCCTCATCATGGAGGGGTTCCTCAAACGCACCCCCCGCGGCCGCGAAGCCACCGAAACGGCGTTCCGGCACCTGGGACTCACGCCGCCGACGCTCGGCGACACGCTCTTCTGACGGGATTTCCCGACCGGAGTGCGGCATAAACTGGACCAAACCAACACTGAAACAGATATGCTACACCCCTCTCTTCCGTCTCAGACCGGCATTCGTTCCACGATCGCCGGTCTGGCAGCAGCGTGTATCCTCTGCGGCTGCTCTTCCAGAATCTACACCACCCTTAGCGAGGCAGGCGCCCCGTTTCCCGCCGACAGCGTCAGGCTCTTTACGGAAGATCTCCCGCGGCCCGCTGCGTCGCGCAAAATCGGAGAACTGACGATATCGAGTTCCTCGGAAAATGCCGACGAACGCAATCGGGAAGCGGTCGATCTGGCCGTCCGCGCGACCGCCGGCATCGGCGGCAACGCCCTCTCGGTCACGGAACAGAACGAAACCGCGACCTCCAACGGCACGACCTATACCCTGAGCGCCGACCTGCTCCGCATCGACGGCAGGGACACCTCCGCGACGATGCGGTTCGATCCGCCGCTGCGGCTTCGTTCGAAACATCCGGACAAGGTTATCCGACGGATGAACGACCGACAGCGGAACCGCCTTCCCTGCCACCTGTTCTACGGCAGTTTCGGAGCGGGTTTCGTCGTCAGCGATCTCTACACGATCGACGGAGCGCCCTATGACGGGAGCACCGCCGGCATCGCCTACAACGCAGGCTACGACTATTGTTTCGCCCGCGGTTTCACGCTCGGACTCCGCTACGCCTGCTTTCGCATGAAAGCCGAACTCTCCATTCCCCACCCGATAGCGCCAATATCGAGCGTCCTACGGTGCAACATCGGCACCCACTACGCGGCACCCGAAGCGGGATATTCGTTTCGCGTCGGAAACAAGTTCATGTTCTCGGCACTCGCCGGCATCGGCTACGTCAACTACTTCGAGCGGATGGAAGGCACACGGTTCTCGCTCGACGGATTCGGCACGCACGGCATCGTGCGTGCGACGCTCCTCCTTTCGAAACGTCTCGACATCGGCGCCGAAGTCGGCGGTTACAGCTCCTACTTCACCTCTTCCGCGCTTGAAACGGCGGATTTCGACGGACACGCCGGAATAAAATATGTCAGTATCGCAATGGGTCTTCATCTCCATTTTTAAAAAACATCGTTTTATTTTTAATAAATCTATTTTAAAAACTAATATTTTTTATTAACTTGCGGGCGTGATAATTGTTTGACATACCGGTAAAATTTAGCTTATGGACACGAACGAATTGATGAAGGAAGCGCTCGCCTATCACGCCGAAGGAGGCCCCGGCAAAATCGAAATCCGGCCGACGAAACCCGACGCCACCCAGTACGATCTCTCGCTGGCCTACTCGCCCGGCGTGGCGGCGCCGTGTCTGGCGATCGCCGACGATCCGGCCAAGGCGTACGACTATACGATCAAGGGTAATCTGGTGGCGGTCATTACCAACGGAACCGCCGTACTGGGACTGGGCGACATCGGCCCGCTGGCCGCCAAACCGGTCATGGAGGGCAAATGCATGCTTTTCAAGCACTTCTCCGGAATCAACGCCTTCGACATCGAGATCGATACGACCGATCCGGAGGAGTTCATCGCCGCCGTCAAGCGAATCGCCCCCACCTTCGGCGGGATCAATCTCGAAGACATAAAAGCTCCCGAATGTTTCGAGATCGAACGGCGGCTCGTCGAGGAGCTGGACATTCCGGTCATGCACGACGACCAGCACGGAACGGCGATCATCGCCTCGGCAGCGCTCATCAACGCGATGTACCTGAGCGGGAAACGCATCGACGAGGCGCAGATCGTCGTCAACGGCGCCGGTGCGGCCGCCATCGCCTGTGCAAGGATGTTCCTCGCGCTCGGCGCGCGCCGCGACCAGATCACGATGTGCGACAGCCGGGGCGTAGTCACGACCCGCCGCACCGACCTCAACCCCGTCAAGCGCGAATTCGCGACCAGCCGGCCGGTCACGACGCTGCGCGAAGCGCTCGTCGGCGCAGACGTCTTCCTGGGCGTTTCGACGGCCGGCGTGCTCGATGCCGACATGGTGCGGTCGATGGCCGGCAACCCGCTGGTCATGGCGCTGGCGAATCCCGATCCCGAAATCTCCTACGACGAGGCCAAGGCGGCACGCCCCGACGTGATCGTCGCAACGGGCCGTACAGACTACCCCAATCAGGTGAACAACGTGCTGGGATTCCCCTACATCTTCCGCGGCGCACTCGACGTCCGCGCCCGCAAGATCAACGAAGCGATGAAACTCGCCGCTGCGCACGCACTCGCGGAGCTGGCACGCGAGGAGGTTCCTGCGGAGCTGGCTGCCGCCTTCGGCGTCGACCGGCTCGAATTCGGTCCCGACTACCTGATCCCGAAACTGACGGACCCGCGCCTGCTCGGCCGCGTCGCCCCCGCCGTAGCCCGCGCGGCAGTCGAATCGGGCGTGGCGCAGCGCCGTCCCGACATCGAATAAACGCAAAGACGGGAAGTCTTCCTTCCGGAGAACTTCCCGTCTTTGTTTTCCTATTCCTACTCGGCCGACAACCGCTGCCAGACCAGCCGTGAAATCTCGGCGATCAGCGCCGCGGTCTCCCCGTCCGAAAGCGCCGTTTCGGCGACATAGACGCAGATCGCATACCCGCTACCGTCGGGCAACTCGACATACCCCAGATCGTTGTCGGCGATCTTCACTCCCCGCGCATCCCGATCCGACGAACCGGTCTTGTGCCCGATCGTCGTCCCGTCGGGAAGTCCTGCCCGCAGTTTATTCATCCCCGTGGTCGTCGTGCACAACGTCTGCCAGAGAAAATCGCGGTATTCGGATGCGAACAGACTGTCGTGCCGAAACCGATCCAACAGCAGCGCCATCACCTCCGGCGTCGCCCGGTTGCGGCGCTGGGCATCCGGCGCCCCGCTCATCTCCCGCTCCGTCATCCGGAAATCGAGTCCTTCGGCGGGCAGCCCCTCCACGTAACGCTGCAATGCCCCGATGCCGCCGATCTCGCGGATCAGACGGTCGCAGGCGCAGTTGTCGCTTTCGGCCACCGTGTAACGCAGCAGTTCCCCGAACGAGAAACGTCCGCCCGCCGGATGCGCCTCGCGCAACGGCGACCACGTATCGGGCCACAGATCGTCGCCCGTCACTTCCAACTGCGCCGAAAGCGGCAGCCCCAGCGAGTCCAACCGCGCCGCTGCGGCCAGCGCCAGCGGAAATTTGAAGGTGCTCATCGCCGGCATCGGACGGTCGCCGCCGACCGAGGCGATCACCCTGCCCTCGCGCACGACGGCGATACCCACCTCGGCGTCGACACCGCGCACGGCCCGGCACAGATCGCGTTCCAACCCGTGCGGTGTAACGAACCACAGCGTCCCTGCCGCACCTGCTAAAAGCAAAAGAAGAAAAAATCGTTTCATCGGACCACAATAGAATCAAACCGACCGGACGAGCCGCGACAATTCGTCGAAGGTCATCGTCCGCACCTCGCAGGCACCGACTGCGGTCGGCAGCACCAGACGGATCGTATCGCCCTCGCTCTTTTTGTCCTTAGTCACGGCCGCGAGCAGCCGTTCGGCCGGCACCGGCGGTTCGGTCGCGAAGCCCAACGCCGCAAGCAGCCGCACGATGCGGTCGCACGCGGCCGGGGCCAGCAGCCCCAGCTTCACGGCCAGCCGTGCGGCGATCGCCATGCCGACGGCCACCGCCTCGCCGTGGATCATCTCGCGCGAGCATTTCTCGACGGCATGGCCGAACGTATGGCCCAGATTGAGTTTGCGCCGCTCGCCGTGTTCGCGTTCGTCGCGGCTCACGACCGCGGCTTTGAGCCGCACGGAGTGCACCACGACCTTATCCATGGTCTCCGGATCGGCGCACAGGCCGTCGAGTCCCGCCCGCTCGATCAGCCCGAAGAGCGGTTCGTCGCCGATGATCCCCGCCTTGACCGCCTCGGCCAGTCCTGCGCGAATCTCCCGCAGGGGAAGCGTCGCGAAGAGCGACGTGTCGCAGACGACGAATTGCGGCTGGGCGAAAACGCCCGCCATGTTCTTGTACCCGTCCAGATTGACGCCGTTCTTGCCGCCGACGCTCGCATCGACACACCCCAGCAGCGTCGTCGAGACGAACCCGAACGGAACGCCGCGCATGTAGACCGATGCCACGAAGCCCGTGACGTCGGTCACGATGCCCCCTCCGACCCCCAGCAGGAAGGTCGTGCGGTCGGCGCCGCGGCGGATCAGCTCGCGGCAGACCTCCTCGACGGTCTGCAACGTCTTGTGCTCCTCGCCCGGCTCCATGCAGATCGGGTCGCAGTCCTCGAACAGTTCGGGACGGCAACGGGCGACATTGCGGTCCGTCAGCACGATCACCCGCCCCTGCGGCAGCAGGCGCGGCAGCTCCTCGACGGTGCGCCCCACCACGACGCGGCTGCGTCCGGCTACTTGCAACGAATAACTCATCATCGAACAGATTTACCTGAATGAATACCTGAGCAAATGTAACACATTTTCCTGAGATTTTATTACCTTTGCCCCCGTAAATATCCCGAGTAACATATGCAAAAACTACGCAATATTGCGATTATCGCCCATGTAGACCACGGAAAGACTACATTGGTCGATAAGATGATCCTTGCAGGAAATCTCCTGCGCGACAACGCCCAGCAGAACGGCGAACTGATTATGGACAACAACGACCTGGAACGCGAGCGCGGCATCACGATCCTCTCGAAAAACGTTTCGGTCATCTATAAGGACTACAAAATCAATATCATCGACACGCCGGGACACGCCGACTTCGGCGGCGAAGTCGAGCGCGTGCTCAACATGTGCGACGGCGTGCTGCTGCTCGTCGACGCTTTCGAAGGCACCATGCCCCAGACCCGCTTCGTGTTGCAGAAGGCCCTCGCGCTGGGCAAGAAACCCATCGTGGTCATCAACAAAGTCGACAAACCCAACTGCCGCCCCGAAGTGGTCAACGAGCAGGTTTTCGATCTGATGTTCACGCTCGACGCCACCGAGGAGCAGCTCGACTACAAGACGATCTACGGCTCGGCCAAACAGGGCTGGATGTCGCACGTATGGACAGAACGCACCGACTCGATCGCCCCGCTGCTCGATGCCATTATCGACGAGATTCCGGCACCCGCAACCGTCGAAGGGACGCCCCAGATGCTCATCACCTCGCTCGAATATTCGCCCTACGTGGGACGGATCGCCGTGGGCAAGGTGACGCGCGGCTCGCTCCGCACCGGCCAGAACGTCACGCTGGCCAAGCGCGACGGCGTGACGATGCAGAAGACCCGCATCCGCGATCTGATGATCTTCGAAGGGTTGGGCAAAAAGAAGGTCGAGGAGGTCGCCTGCGGCGAGATCTGCGCACTGGTAGGCATCGAAGGATTCGAGATCGGCGACACGATCTGCGACTACGAGAACCCCGAACCGCTGCCGCCCATCCAGATTGACGAACCCACGATGTCGATGCTCTTCACGATCAACAACTCGCCTTTCTTCGGCAAGGACGGCAAATACGTCACCTCGCGCCATATCAAGGAGCGGCTCGACCGCGAATTGGAAAAGAACCTCGCCCTGCGTGTCGAACCGGGACAGAACGCCGATTCGTTCGTCGTCTACGGCCGCGGCGTGCTGCACCTGTCGGTGCTGATCGAGACCATGCGCCGCGAAGGCTACGAGTTGCAGGTCGGCCAGCCGAAGGTGATCGTCAAGGAGATCGACGGGGTGAAATGCGAACCGATCGAAGAGATGAGCGTCGACTGCCCCGACGAATCGGCCGGCACGGTGATCGAACTGGCGACCAAGCGCAAAGGCACGCTCACGAACATGGAATCGGCCAACGGCCGCACGCGGCTCGAATTTTCGATCCCCTCGCGCGGGATCATCGGCCTGCGGTCGAACATGCTCACCGCCACGGCCGGCGAAGCGATCATGACACACCGGCTCAAAGATTTCGAACCTTGGACGGGCGAGATCGAAATGCGCACCAACGGCTCGCTCATCGCATCGGAGACGGGTACAGCCTATGCCTACTCGATCGACAAGTTGCAGGATCGCGGCCGCTTCTTCATCTCCCCCATGGATCAGGTCTACGAGGGAGAGGTCATCGGCGAGAGCACGCGCGCGGGAGACATCACGGTCAACGTCACCAAAGCCAAACAGCTGACCAACATGCGCGCTTCGGGTTCGGACGACAAGGCGTCGATCGCCCCGCCCAAGATCTTCTCGCTGGAAGAAGCGCTCGAATACATCAAGGAGGACGAATACGTCGAAGTGACGCCCCATGCCATGCGTCTGCGCAAGATTCTGCTGCACGAGGTCGACCGCAAACGCGCGTCGAAATAATCCGGAAGGGCGATGGATCACGTCACACTGTCGCTTGCCGTCGGCGCCGTCGCAGGCGCATTGGTCGCCATTCCGATGATCTTCCAGCGGTCGTCGGCACGGTCGTGCTTCTCGGCCTTCTTCGTCTACCTCTTCGCGGCAGTCCTCGTCTTCCACGGCCGTCTGCCCTACCTGCCGTGGTGGGCGCAGGGAATGGCCGTCGTCATGATGCTGACCGTTCCCCTGCTCTTCGCCTTTTCGGGCAAGGAGCGCAAGGCGATCCCCGTCGTGGTGTTCAATGCACTGCTCTTCGGTTTCCTGATCTCGGCGGCGGAGCGTTATCTCTGAAACGACCGAAATCGAACGGGCGGAACTTTTTTCGGAAGGTTCCGCCCGTTCGATTTGCCGGACAGCCGCCTATTCCGGCCGCCGCAGCGTCGCATAGGAGAGAATATGCCACGTGAGTCCGACGGCGAGCAGCAGCAACCCCGCCTGCGCCCACCACCACGCACGCACGACTCCGAAGATGCAGTAGAGCAGCGTCGCCCAGATCAACGTGACGGAGATGATCTTCGCACGCAGCGGAATGGCGCGGTACTCCCTGAAATTGCGGACGTAGGCGCCCAGGCAGGGATGTGCCAGCAACCGGTCGTACAACCGCGGTGAAGAGCGGCAGAAGGCCCACGCCGCCAGCAACAGAAACGGCGTGGTGGGCAGCAGCGGCACGAAAATCCCGACGACACCCAGCACGAGCATCGCCCACCCGAACAGGATGTAGCCCGCCCGCGAGAGGCGGGAGCCGCCCGCAGGTTTGGCAGGGCGTGGAACACGCGGAGGAACAGTCGGAGATTTCACGCAGTAAAAATAACGCTTTTATCGATTCGTTCGTATCTTTGCCGGGAACGAACTGCCGTCCGGATTCGCGAAAGCGCGCCTCGGCAAATCCGTAAACAAGTTTGCTTTTACACTCGGCTTGCACGACTTTGCGGAGGACGAGCCTCCGCTTAGATAGGCGGCGCCTCGGCAAAACCGCAAACTTCGTTTGCTTTTGCGCTCGGCTTGCACTATCTTTGT
>ERZ827156.2429-NODE-2429-length-19096-cov-2.974634_pt1 | contig 19096 bp, 25 predicted proteins | sample MGYA00519919_ERZ827156 | MGnify/ENA primary metagenome ERZ827156 (study PRJEB31778, sample SAMEA3449269) | human gut metagenome | biome: human gut; feature: human-associated habitat; material: faeces | place: United Kingdom | collected 2010/2012 ...
CCTTGTCTCAGCAGTATCGTAATACTGTTTTCTCGCATAAGGGGCAATATAATCAACTTCTCCACTTCCAATGTCTGTACCTAATTTACCGGACTTTTCCAGCATACCTGTTTTAAAAGGAACTCTCGGACTGCATCTCCTTAATACTTCCGAATCAACGAACATTTGCTGTCTGGTAAACTGAGCATTGCGATTCGCTGCAAAATCCGGATTCCATTTCAGTTCAGCTTTTCCGTTTGTGCCACTAATAATTGCTCCTCGTGGTGTACTGATTTTTTTGACCCCCATTAGCTTCCACCTACTCTCCAGTGTTTCGTTCTTTCAGTTCCACGGATAGTATTATCTGCATATTCTGTAACAACAAAAAAATCATCAATCACCTTTCCAATTTCCAATACTTCCACTGGATCCAGCTCTTTTCTTCCTCTGAGTATACTTTTTTTGAATGCCATTATATAGCAGTTTTTCTGGAGTGTCCAAAGATGTTTTTTCTCTTCAAGTGTCATTCTTGCATATTCCACTTCTGAAATGTAAGTCTTTCTTCCTTCAACTTCTGACCTATATGGAATTCTTACTGCATATTTTCCACTCGCAGCTCCGCTTCCATCTAATGATCGTGATCCGTACCAGCATACATCATGGATAATTGTTGGCAGAAACACTTCCCTTCTGTCAGCTCCTATGGTTTTGTTGAAAATAACAATATCAGTGTTGTGCATCATATTCTTTTGACCACCCCCGGTATAGCAATCCTGTATTTGCAAGCCATCTTTTAGCTCTTGTATACATTTCGTGGTTGCAATCAGCATCATTTGATGCATTGGCATATGTTATAGAATAACCATCGTTGCTTTCGGATACCACATCGTTTTTCTGACTCTCAACATATTTCACTACTACATCCGCAACGGAACATATGGCAAACTTTACACAATCCGGTATTTCTTCCAGTCTTCCAATTCGCCCAAAGGTAATCATATCTACAAATGCCTCTGATTCAAGCTCTGCATTATCGAAATTTTTATCATTTGCAATGCTCCCGTGATAAACTTCTTGGTAAAATTCAAAGCTTACACAAGGAGTTTTTATATCTTTTCTAATCATATGTTTCTCCTTGTATGGCCGGATCTACTTCTCTTCCACAGACGTTTTTACATCCGAAGCTTGATCTGTACTTTTTCCCTTGGAAGTTTTTTGACTTTTCCCGGCTGAATCATAAATCATATTTCCTTCCATATCAGTGATGGAGTACCCCAGGGCAATATAGGAATCCTTTTTATCTGTCGGAATGCGGATAACTCTTTTGCCTTTCATTGCTTTCAGCATAAACCGCCTCCTACTCTGACTGCTTTGGAGTCTTGGTTGTCTTTTTCTTTCCGGAATCCTCTGAAACCGGTGCAGCTGATCCCATTGTAGCCTGTGCCTGGATTGCCGCTTTCAGCTCTTCGTTCTCTTTCTGAAGATCTGTAATCTTTTTGTCAGCATCCTCCGCATATAAGGTTATCTCTTTCAGTTTTGTTTTCAGCTCATCGTTCTCCTTTTTGAGCTTTTCAGCAGTTGCCTTGATGTTTTCCGGCTCGAACAGTATATTGTCGTTCTCATCCCGGATAATGTAGCCCATCTTCTTGTACTCATCGAATTTCTCATCCGGGATTCTGAGGATTCTGTTCTTTTTCTCAACTTTATACATATGGTTTCTCCCTTCAAAAATTGGCTCCATGCACACACACAGAGCCAGTCATCAGTTTCTTTTATGCGTTCACATGGAAATCAATAGCGTCCATCTTATGAGGCAGGATAAACACATCCTCGAAAGACTCCTCGAAGTAGTCATATTTACCCTGGGAACCTGCGGACGGCGGGTCGAGCTGAGCGAACTCGTAGGAAATAGGTGTGATTACCGCCATCGGATGTACCAGAACCATGTTGATCTGCTTCGCTGTGGAATCTGCCTTCCAACCCTCGGTAAAGTCATACTTCGTCTGCATCATGTCACTCGGTACGCTCTCCGGAATCTTCACATCATCAATAGAGTTAATCGCTCTCTTGATTGCATCAGAACGGCTGCCGACATCAACGGTTCTGTAAATCTGCTTCGCATTGTTGATGAGCGTTCTAACATCCGGTGTCACATACAGGATTCTTCCGGCTCTCGGAACTCTCTTGTTATCCATGTCCTTCATCATCTCATCAAAGACGGTCAGTACATTCTCCTCTGTCAGTGCTTCACTGTGGGGCGTCTTCGCTCCGTCAGTGGTCCAGTCTGCATACAGTTTGGAAATACAGTAAGCATTCATTTCCGGAAACTTCTGCTCCTCGTTGTAAACCTTCGTGATATTTCCGATTGCCACTACACCCTTGGTCTCGGCAATATCTCTCGGATGTACCAGCGTCTGCCACTGTCTGTGGTTCTCCAGAGTCAGCGGTTTCCACTCGTTGTTATAGTTACGCTTTCTGGTTCCGATGGTATCTCTATCTCCATCGGTACGGCCAGTTGTGGAAATTGTCGGCACCTCGATAACTCTGGAATTTACCCAACGGAATCTTCCATTGTTCGGTGTCGCAAATAAGTCTCCAAAATACAGGACATACGGAAACATCTGCTCCAGTGTCTGTAAATACTCGGTTGCATAATTTAATTTCGCCATTTCATTCTCCTCCTGTTAGTTTTTGTCTGGCTGTCTGATTAAGTTGAACCCAAACGGATTAAACGGTGCTTCTTTGCCTTTGACTCCTTCGCCTCCGGCTCCACCAGTTCCGCCAACTCCTCTTGCAAAGAACGGCTTTCCTTCTTCATCCTCGTGGGAATCGTCTTCCGGATCGCCATCATCATCGAAAGCAAAAGCTCCCTTGTAATCGTCATTCTCCATGAGAGACTTCATAAACTCATCGCCTCCCAGGAACTTTCCGTCTTCCAGGGTAAAGTTCTTCTTTTCAAACTCTGCTCTCACACCGTTTTCTGCAGGTTTGCTGGTGAACTTATAACCACCCATGAACATATCCATGGCGTGGGTACGCTCCTGGGCTGCAAGCTGTGCAGTCAACTTCTGTGTTTCCTGGGTGTACTTCGTCTCCCAGTCCTTTGCAGACTGCTTGATGCCGTCAATATCCATGTCCTTGTAGGACTGAATCGTTGTATTGGCATCTGACAACTGCTGCTTTACTCCGTCTAGCTCTGTAATCTTGGCATCCAGTTTTTCCTTCGACACATAGCCTCCGGCTTTCACATCTACTACTTGGATTTTCTTGTCAGCATCAATCGCCGCCTCCAGTTCCGCATAGGTCATAGCCTTAGGCTCTTCGCCGTCCTTCGGGGTTCCAAAAAGTTTCTTCAAAAATTCGTAAGCCATTTCACTTACCTTCCTTTCTTCGTTTCGCTGATTTCGTTTAGATTCCGGTTCACTCCGGCACTGCTATCGTGCGTTTATATCTCCGCACGCAAGAGAAGGAGACAGTTTATATGCCATATCACAGGGCAAAAAACAACAGCCAGACGTTCCACCAATGGACCGGCTGACTGTTATTTGTTTTCGTGGTCTTAAAGGGTGTCTACGAACTTCTGAGAGTTCCCAGGACACGTTTTAAGTACTTCAATGGTAAATTGTAAGGGTTAATACGTTACGGCCCTATACGGGGCAAATACCATTTAACCCATGGATGGGAGATAGCAGGATCACCTCCTTCCTACTCTGCTGTGTAATCTTCGATAACCGGAATGCCGTACTCAATAGCACATGTATTCTCGATTTTGCATCCTCTGGCCTCCTGCCAGCCTTTAGCAAAGTAAGCGATGTCTGCATCGGCCAAAAGTTCCAGGGATTTTCCCAAGAACCAAAGGGGCTTTGCATCCACCGGGGCTTCCTGAAAAAAGGAATCAATGACCTCTACTGCTTCTCCGATTTTCGCCTCTGCGCTCTTGATTGCTTTCTGGCGTTCTGCCAGGATGTCTTCATCAGACTTTCCTTTCATTGGCTGTGAAATAAACAATTTCTTCATGATTAATCCTCCTAATCTGCAAACACCCAATCATCTGCAAGCATATCTGCCTGACTTGCGAGCCATCCCATCTGTACTCCTGATGTTCCGACAAATGCGATAGCCATGTTTCCGATAGCATCATGTTCGCAGTTTACGATATCTCCATCCGCTGTCTTGTAAGAAATTCCTGTAGCGAGCTGGATGTACTGCTTCTTCCCATTCCATCCTTTTCTTGCTACTTTCATGCCACGTTTCAGATACTTAATTGCGTCTCCAAATGAGAATGTAGCCTCGCCACCCAATTCCGGACAATTCATACTATCTGCTAACGTCCATTCATCACTTGCGATATTGGAAAATGTATAGTCCGGAATCTGTGTCTCACGGATATCCATGTCAACTCCATCTTTCGTGTGTATGATAATTGTCTGCTTATCTTTAGACCAATACCAATATCCAGCCCATGATGGCAATTTCAACTTCTTTCCCTGTTTCATCAGTTCAAATGCTTTTCTAAATAACATGTCTTGTTACCTCCTTATTTTGCTTTCTTATTCGCCCATACAGCTTTTCCACTGACTGAGCGGTTAAATGATACCAAGTTACCGTTGCCGTCATGTACGGCTGATACCTGCGTTCTGGCGGTATCTACGCTTCGTCCGGTTTGCTTGCAGAAATCCTTCATCTGCGATTCCTTCTCTTTCAGATTCACAGATTCTTTCTGGAACTCCTCTCGGAAGTACGCTCTGTCGACTTCTGACTGAACCGTCTGGATATACGAATCATAGGCAGCCAGGATTCTCTTATACTCTCTGACTGCCCGTTCATATTCACGCTGCTTCTGCATACACTCATACTCCGTAAGAAGGTTCCCTGCAAACGAATACTTCGGTCTGCTGTAATCCTCCAGATCATCTTTCGTGTATGCCGGTTTTGAAACTTCCGGCCAGTACGGATAGAAGCTATGCCTGCAATTCCAACCGCACAAACCGGCTCCTGTTCCATATCCGGTTGCCTCGTAGAAGTTCTCATACCCCGGAGCTGTGCCCTCAATCTTGAACACCTTGCCTTGCCAGACTGAGTGTGAGGGTCTGGCTCCTGCATGAGCCGTTGTCTCGTAATACTCAGCTCCAAGTTCCGAAGCATACAACTCCGTCAGTTTTCCGGCTGTCTGATTTACTCCGGTTAGCAGAGCAGTTCTGATTGCCGTATCCAGCTTTGAGATATACCCACTGTCATACATGACCGATGTTCCTTTGACTGCCGCATCCCGGACAGCCTGTCTGATTGCCTCCTGGTATGAAAAAGCACCAGACGTAACCTTCATATAGGCTGCGTTCAGTGCCTGCATATACTCCTGCTGTGTGGCTATCGCCGTTGTCAGCGTAAGGTTTCCAATCTCTCCCCTACACTTCTCTGCGGCTGCCTCCATAGTTCTCTGCATCGCTCCAGAAAGAACAATATCCGATGTTTTCAGCTTTCCGGCCTGCAATAATGGCTTTGCATCCTGCAACATCCCGGTCAAGCCTGCATCCTGGAATAAGCGTAATATCTCCGTATCGGATTTTCCAGTCAGAACCCCGGCCTCCCGGATTACATCATTCATCAATGCTCCGGACTGCTTTGCCTGCTTCAACTGCCACTCGGCTGTCGGTGTGATTCTTCCGGTCTTCGCTATCCTTCGTGCCACATCTCGGATGATCTGCTCATTCAGCACATCGCACATTCCCAGATAGCCGGAAGAAAAGCTATTCAAATATTCTGGTGTCAGCACTGCTCACACCCCCTATTCTTCTGTAGGAAATCTGGCTACCGGCTCCGGCATCATGTTCTTTGCCTCTTCCTCCGAGCATCCAAAATACCACGCAAGAAACGTTTCTGTTTTCAGCTTTCCGGCAACCACCATGGACCATCTACGCTGATACTCAGCTTCTGTGTCTTCCAGAACTCCATCGCCCCAGTTACAGTTCAGCTCCGTTTCTCCGTCCGGAACCATATCGTAAAGCAATGCAAGAACCCTCATGGCGTATATGATTTTCTCAAATCCCTTATGCCATGCGTCCTGCATCGCCGTTACCGTATGGTATGACCTCTGCTTTGATACCCGGATTTCGTATGCCGTCTTCTCAATGTCCGTTGGTTCAGACAGCGTACCGTAGGCAAGGCCGACCAGGAACTCTATTTTCATTAGTAGCTTATTCAGTCCCTGGAACAACGCTTCGTGGCGAATCTGCGGTGCATACTCTTTCAGCAGCCCCTTGTTAGTTCCATCCGCATTGTCGAAGTCAAATGTCTTGAACATCCTTTCCTGTCCTGCCGGAAGAACCGGCTTTCCATGCTTATCTGTCTGGAACAACTCAGAATCGCCCAGGATAGCAGCTTCTGTGGCTTTATACTCCCACAATACACGCCCGTACTGAATGTCAGCTTGTTCTATTATCTCTGTAGCTCTGGAGAACACTGATACCCCCAATGGCGAATCCGTATCGATATTGTTTGCCTTTGGTACTTTGATGTACGCAAAAAGCGGCTTGTCGATGTTACCGATAATTACCGGCTCTTCCGACAGGCCCGCCCATTCATCCACCTCAGACAGTGGTACTTCTTTCCGGAATCTATCCCTCACAGCATAGGTCCCATCATCGTTGTACTGGTAAATCTCCTCAGATTTGAACGCCTTGTTGATGATCGTATAGGTCATTCCCGTAAGCTCATGGTATTCAAGCCGGGTATACAGGTAATCTCCTATCTTCTTTCCTTCCACGAACACCGCCGCCGTTATCTCTCCCTTGTTATTGAACGCACAGGGGAAGAAATCCACCGCTTTCACAAAATCCAGCTCGATTGCCGTTGGCTTTCCGTTTTCGTCTATGTTCGTCACGAACGGCTTCACTGCAATAGCTCCACCCTCGCAGTACAGCTCAACAAATTTATTTAAGTCCGTAAGCTGGTCTTTCAACTGCTCATTGATGAAATCAGCCATCGAACTGCCGGTTACCTTCATGCTGAACTCCGTTAGTATCAGCCTGGCAAATTCCTCCGAGATCGCTGACGGCAGATTCAGAGGAATCACATTGTCTTTTCCGCCTCTCCATGGCGGTTCATTCTTGTACATGTTGTGCCACAGCTCTATGGCATTCTGCATTACTCCGGATTCGCATATATCAACGCCCAGGGCTTTTTCCACACTGTTATTCGGCACCAATCTTCTCAACACCTTTCTCAATATATTTGCAATTCTCAATCAGTTCACCCCGTCTTCTTAATGAATTTCTTTATCCTCTTCTCGAAGCTGTACTCCATAGCATCCAGAGAGTCAATATCACTGGTTCCATCATCCAGACGCTCCAGTTCCATTTTCTTCGGATTCCAAACCGCCATGCTGATAGCTTCGAGAACACTTTCACAATCTGGCGTAAAGAACACACGCCCAGTTGCTGAGAGCGTGGTCATTGTGAAGATACGGTCTGTAATCTTGCACTTGGCAGCATTCGTGACATTGATATTTCCCAGTTCCGCCTCAATCATAGCTTTCTGCAAACCTCGTTTCAGCACCAGTTCCGCAGAATCGCAGTACACATTCGTAATGAATCCGTACCGGTCCAATATCTTCTCAACGAATTTCATAAACATCCGGTTCAAATCATCGGGGTCTGTTCCGTCTGCATCGTGCCATTCAGAGGACAGCACATACAGTTTCTCATATCCCTGGGTAATACCAGACGCAACAAAAGCGTGGCCGGAGCCGTTACCTCCGAAGTCCACGCCTATATTCAGCTCTATGAACTCTCCACGTTTCGCCATGTCAATTGTCTCTTCCAACGGCACGATGTACTCATCGTCCTCTGCCGCTATGGAAGTTGCCAGCTTAACGTATATCAGGCCTTCTGCAATACTTCTCTTACCTTCAATATCTCGGATGTACCAGATGCTGTCCTTGTCATACTGGCTGACAATCTCAGCTATTCTCTGCTTCGGGATGTTGATATTCTCGAAGATATTGAAATGCTCGTAATTGTAACCACCCAGAAGCTCTCCCTTGGCCGCTTTCTCAGCGTATTTGTCAATGTAATCAACGTATATCGCCGCCTTAGGATGGTCTGGGTTCAAGTCCCAGAAGATTTTTCTATTCTTGGCTGCCAGTTGTCGGTTGAATGCCTCTTTGATGGTGTTGTCATGATGCAGGTTGATCTCGGTTGCAATCCACATACCGTATGAGTTACCTCGGATTTTCTTGTAACTATCGGACGCTGCACCTCCGGCGAAGATTACAATCTTGTCTTTGTACCCCGTATCCGGGCCATTTATCAGCAGGCAGTCATTCCCTTTGTACTGAGTCCACCTGCATTGCCCGCGAAATATATACTCAAGACCGAACCCATTAGCATCTCCAATGTTCAGCTTAGCATTCGCCATAGTCGAACCAGTCGCCAGGTGGATTCTATCCTTCGTCGTTTTTAATTCGTGAGCAAATGCGAAAACATTATCTACCGTCTTACCGGAACGAACAGCACCTTCCAGGATATTGTAGGTACTGTTCGCACAATTTTTGATATACCGCTTGTGCTTGTCGCTGAAATTGAACCCTATACGCTTGCGCCTGTTGACCTTGACATACGGGTTGGATAAGCCCTTATTCTTCGCCGCCATAAATGTCGGCTTCGATACCCTCCATGTCTTCTATCTCGTAAAGACCAATTTCCTGCTTATCTCTCCAGATGTCCGGCCTACGATTCTTCAACCAGAAACAGCACGCTCCTACGTCCGGTATGATGTCCTCTTCGGTCTCAACCGTCTCTATCTTCGCAGGCTTGGTATTACCGTCTTTGTCCATCTCAATAATTTTCCGGGTTACTTTCGTTTTCTTCTTACTTCCTTTTGCTCGCTTATACAGACTCAGTTCGACTTCTGCATCTGCATATTCTTTTCCGGCGGCCAGAGCCTCTGCAAACTCCGGGTAATCCTTTTTCCAACGGTTGATTGTCCTCGGAGATACCTCGAATGCGTCAGCTAAATCCTCATCCGTACCGCCTCTCATGCACAATACCCTGGCAATTTTTACAAATCTCTCATCATACTTCTGCTTTGCCGCCATTCAACCACCTACTTCCCTGCCAGGTAGTCAGCCGCCCAGTATTCAATCATCTGCCATTTATTCTTACTGGTAATCGTGCCGTCCTTCTCTGCTTTTTTCAGAGCTTTTTTGATTACTTCTGCCGATTCTACCGGAATGGCAGCACTGCCAAATACTTTCGCAAGGTACGTCCAATCCATGTCCGGGTCAAAACCGGCATCGTCCATTTTCTCATTTGCAGCATCAATCATGGAATGGACTGCCGCCCCTACGTTCCGGATGTCCGTAAACTGCTGGTACTTATCCAGTGTCTCCACGAACTTCTCACACTGCTCATAGGCAGCAACACCGATAATCTCAGCACAGCTACCGTTCAGATTCTTCATCAGTGCATCCAAGTCTCTGATCTGGTTCGGAAGGAACGCAAACGCAATGGTCTTGAAATCAAACTGAACCGCCGGAGTATTCAGCTTATCAAACTGCTCCAACGGTTCTTCCAGAATCTCTTTCCCAATATAGCTCTCCATCATATCATCGACGTTATCCATCAGCTTCACAATTTCTCTCAGCGTACTCTCATCATCAAATCCGGAGATTGCATTGTGAGCCAACTGCTTAGAAGCTGCCTTGCTTCGGGTCAGCCCGCTCTTATCCAGGATAACGATAATCTCTTTCAGGCCTGCTTCTCTTGCACTCTTTACTCTGTGATGCCCTGAAATAATCTCCAGCTTCTCTCCCATCAGTGCAATCAGAGGTAAACTCTCCAACTGCCCTCTGTTTTTGATGTTCGCTGTGAGCTGGTCCTGCATCTCATTTTTCATTATCCTGGCATTGATGTCCTGCTCCTTAAGCTCGGCTAACTGCACCTTCGCAATGTACAACTCCGTACCCATGTCATAAATTATTTCATATTTTGCTTTCTGCTCTTCTGCCACTGTCTTTCCCTCCTTAACCATTCTTCCAATGTTTCCTGCTCTGTTCGGTCAGTCAGCTCCGCTTCGTATGTCAGCTTGAAACCGTTGTTCTTATCCTTCTGCCGGTTTACCAGCTTCATAATGCCCCGGACTTCTTTGTTCTCCGGATACTTCGTCAGCATGGCGGTCCGGACTTTCGTTACCTTCTCACGTTCCAGATCGTCCAGGAGCGTTTCTGTGAAGCAATGATTCTGTGCCAACATATACAGTAGTCTACCGAGCCGATACGTGGTGTGTGGGACCTTCATAACGTACCAGATGAAGAGTGATGTGGCTTGCATCTTTGAAATCCCAAATACGCCCGATACCATCCCGTCAATCAGAACAGCTCTATTGAACGTAGCCGATGAACCAACAAAATTATGCGTCCATAGCTGTCTGTAATACTGTGCCTCTGCTGCCTTAATAGAGATGATCTGTACCTTGCTTTTCTCCGTTATCTCGTAATCTCTCGGCAACATACTGCAGTCAATCGGTGCCAGCTTACTCTCGGAAGGTCTTTTGATTTTTCTTCCCTCTGCCAGTGCCGCCGCTTCTTCTCCTCTGTTCGAGGTAATGTAGCTGTTCAAATCTGCTCTCGTACCGGCTCTTGCAAATATCGGCTCTCCTACAGCCTCTCCGGTTCTTTTTTCCTGGTAGCAAACAACCAGCGCATTCGCATTCATGCACCGGTCAAACAACTCAACGTGTCCTGTTTCCGGGTCGAACAGCTTATACTCTGGTTCCTTCCAGGTCATTTTCCCCTGTGTGTCATAGAACTTCTCATAGCCGGAGAAGTAGGTCGGCGGATTGGCAATAACCAGCGTGTGGGGATCGTCAAGCACCTCGTCCAGATGGTCCCACATATCCAACGGTCGGTATGTCATACCGTACATTTCCTTCTTGATGTTCTCCAGGCTCTGTCGGATATGCTCAATATGTTCCTCTCTTCTGTCTCTTAAATCTTTCAGCAGATTAAAGAAATACTCATTGCCGGCCGTCTTCGATGTTCTCAGATACATCTGAGCATACAAGGCAACCGCCGGGTCCAACAGTTCCTCATCGGAAAATCCCTGGGCGTGCATCTCCAGTTCATCGAGTGGCTTGCCCGTAATGGCATACCCCATAACCGAACTCATCATAGACACATCGCTCGTCTCAATCTGCTCCGGCTTATACCCGTTCTGGATTGCCAAGTTGCTCATGGCGAATGTTCCGGCACATGGCTCCACAAACCTCGTATACCCGTTCTTCGCAGCATTCTTTATCAGATTTACCAAGTATCTCTGCTCCACCGTACCCAAGCACCCCAAAAACATCTCTCCTGGGTCTCTGAAAAATGCCATTGCTTATCAACTCTCCCTTCTCTCGTTTGCATTAAAAAAGGCACCGTACCCTTTCGGATGCGATGCCGTTGTTTTTGGACCGGAGCCCTGCGATGAACAGGGCCTCAACTATGGAATAGTCGTGTGCTGCCTACACCAGCTCCGGATATTATATTAAAGCGCCCATACCAAACAGACTCATTTGCTGGTAGCCATCATCTGGCTTCGTCTGCACTTCGGGCTTCTTACTTGTCGTTGCTACCTTCTTTCCCTTCGGGGGATTCGGGTCTGGAAGTTCTTCGATAATCTCTCCAGTGTTCTCCACCCACCACTCAGCAAAAACAGTTCTGTGACACCAATCTTCCGGGATTCTCACATCCTCGTAGCACAGGAGGACCAAATCCTTTCCCTGGGCCGCTGCGTCACGTTCCATCTTCATAACCATGTTGATGATTCTGTCCTTGCCTATGCCGTTCAGCTTCTCGTAATAGGCTTTCTTGAAATCTTCCAGGTTCATTCTCAGCATATACCCTTTCGGTGCCAGTGAGTAGCACTGGTTTTCCAGTCTGTACGCCAGTTTGAATTTCGGCGTCCCGATGCTGATTCCTACACAGTAATATTTGCCATCTGCAAGCTCTTTGTTGCTATATCTGCTCGTATAAATTCCCATTGTCCGTCTGCTCCTTTTCCCTTGAAAAACCGTTGTTTTCCATACTTTAATTATACCAGATTACCTACCTAAGTACAGGGAATACAGGCTGTTTACCGTTTTTTAAGAATCCTTTCCTCCGGCTTTGCGGTCCGAAGACCGCTCAGCCATCAGAGAAGGAAAAGTCGATTCACAGTGCTCCATTTTTATGGTGTGACATATGGGCTTTTGGCACTTACTACGTTACCACAGGTATTTTACCCTCGTCAATTCCATATTTTCTACTGTTTTTGAACCCAGTTTTCTCACACACCCAACAGGTACACAGCTATGATTTTGCAGGCGTTCCCGATGTCCTTATAGACAGTTTTTTCACTCACGCATTCCTCGCTTGCAATCTGAGCAACCGTCTTTTCTTCCTCCGCTATGTAGTATTCGTACACTTCCCTGTAACACCGCATAGCTTCTGGCTTTTTCGATGTTTCGCACTCCTCCCGGTACGTCTCAATCGCACGCTCTATCCGGTTGATGTAATACATATTCTCTGCCCTGCGCTTTTCCTCTTTCTCTACTACGCTTTCCTGGCTATTGATATGTGCCGAACCCATCAAATCTCTTAGGAACGCCCACCGTTTTTCTACTTTCTCGCCTTCCGTAAATTCTTCATCTTCCGGGATTTCCCTTTTCAGTCTACGGTAGTCTGATAACAATTTCTTGGTTCTTTTTACCTTATCAGCGTTACTCTGCTCACGTTTTTCGGTCTTTTTTCGCTCTTCTCTGCACATTTTGACCGCTTCTCTCGCAGATATTTCCGCTATCTGTGTCAGCTCTCTCCCTGTTACCCGGTAGATTCTGTTTCCCTCCAGACTCTCCGTTTCCACAGGTGCGATTGCTAACAGTTCCTGCTCACTCTGCCTTTCCATATACCGCCATACCTCCTTGACTTTTCTTGCTCTGCTCCATATAATGAATCTATCTACGAACATTTGAGGAGCTGCCATGGGGATATGGCGGCTTTTCTTTTTATCTCCGGTACTTCTTGCATGAAGCGAAGTGCGAAATATAACCTGCTCCATCTCCACGCTCGCCTACCAGAATTCTTCCTGCCACTACCTCTCCGTCCGGCGTGACGATTTTTTCTTTTCCGGTGCTGTCCTTCTTGTAATTATGCAGTGCCATGTCTACCGGCATATTCTTTCCGGACTTCATCCGCACCCACAGGATTCTTCTGCCACACTGACGGCACGTTCCTTCGCTTGCCCTGTTGATCACAGCCGCACCTTCTTTCCCATTCCTGCCGTTCCGTATCTCAAAGCCTCATTCAGAATCGCAACCATCTCCGTAATGCTTACCGCTATTGCCTGGTTCCGGTTTCTGTCATTGATGCTTACCATGCCGGTCTGCAAACTGGCCTTGATTCCGACATCCGTTACTTTCTGATACAGGATTCTCTTCTCTTTCTGAAATGCTCCGGTTCCTTTGAACTTCGTGTATGTGCCCTTCGTCTCAGCGTACACTCCATCCATCGGTCCTTCCTTCTGGTCCGTAACATGCCCTATGGTAAAATCACTCATATCCTTCCTCCTTTACTCCGGCAATGATGTTCCGGTTACCTGCTTTGCTCCTATGCTGCTTAGTTTCTTCAACACTTCCGGGATATTCATTCTTTCAATCGTGTCTTTCGCAAGGTTTTCTTTCAAATTCTGTTCCAGTGATTTTATCAGAGATTCCTCTACCTCTCTCTTAGCATTCGCAATCAGCTTTTCAACCTTCTTTCCAAGTTCCTCTTCCAGATACTGACTCGTGAGCAGATCGGCGGCGGATAATTTCCTGTCACTGGAATAACTTGCAATGCGGCCGTCCCTGTCATATCTCTTTTCCGTAAGGAACAGTTCAAATCTCTCTCCCACGTATTCAGACAGAGGCTTGTACGTTACTTCATCGCTCCAGGTGCTTTTCTTTTCCGGGATAACAATCTTTCCAATCTTCTCCTCGCACACATTCGCAATGAACTGGTCTACGGTTGCCTGTATCGTTTCTTCCGCCTTCAGAATCTTCTCTGCAATTTTATTATCCACTGCCTTTACAGCTTCATTCGTTGCCTTTTCCAGAAGGGCGTTTTCCACGCCCTCCACAATCCGTTCTCTCAACTCATCATCGATGGAATATGCCTCTTCATCCATCCAGTCAAGTTCTACTTCGATATTAAATTTTGCCATTCGACTTTCCCTCCTGTTTCTGCTTTTCTGCTTCTGCCGTCATTCTCTGGAAAATGCAAAAGCCCTTGCACCTGTCCGGCGGCACTCCGCATGATTTACACGATATGAACAATGACCCATCTTCTTTTCTCGGCCTTTTATCCATTTATTATCCCTTCATTTCCTCTTCAACCTCTGCTCCGCACCGGCAACAGATATTCTGAATCGGCTCGCCCAGTTCTCCTCTGAAAATCTGGATGTTATCCATGGAGATCACCGCCGTACACATCGGGTCATAATGCTCTGCCAGGAAACGCTTGATAGGTTCCGCCGCTACCTCGAACTCCTTCATCAGCTTTTCAGCCTTTTCCTTCTCTTCCTTCTCTGGATGCAGGAACTTGTCATAATCAACCCAGTGATTGTCAATGTACCTTCTCTCCAGAAGCTTTCTTTCTCCGTGTTCTTCTATGACAACCTGATCTTCTTTTACGTTGATAATCTTTACCGGCTCGTCCATGTATTTCCGTGTGGATCCAGGTTTAGGCGAAAGCACTGGAAAGTTGAAAACAAAGTGTACTGGTGGGAATGGTTCAGGATTGAACGCCTCCGCTGTTCTGATTGCCGTTTTACCTACCAAATCTCTTAAATTCATTTACTCTTCCTCCTCTGGTTCATCATATCCATATTCATCGTCTTCGGTGTCGGTTTCATCTTTCTCAGAGCCACTTGTAGTCTCTGTACCGTCCCCTGCACCGTTTAAATCGGTTTTATCAGTAAATTGTTTATCCTCCGGGTTATCGCCCGTAGAATCGTCATATACGCTCTCGTCTGCATCCTCATATTCTTCCACTGGGCCAGGAAGGGCATGTTTATCTGCCGCCTCTCCCGGAAGTTCCGGATGTTCGATGTACTCCGGGCCAATATCCGGCTCGATTCCTGCCGGTCCCGGCTCTGTCACATCTCTGTAGTCTGCATCGAAGATACTTCTCTGTGTTGTATCGGCTACCGGCCGCATTTCATACTCCCCAGTCTCCTCATTCAAGAACAGTTCCATCTCGGTATCATAATTGCCCTTCTTCATATCTTCAACCTTCATCTGGCTTGTTACCTTATGGCTGAACTTTGGCTTCGCAATCTCTCTGCTTTCTCCTGGAATGTTTGGATTGTAATTCGGCACATACTCTCTCACGAGCGATACATCCAGTTTCAGCGTCAGCGTTCCTTCCTGGCATTCCTTTTCCTGCATATTACCGAGCAGTCTCTGTAATACGAAATTCATATCTCTCTTCATGTCATTAAAGGTATCGCCATCAAAATTCAATTCCTTCACAAAATCACTCATTCTACTTCCCCGCCTTTCCGAACTGGATATTATGTTCTTTCATGTACTCCTGCAAATCCTTCAACTGCTGGAGCGTACCAATCGCATAGAAGGTTGCCTTGTATTTCTTCTCTTCCAGAAGAACTTCTTTTTCAGCCGGCTTTTCTGCAGGTTCCTCACTCTGCACATCTGCCGTCTTATCCGGAACCGGTGCGTTGTAGCCAGATTCCGAAGCTCTTTCCTCCTGGGCCTGCTGTTCTGCCACGGCCTTTTCTCTCTCCGCACGTTCCGCAGCGATTCTTTCAGCCTCCTGGCGTCTGCGCTCCTCTGCTTCTTTGGCTCTGGCTTCTGCTTCGGCTCTCCGGCGTTCCTCTTCCTCGGCTTTTCTCTTACGGTCTGCTTCCATCTGCTCTTCAAACTTAATCAGACGGGCATTCTCAGCCATGGCCTGGGACATATCAAGTGTCCTCACATATACATCCTTCGCATTCAGCTTGTACTTGCTATCCAGTGCATCAATAGCCGCCAGGTCGCTCTTTACTCTCTGAACCTTTTCCCGGATTTCGGTTGCTGCCTTGCTTTCCTTGAAGCTCACGTTCAGATACTGTGCCTCAAACACTCGCTCAAAAGGAAGAACCTCTGCCAGCTCTCCGATTGCCTCAGCATATACATCCTGCAATCTGGCTTTCTTCTCCTCTTTTACGCTGTTCTCATATTCCTTTACCTGCCCGTCAATGATGCTGATCTGTTCCTTGATGAGTGCCGTTACATCCTTCAAGTCACTCTCGAACACTTCATACGGCTCCATGCACTTTTTCTTGACGAGCTTTCTTCTGTCCTCAATCTCATTGAGCAATTTTCTAAGGGCAGCTCTGTCATTCTTCGCATCTGATACCGTATCTTCCGTATACACCAATCCCTGGTATGCTGCCACAATGCTTCTGACATTCTCCTCCAGCTCTGCTTTGTTCCAATCAATCCTCTGTAAGAACCCGTCTTCCGTTGGATTTACCAGTCTTATCTCCATTTTTTCATCCACTGTGAATTTCCTCCTATTCTTCCTCTGACAAATTTATAATCGTCACTTCTACTCTCGGATTCTCTGAGTAGAACTTCCGGCACTGGCAGTCAACAATCTGCGTATCATCGTAATATGCCAGGTTGTTGAGGCTGTCAGCGATAATCTTTACTACGTTATCCATATCCGGTTTCTTAGTCGGGCGTATCTCTCCTGCCAGCATCGCAGCTTTTTTTTTCTTCGATGCCGACTTAGGAATCCGGTAGTACGCCTTAATCCTCATATCCAGCATCGCCTCTTTCGGAAAGCTCTCTGTCCCGTAGGCTGTCTGCCATTCCAGCTTTACCAGATTTTCATAGGACACCGTATCTTTCGGGGTTATGGCATGGCCGGTCTTCGTATTGAATCTCGGTCTGCCTTTTCCTTTCGGCTCCCCGTACACCGTAAACTTCGCCTTTTTCATGTCCGCCTCCTACTGACTTCCCAGGTTGCTTTCTTCAAGCATGGCCTGGATGCAGTACCAGCTACTCTTCTTTCCTTCTCTTGCAACCTTGATATGCCGGGTTGTATAACCATTCATTACCAAGATTCCTGCAATAGTCCGTCTGTCCTCCGCACTGAAAATTCTCAGCGTGGCATCCGGCTCAAACTGCTCATCTGCTGTCTGCATACCGAACAGCTTTGCCGGGTGGATTTCCAGGGTTTCTGCAATTTTGATGAGGGAAGATACCGGAATGTCTACTCTGCCTTTTTCATAATCCGCTACCGCCGACTGGCTCTTACCGATTGCTTTTCCCAGCTCCTCCATCGTCATATCCTTTTCTGTCCTGCAACTCCGGATATTCGCTCCAATCTCTGCCATATCCATATGTCACTTCACCTCCATATCACACCTTCCCCTGCAAATTCCGCATGACCTGTTGGAACTTCGCCCTCGTTTCATCAGACATTCTAGGTTCCGGTTCTGTTTTTTCTTCTGCCTGCTTCTTAGCTTCGAGCGCAGGCTGCTCTTTCTTTTCCAACTCCAGCGCATTGTCTCTCATGCTGGCAATCAGCAACCGGATTGATTCCGGCAGTTTTTTCTCTTCGCTGATTCTCTGCACTGTTGTCCTGTAATTCCGGATAAAATGAGACTGTTCTACCGTCTCAACCCTTTCAGAATCCATCAACGCCCACTCTTTCAGATTTGCCGCACTTCCTACGGCTCTCTGACAAGCCTCCGGTAGTTTCTCAAATTCTTCCACTGAATGATACCCTGAATTTCTGACCGCCTTTCTTACCAAAGACCATGCCTCCAACTCACTCATGCTGCTATCCACGCTCTCAACAATCTGCGTTGCCTTTTCTCTGATGTCTGCTATCGTTGGTGGAAACTTCTCTGTCAGCATATACTTCTGGATTGCTACGTTGGCCTGCTGATACGGAATATCTTTCAGCAACTCAAACCATACATTGAAGGCATCCTGGTCTGGAATGAATGTCGGCTGTGCGTATACAGCTTTCATTCCCTTAACAAGCGTTTTGAACTCCTCTCTTGTCATTACCAGTTATCTACCTCACTCACTCTGTTCTGAATCCTGTCCCCGGCTGGTCTCTGCGGAATCTGCGTCATTTTATCCCAGATAATGCCTTTCCAGTTATTTGACATACACTCCTCAATCAAATCACACACCCGGCCTTCTCCAAATTCTGCTACTTTCTTTTCTACCTGCCGGAGAAGGGATTTCATTCCCTGCTCTTTGTAACCTTCCTTGCGTTCAATCTTGTATGTACACCATTCACACATCTTTTCTCTGATTTCGCCGCCAAGTGCATAATCTGGAACCAGACGCTCATAGAGCTGCATCGTGTCTTCCTTCTTTGCGGTTGCCTTTTTCGGCTTCGGTTGTTTTTCTACTGGCGGTTTCTCCTGCTCCGGTTCCTGCATCTCTGGAATCAATGCCTCCGGCGTCTGGGAGCCGCTCAGTTTCTTCTCATCCTGGATGCGGCGATAATACTTCCTCTGCCGGTCCGCCTCTGTAGAACTCTGTCCGATGAAATTCTGAATGTCCATCATATAGATTGCACCGTTATCCAGTACCTCTACCAACTTCAACTGCTCAAAAATCTTCATCGCACGTTCTACCGTCCCTACCTGGTGCCTCGTAATCGTTGAGATCATCTCCAGACTGTACGGGATGTAGTCCTTGTACATCAACCGCCCTTCATTTTTCAGGCTCCGCAGGTACATCTTCATGAGTATGTCGCTGTACAAGTACCCGTCCTTCATTCCCTGGAGAAGCAGCATTTCATCAGAATCAAAGAAATCCTCTTTCAGTTTCAAATAGTAATATTTCTTATTGTCTGCCATCTACTCACCGCCTAAATTCCGGCTACCAGGTTCGTAATTGAAATCGGTCTCTTCAAAACCTTTGTATGCCTACAACAATCGCACATCTCGCATCTGTCCGGTTCAGCCTCCCCATTCTTCACTCTGAGGATTCTCGGCATATTCGTTTCTACCATGTGTTTCGCTTCATCGAGATAGTTCTGCGTCACTTGAATCACTTCGATGTTTGGCTCCTCTTCCTTCGTTCCGGC
>ERZ827156.2437-NODE-2437-length-19077-cov-12.759331_pt1 | contig 19077 bp, 18 predicted proteins | sample MGYA00519919_ERZ827156 | MGnify/ENA primary metagenome ERZ827156 (study PRJEB31778, sample SAMEA3449269) | human gut metagenome | biome: human gut; feature: human-associated habitat; material: faeces | place: United Kingdom | collected 2010/2012 ...
TTGGCAAGGAAAATTTTATTTAAAAGGCAAGGGCGCATATGTGGTATATGTAACCCAAATTTTAAATAGAATTTGCCACTGCGCGCCGCCAAAATTGTAATTGTTTTCTTCTTAATGCTTTATTTTCTGGAAGGAAAGAATTAAATTTTGGCAAGGAAAATTTTATTTAAAAGGCAAGGGCGCATATGTGGTATATGTAACCGCGTTTTAAATAGAATTTGACGCCGCCAAAATTGTAATTATTTCCTTCCTAATTAGCTTTACCCATAATAATTAACCTAGTATCCCCCACATTAGTACAACACGACAAAGCAATAACAGGCGAATCAACTTCTTGCTCTAAAAAAGATGTATCCGATTCTGTTGTTGTAAATTTAGAATAAATTACATACTTTTTTTCATTTCCTTCATAATCTGTAAAATAGAATTCGTCCCCTTCTTCTAATTTTTTATTATTTGAAAAAATTTTTCCGGTTCATTCTATTATGTCCAACAATTAATGTTATTCCCTTTTTATTAAGTCCTCCTGTTGTATATAAAAAACCTGGCATTTTTTCCATTTTATCTGCTGAAGAATCGCTATACACCTCAATATTTAATTTTGTTTTTGGAATAACCAAAGTTCCTATTACACGATGAAGATTATAAATTTCTTGTGTTAATGTTGCTGGGTCTTTTGTTTCATCTACTGTTACTGTGTTTTGTTTAGGTGTCTCATTTTTCTTTTTGGGGTCAATTCCAACTATCATAGTGTTATTTTCTTCAGTTGTATTTGTTATTTTAGCCACATTTTCATTTTTATTTGTAACCTCTTCTTTTTTATAATATTTAAAAAAATATACTGCACCTGCTGATATTAAAATAATTAGTAAAAAAATTATTATATATTTAATTTTTTTCATAACTCTCACTTTCCTTTCTCAACTGTGTTTTAATTCATTCACTTCTTTTTTGGTTAAATATCTCCATGTGCCTAATTTTAAATCTCTAACTTCTATGTTTCCTATTTTGCTTCTATGTAAAGCCAAAACTCTTTTGTTTATTGCCTGGCACATTTTTCTTATTTGCCTGTTTTTTCCTTCATGTATTGTAATTTGTACTCTTGAAATATTTTTTTCATTATCTATTTTTAAAATTTTTACTTTAGCCGGTTTTGTAATATAGCTATTATCTATTTCTACTCCAGACTTTAGATTTTCTATATCTTGTTCAGTTACAATACCTGCAACTGTAACATTATAAGTTTTATTTATTTCATTTTTGGGATGTGTAAGTTTATTTACTAGCTCTCCATCATTTGTAAGTATTAATGCTCCAGATGTATACATATCTAGCCTTCCCACAGGCACAATCCTTTTATTTTGCTTTACCAAATCTGTAACTTTGTCTCTTCCGAATTGCTCTTTAACAGTTGTAACATACCCTATCGGTTTATTTAATAAAATATATATTTTTTCTTCTTCTGGTTTTATTATTTTGCCATTATATTTTACTTCATCTTTTTGAATATTAACTTTTGTTCCAAGCTCATTTACAACTTTACCATTAACTTCTACTTTACCAGCTAAAATTAGTTCTTCGCATTTTCTTCTTGACGCTATTCCACATGACGCTAAAAATTTTTGCAATCTAACTTCATCCATTTACTTCCCCTTCTAATTCTTTTATAATATTTTTAAAATATTCTGGAATTTCTGCCTCTAATTCCATTTTTTCATTTGTTATTGGATGTTTGAACTCTATTTTCCAAGCATGTAAACACTGCCCTTCAACGTTCCATTCATTTTTTCCATTTGAATACACATTATCTCCAATTATTGGAAAACCAATATATGATAGATGTACTCTTATTTGGTGCGTTCTTCCTGTTTCTATATTTATTTGTAATAATGTATATTTTTCTTTAAACCTACCTAATACTTTAAAATGAGTTATAGCATTTTTTCCATTTTTATCTACCGCCATCTTTTTTCTATCTGTTTTGCTTCTTGCTATTGGCATATTAATTGTTGCTTCATTTTCTTTTATTACACCTCTAACCAATGCTAAATATGTTTTTTTCATTTCGTGGTTTTTTAATTGCTCACTTAAATTAATATGTGCTTTGTCATTTTTTGCAACTATAATAACTCCAGATGTGTCTTTATCAAGCCTATGTACTATTCCTGGTCTTATTTGCCCACCAATTCCAGATAATGAATTTTTACAAATTGACATAACTGCATTTACAAGTGTCCCATCCGGATTTCCATTTGCCGGGTGCACTACCATTCCTTTTGGTTTGTTTATTACTATTATATCATCATCTTCATAAATTACTTCTAATGGTATATTTTGTGCCTTTAAATTAATTTCTTTTGCTTCAGGAATATTTATTTTTATTTTGTCATTTATTTTTATCTTGTATGAACCTTTTTTTTCTTGATTGTTTACTGTTATATTACCTTCCTCTATTAGCCTTTGAACTGTATTTCTTGAAAGTTCTTCTTTTATAGTTGGTATATACATATCTAGCCTTTTTCCTACTGCTTCATTTTTTGCTATTATTTCTTCCGAATTCATTTAATTTCTCCTTTTTTGCTTTTCTATCTTTAATAAATATCATAGAATTTTTTGTTAAAATAACTGCCATTCCAACCCATGCAATTATTATATATATATATGCTAAATTTAAATGCATAAAATGCCCTATTTTTATAAAATTAATAACTTCTTTATTCCAAATTCTGTCTATTAAATTTCCAATTCCTCCTGCTATTGCAAAACATAAAATTAGCTTCGTGTCTAATTTTATGTAATTATTGTTACTTGATATATATCTTAAAATAACCAAAATAATTATAATTGACAAAACTATATAATAATTATTATTTTGATTTTCAACTACTTCATTTGCAATATTTAGTCCTTGCTTAAAAAATATTATTTTTGTAATTTGGTCTATAATTAATAATGCAAATATTACTACAATTATAATTAAATTATGTTTATTTTTCAATTTATTTAACATAAAGCCTCCTATGTTTTGTAATTTATATACAATTAAATTATAACAAAAAAAAACATTTTTTTCAACGAAAATATGAATTTATGCTATTCTTCTTTTAATAAAATGTTAAATCCACAGTCTATCAATATTTAACTAAAAAATTGATACTATATTGTTTTGAAATACCGCGTAAGCGACCAAACGAGCGAAAGCGAGTGCGAATTGGAGCAATCTACTTTCGTTCCAATAATAAAAAATTTTAATTTTTTATTTTGGAACATCCGGGGATTGGCGACACCAAGGTATAAAAAACAATATAGTATCAATTTTAAAAATAATTATTTAGTTAATTGTGAATCGTAATAATAAAATACCATTTTTTGTATATACTATAATAAAGATATATTTTTAAGAAAGGACTGTAGCTAGAATGGATATAAATAAAGTAAATAGTATTTTATCTAATGATGATAAAGTAGATGTTTTTTATCAAGATCGACCTGTTTGGATTCAAAGTGTTTCTAAAAACAAACTTACTGCTAAAGTTGGCTTTGTGGATAATTTTGAGGAACGTGATGTATATATAAAAGATTTGTACTAAAAAATAACCCTCGATGGGGTTATTTTTTAGGTTTACAATTCTAATTCTTCAGCTTGTTCTTCTCTTTCAAGTTTTTTATTCAATAATTTATCATAAAGGTGCCCTCTTGCTCCAACATGCCCTACAACTTTAGATGTTAATTTTACCGCTTCTTCAAAAGTATCATCAATAAAATCATAATCCACTTGTTCTAAATTATCATAGTATTTTTTTATAAAAACCGATAAAAAGGCGTCTCCTGCACCTGTTGCGTCTACTTCATTTGCACTATTATCAAGCTTTTTCTTATACACTTTATCTCCAAAAACAAAGTCTGCACCATCTTTGCCATGTGTCACAATTAAAATTTTAGGTTGAAATAATTTAGATATTTCTAACAAATTTCTGCATTCAAACCTTTGCATTAAATATGGAACCACTCTTTCATTCAATTGTAAAATTTTAATTTTATTTTTTAATCCTAAAATTTGGTCATCTCGTAACCTTTCTAACTGGCTAGTTTTCCCAACATCTAACATTTTATCACATTTAAACATATTAATTATGGCTAAAGATAATTCATCTAAATCATCTAAAACAATAACATCATTATCTTTGGCCTTGCTATGATAATACGAAATATCTTCTAAATTATCATCATACCAAGTTGTTTTTCCATCTTTTGGGGATTTTTTGCTACAATTATACGTTATTTTTGGAAGTTTAGCTTTATCTACAGATAAATAATAGGCTTTTGTTTTAGCATTTCTGAAAAAAATTTGAGATGTATCCATATTTAGCTCTTTCATTTTTTTTACAATGTTTTTCCCTTTTTTGTCATTTCCACATCCACCAATTATAGAATTTTTACAAGACATACCTGCTAAATTTGCAATAACATTAAATCTTGAACTTCCACCATCCATACCAAGCAATTTATCATCTAAATAATAACAATCTGCAATTAAATCCCCAAACACAATAAATCTTCTATCATTCATATAAATTTCAATTCCTTTCGTACCTTTACTTTGAATGTACTTACAATTATAGTAGCACCTCATTTTTTACAGGGTATACTGTAACATATTCTTCTGTTGCACCTTCCTGGTAATATATCCAGTCTGAACAGTTCTTGCATGCCCCTTTATATTTATGATTTCTTAAATCTGAAATAAGTTGTTCTAATTTTCCATTTTCAACCAACTTCTTAACAGAATAATCATAATCTCGTAAATTGCCTAATGAATTTTGTGCAAGAAGGTCTGGGCAGCAAGTAACAACTTCACAATTACTAAGAATTATTATATTGCTTCTTAAACCTTTGCACTCTCCTCTTTTATATGTATTTAACTTTCTATTTTTAGGATTTAAATCCATTTCAATATTTTTTGCCCTATTAGTAAAATTATGAAATGCTACATTAATCCCTAAATCATGAAAATATTTTATAAATTCTTCTCTATCCAAGTCTTCTCCTGTATCAATCATAACCGCTTGAAGCTCGGTTTTTGCATTCATTTTATCAACACATTTTTTTAACTTCGTTAAATTATTTAGCACATTAGCTAAATTATCTACTCCTCTTATTTTTTTATATACCTCTGGATTTAAAGTTCCAACAGATACAACAACATAGCTTATTCCAGACTTTGCAATTTTATATCTATTTTCTTCATTAAGTAATGCACCATTTGTAGATATTCTGGTATTAATTCCTTTTTCGTGCATATAATTTACTCTATCAAAAAAATATGGGTCAACTAAAGGTTCACCATTAAAATCCATCCAAATTGCTTTTTTATAAAATATATCTAAATTATTATCAACTATTGAATAAAACTCATCCAGGTCAAGATGACAATTTCTTGTTCTTGGAACACATATTGGACAAGAATAGTTACATTTACTTGTAGTTTCTATATATTTAATAAGTAATTCTTCACTCATAACTAGTCATTCCTTCCTTACTAAAATATTAATATAGTTTTCTATTTTACTTATTGCATCTATTCTTCCTTTTTTTAGTTTTTTTTGAAATTCTTCTGAAACTTCCCAAAAATTAATTAATCCGGGAATATCTGATATTAATAATAATGACGTAAATTTATTATTTCTTTTATTGGCCGTTTTTGCACAATAGGCTGTTTCCATATCTATAACATCACAATCCATTTCTTTTGCAAAATCGCAAAAATTTCTTGCCGTTGTGCCAAGTAAACATGGCGAATATCCACATTTCACTTTTCTTAAAGTGTCTGTTGTGACTAATTCTAAATTCTTATTTTCTTCATTTGCAGCAGTTTCAACTTCCACAAAATCTCCTATTTTAAATTTAGGATTTAAACTTCCTGCTAAACCAAAAAATAAAATATTGGTATTTTCAAACAATTCTATTATATCTTTTGAAGCAATTCCTTGTGGTGCTAAAACTATTAATCCTTTTTTTTCATTTATTTTAAATATACAATTTACAAAAAATGCTTTTTCATATATTTCTTCAATTTCTTGTGTCTCTATTAAACTTTTAAAAGTTGATTTTAGTGGAGTTATGATAACTAACTCTATATTATAGGCAACATGCCCTAACATGATTTTTTTAATTTCATCCATACTAACTCCATAACAATTCATTTATAAGTTTAGGATTTATCAATCCATCTTCAATTTTAATCTTACGTTTTTTAAATTCACTTGCAATATCTTCTACAGCAAGTTTTATCAGTGGTGGAGTAATTACACATTCCCTTTTATCTGTTATGCAATTAAACCTTTTCATTCCATCAAAAGGACAACCTCCTCCGCAACAAGCAACAGCAATACATTTTGAACAACATGAATTTGGGTCTTTTGCAAGTTCAATTGGAGAATTTTTATCAAGTAATTCATTTGTAACCTTTAATTTTAACTCATCATGTTCATTATCAATTTTAGAACATCTAACAATAGACTTATTTGGTAAAATTGTTGTTTGAGTTGTATGTAATCCACATGAAAATCTTTTAATCTTACCTTCTCTTAATGGATTTAGTCTCCAGTTCAATTGTGGAATTTCTGCATTTAATTTTTTTCTGTTTTTATAAAGTTCAATCATCACATCTCTAAACTCTTCTGCCAAATCCACGTCTTTGTAGTCTGGTGTCCAATGTGGAAGGCTATATCCTATTCTTGAAGGTAAATATTTTTCATCTAATTCTAAAATCATATCTTTTGCTTTATGTATTGTTTCTTTGCAAGCAACCATAAAAATACCAAATTCAATATTATACTTTTTAAGCAAATTTATTCCCCTAATAATATCTGGGTACATGTATTTTTTATCTACATATATTCTATTAATATTATCTTCAAATGTAGGTCCATCTAAAGAAATATATACAGCTACATTTGATTTAGAGAATTTCTTTGCCATTTCTTCTGTTAATAAAGTTCCATTTGTAGAAAAACTAATTCTGCCTTTAAAATTATCTATAATAAAGCTTATTTCTTCAAAATAAAGTAAAGGCTCTCCTCCAATAATAAAAATACTTTTTATATTTTTAAACCATTCCTTACTTGAAAGTTCTTTCCAAAATTCTTTAACATCTAATACTTCGATTTTCTCTACACTATTTCCAAACACCAAGCAATATTTACACCTACCATTACATGAATACGATATTTCTAACCTTAATTTTACTAATGAATTATCACAATAATTAGGCTCTATATCAATATCATACTTATTTAAAGCAAATCTATTATATTCAGGAAAAAAATATAATTTATTATTTTCATTTATGTCAAACTCTAACTTTTTCATATTCTTTAACTCCCTTGCTTTTTTTTATTCACATTTAGCACAACACCGCTGTCTATAAGAATTGTCTGACCTGTAATTTTACTATTTTCTTCAACTAAATATTTAACTAATTTATACACATCATATGGCTTAATAATGCCAAAAGGCATATTTTTGTCTGTTTGCTCCATCATCTTTTCTAAAACTTGCTCATCTTTTTTATAATCTTTCAAAAAATTTGTTTTAACAGAAGCTAAAGAAATTGTATTAACTCTAACTTTAGCTTCCATAAGTTCAAAAGCAAGTATTTTTGAAAACATCTCTATCCCCGCTTTAGTTATAGCATATGGTGCACTTTTTATTTGAGGCAAAACCACTTGCTCTGAACTTAAATTTATAATACTACCACTTTTTGATTTTTTTAATAATGGAATAGAATATTTTGTTATTAAAAATGTTCCTGTTAAGTTTACATCAATTACATTTTGCCATTCCTCTTTTGAAAGATTTTGAATCAAGTTTCTTTCCTTATAGCAAAATATTCCTGCAGAATTTATTAAATAATCTATAAAATCTGTTTTTTTCTTGATTTCATTAATTATATTAATAATTTCTTCTTCATTTCTAATATCACATTTAAAATATTCTATCTCATTATTATTTGGCTTGTTTTTATCTATTCCAAAAACACAAATTCCTTCTTTTATAAAATTTTCAGCTATGCATTCCCCGATTCCTGACGAAACCCCTGTTATTATTGCATATTTATTCATATTCACCTACTTTAGAAAATTATTTAATGGATCTTCATCTGAAAATTTACCATTATATATTTTTGCAAAAGCCATACAGCCTGAATATCCATATTTTTCTTTTCTTAATTTTTTAGCATTTTCAAAATCCTGGAATTTTTCTATGCATTCAGAAATACTTTTTTCTGGCCAATATGCAGAAAACTCATTTTCTTTATCTAATTTTGCAATCCAAGAACATGGCGAAACTTTTCCACTTACATTTACATGTATTAAATTTTTTCCTCCTGGACAATCCATACTATTTCTATCTAAGGCTACATTTCTTCTTATTTCAATATCAAAGTCATCTGTTTTATACTTTTTTCTTAAATCTGCTATATTATTTACAATTTCTTTATATCTCTCAATTGGTAATTTTATTGTATCATCTGTTTTTGCTCTTCCTTCTGGTATTAAAAATGCTAAATTAACTTTTGAAACTCCACAAGATTTAGCAAGAGATATCATCTCGTCTAGTTCATCAACATTTTCCTTCCACACCATAGCACTTATTCTTGTTTTTACTCCATTTTCCTTAAGTAATTTAAACACTTTTACACAATTATCAAAAGCTCCAGGAACTCCTCTAAATTCATCATGTGTTTTACCTATACCATCAAGACTAATTGAAACTAATTGAACTCCTTTTTTTATTGCATCTAAATGTTTAGGAACTTCTAAAGCATTTGTTGCAAGTGTTACTTTAATTCCTAAAGAACTAGTATATAAAATTACATCATCAATGTAAGGATATAGTAAAGGTTCTCCTCCAGATATATAAATTTCTTCTGTATTATTTTTATATAAATCATCTATTAATTTTAATATATCTTCTTTTTCAAAACCTTTAATCGAGTTTTGAGCAGACCAATTCATACAATGCTTGCATTTCATATTACATGAATTTGTTATTTCAATAAATGCTAAATATTTTTCACTTTGTCTTTTCCTAAAAACACATGGAGAAACCATTTCACATACTTTATTGCTATTTACTTCAAACAAATTAATTAATTCTTTAAAATCTTTAACACTATAACTTGAAAGTTTATTTATTTCTTCTCTATCTTTATCATTGTGTTTATCATAAATAGTTATAACATTAAGGTTGGCGTTTCTTGCTGCTAAAACTCCTGTTAAAGAATCTTCAATTACTAAACATTTTGATAAATCCTTTATCTTAAATTTTTCTAGTATTTTATTATAAACTTCAGGGTTAGGCTTTTTTAATGTAACATCATCTTTTGTAATTATAAAATCAAAATACTCAGCTAAATTACATTTACTTTTTAAATATTCATTTTCATTTATGTATATATCTATTGTTTCTCTTCTAGAAACAGTTGCTAAAGCAAGTTTTATATTTTTGCTTTTTAGATATTTTATCATTTTATCTGCATCTGGTTTAAATTTAATTTCTTTTGAAACCTCTTTTGATAAATTTCTTCTAGTTTGCAAAATTTCTTTTTCTGTTAAATTAGATTTATACTTTGTTTTTAAATATTCACAATAATTTAAATATATATCTCCTCCTTTACTGTTTTTGAAAGTATCATTTCTCTCTTTCAAAATTTCTTCTGGACTCATCTTTTTTTCTCCGAGCAAATGTACAAATTCAATATCTAGCTCATTATTCACTCCATTTGAGTCAATTAGTGTTCCATCTAAATCAAAAACAACTAAATCTAAATCTGCCAAATTCCTAAAGTTCATCTTTCATACCTCCTTATCTTTTTTAAGTTATAACCATTTTATATACAACTTTTTGTTTTGTCAATACCTTATATTTTTTATACTATAAATTTATGTTGCTTATATTTTTTTATGACAAGTATATTTTGATAACTTTCTTTATAGGATTAAAAAAACAGTATTTAGTTTTCGCTAAATTCTGTTTTTTTATTTAAACTATTTGATTATTACTTTTTATCTATTTTATTAACATTTTCCGCTTCTAAAAGTAACATATCAAAATCAGAAATAAATTTCTTATCTTGAATTATTTTATATTTTTCATATTCATTTTCTGCTTTTTCAATAGCTTGTTTATGAGAAATCTTTCCTGAATTTTGTAATATTTCTTTCTTTCTAAATTTCAATAGACTATCAGTTTCGTTTATCCAATCTTTCATTGTCATTACTTGATTATCTTCAGCCATTTCTTCTGCATAATCTAAAAATAAATTAGTTAGATTATTCAATTTTCTCAACTCTGTCTCATCTAAATAATTTTTTGCTATTCCAACATCATATTTATATATCATTCCATTCGGAGCTTGTTTCCAAGTCGTTAATCCGATATAATCATATCTAAATTATAATACTTTGTTTTATATCTATGTCCGTTCTTTCCAATAGTCTCCAAAATGGAGACTGTTGAAATTTCCTCTAATTCCTCTTGTTCATATATATTAGCTATATGTTTATAAATTGCTTTGTCATTAACATTAAACAATTCAGCAATTGCTTGTGCATTAAGCCATATATCCTCATTTTGTAAAACAACTTCTATATTAGTTTTTCCATCTTCATCAGTATAAAATATAATATCATTTTCATTTCCTATTAATTTACTATTCATATTATATCAACCTCATTTCTTATTTGTTATATAATATCAAACATTCGTTCTTTTGTCAATTAAAATTTCAAAAAAAATTCCAAAGACCGCTAAAACAGCCTTTGGAAAAATCTAAAAATGCTTTCCTTTATTTTTCTTCTTTTTTAAATAATCATTATAATTTATAATTTCTATCTCATCAGCTTGCTTTTGAGTATCTTTTTTGTCATTTTTTAAACTTGTATTTTTATTAATTCTATCAAAAAATTCATCTTCATCATCTAAATCTAATTTATTATTATAAATATCTTCTTCATCGTCGTCATCCTCATATTCTTCTCTTTTGGCTTTAACCTTAAATATAATAAATATTACAAACATAATTAAAATAAATATTATTACACCCAAAATTATATTTATTATAAAATTAGCCTTTTTAGTTGCATTTGTCAAAGTCGCATTATTTTCTTCAAAATTTATATTAGTTTTACTTAAATCAATCTGGTAAGTAGAATTTTGCTTTGTATCTTTATTATATACAAAAATAGTAATTAAATTTTCTCCATTAATTAAATCTTTATTTCCTACAACTTCAACCTCAACTTTATCAGAAGCCTCTTTAGCAACAACTTCCACCTCTGAAATATCTGCATTTATAAAAGCTTTATATGAATATATATCTGGCGAAAACTTTGGCGTAATTTCATATCCTTTTAGTCCTAACTCAATTAAATCTTTTGAATTTGGCATTTCTGACGAAGTATTTTTAGTTACTTTTTCCTCTTCTTTTTCTTCCTGTCTTGTTATATTTAATGTATACTCTTTTTTTGTTCCACTTTCTGCAGTAACCGTTATTTTTATAGTATTTTTTCCAAGATTTAATTTCTGATTTCCTAAACCTGTTACTCTTGCTCTTCTATCTTGAGGTGTTGCATAAACATTTACAGTTTCAACATCATTCGGAACATTAATATTATAAGAAAATGTAGTTGGCTTAAAACCTTTAAAATCGTTTGGTGTAATACCTAAACTTTTCAAATTTGCTATTTCTGATTTAGTTGCCTTAACTGGATTTTTTTTAGTTTCATTGCTTGTTACATTATTTGGGGCTGAATTGGTTTTTGTTTCTTCTTCTGAAACACTATTTGTTTTATTTTGTTCTGCTTCAACACTATTACTTGTATTTGTATCTACATCTGGTATTTCATTTTCTGCATTTACATTAAATTTAAATGTACTATATATCATATTTATTAAAATATTAATCACTGCTAAAATTGCAAATATCTTTATTTTCTTCATATTATTGTACTCCTTTAATTACTTATGAAATTAGCTTTTGAGTTTCTTTGGCAATCATAAGTTCTTCATTTGTTGGTATTACATATATTTCAACTTTTGAATCTTCTTTAGATACTTTCTTTTCTTCTCCTCTCATGTTATTTGCCTCAGTATCTATTTTAACTCCCATAAATTCTAGTTGTTCACATACCCATTTTCTAATATTTATTTGGTTTTCTCCAACTCCACCTGTAAATACTATTGCATCTATTCCTCTCATTGCAACTGCATATTTGGCTATATAGCTTGCAATACTATATGTAAATTGCTTAATTGCAATTTTAGCTCTTTCATTATCTCCATAAGACGCTGCTTCTATTTCTCTAAAGTCTGGAGCTAAACCAGAAATTCCTTGTACTCCACATTTTTTATTAAGTACATTTTCAACACCATCTGCTGTTAAATTTTCTTTTTTCATTAAAAATGTGACAACTGAAGGATCTAAATCCCCGCTTCTTGTAACCATTGGTATTCCACCTAAAGGAGTAAGCCCCATAGATGTATCTACAGATTTTCCTCCATCTACTGCACAAATGCTTGAACCTTGACCTAAATGGCAAGTAACTATTTTTAAATCTTTAATATCTTTATTTTTTATTTCAGCTAATCTATTTGAAACATACTTATGTGAAGTTCCATGGAACCCATATTTTCTTATTCCATATTTTTCATAAAACTCATATGCTATTGGGTAAATATAGTGTTCTTTTGGCATTGTTTGATGAAATGCTGTATCAAACACTCCTACCATTGGTTTTCCTGGCATTACTTTTTGACATGCCTCAATTCCCATTATTCCTGCAGGGTTATGTAATGGAGCTAAATCTGTGCATTCTTTTAAAACATCTACAACATTTTTATCAATAATTACAGATTGACTTATTTTTTCTCCTCCATGAACTAGTCTGTGTCCTATAGCATTTACTTCATCTAAACTGTCTATTACTTTATATTCAGGATTTGTTAATTGTTTTAATGTAAAATCTATTGCTTCTGTATGGTCTAATGCCACATGGTTTATTGTTACTTTTTTTCCACACGCTTTATGTGTAATAAAAGCTTCTTGCTCTCCTATCCTCTCATATTTTCCAGAAGCTAATACTTCTTCTGTTTCCATATTAATTAATTGGTATTTAAGTGATGAGCTTCCACAATTTAGTACTAAAATTTTCATTAAAAATCTTCCTTTCTCTTTTTATTTTTTATATTATATACTTTAAACTCTAAAATTACAAGTGATTTTCATTTTTTTTTACTTGGCTTGCACAGCAGTAATTGCAACCACTCCCACAATATCATCTACTGAACACCCACGAGACAAGTCATTTACTGGCTTTTTAATACCTTGGCATAATGGCCCATACGCTTCTGCTTTTGCTAATCTTTGAACTAATTTATATCCTATATTTCCTGCATTTAAATCTGGAAAAATTAAAACATTTGCATTACCTTCAATTCTACTTCCTGGTGCTTTTAATTTAGAAACCTCTGGAACAATAGCAGCATCAAGTTGAAGCTCTCCATCTGCTTTAATCTCTGGTGCTATTTTATTTAAAATTTCAGTTGCTTCTACAACCTTTTGAGTTAATTCAGATTTAGCACTTCCATAAGTAGAATATGAAAGCATAGCAACTTTTGGCTCTTTTCCAACCAAATTTTTAAAACTATTACTAGAAGATATCGCTATTTGAGCAAGCTCTTCTGCTGTAGGGTTTTCATTTAAACCACTATCACCAAATATAAAAGTCCCCTTTTCTCCATACTCACAATTTGGAACACACATTACAAAAAATGCGGAAACAAGTTTAGTTCCTGGGGCAGTTTTTAAAATCTGCAAGGCTGGTCTTAATGTATTTGCAGTAGAATGTGCTGCACCAGATACAAGTCCATCTGCATTAGATGTTTCATCATCTAACATCATCATACCAAAATAAATTGGTTCTTTTAAAAGCTCTTCTGCTTGTTCAATAGTCATTCCTTTAGTCTTTCTTAATTCATATAACTTTTGAATATACTCTTGCTTTTTGTGAGACTTAAGAGGGTTTATAATTGTAACTCCCTCAATATCTATATTGTTTTTTTGACAAATTTCAAAAACCTTTTCTTCATCTCCAAGCAAAACTATATTTGCAAACCCCTGTGTTACCACTTTTTTTGCTGCTTTAATAACACGTATATCCTCTGCTTCTGGAAGAATAATAGTTTTTAAATCCTCTCTTGCTCTATTTTTAATATCTTCAATAAATGACATTTTAAACACTCCTTTACTTTTTATATTATATAAAATTCTCTAAACATCCTTTATATAAATACATTCCATAGAACAAAGATGGGTTACAATATTACAAATTTTAATCATGCCCATTTTGTTCTTTAAGCTTTTATTTCTATACTTCTGCTTTAGCTATACTAAAACTTTGATAATTAACATTACCATTTCTATCTTTTACCCATAAATAATATGTTACATTTAAATCACAAGATATAGTTATTGTTATAGGCTCTGTATCTTCTTCTTGAACTTGATTATCATTTGAAACCACATTATTATTTATAGTCATATTGCTTATTAGTACATCTCTTGGTGCGCTAGTATTATTCGTTCTATTATTATTTTCTTGTCTACTATTTTGTCTATTTATTTCTACAAAATCATTTGGAGCATATACAGAATTTGTTATTTGCCATCCAACAATATTTAGCCCTTGGTTAAACACAATTTGTACATTATTATTAGTATTTTCATTCCATTCTGCAGATACATACATATTTCTAATTATGTTTCCATCTCCTAAATTATATCTACCTTCTTGAGGGAAACAATCAACAACAATTTCTTGTTCACTAATATTTCCTAAATTATCTTCTGCATAAACTTTATATCTACCATTTTGTGTTACTCTTTTTGTACTATCTTCCTTGGTCCATGTTATTTTATCCCAACTAAATGGACTATCATATAAGCCTGATTCATTATCTTCTGCTGTAACATTTATTGTTACATATCCTGAGCTCAAAGTAGTTTTATCTATTGTGTATGCAATTTTTGGAGGTGTATTATCTACTTTATCTACTTGTATATCTTGTTTTTTAGTATTTCCTGCCGAATCTCTAACCCATATATAATATTTTCCATTTTGTGTTATTTCTGAAACAACATCTAGCTCCGACGTTAAACTTTCTAGCACTTTCCACTCTTCGGTTTTTGGATTTTCTTCTGAAGTGGTAACAGCCCATGAATGAATTCTTATATTATCTTTTGCCTTTATTTTTACCTGTTTTAAAGCTTCCCACGTTTCATTTTCAAACTCAATAGCAGTAAACTCTGGAGAATCTTTGTCTATATCTGAAATTGTTAATTTAGAAAATTGTGGCATACCATATCCATACAAATTATCTTTACCGCTATCTCCTAAATCTAAACAGAAATTCCTTAAAAAATTATAAATATCTAAAATTGTTCCTTCTTTATTATAGGTTTTTATCATTGCAATTGCAGCAACAATTTGTGCATTAGAATATCCGTGGTCCAGACCACCTTGAAACTGTAGCATTTTGATTAAAAATTTCTGCAACATCTGTACTAGAGGCTGCAAAATCAATAAAATCTCCCTTTGATGAATAATCTGTTATTTTCAACTCTCTATCTAAAGATGAAACTGCTATTGTCATCCCATTGTTTGCCGGGTAAACATCTTCATTTGAAGAAACAACACAAATTGGCAAATTTTCTTTAAATGCTTTTTCTAAAGATAAATTTATAGCTTTATTTTCTTCATTAACCAATTCATAACACGCAACATCTGCATTTTTTACCGAATATGCTATTGCCCTAATTATATTTGAAGTTGAATAATATCCATCTTTATCCACTACTACAAGTGGCATTAATTTAACATTTGAAGTTGTTGAATCAACTAATACTTCAGCTATTCTACTTCCTTGTTCTACAGTTTCTTGTATTTTATTGTTATTAGACATAAAATTATAATAATTTTCTGTCAATCTATCTTTAAAAATCTCATTTTGTACATTCATACCATATCCAATTGTTGCAATTACAACATCTTTTGGGTTTCCATTTTCTTTTATTATTTTTTGAAAATTATCTAATCCCATTGATGTTACACCCAAACTTTTATATCCTGCTAAATCTATTTGAACTTGTCCATACATTGTTTGTGAAACATCATTAATTACTTTATTTATAAAAACTTCATCACTAAATATATTTTTTATATATTCTTTATCTTGGTAATAATTAAACATTGCTTTTGTAAGCTTTTCAGAATAAAAACTTAATATAAACAAACCATCTTGTACTTCATTAATTTCTTCCCCATCAACTTTTTCTTTTATCTCATCTGCTTCAACTATAAAGCATTTAGTTTGATATGGGTTTTTTATTTTAATTATGCCATTCTCTTTAGAAACAGAAAAAGAAGATTTAGATAAAAAACTCATTAATTGTTCTTCTGAAGTAAAAAGTGAATTTTCCTCTTCTTCCGAAATATCAAATTCTTTTTGAAGTTTGGTTTTTTTACCATCTCTTTTTACTTCATTTTTAGATAAATCTATTGTTATTTCTTTAAAATAATTTTTGCCCACTAAAACATCATCATATGAAACCGGAGGTGTTTTGCTTAATTTTACCAAAACTACAATTACAACTGCAAGTATTACTATTACAAATATTAATGCTAAAATTAATAGTACTCTATTTATCTGTTTTCTCGTTTTTCTTCTCATTTTATCTTCTTCCCCTCTCGTATTTTTACACTCTAAATATTAATGAAAGTAAGTTGACTAATCCCTTGAAAACAATATTAATTATTGGAGATATTATTGTTCCTGCAATTCCTGTTATCCATAATATTACAAACAATATGTAAAAATAATATTCATTATTTTCAAAAAATGCCTTTGCTTTTGCTGGTAAAATTGGTTTTATAACTTTAGACCCATCTAGTGGTGGAAGTGGAATTAAGTTAAAAACCCCAAGACCTATATTTATTGTTATAACATACAACATCATTTGCATTATTATTGAACCAACCGTATTTGAAAGCACAGCAATACCACATATTTTAAATATAGCCATATATATTATTCCAAAAACAAGTGCAAGTAAAAAATTCATAATTGGACCTGCCACTGAAACTATTGCATCTGCCTTTTCCATTGAAATATCTCTATTATAATTTCTTGGGTTTACATTAACTGGTTTTCCCCAACCAAACCCTGCAAATAAAAGCATAACAAAACCAATTGGGTCTATATGTGCAAGAGGATTTAAAGAAATTCTTCCTTCTCTTCTTGGTGTATCGTCTCCTAATTTATCTGCAACTTTTGCATGTGCAAATTCATGAAATGTAATTGCTATTAAAACACCTGGAATAGTAAATAATAGCTCTAATAAAGCATTTGTATTATTTATATATCCTGCCAACCCCCATATTACCATTATTACCATTATAATATATAACATTCTTTTATCAAAATTCATATTTAATCTCATTCCTTTCTCACTTTTGTTCACGTGCTTACTATATCATATTTCTTTAAATTTTTCAATCACTTTTACCGCAAAAAAAAGAGAGCCTTCAGCTCTCTTTAAATTGTGTTAAAATTTACATTGACAAAGCGGAAAGCCAGCCTCATACAACTGTGCCCTAATGGTTTCATCCATCTTAAGCTATATTTATTAAATTTTAATGACACTATTTTAAGGCGCTTTTCCAAAAAGACCAAAGGCCTTCTTGGTTTTATGATTCACGAATGCCTCCTCCTGAAAATCTTGACCAATCTTGTTCTTCTTGATCTGCTATTTTTGGTATTGTATCTGTTGTGACATCAGACTTTAGAGAAACTACGGGGCGCAACGCAAAGCCATAGTCGCTCCCGCTGCCATCCGAATAGAACACGCTGCCGTGCATGCCAGCATCGCCGCCGCGCACACGGCCAACGCAGAAGATAGCACAGTCAGAACGCACATAGACAGAGCGGGAAGCTAGCCAATTCCATTTTTTTGCTTGATTTTTGAAAAATATTGTTTCATATGCTCTTGTATTTGTTGCTGTTTTTAATAAACTATTATTTCCTTTGTAACCATATGCATTAGATGTTTTTGAAAAATTGCTTTTTGTTCCTGGATAATCTTCTGGACTTGCATATTGATCTGTATAACTCTGGGTTATTCCAAAATTTCTACCTTCATCAACTGCGGGTGTTAATTCATCACTTCCTACTGTTACTCCACATATTTTGTTTACATCTTCTATTTTTAAGCTTCTGGCCTCTGTTGCTCCAACTCCATGACCATAAATTTTTGATATTCTTTCAAGCGCTGTTTCTGCATTTATATATCCTTTTGTACCATTTAAATAAAAATATGGATTATTTGTATCTCCCATATCTTTTTTTACTGGGTCTGCACTTACAATTAGTATTTGACCATTGTCATCTTTTCCTAATACTCTCCATTTTGTGTCTGTATTTATTGAAAATGTTTGGTCTAAACACCCATTTTCATCTCTTGAACTTGAGGCTGTTTTATCTTTTTCTAAAGTTCCTTCTTTAAATTTTAATGGGTTATAATCTACATAATCTCCTATGTGCAAATGCTCTGCTTTTTTACAATTTCCATCTGAATTTGTACAATTATCTTTTTGAGCTTGGTTATACATTTCAACAAGTGTTTTTCCTGCTTTTTCATTTGCAATTTGATATATTGATGTACTTACTGTTTCTGAAGTATAATAACTTATTTTATATATCCCTTTTTGTTCTTCAAAAACATAAACATCTCCACTCTCTTTGCTTGTTCCGTTTCCTAAACTTAATGTTTGTCCTAATAAATTTCTTACATTTATTATTCCATTTGCATTTATTATGTTTTTACTTTGTATAAAATCTTTAAAGCTTCCTAAATTTTCTGTTGTTCCTTCTGCTCCTTCATTTTCTGCTATTTTTACAAATTCTGTACTTGCAACTTTTGTTTCTTCTTGCACTTTAGAAGCATTTACTTCTTGT
>ERZ827156.2445-NODE-2445-length-19023-cov-11.079291_pt1 | contig 19023 bp, 20 predicted proteins | sample MGYA00519919_ERZ827156 | MGnify/ENA primary metagenome ERZ827156 (study PRJEB31778, sample SAMEA3449269) | human gut metagenome | biome: human gut; feature: human-associated habitat; material: faeces | place: United Kingdom | collected 2010/2012 ...
ATATTGTTTATCGGGGCTTCCTAATGAATCTTGTGGGCTTATTGCGGGATTTGTTAAAGGGGATGTTAAGTCTATTGATAAAGTGTATTTTCTTACTAATCTTGATAATAATAATGTGCATTTTACTATGAGTCCTAAAGAGCAGTTTGCAGCAGTCAAGGATGCAAGAAGTCTTGGCTTAACTATGCTTGGCAATTTCCATTCTCACCCGGAGACTCCTTCAAGACCTTCTGAGGAAGATAAAAGACTTGCATATGATTCAACTGCTGTATATATGATTATGTCACTTATGGATAATGATAATCCTGTGTTTAAGGCATTTGGTGTTGATAAGGATAAGAATGTTACGGAGCATGTGCTGGAGATTGTGTAATATGAATCTCTTCGCTTAATATTAAGTGAAGAGGTTTGTTTTTTATTAGGGGATTATTAAGTGAAAGAGGAGTAAAAGTTACATTTACAGATATTATCAGATTGAGGAATAAGCTTATATGAATTATTTAAAATAATAACATAACATAGATAAGAAGGAGCATGTTGCCCAAGATAACAGGTGACATGCTCCTTCTTGAATTCTTAAAAGGATTTGTTATTGGTTAAAATTATCTGGAAATATTTGATCATAACTTATATCAAGAATATCTTTTATACCTTTAATTTCGTCTGGATATATATGTCTTTGACCAACTTCGATTTTAGCTAAAGCACTTCGTGTAATATCTATCCCTTTTATCTGTAATTTAGCAGATAACTGTTCCTGAGTAAGTTCATAGTACATACGTAATCGTCTAATGTTATTACCCATTTGCTTTTCATATTCTATATTCATATAAGACCTTCCTTTTGATATTTATATTTTATTATGAAGAAATATAGAAGAGATAATGCACTTAAATAGGTGCTAAAAAGCATAGATATATAATATTTATTTTTAATCGTATACAGTCAAACAAATGCATAGCATGATGTGTATTTGAATTAATTTATTGTAACTTTGTTTCTTAGATGTATATTGATTTTTTAAAAATGTAGTGGTATGATTTTATTGCACCTATATAGGTGCAAAACAAATGTGCAGGAGGAAAATACATGAAAAAAAGAATTTTAGCAGCAGTCATGGCATTAGTGTTAGCTGTTACTATGTATAGTGGTATCCGACTTTCATCTGTTAATGCAAATGCGGATGAGAATGATAAGGATATAACATTATCTGTAACAACTGATAAGACAGATGTCAGACCAGGGGATGAGGTAACAGTTACCGTTAATATTGAGAAGTTTACGCCAACAACTAACAACTCAGATAATCCATTTATATCTATGTGGCAGGTTTTTGTTCCAGTTGATACAAGCGTTTTTGAGTTTGTTGGATTTGACGAAGATTCAACTACATTGATTGATGATGGATTTAATTTTGATTCTGCTGTAGATATGGCAAAGGCTGTTATGTCATATAACATTAATAAGAAAAACAGACCTAACATTTATTATCTTGATACAGATAAGAATGGTGAGAATTCAACTTCAGTAGTATATAAGTTTAAGTTAAGAGTAAAGTCAGATATTAGCGATAATAAGAGTGTTTCATTTGATTTAAGTGATTCATCTATATTTAAGCAGTTTAATACACCAGCAAAGTTTACTTATACAACTATGCCAACAACTGTTAATGTTATAGCAAAGGAACTTTCTTCAATTGAAGTATCTAAGAATCCTGATAAGATTAATTATTTCACAGGCAGCAATGACATAGATGTTACTGGTGGTAAGGTTAAGCTTGTGTACTCTAACGGAACATCTGAAGAGATTGATATGACAAGTGACATGTGCAGTAAAGTTGATTTAAGCACAGCCGGAACTAAGACAGTAACAGTTACATATCAGGGAAAGACAACAACATTTGAAGTTGTAGTTGCTGATAAGAAGGCTGTTTCAATGACTCTTAACGGAGTAGATGGAAAGAGTATTATTGAAAGAACAAAGCTTGATGTTGCAGGAATGTCAGCAGATATCACATATGATGATGGTAGTGTTGAGAATGTTGCACTTACAGATGATATGGTATCATACGATAATTCTAAAGTAGGACAGAGTACAGCAACAGTTAAAGTGGCAGGTCTTACTAAGACATTTACATTTGATGTAGTTGCTAAGACTCTTGAGAAAATTGAAGTTACAACACAGCCGGACAAGACAAGATTTTTCCTTAATAAGACTGTAGATTTCAGTGGTGCCAAGATTACAGCATCATATAATAACGGAACAACTGAAGTTATTGATGTTACATCAGATATGTGTTCATCAGTAGATACATCTACTCTTGGAGAAAAGACAGTAACAGTTACATATCAGGGAAAGACAGCAACATTTAAGGTATACGTTGTTGATAAGACAGCACAGTCATTAGAACTTAATGGAGTTACAGGAAAGAGTGTAACTGAAGGAATGAAACTTGATGTTACTGGAATGACAGCTGTAATCAGATATGATGATGGTTCATCTAAGACAGTTGATATTACAGAAGATATGCTTACTTATTCAACAGATAAAACAGGACAGGCAATAGTCAGGGTTTCAGTAGAAGGCTTAACAAAGGAATTTACAATAAATGTAGTTGCCAAGAAGGCAGTTTCTGTGAAGCTTTCAGGAACAGATAATAAGTCAGTTGTTGAAGGAATGAAGCTTGATTTAGCTGGAATTAATGCAGAAGTGACATATGATAATGGTACTAAAGAAACTGTTAAGGTAACAGATGATATGGTTACTTACAATACAGACAAGATAGGAAGTTCTGAGGCTGCAGTTAAGATTGGAGATATCACTGAGAAATTTGCATTTACAGTAGTTGCCAAGACATTAACAGAGATTAAAGTGGTTAATGATCCATCTAAAGGAACATATCTTGAAGGACAGAAGTTCGATTTAACAGGACTTAGTGTTCAGGCTGTATACAATAATGGAACAACAGAAGATATAACAGAGGCAATTAAGCTTTCAGACGTAGATACAGCTAAGGCAGGAACTAAGACTGTTACAGTGACATATAAAGGTAAAACAGCAACATTTACAGTAGAAGTTAAGACAAGAGATGCTGTTGATGCATTCAATAAATCAGTAACAGATTTGCTTAATAAGGATATCACTAAAGAGGATATTGAAACTGTTAAGAAACTTAGAGCAGATTATGAAGCAATGTCAGATGCTGAGAAGGAAGAATGCGATATTAAGGGCTTAACAAAACTTGAAGAATCAGTAAATAAGATTCTTGAAGAAGAAAATAAAGCTACAGAAGATTCTAAGGATGAAACAGGTAACACAACAACACCTTCATCAGATTCAGAAAGCACTAGCGGAGTTAAGACAGGTGATGCAGTTAATATGTATGTATATATTATGATTGCGTTATTAGCAGTATTAACAGCGGCCTGCACAGTTCCATATGTAAGAAAGAATAGAAAGTAATAGTGCATAGAATGGAAGGGCGTATATTAATTACGCCCTTCTTTGGGTTAAGGATATGAATAGATTGCAAAGATATTTAAGAAGAGCTGCGATTGGTTTATTACTTGTTATTATTGTCAGTATTAATATAACACCAATCATTAGTTATGCTGATGAGAATAAGATTAATCTTAGTGTTGTAACAGATAAATCAGAATATACATCAGGAGATGTTGTTAATGTTGACATAAGAATAACTAATTATAATGAGACATTTTCAGGAACAGTAACTACGATGATTATTGAATTATCGTATGACAATGATGTATTAGATATTGATATGTCTTCTATTAAAAAGATAGCTGATGATAATGGAGGTATGGGCTTTGACCATGTAAGTGTTAACGATGGAAAGGTTGTATATCAGTATATTAATGTATCAGATCCTTTGAAAAAGGGCAGTGAGGATATATTTTCACTTGGTTTCAAGGTTAAGAACAGTATTGATAATTCTGAACAGCTAAGAAGTGCATTAAACGTCAGTAATGCGGTGCTTCAGAATGGACAGAAAGCAATATCAGAAAGATACAAGGTGGATATTTCTTATTCGGTTAATGACACTGTTAAGAATATAGTTAATGATGATTCTATAGGTGAAAAAGTATACAACGAATCTGGTGATTTATTAACGGAAGATGTGGAAAATCAGACTAAACAAAATGTGAATGATAATAATGTCACATCAGACAACAAGTCAGTTGATAATGTGTCTGTCAATAAAGATAATGCACAGGATGCAGCAACATATTCTCAACAAAGCAGTGATACTAATGAGAGTAATAATGAAGCGAAACAAGGGAATGTATTATTAATTGCAATAATTGGTATTACGGTGATAGTTGTATGTATTGCATATGTATTGATAAGGACAAGAAAGAAAAAGCATAAGGATGAATAAAGTTAAGCACGCGGAAAAGCCAGTAAATAATGAACCACGTTATAAAAGAGTGGCTGCATTAATGATAATGATATGTATGGCAGTTATTCCATGGATTACATATATGAAGGTGGTAAAGCTGGATTCAACGGCATCAGAATATTTTCAGAATTCAGATGGTCTGTCTGTTGATTTTTTCCTGTATTATAAAGCATTTATCGTTATCTTTCTTGGAGTATTAATTGCGTGTTTTATCATAGGCGAGAACATATTTCCAGACAACATAATAAAAGAAACGCCTGTAAGAAGTAAAAGTAACAGAATAATGGTAATTGCTGTGGGAATATTTATAATCATGACCGTGTTGTCAGCAGTTTTTTCGCGATATCATGCCACGGTAAGAACAGGAAGTCCATCAGAATATGAAAGCGTGTATGTAATTGTATCATATATGTTGTTATTTCTTGGAGGAATGAATTATTTTTGCTACGAGAATGTCAGCAGATTGTTAAAGAATATCATGCTGGGACTTGCAATGGTAACAATTGTCCTTACATGTGTAGAAGCATTTCACAAGCCTTTGCTTGAGATTGACTGGATAAGAAATATAATAACCCCGTCAGCGTATAAGGGAGTTGTGTCAGACCTTAAAGTATCAGCATTTTCTGATATGGTTTCGCTTACTTTTTACAATCCTGATTATTATGGCGGATTCTGTATTTTGCTATTTCCTTTTATGTGGAATTGTTTTCTGACTGAGAACAGAAGAATATGGCAGATTATATATGGCATGCTGTCAGCAGGAATGATGTTTTGTGTACTTAAGTCAAAAGCAACAGCTTCATTTTATGTATTAATAATTGAGATTATTCTTACAGTAATTATTCATATTAGAAATCTGAAACGTATGTGGAAGAGATTTTCCGTGTATGTACTTGTCATGGTGTCAGTAATTGTTATTGCAAATGTTGTATCTGGTGGAAAACTTCTTGAGACAGGAAAGAATATAGCAGTTAATGAAACAATTGATGAAGTTAACAGCAGTGCAGATAAATTTCAGCTTGATGATATCAGACTTGAAGATAACAGATTAAGAATTATTGGACCGGATAAGGAATTATGTATAGAAGTCGATAATGGAACATTACAGTTTACGGATGGTCAGGGAAATCTGCTGGATGTGAGTAATTCAGATGATGTTATTCATTTTGACAATGAAGGATATTCAATGGTGACAATAACCATGAATTCATATAACCAGCTTGTAATTGATCTTGGATACGATGATACGATTGAATTCTATGTTTCAGATAACACATTTTACGGAGTTGGTCAGAATGGCTCTAAGATTACGGATGTTTCAAGAGATAAACGTTGGGGCAGATGGTTATATCCGCTGTTTACAGGGCGTGGATATGCATGGGCAAACACTCTGCCTATGCTTGGCAAAACAATATTAATTGGTCATGGAGCAGGAACATTCGCATATTATTTCAAACAGAATGATTATGTAGGACTGCTTAATACACATGGCAGTACGAAATTCGTAATTGACAAGCCACATAGCATGTATCTGCAGACAGCTATGGAAGAAGGATGCGTCGCATTAGCAGCAATGCTTGTAATATTCACAATGGTTATATGGAATTATATAGTGAATTATAAATGTATAGAGTCAGGTTACGCTGATAACAAGAAGCATAATCTTGCATCAGTCGCCGGAGCAGGCTTTGTGGCTGGTGTGGGATTTATGATATACGGTCTTGTAAACGACAGTATGGTAACGGTTAATCCGGTGTTCTGGATAATACTGGGGATATGTGTATCGTCGGTTTATGGGCTGAAAAATAATTAATTATATGGAGGAAAAAGAATGAAAAGAACAGTGAAAAAGGCTGTGTCAGCAGCCATGGCGCTTGTTATGACAACCGGAATGTTTATAACAGGCAATGGGAATGTGGTAAAGAGTTATGCTGATGAAGTATCACAATCAGATATCAACACTAAATATGTTGATGTGATTGGAGATAATGAGTATAGCACAGGTGTATCATATGATGAAGGAATAATACTCTTATCAAATATTACAGATTCAACATATGCAAATAAGGGAATTATAAAAGATAAAGTATCTCTTTCGTCAGATTCAACACTTGCATTTGTTGATAAGGATGGGGTTGACCATGTGTTAGAAAATCATGATGAAAGTGGCAATCAGGTATATGATGCAATATATGGATCAGTATCACAGACATACTATGATTACAGTATTGTAGAAAAAGATTCAAAGATAGGGGCAATTGATGCTCAGGGTGAATTAGTCACATTTAATGGTCAGGAATGGTTTGACGATGTAAATGTGTATAATGCAGATAAAATAGGTTATACATATGGACTTAAACAGTATACAAATGAAAATGTATTTGATTTTACGCTTGTAAATGCAAATGGTGATACATTATTTTCAATGGATAATTGTACAAATGTAAAAGATTTTACAACTTATAAAAATTATGTATATACATCATATTTCTTATTATTTGAGAAAGAAGATGGAACTTCTGTATTAATGGATTTCTCAGGAAAGAAATGGTATGAGGGTGAAAAATGCAGACCGAGTGGTTTTGCTGATACAGAAGATAATATAGCTGTATTGCTGTATCACGAAAACTCATATGGATATTATAATTATACAACAAATCAGGTGATTGAACGAGAAGGCTATTTGAAATCATTTCCTGTTGCTGGAAAATATAAATACTTATGTGTTAATAACGGAAAGACAACCATTTACAATAATAAAATGGAAGAAGAAATGGTAATTGATGGAGAATATTATTATATTTCCAAGATTGTTAGTAACACAGGTAAAGGTAAAGGATTATACACATTAAATGATTCGAATGGTAGAGTGTTAAATATATGCAATAAAGATGGAAGCAAATGGTTTGATTCGGATTCGCAAATCAAAAAGGCATCAGGGTTTTATAGTGAAGAAGGCGGAATATTTACATTGTCAGATGGAGCAGATTATTTTGTCTCAGATGGCGGTGTCATTAAAGTTAAATTAGCACAGTTGCAGGCCGGTGCAGTTGCTAAATTAAAAGAAATGACTGGAAAATCAAGTTATTCTAAAGTTTCATATTATGCTGAAGATTTTGGACTTGTATTTTCTTTTACTATGGCTGATGATAGTTCAGTACATAGTGTGGTTGTAACAAAGTCTAGTGATTATAAAGAATATGAATACCTTGAAAATGGTATAATAAGAAGAATTATATGGCATTGGGGTCAAGTAAGTAATTCATATGGTATTTTATATGCTGGTGAAAATATTGATAAGACAATAACATTAAAAGATGGTTCAACTGTAACTTGTGATACAAGAATAACAAAAATGTATAAAAGATTTGAAAATAATATAAAAGAAGTTGATAGTACGCAAGTTTTATATGCATCTACTAAAGACATATATTTATATTCAGAGTCCGGACAAAGATATAAGATGACATCAGAAGGACTTACAGAGTATGAGAGTACTTCATTTACTAGTCCGTATTTAAAGGAAATAGGTGATACGGGATCATATATTTATGCACCTTATGAAGATGGAATAAGAAGATATAGATTATATGATGTCAATGACAAAGAAATTAATATAGGATTAGATGATTTATATAATAATGATAATTATAATAGTATAAGAGTTTCATCAGATGACAATGGATATGTAACTGTACGTTATTATGATACAAATAAAGGTGCTTATTTAAATAAAATGTATACATATTTTGGTGAGCATGTAATGAATTATACGGGAATAATTTCATATTACAGTGGTCTTGCTGGTGATATATATTTTGTTAATAACAGAGCAGTTAGATTCAAAAATATATTATCTAATGGACAATTAACTGATTCAGCTTTAAGAGAAGATTCTACAATAAAGATAGAGACAATTGAGGGTACAGAAGAGAAGACTTTCTCAGGTCTTAAGGAAAACTCATCAGTTGAAGATATCAAGAATGAATTACCAGGGCTTGAAATAGCTGTTATAGATAGTGAAGGTAATACATTGAATGTATCTGATAAAGTAGGAACAGGTTGTACAATTCAGTCTATCCAGAACGGAAAAGTTGTTGATACAGCAAAGGTTGTCGTTAAGGGAGACATAGATGGAACTGGAACAATAGATGTACTTGACATGGAAGCAATTCAGAAATCAATACTTGGAATTGGTGACAAGCTGTCTGGTGCATATAAAGAAGCTGCTTCATTATCAGGTGGTGTGGATATAACAGTACTTGATATGGAAGTTATTCAGAAAGATATTCTTGGTATAGAGAAGATTAATTAAGCAAAAACAGGAGTATATTGCCATATATGAGGCAATATACTCCTGTTTCTTCTATGATAATTATCTGTTATTAAGAGCCTCTTCAGCTTTAGAATAATCTTCCTCTGAATATTTAGTAAGAATCTGCTCTTTTGTAAGCCCTAATTCAATCATTGTAATAATAGCAGTCTGGCGTTCTTTTTGTTCGCCCTTCTGAACCCATTTGTTTTCCATCTCTTCAACACATTTCCACATGGCCGTTTCACCTCCATTATCTGCTTCATTGAATATATCTGACTAACATATTCATTATAAAGTTGTAAGCACTTTGAATCAAGTATCTGCACAAGATTTATCTTATAGTCAGAAAAGAAATGATACAGCGCAGATGATTCATATGGTGAGTCATTATTAAAACAGCTTTATTCGTAATTTTGATATATATAAAGAGCAGGAGCATGTTACCTTCCCTCCCAATAAGGTAACATGCTTCTGCTTATTTGTTATTATTATAAGGATATAGTAGCAATCTGCCGACTTTTAATGCTATAATTTAACACATAAAAATGTGATTCTAAGGAGTAAATATGCTTGATGTTGCAATAATTGATGATGATATTGAGTCTATTAAGGCGATAAAGGACATTCTTTCTGGTATTGAGATAGTGGGGTTTGTTGAATCGTACCAGTCATTTGAGACCTTCTTTGAAGCAGCAGACGGAGATAACCATTATGATGTGATACTACTTGATATACAGTTTGATAAACAGAAGGAGAATGGCATAGATTATGCGAAGAAATTGTTTACAGTATATCAGCATCTTAGGGTAGTGTTTATAAGTGGTTTTGCGAGAGAATATATAAGTGAAGTATTTATTCCAAGAATTAATCTGAATTGCAGCTGCGATTATAGGTGTAAGTCTGATTGCAGACGTAGCAGCATTTCTGGTTAAGAATTACAGGATGTATCTGGTAATAGATATCAGCGTTCAGTTTGTAATAGTGTATATCTGGTCAATGATAAGAATCCGCGTGTTTTCAAGGATAGAAACAGTCTTAAGGATAATAGCCATGATGTTTCCTATACTGCTGACAGGATTTGTGCAATATTATAGGGATAACAATAATGTTATGCTTGAGGGATTATTCATAACTGCAGGAGCACTTGTATCATTGCTGATGTATAATTATGCATTTGGTCTTATGCCAAAGGTGCAGCAGGATAATGAACTTGAAGCAAAGAGACATCAGGTAGAGATTCTTCAGGAACATGAACAGCAGTTGTCAGATAATTATAAGGAATATCAGGAATTCCTGCTCAATTATCATAAGCATCTTAGCCAGATTGGAGACAGTGGGAACAGGATAGCTGCAATGAACACAGTGCTTGATGAGATTACAGATGATTTAAAGAATTTAAAGACTAAGAAATATTGTGCCAATACAATAGTTAACGTAATACTTAACCAGACAGCAAGACGTTGTAATGAAGCAGGGATTACATTTAGTGCAAATGTTAATTTACCAATGGAGATTGGTATTAATGATATTCATTTGTGCAGCATTTTTAATAATCTGGTGAATAACGCCGTGAAAGCAAATGAATATGTTTCGCAGGACAGATTCATTACAGTGAATTGTTCGATGACTGGTAATTATATGTATGTAAATGTTAATAATTCATTCAATCCGGGACATAAGCGTGAAAAACGCAGAGGCTATGGAATGATTATATTAAAGGATATTGCGTCTGCGTATGATGGACAATATTCTGTAAAGAGGAAAAAGAATGTCTTCAGCTCAACATTTATTGCTAAAGTGAATACTGATTTTGATGTAAAGGAGGATATAATATGATTACATGGATTAATTATGCGATATATCTTGTTATATCATTCGTGAATATCGGAATGTATTATCTTCTTCTTACACCAAAGAAAATTGACAATTCAACAATAGGAATTGCAGTATGTGTACTTATAGGTCTTCAGCCATTTGTCGCGATGCTTATTAATGAGCTTATTGTCCATAATGAGATGTATAAGCATGAAAGACAGATGATAGAATTTGAACTTGATAATGAGAAGCAGTATCATGAAAATATAATGAAACAGGGAGGTTCTCTTGCTAAGATACGTCATGATATAGCAGACCAGGTATTTGTTATTAGGAATATTGCGCAGAATGAGCCTGAGAGAGCTTATACAATGATGCAGGAGCTTGAAGAAAAGATAACACAAGAACTAAAATATGCAATTCACGCAGAATAAGCTGCAATTGGGGAAGAGTTGCACCAAATGCAGATATAACCTGTTATAATACATATGAGTTCATAAAAGATATACATAGCGGACAGGGGAATGTTGCCAATAGTCATGGAGCATTCCCCTGTTTGTATTATACATGAAATATCTCAACAAGAAATATCATTGCAAGTCCGTAATACATGATGTATGCTTGTCTTCTGCATACATTATCAGATATGCATAGTTTTAATAAATACATTATGATAATAGCTGTTGTTGCAGTGATTGAAATGCTGGCAGCTTATTTCATTAGTTTCAGAATTAAAAAACATAATTGGTCTTTTGAAAAGTAAAAAATAGATAATGAAAATGTATAGTAGCATGTTGCAAGATATCAAGTAACATGCTCCTTCTTGTTGTAACAAATTAATTATTATTAAGAGTCTTTTCAGTTTTTGAATAATCTTCTTTGGATTATTTCTCAACAAATTTCCACATGGCAGTCTTACTTACATTATCAGCATTATAAGATATATCTTACTGACTTGAATCAAGCATCAGCCGATTCCTAATAAAAAATAAAATACCAAATATGTCGAATAGGCGTCTAAATATGCATGGTATGAAATTGTTATATTAGAATGTGATAGTATAATCTTAACATGAAATAGGTGCTAAACATGAGGAGATGATAAAAATATGTTTACTGAATTTGTCAGGGGGAAAATTGCTAACAAAACAAAGAATGTAGCAATTAAAGTCGCAACACATTATGCAAATGTTGCATGTCCGTTTTTTACTTACCAGCCAAAGATGAGTGCAGAAGTAAAGAAACTTAGAAAATTTTAATTGAGGAGGAAAATGCTATGAAGAAGCGATTTAATTTTACATCAGCATTGACGGCAATATTAAGTTCAGCGTTGATTGCTATGACAACTCTGCCAGTATTGGCAAGTAATACCAATTATGATTTTGATTTCAGTTTTGATGCAGGTAATACTTGTGTAACCAGTACAGAGTATAAAGAAACAAGACATGCTATAACAATGTATTGCACATGGGAAGAAGGAGTATCAGGTTCATCATATGCAGTTCGACCACGTGGAAGATCTTCTGGAATTTGGGGAGGTGAATACAATATGTATGAACAAGGATGCCTTCATTTAGAGAAAGTGCAGGCATCCTATGTTAATAAAGGGGGACACGGCTTATGAGAAGGAAATTGATAGAGAAGACAGCTATATTGGTGGTGTGCATGACTGTTATATCAGGGTGTGGTGTTTCGTATAAAGATTATTCAGATACGAATGTAACACAGGAAGATATAGAGAAACCGGATGAAATTGAAACAAGATGTGAATATGTAATTGAGGATGAGGTTGCAAAATTGCCATCAGATGTAGTTATTATAGATGATTATTCAAAAGAAGGAACAATTTTTACATCACCACATTTGAATTATGATATCAGTATTAAAGTTAATAAGGTTATTCTGGCTGATAATATGGATGGGTACAAAGAAATAGGCGGTACCGACAGCAATTTTATGGAATGGATAGAACAGGTAAGTGAAAGAGAAGCAGGGTTTACTAATATATATGATAAGGATAATGGGATGTTTTATAGCAGATATGAAGGAGTAGGAACTAAGATTTTTATGATATCAGCTGAACTTGATAATAATTCGGAATCTGAAGCAACAATAAATATTGATGGAATCAGACCTTATTATATGGACAAGGGAAATGGGAAAATTACAAGATTGAATATCAGTGAGTCGATATTTCATGATTATGCAGAATCAACAGGTGCAGACCGTGGATATATTACACTTATGGCAGGAGAACGCCGGAATATAGTTTTATGCATGGTTGAACCGGATAAGATAATACAAAGTTATTATAAAAATGAAGATGATAAAATTGTTGCGGCTGCTACAGAGGATATAGATTATGACAATATTTATCTGAGATTAAGTCTTCTGGGAGTCCAGCAGGTAGTTAATGGAGAAAATTTTATAAAAGTAAATATAGAATAAGAGGGTGATGCAGTGGGGAGAATGATAAGAATAGAACTGTATAGAGCTTTTCACGGAAAAGAGCTGAAGGCAGCAATGCTGTTAGGTGGACTACTGGGACTGGCGCATTTTGTGTTGGAAGTTATTCCGTTGGTTAAACATATATTTGACGGATACAATCCATATATAGCGTCTTCTGTAGTTGGAAATGTTAGTGAAGGCTGGATGGGTGGAATGATTAATGCAGAAATCAATATATATCAGATGGTAGTATTTCTGCTGATAACAATACCATATGCAGCATCATATTATACAGACAGGAAATCTGGGATACTTAAGAATATTGCCATAAGAGGAGAGAAAAGTATATACATGGTGGCAAAATCAATAGCAGTGTTCATCACAGCCGGGGTTTCGGCAGTATTTCCATTATTACTTAATCTTATGCTGACAATGACTGTGCTACCGGTTATTACTTATGACTGGTATCAACTGCCTAATTATAAGGCTGTATTTATGAAACTGGCTATTAAAAATGTTGTTGTATATTCGCTGGTGTATATGATACTGATATTTGTATTTGCGGGACTTATAGCTGGCCTTGCTTTATCCTTATCTTTATATGCTAATAACAGATTTGTTGTTATGTCACTGCCATTTCTTATATGTGTTGTATCGGGCAGACTTGTTACATATGCCAGCAATCCAATCATAAGAGGTCTTGCAATACAGAAAGTGTTTTATGTTCCACAGAGTTCACCAACAACACTGGTTTCCTTATGTATATTGTTTGTTGTGCTTGTTATATGTGGTTATGTACATTTTATAGTAAGGGGCGTGAAAATGGATGTTTTATAATGACAGATTATCTGGTAAAGAGGGAAAGAAAAGAACTGCAATCATTGTCTGCATAATAGTAGTTATTATAGCATGGCTTGTGCTTGTAATAAGAATCAATACGATATTCCCCAGGAAAAAGATTGAAAAATGTGGGTATGGTCAATGGATTAATTACACACCTGATATAGAGGATGTTATTACAGCAGATGTGAGTATTTCGCCAGTTGCGTGTAAAATGTATGACAGAGAAAGTATATTAAAAGAGTATACAAAGGAACAGCTTGGAGTATTTTCAGTGGGGAAAGATGACACGGATTATCTAGTGTTTACAATTGATATAAAAAATAATGCACAGGAGGCGGTAAGCATAAACCGTCTGATAACATTTTTTTTCTATTGTACAGAATTTAATGGGGACAGTAATTCACTGGAAAAAATGAATATTGACATAAATTCAGTTGAAGCTGGTGAGATACAGAGAGTACAGCTGGTAACCAGTATAAGACATGATGATGTCTGGAAGATAAACAGCAGACAAAGATATGCAGAATCTGATGTTTATATAATTATGTCACAGTATCCGTTGGAAAGAAGAATGGTGTTTTACATTGAACAGTTGTAGGAGAATTTATGAAATGTGGAGTCAGGATAAGTAAGTCAGAATTGGGAGATATGTTTTTTTATGTAATTGTAAATCTTATTTCAGTTATTGCGTGTGAATTTGCATTTGCATCAAGAAAGACGATGGGAATTACATGCGTTAAAGATTTTGTGATTACATATAATTATAAAATCGTTCCATATATGGCAATGCCGGTTATTATGTTACTGTTAATATCATATTTCAGGAGAATGTATGATGATAACAGAATGGTAAGATATGTTAATGTAAGAAAATTCTATCTGGCTGTTATTGCCGGAGGGGCTGTAAGAATTGCAGCATATGTATTTATTACGGCAATTGTTGTGCTTACAGGAGGGATTATATCAACACATGGAATTATGAATAACTGGAATGAGAAAAATGCCATGGCACAGAGGGTTTATGGAGGATATCTGACATATACAGAATCCGTGACGGTATTTGCAGGTGTATTCATAACTCTCATTTTTATAATGTTTATTATTATGGAATTGTTATTAATAATATATAGATATGTGCGTAGCTGGATTGCTGGATATTTTATATGTATGGTTGTTAATCTTTACATGCTGATAGAACAAGGCAATATCAGAATATTAAGAGCGTATATAACTTACCGCGTATATCAGAGCGGATGGGAATATAGAAATCTTGTATATCTTGTGGTCTTGGCGGCAGCACTGCTCATGGTTGTGTTAATAATGGGAAAGTCTGACAGTTTAAGGAGAAACAGATAATGTTTTGGAATATATTAAAGAATGATATAGTCCGTGGAATGTTTAAAAGAAAATATTTGTATATAATAGCAACAATAGTAATAGCGGTATTGGTAATTGCAACAGATTTGAGTATGAGAAGAAAAATAGGGACACAAGGATATTGTGGCAGTGTGTCAGCAGGAGATCTGCTTCAGGTGTTCTACAGGGGCAGTAGAATAATCAGACTGGATAATATCATGGAGTATTACATGTCAGAACAATATCTGTTTATGGTGCTGGGTATCTCATTTATTGTGGGGAGCTATTGTGTTAAGGACTTAAGCAGCGTTGGAATGCAGATAATATTGAGGTGCGGAAGCATTGGCAAGTGGTTTGTAAGTAAAATAGTGTGGTGTTTTGCAAGTGCATTTTATATAACTGCCATAACAGATATCCTGATTGAAATTATAAGTGTAATCCATCGTTATGAACCAGGACTTAATGTACATATGGAAGTGCTTCATATGTATGGATATTCGAAGAATACATCAGCAGTAGCTACAAGTGAAATGGTTATTATAAGTATTGTTCTTCCATTGATGTCATTATTTACCATTGCATTGGTGCAGATGCTGTTGTCTATGCTATGCTCACCAATAATATCACTACTGCTTATATCAGCAGGAATGGTTATAACAATATTTTCGGGGAATGCATTTCTGATATTTAATGGATTGATGTGTATGAGAAATAATGTATATATATCAGGGGGAACAGACAGTGTGCATATGATGCTGGCTGATGCTGTAATAATATTGCTATGTGCAATACTGGGATATGTATATATAAGAAGGATAGATATACTGAATGCTAAGGAGGTATAGTGCATGAGAGTTGTTTTAAAAAATGTATGCAAAGACATAAAAGGTGCAAGAGTACTTGATAATGTTAATCTTGAACTTGAAAGCGGCAGAGTGTATGGATTTAAAGGTAAGAATGGCTCAGGTAAAACCATGCTTATGCGGGCTATAAGTGGGCTTATAAAGGTGAAAGGTGAAATTGAGATTGATGGGGAAATACTTGGAAAAGACTTTTCATTTCCACCAAGTATAGGGATTCTTATAGAAAATCCATCGTTTGTTCAGGAATATACAGGGTTAAAGAATCTAGAAATGCTGGCATGCATTAAAAATAATACAGGAATTGAGGATATAAGGCAGCTGATGGCTAAGTAGATGTAATCAAGAAAAGAAAGGAAAAGCACAATCCAGACGGAACCGGCGGTTGTGTCAAGAAATATTTGTGGAATAGCAAGAACTTTGATATAATGGGAACAGAAACCCCGGAACCGGGAGAAAGGCAGGAGGATAAATGCACATAAGCTATAAACCCCTCTGGCACACGCTGGTTGAGCGCAATATGAGGAAAGAGGACTTGCGGATTGCCGCCGGTCTTACCACAAATATGATTGCCAACATGGGTAAAGGCAAAAACATCAGCATGGAAACGCTGGTTCGTATCTGCGAAGCCCTGAATTGTGGCATTTTGGATGTAATTGAATTAGAGCAGGACAAAGACGCTGAAAAATTAAATTGACAAGGAAGGCGCTGCGAAATGGACAATAGAGAAAGAATTATCAGACTTTGGTTTGATATGTGGCTTGCAAAAAAAGATTTGGGTATATTTAATGTATTTTCTGATAATGCCGTATATATTGAAAGTTGGGGGCCAGAGTACCACGGCTCCAAGAAAATAAAACTTTGGTTTGAGGAATGGAATACCCGTGGAACTGTCTTGCAATGGGACATCAAGCAATTTTTCCATAAAGGCAATCAAACCATTGTTGAATGGTATTTCAAAAATAAGATGGATGCCGGTAACGTAGAAGCGTTTGATGGAATGTCACTGATAGAATGGACGCCAGATGGCAAGATTGCTCTCTTAAAAGAATTTGGTTGTAACGAAAATCGGTATGACCCTTATAAAGATGGCAATATACCACATTTCAGAGATGAAAATGCAAAGTGGTTTTAACTGGAAATTCAGTTGCTGGAGGTAATTATGCGGAATGGATAATTGGTTTACCATTGAGCAAATAGACCGTGATACATTCTCTATTAGCGAATACAAGCACTGGGAAGAAACACATTGTTATCTATTATGTGGGGAAAAATATGCTATTCTCATTGATACAGGTTTAGGCGTTTCCAACATCAGAAAAATTGTGGACTCTCTGACAAAGCTGCCTGTTATGACAGTTACAACTCATGTTCATTGGGATCACATTGGCGGGCATAAGTATTTTGATAATATCGCCGTACATGAAGCGGAAAAGGACTGGCTATCGGTCAGGTTTCCGATACCATTGCAAGTTGTGAAGAATAATTTGACAAGGCTTCCTTGTGATTTTCCAAGAGATTTTGATATTAACGCTTATCAGATTTTTCAAGGTATCCCACAAAGAATTTTACACGATGGCGATTTTCTAAATTTAGGCGGGCGGGAAATTCAAGTTGTTCACACGCCGGGACATTCTCCCGGACATTGTTGCTTTTACGAACCAGAACGAAACTATTTGTATTCCGGGGATTTGATATACAAGGGAAGCCTGGACGCATTTTACCCAACTACCGACCCGAAGCTATTCTATCAATCTATAAGGCGAATACGGAAATACAATATAAAAAAAGTTCTGCCCGGACACCATCAGTTGGATATTCCCGTTTCTTTGATAGCCGATATTGAAGCCGGATTTGCACAATTAGAGAGAGCCGGAAAACTCAAACAGGGAAATGGATTGTTTAAGTTTCAGGATTTCCAAATTCATATATAATCAAAGCTGCCGTTGCAGGAACACCCATTCCCACAACGGCAGTTTTTCATTTCCACGGCCTGCGCCGGAAGTTCATACCGGACTGTTTTATCAGCGGGGATTTCTTGAACAGCTTCTTCAAAAGGCTTCGTTCCTCTTGTGAGAGCCGCTTATATTTGAGCCGGAACGCCTTGCAGAATATCTCCGTGAATTGCTGAACCCTGTCCCCCGGAGATTGCATGGCCTTTTGTACTTCCCGTATAAGTTCATCGGCAGGCGTGGTATCCGGCGCACTTTCGCTGTCATTTTCGTGCGCCTTGCGTATATCATGGAGAATGACGTCCCATGTTTTGTGCGTCACATGGCAGAAAAAATCTTCTTCCTCTATCTGACAGGCTTCCAACACTTTGATTGCCCGGTCTGCCGCAGCTTCGGGGTGTTCTTCCAGTACCATAGCCCGTAAAGCAGCCAGTGAGCTGTTTGTGTCATGGAAGTGCATGGTTGCTATCCCGTCCACATAGATTTCTGCGTCTGCCAGCAATTCCTTAAATTTTTCATGGGAGATAATCTCACACAGCAGCCGGTTATTGAAGCGTTCACTTTTCAGCAGTTCCACGACTTCATCACTCAAATGTAATTCTTCTATCGGGGTGTTTTCATATCTCCGATTATTGGTAAGGCCGAGCAGATAGTCAACCGACACCTGATAGAAGTCTGCCAGCTTCAACAGGCTGCCGTGGTTAATTTCCTTGTATTCGTCGTTGTCGTTTTCATAACTGCCGAGGGCTGATTTTGAAATGCCGGTTTCCTGTGCCAGTTCTTCCAGATTCAAGCCCCGTTCCACCCGTAAATCTTTCAGGCGTTCCTGTACGGAAATGCGGGTTTTCATAAACACATCGCTCCTTCCTGCGGCTGGCTGCCGCTGTTATTCCTTATTATACCATATACCGTTCCGAAATCGTGGAATTTTTCGATTTTGGGGCGGTTTTCCTATTTTATGGACATACGGGAAAGGGTTCAAAAATGAGCTATGATTAAGTCAGTTCATCGATG
>ERZ827156.2452-NODE-2452-length-18990-cov-5.410615_pt1 | contig 18990 bp, 21 predicted proteins | sample MGYA00519919_ERZ827156 | MGnify/ENA primary metagenome ERZ827156 (study PRJEB31778, sample SAMEA3449269) | human gut metagenome | biome: human gut; feature: human-associated habitat; material: faeces | place: United Kingdom | collected 2010/2012 ...
AGTGTTTGCCGATAGTGTCCATGCTCGTCCTTTTCAACATCGCTCCAGCGGTGTGGTCTGAGTGGTGTTTGCAGCGTATAGATGGAGCAGCATTGAACTTGGCCATTTTTGAAATAGTCTATCCATTGGTCATCTCGCTGATCCCCATACCCGGTAAGGGTGAAGGTCACTTCGGGGAAATGCCGGGATACTTCAACCATATTATCAAAGCTCTGATACCAGGTATCTTCAGTGTTCTCCCAGTACCCGGTTCCATCATCAAAGTACGCCTCTCGCATACTCCTCAACTCTTGCAGAGCACTGTCGATTGAATGGAATTGGTCCTCGGTAACCGGTGCAGCTTGCAGGTAGAAGTCAGTATAATAGCCCATCTTCACGCCTCCTCAAAATCCAACTCAAAGAGCGGCATGATGTCCAGATCATAATTGCCTTCAGAGGGTGTTTTGAGCCCCTGAGCCTCCAGTAACCGCTTCTGGGCATCTTCCTTCAAATCCGAAAAGTAAATTGGTATTGTGGCCATAATCATTCCTCCAAAATGCAGGAGGGGCACAGCTTGTACCCCTCCTCAAAATATCGTTATTTCAGTCTCCACTGCCCGCTCTCATTCGGACAGCAATTTTGCCCTAATCACTTTATACACATCATAGTCGATTTCCACGGCGTCGTCATGATGGCAAATGACGCATGGATGGAAGCTGCTCAGCCAGTTTTTATCGACATATACCATAGGTCATACTCACCTCTACGCCTTCAGTTTGTTCTGGAGCATTGAGACGAACAGATCGTCAACCCCTTTATAGGTTGCGTTCCAGCTCAGGGGGATCATATCAAATCCGGCGTCAATGCCCATGGAAATGATCCGTTCCTTAGCTTCACGAACATTGGCGTTTTCCAATGCATCCATGTCGTAGGCCAGGTTGATCCTCTTGACCCCCAGTGCCTGAAGTTCATGAAGCACCCGTTCAAAGTGGGAATACTTTGTCACGCCGGTGAGCCCGACAAAGCCTCTCGGTTGCCCAAGGTATTCTGAAATGCAGTGTGCAATGTCGGACTTCATCACGCCTTCCGTCAGATAGACTGATTCCATGCCTTCTTTTACGCCGACAAAGTGTGGGCAACCAATGGCGGTTGCACCGCAGTATTTATCAACGCTCGTGAAGGTATAGAACTTGGAGTCGTAGACCTTATCCAGGCGAACCTGGATGGACTCGATCTCGCCGGCGCAGCTGCGAATAGGCAACATGATGCCGGAGCCTTGTACATCCATCATCCATCGACCAGTTTCCTTATCACAATAGAAGCCAGATACGCCCTTCAAATCACAGCCCCGTTCGAGCTGTTCTGTTACAATCTTCTTTGCTCTGACCGCAGGTGTTGTCCGATACCCCAAGGCGTCAATGTCCTTACCGGAGAGTCCCCGCCGAAGCAGGGACTCTCGGTGTGTGGCACTCAAGGAGAGCAGGGACAGCAGATTGCTGTATGTGTTGTTTCTGGTTTCACTTGTGGCAATGGGCAATTCCGGACTGGCGATTACAAGACACTTCTTGCGTTTTACCTCTCGTACCGCCCGATTCATTTCTCCACCCTGATAGATCCGGCAGAGCTCTTCATAGGCTGTATTCAAGGTGACCTCATGGACGAACGCATATAAGTGGAGCACGCCGCCACCCTTGCCGCACCGATTGCAGCGGAAAACATCCTTGTCCTTCCGTACATTCAGATGTGCTTTCCTGTCGTTGCAAAATGGGCATCTGCAATGCATCTGTGTATTGGTGTTGCGGATGACCTGGATTCCAATCAGGCCAACCACATCCTCAATAGTACACGGCAGATCATTATAGACCTCTCCCATTTTACATCACCTCCCATCAAGGCCGTATTCTTAGCTGGCCTTCTGAGTCACAGCATTCAGAAGCAGAATAGATCCCGCCTTCAGCGCCAGGTTACGCCCGAAATAGTGCTTGACATACCACTCTAGGTTACTGGGCTTGTGCATAACCAAATCGCCCAGTGTGCGCCCTGAATTATACCCGACATCTACCTTGACCTTCTTGGCATCATCCAGCGTCATGCTGTTCAGATAATCGTCAAGAGTATCCAGCTTGGGAGCCTGGGGGTTCGGTGCAGGCGTCGGAACGAGCGGTGCGGGTTGTACCGGCTGCTTCTTGGGCGGTGGTACAGGGTTGGGAGCCGGAGCAGGCGTAACTTCATGGTGAACCAAATTGCTCACACCGGTCAGAGGACTTTCATCCTCCTGATCAGGCAGATCAACAGGAGAATCCACCATATCACCACTCAGCATATCCTGCGCTCCGCAGAATTGCGTACCATAGCCGGCCGATGCCAACGCACGACCAACAGCGGCGGTTTCAGCGACCTCCAGGAACCGGTCTCCGAACTTCTCATCGGATCTGAAGCGCTGGGCGTAGCTCTTGGCCACAAACTGATCCGACGCATCGCTCCGATCATTGAAAATCTTGCAGCATACCACAGCGGACTTGTCATCCACACTGACCAGCTCCGGCTCGACCTTCCCATTGGGCCGGTGCAACCGGAACCACAGCAGGCGGAACTTGACATCCATGTAGAGAGATGTCGTGCCGTCGTCACTGGGCAGCTCGCGGGTGAATTCTGCGGGAGAGAAACCATCTACTGCATTGATTTCGGGAATATATCTTTTCGTTGCTTCCGTCATTTGAATTATTCCTCCATTTCTATTACGGGCCGGGCCGCAATCATGCAGCCCGGCTCCGTTTACTCAACTGGCTCGCACATTGCTTGCCCGGTCAAAATAGACAGTGATCCGGTCGGCAAGCACAGTGTTCCTCTTATCCACATCGTTCTTATGAATGGCCATGTAGACGGCTTGCCTCTGACCGATGAGGATGACTTTCTTCTTCGCTCTGGAGATTGCCGTATAGAGCAGATTCCTTCGGAGCATGACATAGTGTTCCTTCAGTAAGGGGATGATCACGGTAGAAAATTCCCCACCCTGACTTTTGTGCACGGTGATGCAGTAGGACAGATCCACATTCTCCATCAGTTCATCGTTGTAGGTGACTTCACGGCCATCCAGAAGTGTGATGTCCACCAGGCGCTCGCCATCATCGTCGGTGTAGATCCGACTGATGATACCGACTTCGCCATTAGATACATCCTCATTGTTGCGAGTCTGGATGATGCGATCACCGACGCGGAATATCCGGCCAAGGCTCTTCATTTCCTCTTTGCCCGCTTCGCGTGGATTGACCAGCTCACGGATTTGGCCATTCAGAGCATCAGCACATACTGTGCCTCTCTTTCGAAAAGGCGAAAGGATTTGGACTGCCTCAATAAGTGCAGACGTTGTGGTGAGTTCTCAATTCTTCGCATGAGTTTCCGGATTTGGTTCCGCAGCAAAGATCATCGCACCGGAAGATGTTGTAGAAAAGATGCGGCAACATATCCATTCTGTTGCTGCGTTATACTAAAGCGAAGGAGGTAGCTCCATGCAGAAGAATTATGAAGCAGACACGCAAAAGGCAATCGAACAGGTAATCCGAGTGTTTCAGGACTATATCAAAGCATCCCCACATTTTGATTTGCTATGGTCTGATAAAGTCGGCTACATTTTCATTAGCGTTGATCCCATTCGCAGGACGGTTGCAGATTCGGACTCCTGGGTAGTTGAATGTGCGGAGGATCTCCTGGATAAACTGCTGTATGAAATGGCGGTTGACTTCATGGAGTCGGATGGGCACACACTTGATCCTAAAGAGGCATCAAAAATGGAGCGTGCTGAAATTGAACGCCGACTCGAACCCTTTGTAACACAGCTTTCGGCTGGCCTGGAACATATTCAGCGTATCTTTGCACGCCCTTAAACCTGCGGGTTATCGAAAATTACAGTCTTCATAAACATGCGTATTGTCAGAAAATGTTGCTATATTAAACTTGCGGATTATCGGGAGATGTGCTATTCTATCTGTGAGGTGATGCACATGCTTTTCAAACGAAAGATTTATAACAAGTTTCTCGCATGGAAACAGGAGGCTAACGGGCAGAAAGCTCTGTTGGTGGAAGGTGCTCGTCGAATTGGAAAATCCACCGTAGTCGAGGAATTCGCCAAAAACGAATATAAAAGCTATATCCTCATTGACTTTGCGAAGGCCCCTGAAAATGTCAAGAGCTATTTTCAACTGCATTTGAATGATCTCGACACATTCTATATGCTGCTGTCCGTTCAATACGGCGTACAGCTCTACCCGCGCGAAAGTGCGATTATCTTTGATGAGGTTCAGCTTTTCCCAAAAGCACGCGAAGCGATCAAGTATTTGGTGGCAGATGGTCGGTATGATTTCCTTGAAACCGGTTCTTTGATCTCAATCAAAGAAAATGTAAAGGATATTGTGATTCCTTCAGAAGAACGGCATCTCAAGATGTACCCGCTGGATTTTGAGGAATTCTGCTGGGCCCTTAACGAAGCGCCGCTGATCCCATATATCAGAGATTGTTTCGAGAAGAGAGTCCCTCTGGAGCGAAGTATGCACAATAAGGCCATGCTTTTGTTCAAGCAATACCTGCTGGTGGGCGGTATGCCCATGAGCATTGTTGCTTTTCTTGAAGGTCAAAAAGACTTTGGAAAATCGGATGTTGAAAAGCGGGATATTCTGGAGCTTTACCGCAATGACATCATGAAAATCAAAGCACAATATCGCTCCAAGGTTTTGGCTATTTTCGACCAGATCCCCGGTTTGCTGTCCAGACATGAAAAACGAGTTGTCTTCAACAAAATCGTAGAAGGCTCTATGGCAGATCAATATGAAGAAACCTTCTTCTGGCTGTCGGACTCCATGATTGCAAACGAGTGTAGGCGCGTCAGTGATCCGAATGTTGGCCTGTCTCTCACAGAGTCGGATACCTACATCAAATGCTATTTAGGTGATACTGGATTGCTTGTCAGCCATGCATTTGACGAAAACGAACTGCTGGAGGACGAGGTTTACAAGCAGATCTTTGCAGGAAAGCTCGGACTGAATGAGGGAATGCTTTACGAGAATGTGATTGCACAGATGTTGGCTTCTAATGGACACCGCCTGTTCTTCTATACCCAGTACAATGCGGAAAAGCGCAGAAATGACATTGAGATCGATTTTATTATTGCCAATAATAGTAAGACGAAGTACAAGATGTATCCCATCGAAGTAAAGTCCAGCGCTAAGTATTCCTTTGAATCTCTAAAGCGCTTCAAGGAAAAATACAAGAGCAGGATTGGCGGATGCTATATTATTCATCCGCGCAATCTCATTGAGAAAGATAATATCCTTTGTATCCCGCCCTATATGACAATATGCCTGTAATCGAAAGTATCTCCAATGCAGTATCGCATTGGAGATGCTTTTTTACGAAAGACTGCTCAGTTCCTCGAACAACTCAGGCAGCGCTCTGGGGCGATACTGCCGGTGTTGCGTTCCGCTGATACGCGGTGATGGATCGTGGCGCAGAAACTCATCGGGATTGGCATCTAAAACGAAGTCAATCCAAGCGACGGCGTTTTTTCAATTACGACGCCGTATCCGTGCTTCACGGAGGCGCTGGTAGATATCAAAGCCCTGATCGCAGGCCAAATCATAGAACTCTGCCGCGTGCAGAAGATCCTCTATCTCCATTTCGGCGTGGATCTGCTGTTCCTCCAGTTTAGGTCGTGCCTTTTGAATGTCCTGAATGAATCCACGGAATGCTCCGATGGCTTCCAGATAGTAACCCGGTTCAATCAGGTCCGGATCTCGTCTGGGCGCAGAAGGCACTTCAGGATGTTGCGCGGCGATGGACCGCATTTCAGCTCCCACATCTTCAGGGGCTACATAGTATCCGAGATTTTTCATCGCCTTTGGCAGGCTGCGCAGGAATTCGTCTGCATTGAAGCGCTCAACGAACACCTTTGCGCAACGCTTATCCATGACGGGGGTTGCACATCCCCGCCTGTCGCTGCAAACGAAGAATTTAGGATGGAAATTGTAAATGACATCTACAAAAAGCTACATGATCTGGATTATTTTTTGCTGCGATAAGCTATCGTGAGGTATCCTACGGCCCTGTCATGAAGGGAGCAAATGGATTTTTCCCATACGATGATATTCTGAATGAAGAACAGCGGAATGACATTCAAGACTTCTTTGCCGACACGCTGAATACGGAAAGGGCGGAAGATTTTACGCAGTTTATCCTTGCGGAGTATATCCGCCGGGATCTGAGATTCCGCGTCTGTAAATTCTGCGGACGCTACTTCGGCATTATGGGCAATACCCGGCTGGAATTTTGCGACCGGCTCATTGATGGTTCTACAAAAACCTGCAAGGAGATGGGTTCTCTCCGGCTTTACGAGAAACGGAAGCTGGAGGAGCCAGCCATCAAGGAGTATAAGCGCTCCTACAAGGCCCACAACGCCCGTATCCGCTATGGTCTGATGACGCGGGAGGAATTCAATACCTGGTCTCAGGAGGCCCGCAGAAAGCGGGATGACTGTGTTGCGGGAAAGCTATCGCTGGAGGAATTTGTGGCATGGTTGGACAGTGACAAGCAGCGATAAAACAACGGACTGACTGGCCGTTTTATAATTTCAGAGGAAAGAGAGGTACATGTGAAAAGCAATACCAAGAACGCAAAGGGCAGCGGCACCATCCGCAAGCGCTCCGACGGGCGCTGGGAGGCCCGCTATACCACCGGCATTGACCCGAAGACGGGCAAACAGACCCAAAAGTCCGTCTATGGCAAGACACAAAAGGAAGTCCGTCAGAAGCTGACGGAGGTCACAGCGGAGATCGACAGCGGGACGTATTTGGAGCAGACGAAGGATACGGTGGGGGAGTGGCTGGATACCTGGCTGAAAACCTACGCGCTGTATTCCGTGAAAAGCTACACCTATGATGCCTATGAGCGCAGCTGCAACATCCATATCAAGCCTGCGCTGGGGCGGATACGGCTGTCCGCACTGACAGCACCGCAGATCCAGCAGTTTTATAACAGTCTGATCACTGAGAAGGAGCTATCGCCCAAGACGGTGAAGAACATCCACGGTGTGCTGCACCGGGCGCTGGGACAGGCTGTGAAGCTGGGGCTGCTCCGTTCCAATCCGACGAATGTTTGTGATCTGCCAAAGGCACACCGAAAAGAGATCAAGCCAATGGAGCAGGCGGAGATTACAAAGTTTCTGCAAGCAATCCAAGGGTCGAAGTATGGGCTGGTGTATCAAATCACCCTGTTCACCGGATTGCGGGAGGGGGAAGTGCTGGGACTGACGTGGGATTGTATTGATTTTCAGCACAATGCGATCTACATCAACAAGCAACTTCAGAAAACGAAAAAGGTGGGTGGTACTTATTGCCTGGCCTCGACAAAGAACAGCCGTAACCGCACGATCCTGACCGCACCATCCGTCATGGCTCTGCTGCGAAAGCAAAAAAGCCAGCAGGCGCAGATGCGCCTACTGGCAGGAGAAGCGTGGAACAATTCGTGGAATTTGGTGTTTACCAATGAGCTGGGTGGTCATTTGTGCCATTGTACAGTCTATAAAAAGTTTAAGGCAATCGTAAGAGAGCTTGGTATGCCGGAGGAGCGGTTTCATGATTTGCGGCACAGCTTTGCCGTGGCCTCCATTGAGAGCGGCGATGACATCAAGACAGTGCAATCCAATCTGGGCCATGCCACCGCCAGCTTTACCTTGGATGTGTATGGTCATGTATCGCAAAAAATGCGGCAGCAATCCGCTGACCGCATGGAGGAATTTATTCAGAAAGTCTCCGGTTGAAACGATTGCCGCAAATGCTCTTTGAAATCTATAAAGGGTCAAAATAAGGGTCAAATTCAGGCCCGCGAAAGGACTGTCACACAATGGAAATTACTTATCGGAAGCATGAAGATTTTTGTGTCCCCAATTTGCTTATGCATGGAAGTGAACCGGCAGCATACGGACGTTTTGGCAGGATGCGGCTCAAGTATCTGAAGGAGCACCGCAGAGGAACTTATACCACCTTGAAAACTTCCGGGCAACTAACACATCACCTCAACGAAATCGACCGTGAAGCAAACCAAATGTTACGGTTGCTAATCGAGCAGATGGCTCAGGCACAAGGCATTACAGAACAGCTAAAGGCCGAGGATCAAGTGGCGTGGGTGGGGGCGGTGAACTGCATCCGCAGCGCGGTGGAGGAAATTGTGTTAAATGAACTGATCTGCTGTTGATAAAATGAAAAGCCTGCCGTTCAAATGATTTTGGACGGCAGGTTTTCATATTTCGTGCAAAAATTCAAAGGCTGCACAGCCTACGGCACAAAACAATCGTTTGTTTCGGTACGTAGAGAGAAACCGCTTATAGCTGATAGCACACTTTCATTAAACTTTTCCAGTGGTCACATTCTTATCCCATATTGCGGTATGGAAGTGTGGCGATTCTGGAGGTCTCATGCTATACTGATGGTCACCGGAAACCGCTCAAAAATTTTTTTATTTTTTTTGAAAATCGTGTAAGAAATGGCGCGGCTCGTGCGTCTATATAGCAGAAACCCAAAAACGCTACAAAAAAAGGCGGTGGAGCTGATGCTGGCGATCCTTTTAGCCGCATTGGAAAGCGAGGCAGACAAGCAGAAATTCACGGACATTTACGAGCAGTATCACCCGCAGATGGAGCAGACGGCGCTCCGCATTTTGAAGAACCAGCATGACGCCGAGGACGCCATGCAGAACGCATTTATGCAGATCATCCGGCATTTTGAAAAAATTGATGAAATTCCCTGCGAGAAATTGCCCTTCTGGATCGTCTGTATTGTGAAGAACGAAGCAGTCACGATCCTGCGGAAAAATCAACGGACGGTGCAGTTGGAGAATTGGGACAGCTTTGCGGCTGACGCGGAAAGCGTGACGGACTATCTGGAACTGGTGCAGCTCTTTTCCAGACTGCCGGAGACCTACCGGGCGGTGCTGGAAATGCGGCTGCTGCTGGGGTACACCGGAAAAGAAATCGCCCGACACCTCGCGCTGTCAGAGTCGGCGGTCAACACCCGGATATTCCGTGGACGCGCACTGCTTCGGGAAATTGCGGAAAAGGAGGCGTTTTACGCATGACAGATCAGGAATTGGATACCTTGATGCGGCGAGTTCTGTTGGATTCTTTGAAACTTGACGCGGAAAGCACGGCCAGCGGCGAACTGGTCTTTGAACCGACGCCCCGGTATCAGCGGCAGATGGCGGCGATGGTGAAGGACCCGCTGAAATGGGAACGCAGGCGGGCACGGCCACTGTGGAAGAATGTGGCGCAAAAGGCCGCCGTGATCCTGCTGGTGTTTTCGCTCAGTCTGGGGAGCCTGATGGCGGTCAGCCCCACGGTCCGGGCTGCAGTGGTACGCTGGGTTACGGAATGGTATGAAACCCATGTGGTGTATAGATTTTCGGGAGAACAGCTTTCCGGAGAAATGCCAAAGTATGAGATCACGAATCTTCCGGAGGGATACGTTGAAGATGAACGTGTAGATTGGCCCACGTATATAAGCATTATATATCGGAAAGCAAATGATGAAAATGCTCCATGGATTTATCTACGATATGTTTATATGCAGCAAGGAACAGTCAACAATATTGGAACAGAGGGTGCGGATATCATTCCCGTTACTGTGAATGGGATAGAGGGACAGTTATATCTCGCCAGAAATCCGGATGAGTCAGATAGTACGATTACTTGGATCGACCCAGATAAAAACATAGCATTCATTGTGGATGCCGCTCTTGACGCTGATAGCATTTTGCACATAGCTGAAAGCGTTTCTTTGGTGAAAACAGAAAATTGAAAGAAATATATAAAATGATGTGAATTTATGTATAGAGATGAGCAAAACGCAAGTTTTACAAAATTTCGAAACAATATATTGAATTGCAAATTGTTGCAGCATCTATATATTGTATGCCGCTGCGAACAAATCGGAATTTTGCTCATCCCTAATATAGCCGAAAAGGAAGTGCTGATATGGGGCTTTTTGAAATTCTCAAAGGAGAACAGCCCGGAATTATCAAAACGGTGCTGAATTACGAAAATGCCGGACAATTTGGCGAATACTCAACTGAGTACGCACTTACAAATCATAATCTCCCCGGTGAGTTTGTCGTTCTGAAAAACATCTATGTCCCTTATCAAGGTAGGACTTCTGAAATTGATTTGCTGATGATCCACGAAAAAGGTATCTTCGTATTCGAAAGTAAAAATTACAGTGGGTGGATCTTCGGCAGCGCAGACCAGCTTAATTGGACACAATCTTTGCAAAACGGAGAAAAGCACCACTTCTATAACCCGATTCGCCAAAACCAGACGCATATCAAAGCACTTTCCGCGTATCTGAATATCCCGACAGATTGCTTCATGTCCTACATCGTATTTTCAGAGCGATGCAGTTTGAAACAGATCCCTGATGATACCGATCGGATCGTCATCGTCCGCCGGCCCAATATGCTGAAAAAGCTGCGAGCGCAGCTTAATTCATTGAGGAGTTTGTACTCTCATGAAGATATTCAGCATCTTGCGCAAGTACTTCAGCCGCTGACCAACAAAAGTGAATCTGAAAAGCAACAGCATATCGATGAAATCAGAGAGAAATGTCCTTTTTGCGGTGGTGAACTCGTTCTGCGTCACGGAAAGTACGGACAGTTTTGGGGTTGCAGCGCATACCCAAAATGTAAATTTACCCGACCACTAAAATAACCGGCAATATCTGCTTAAAAACAATCTTGGAGGGCGCTATGGTATTTTATTTCACAGGCACCGGGAACAGCGGCTACGCGGCCCGGCGCATTGCCGACGGGCTGGGTGAGCCGCTGCTGTGCCTGAATGACCGCATCAGGGCCGGGAACACCGCCCCGGTGGAGGCCGGGGAGCGGCTGGTGATCGTCACGCCCACCTACGCCTGGCGGATTCCCCGCATTGTGGAGGACTGGCTGCTGCATACAGAGCTGACCGGAGCGAAGCGGGCGTGGTTCGTCATGACCTGCGGCAGTGAGATCGGCGATGCCGACCGCTACAACCGCCGCCTCTGTCAAGCAAAAGGCCTTGTCTGTATGGGCACGGCACAGATCGTCATGCCGGAGAACTACATCGCCATGTTCAACGCCCCTCAGGTGGAGGAAGCCCGGCAGATCGTGGCCAGAGCGGAGCCGGACATTGACAATGTGATCGCCGCCGTCCGGGATGACCGGGCCTTTCCCCCGTCCCGCCGCAGGCTCTATGACCGCTTCATGAGCGGGCCGGTGAATCCCATCTTCTATTCCTGCTTTGTAAAAGCAAATGCCTTCACAGCCGGAAATGCCTGCACCGGCTGCGGCCAGTGCGTCCGGCGATGCCCCCTCAACAACATCGCCCTGCAAAACGGAAAGCCCGTCTGGGGGCAGGACTGTACCCACTGTATGGCCTGCATCTGCTACTGCCCCGCGGAGGCCATCGAGTACGGCAAAAAGAGCCTCGGCAAGCCACGCTATCATTTTGAAGCGCTGTGAGAGACTTCTGGACACGCAATTGCAGACTATGTGCAGGGCAGCCGCCCTGCGCATAGTTTTTGTTGGAACGAAGAGGCTATATTTAAGAGGTTTTGATCTCGCTTTTTCGCGCACTGCCGCCTCCGGTGCGAGCGGAGAAAATCACGGCAGCTTCCCCCGCAGCCAAACTTTTTTCTTGCATTTTTCCTCATTTTTTGTATCATAAAACCGTACACCATACACCGATATACAGCAGGAGGACTCTTTTTGACTCCGAGGCTTTTTATGAAACGCGATGACAAGCTGTTTTCCATTGGCGAGATCGCCAAGGCATTGGGCGTGACCCGCCGCATCATCCTTCACTATGAGGAACGGGGGCTGATCGAGCCGGATAAGCGGGATGACGCCACCAACAACCGCTACTACACCATTGACACCTTTACCAAGCTGCGGAGCATCCGCAGTCTGCAGAATCTGGGACTGACGCTGGATGAGATCCGGGACTACTACAACGATTCCACGGATCTGATGCCGCTCATTCGCCGGATGGAGGAAATGCGGGACCAGCTGAATCTCAATATCGAAAAACTGTACGAGCGGGTCAAGGTATCCTCCGCTCAGGTCAAGGAGCTGGAGCTGCCGCAGCAGCTCATATACCGCCGCACCTACCGCAGCAATAACGTGGCGGACAAGACCGTTCTGCTCCGCAGCACAGCTCTGGAGGCCATGCGGGCCCACGGTACGGATATCACCCGGCGGATGTACTTCATCCAGTTCCCTATCGACCGCCCGGCCGAGGTTTCCTTCTGCGTGGCCGTTCCCCCGGGCAGTGAGGGAGAATATGTGGAGACTACAGCGCCTATGCGGGCCATCTGCATCTATCACCACGGTGCGTATGAGGAGCTCCCCGCCGTGGGCCGCCAGCTTCTGAACTACGCCAAGGAGCACGGCCTGACGCCGCAGGGCATCCTGCGCCATACCTATCTGGAGGGGCCGCCCCAGCATAAGGACCCTGCAAAGTTCATCACTCAGGTCATTCTGCCAATCGTGTAATGGTATTTCGCACAGCACCTATCTCCATACCCGCCAGAGTTGTCTCCATCAGACGCTGCAAAAACTGATTTCCGCAAGGGCCGGCGGTTTTGAACCGCCGGCCCCTCAGCGTGTCGAAAAAGTTTTTTCGCCTCGCTGAGCAAGTTTTCAGAACTTTATAAAAGTTCTGAAAACTTAGGATTTCAATGGCGCAGGAAACCCCTCTTAGGTTTCCCGCACACACCCTTTACCCGCAAGGGGTATGCGGCATCCGTAGAGCGGCGGAGCCGCTAACGGCTGCCCTACCTTACCGCTGCGGAAAATTTATCGCTTTATCGACAGTCTTTCGGCGGCGTACCGCCGCTATTGGTTAGGTATGCGCCGCAGGAGCGGAACATACCCGTCATTACAGCTTTTCGCCGCAGTCCCGGCAGTATACGTCCTCCGGTTGGACCTCATGTCCGCAGCGGGGGCAGATCAGATGGATGATGGGTTCTCCCTCCAACTCCCGGAGCCGGGCCTTGAGCTCATCGATCTCCCGCATTTTTTCCAGCAGCAGCTCGGAATCCGTAGGAGTGCCGGTGTGGGTGGCATACAGCAGCTCGCCCAGTTCCCGGAGACCGACGTTGACGCCGGCGCGGAGATCCGCGATCTCTAACTGCCGCTTGGCGGCGTCCGTCAGCCGTTTGGCCCCCAAACCCATGGTGCAGATGGCGTCCCGCGCCAGTCCTTCCGCCTTGGTCCAATACGCTTCACAGCTATGTTCCATGAATGACCCTCCTTACGGCCGTGGCCGCCCGTTTAAGTTTCGGGAACGTATTTTTGATAAAACTCCGCGAAAGCAGCCTGGTTTTGCTGGATTTTCTCCGGCCGCTCCGTGTATTCCTTGGGATACTTCAGGTTAAAGACCCGCTCGATGTGGTTGGTGCCGGGCTCCACCATTTTAGTGGAACCGCCCGCACCGAAGGACAGGATGGAGCACAGCTCCGACATGATGTCTACGTTGTACCAGCACTCCCCGCCGGGGCGGCTCCAACCCACGTTTTCAAAGCTGCCGGACATATATTTCTGCCGGTAGAGGTAGTAGGGGACGAAGCCTGCGGCCCGCAGGGTAGGGGCGGCATAGTCCAGCATGGCCTGCACGGCGGCGCCATCGGGAATGGAGAGACCCTCCATGAGAATGCGGCTGCCCTTTTTCAGCGCCAGCGTGTGGATGGTGATGTCATCGGCCCCCAGTTCCAGACATTTGTCCAGAGAACGGCGGAAGCCCTCCGGTGTATCCGCCGGCAGACCTGCGATGAGGTCCATGTTGACGTGGGGGAACCGGTAGGCCCGCACCAGCTCCATGGCCCGCACCGTATCCGCAGAGGCGTGGCGGCGGCCGATGGCGGCGAGGACGTGATCCTCCATGGTCTGAGGATTCACGCAGACCCGTGTGACGCCGTGACTTTTCAGAACGGCCAGTTTTTCGGCGGTGATGGTATCCGGACGGCCGATCTCTACCGTGATCTCCGGACAGGCGGAGAGGTCGAAGGATTCTTCCAGAGCCGTCAGGATGGCATCCATCTGATCCGGCGTCAGGATGCCGGGGGTGCCGCCGCCCATGTAAAAGGCGCGGGGGCGCAGACGATTGCTGCGCACCATATCCCCGCCGGAGCGGATCTCCGCGATCAGGGCCTTTACATAGGGCTCCACCAGAGAAAAACTTCGCTCCACGCTCTGACTGACAAAGGAACAGTAGGCGCAGCGAGTGGGACAGAAGGGAATACCCACATACAGGTCGATATCCCGCTTTTCCAGCCGCTTCAACGCCTGATAGCCCACGGCACCAGTCTCCAAAGCCAGCGCCGCCCGGTCCTCAGGGACGAAATAGCGCGCCTTCAGTTCCCGCTTGGCTTCCTCCGGGGTCTTGCCCTCCATCAACGCCCGTGTGATGGGCTTGTCGGGCCGGACGCCGGTGAGCATCCCCCAAGGGGGCAGCGTCAGCTTTTCTGCGGCGCGGAGCGCTTCCGGCAGCTTGGGATACAGATCCAGAAATGCCAGATAGAAGCAGGCCGCCACGGCGTAGCGCCGCTGGCCTTCTTTTTCAAAGTCCGTGCCGGTGAGGGGGGATGCAAAGGTCCCGGCGGCGGTGTATCCGTGATAGCGCAGCTCCGCCGTGACGCGGCACTCCGCCGCCGTTTCCCCGGCGGCAAGGCGGCACCACGCCTCATCTTCCGGCTGTACCGCGTCATAGGTCGGTTTTTCCAAGGGGAAGAGGTTCATCAGGCTCTGCTCGACGATGTAGCGCTCGTCGTGGCCGTGAAATTCCAGCTTCATGGCTTACCCCTGCTTTCGGAGCGCCATCTGGATATAGGGGTTATAGGCCCGTTCCCGGTCCAGGGTGCTGGGCTCCATGTGGCCGGGCAGAACCCGGTAATCCCCGGGGAGCTTTGCCAGCCGGGCCAGGGAGGCCATCATCTGCTTCGTGCTGCCACCGGGAAAATCCGTCCGGCCGCAGGAACCGGCAAACAGGGTGTCCCCGCAGAACAGGGTATCTCCGCACAGCAGCGTGACGCTGCCCTCGGAGTGGCCGGGGGTGTGAAGCACCTGAAGCTCCAGCGTGCCCACCGTGATGCGGTCTCCCTCGCCGTAGAAATTCACGCCGCCGAAGGGGATCCGGGCCAGTTCACTTTTCAGAGGGAACAGCTGGGTCTGCGGACTGTCAAAATCCGCCTGATGGATATAGACCGCCGTCGGCGGCAGCGTCTCCATCAAAGCCGCCACCGCACCGGTGTGGTCATAGTGGCCGTGGGTCAGCAGGATCTTATCCACGGTGCAGTCCAGCTTTTCGGCGGCGGAGAGGATCAGCTCCGGCTCCGCACCGGGATCGATCACGGCACAGACCTTAGCCGCTTCATCGCAGAGAATGTAGCAGTTGGTACCGATGGACCCCACCTGCAAGGCTTGGATCTTCATAAGACACACCTCGTTGAAATCAGTTTACTCTTCCGTGTCGAACAGGATGGTGACCGGACCGTCGTTCTGGGAATAGACCTGCATATCGGCGCCGAATTCGCCGTGCTGCACGTCAAAGCCCCGCTCCCGGCAGTGGGCCATGAACCGCTCATAGAGGGGGATGGCCAGATCGGGCTTGGCCGCGCCGGAGAAGCCGGGGCGGCGGGAGGAGGTATCGGCGTACAGGGTGAACTGGGACACCACCAGCAGGCTGCCGCCCACCTGCTCCAGATTCAGGTTCATCTTTTCGTTTTCATCCTCAAAGACCCGCAGATTGCAGATCTTGTCCGCCAGCTTGTCGGCGGTGACCTCCGTATCGTTGGGGCCTACGCCCAGCAGCACCAGAAAACCGGTGCCTATCTGACCGTTGACCTGTTCATTGATGACAACAGAGGCGTTTTTGACTCGTGTAACAACAGCACGCATGGTAGCAACTCCTTATTTAATACCCGAAAGGGTATGCTTCGTAATGGGCCTTGCCCGCAAATCGGGCAAATCCGTGTGTTTTGCATTTTATCAAGAGCGGTTCTTTGCGGCAGCGGAGAAAACCCGTTTCCAATGCCGCGAAAGATCAGCCCACAGGCCGGTTGACCTGCAGAACGCCGGAGATCTGATGGAGCTTGTTCATGAGGGTGGACAACTGCGCGCCATCCTTGATCTGGATCTCGATGCGGATGATGGCGAAGCCGTCCTCCGTGCTGCGGGTGTTCAGACCCAGCACAAAGGTTTTGGTGGTGGAGAGGGCGGAGGAGATGTCCAGCAGCAGGTTCAGCCGGTCCTTGCAGACCGCCTCGATGGTGGTGGGATAGCTGTCATTGGTATCGGTGCCCCAGGAGACATGGATCCAGCGGTCGGGCTGCTCCTTCCGCTTTTCCTCCGAGGCGTTGGGGCAGTCCGCCCGGTGGACGGACACGCCGTAGCCACGGGTGATGAAGCCCACGATGTCGTCTCCGGGGACGGGGGTGCAGCATTTGGAGAACTTCACCAAACAGTTGTCCAGACCTTCCACGATAATGCCCTGCTCGCTCTTGACGGCCTTGGGCTGCTTGGGAGTGTCCGCAGGCTTGGGGTCCTCCTTGGGCTCCGCCACAGCCTCTGCCAGCATCTGCTCCTGCTGCCGCTGCTGCTGGCGGCGCTGCAGCTCGCCCTGGATCCGGCTCACCGCCTTCTGAGCGGTGAAGCCGCCATAGCCGATGGCAGCGTAGAGATCGTCCAGCGTGGGATAGGCTACCTTTTTCAGCAGCACCGGCAGGAATTCCGGGTCCAGTACGTCTTTCATGGCGATGCCGCAGTGACGCAGCTCCGCGTCGAAGGCGGAGCGGCCGTTGGCGATGTTCTCGTCCCGCTTTTCCTTTTTGAACCACTGGCGGATCTTGGAGCGGGCCTCGTTGCTCTTGGCAATCTTCATCCAGTCCCGGCTGGGGCCCTTGGCGTTTTTGGAGGTCAAAATCTCCACGATGTCGCCGTTTTTCAGCACATGGTCCAGCGTGACGATGCGGTTATTCACCTTGGCGCCGATCATGCGGTTGCCCACGGCGGAATGGATGGCGTAGGCGAAGTCGATGGGGGTGGCTCCGGCTGGGAGGTTCTGCACATCGCCGTTGGGGGTGAACACGAACACCTCGTCGGAGAACATATCCACCTTCAGGGAGTGGATAAACTCCTCAGCATCGGCACCTTCCTGATTTTCCAGCAGACGGCGTACCCACTCGTACTTGCCCTCGGTGCCGGCACCCTGACCGTTCTGCTTATACTTCCAGTGGGCGGCCACGCCGTACTCGGCGATCTCGTGCATCTCCGTTGTGCGGATCTGCACCTCAAAGGGGATGCCCTCGTTGCCCATGACGGTGGTGTGAAGGCTCTGGTAGCCGTTGGGCTTGGGGGTGCCGATATAGTCCTTGAAGCGTCCCAGAATGGGCTTGTAGAGGTCATGGATCACGCCCAGCACGTTGTAGCAGTCGCTGACGGTGTCTACCACCACCCGGAACGCAAAGAGGTCGAAAATCTCATCCAGAGATTTGTTCTGGCTGAACATTTTCCGGTAGATGGAATAAGGGTGCTTCATGCGGCCGTAGACAATGTGCTTGATGCCCATTTCATTGAGCCGCTGATCGATCTGAGCCTGGGTGCGGCTCATGAGAGCGTCATACTCCGGGCGCTTGGCGTCCAGCTTGGAGACGATCTCATCGTAGCCGATGGGGTCCAGATATTTTAAGGAGAGATCCTCCAGCTCCCACTTCATCCGCTGCATACCCAGCCGGTGTGCGATGGGGGCGTAGATCTCCATGGTCTCCAGAGATTTCTGCTTCTGCTTGGCGGGAGTCTGATACTCCATGGTCCGCATATTGTGGAGCCGGTCGGAGATCTTGATGAGGATGACCCGGATGTCCTTACTCATGGCGATGAGCATTTTCCGGAGGTTCTCCATCTGCTCGTCTTCCTTGGTGGCGTACTGGATGCGGGTCAGCTTGCTGACGCCCTCCACGAGGTCCGCCACCGTGGGAGAGAAGAGCCGGGCGATGTCGGCGTAGGTCGCCGCCGTGTCCTCGATGCAGTCGTGGAGGAGGGCGGCCTCGATGGACTCGCTGTCCAGCTTCAGCTCCTCGGCCACGATCTGGGCCACCGCCAGGGGATGGATGATGTAGGGCTCGCCGCTCTTGCGGCGCTGGCCCTCGTGACAGCGCTTGGCAAAGTGGTAGGCGCTCTCGATGTGGACAAAGTCCGCCGCGGGGTTATAGTCCCGGACGGTCTCCACCAGGCGGGCGTACTGCTCCTCGATGATGGCGTCCTGGACGCTGTCCTCCCGGTGGATCTGGGGGGCGGTGTGCAGGTCCGCCGCCAGGCCGTTATCCGGGACGATCTTTCTTTCGCTTGTCATGGACTCACTCCCTTCCATTGGGGTTTGGGCTTTTCAGCCGCCGGAGGTACGGGCAGGCAAAGAGGTCCACCTTCCCGGCGGGGCGGGAGAGCCGCAGGGTGAGGAAGCCGTCCTCCCCCTGGGTGATCTGGACCAGTCCCCGCTCCCGGAAGACCCGCAGGGCCATGGCCGCCCGGAGGAAGCCGTCGCTCCCCCCGCTCTCTGCCGCCAGGAGCCGCAGCAGCGGCAGCTCCGGGGCGCTCTCGGCGCCGGTCCGCTTCAATTGCCGCTCCAGGGCGGTATAGCAGGCGGCGAAGGGCTCCCGCTGGGCGGGGATGCGGGTCTTCTCCCGCTCGGTGAGGGGGCCGCCCTCGCAGCAGCGCGCCACCAGCTCCAGCGCCTCCGCCTCGTGGCGGGAGGGCGTCAGGGAGGGGCGCAGGTCGATGATCTGCAGCTGCAGCGTGGTCTGGCCCCGGAAGGTGTTGACCTGCAGGTAGAAGGCGGCGTCCACCCGCATCCCGGCGGCCACGGCGCAGCTCTCCGCCGTGGCGGAGAAGTAGATGGCTTCAAAACGGCAGCTGCCCTTGCTGAGCCGCAGCTTCAGGTGCTTGCCC
>ERZ827156.2453-NODE-2453-length-18986-cov-9.838941_pt1 | contig 18986 bp, 10 predicted proteins | sample MGYA00519919_ERZ827156 | MGnify/ENA primary metagenome ERZ827156 (study PRJEB31778, sample SAMEA3449269) | human gut metagenome | biome: human gut; feature: human-associated habitat; material: faeces | place: United Kingdom | collected 2010/2012 ...
AGTACCCATCGGTGCCGTGGTGGTCGCGGACGGACGTATCGTCGGCCGGGGGCACAACCTGGTCGAAACCTTGGCGGACGCTACGGCTCATGCGGAAATGCAGGCCCTGACAGCCGCAGCCTCGACCGTCGGAGGCAAATACTTGTCCGAATGTACGTTGTATGTGACGGTCGAGCCTTGCATCATGTGTGCGGGGGCGATTGCGTGGAGCCAGGTGGGGCGGGTGGTCTATGGCGCCGACGATCCGAAGCGTGGCTATCGCCGCTATTCGGAGCAGGTGTTTCCGCCCCGAACGACGGTGACGCGGGGGGTATTGGCCGAGGAGTGCGAGAGGCTCGTCCGTTCGTTCTTCGCCGCGTTGAGAAGGTGATTTTTGGAAAGTGCCGAAAAAAAACTAAATTTGCATTCCCTGCTTTCCGGCGGGAGTTTCGACGGATGGTTGCGACCTACAGGACGGGGCGATATTTCCGATGGGTTTGCAGGGAATGGTGATAAAAATGGACGGAACCAATTTTAACCTATAATTTATACAATATTTATGAAAAAACTTTTGATTTCCGCGCTTGCCCTGTTCGTTGTGGGGTCTGTGGCTGCGCAGGAAGGATTGGGCGAAACTTACAATAAGGCTGTCGCCGCTTACAATTCGAAGGATTTCGCATCCGCAGCTACGGCTTTCGAAACGCTTATCGATCAGGGGCTCGATTCCGAGGATCTCGATGTCCAGAGTTGGGTTGCAACGGCCAAGAAGAGTGTGCCGGTGTGCTATTTCCAAATGGGTCTTACGGCTGCTAAGGGAAATGATTTCAACACGGCGGTCGAGAATCTTACCAAGTCGGCCAATAAGGCGGCTCTTTACGGTGAGTTGCAGCAGGAGCGTATGTCGAATATGTTGATGGCGAAGATATATCTGATGTGGGGCGGAAAGCCTTTCAACGAAAAGAACTACGCCGAGGCTGCTGAAATTTTCGCCAAAGGTTATGCCGCCGATCCGAAAAATATGGAGATGGCCAACTTCTTGGGCATTTGCTATTGCGAGCTGGGCGACTTCCAGAAAGGTTTGGTTATTTTCAACGAAATCGCTTCTCAGGACAACCCCAAATATGCGGAGGATGTCGTGAAGGCAAAGGAGAACATCAAGCTCTATACCAATAACCGTATTGCCAAGTTGCAGGGCGAGAATGATTTCGACGGTATTATCGCCGTTGCCGACGAGATGCTGGCCGTGAATCCGCAGGATGCGCTGGCCCAGAAGATTCGTTTGCAGGCACTCTTCGACAAGAAGGATTACGCTGGCGTGATCGCTTCTGCTGAGGAGGCTGCTGCCGGGCAGACCGACGAAGAGGAGCGCAGCGACGTTTATTTCATTTTGGGTGCAGCTTACAATGCCCGCACGATGCCCCAGCAGGCGATCGACGCCCTTTCGAAAGTAACGGCCGGTGCGAATGTGGCTGCGGCACAGAAAACGGTGGCACAGCTTAAGGAGAACGCAGCCAAAGCGAACAGTTAGCGGGGTATTCCTGTTTTTGAAATGCGGGGCAGACTTTTTCGGAAGTCTGCCCCGTTTTATTCGAAAGGGCTTTGACTTCCGGGATGCACGCGGGGGCGGTTCAGCGGATGGTTTTGCACTTTATCGCGGCGGGTCGGTTGTCGGGCCGATTCAGGAGGAGCGGGAGCCTTTGTGCCGCAAGTCGGGGCGGTGGCGGTGAGCCGGCCGGTCGGGTTCCGGTTTTCCTGTCCTTTCGTACGGAAGGTTTCCCGAACAGCCTGCGGACAATATCCGGAGAGGTTTCGGGTTGGTTTGCTGTCTGCCTCTCCGCCCAATGGCGGGCCCTACTCTTCGTTCTTTTCCTGGTTTATCCGCACGTTTTGCTGGATGCGCCGCAGTCCGCTGCGTGCGAGAGGTGTATTGCCGAACCGCAGGAGAAACTCCTCTTCGCTCATTGCGAGCCACTCCCGATCCGAAATCGTCAGCGGGTCGAACAGGGGATCGAAATGCGGCGAGCGGTGCATGGGGGCTTTTTGGTTGTGGGGACAGCAGCTCTGGCAGCGATCGCAGCCGAAGATCCATCCGTCGAGGTCGGGCAGGGCGCTGTCGGACTCCTTTTCGATCGTACGACAGGAGATGCAGCGGTTCGTGTCGATCACCTTGGGCGCGACGATGGCTCCCGTTGGACAACTGTCCAGGCAGTTCCGGCAGCGGCCGCAACGGGCTCCTGCGAACGGGGCATCGTATTGGTCGGACGGCAGGGTAAGTACCAACTCGCCCAGCAGGACATAGGAGCCGTATTGGGGCGTAAGCAGCAGGGATTGCCGCCCGATCCAGCCCAGACCCGCTTCGACGGCCAGTTGTTTTTCCAGCAGCGGAGCCGTATCGACGAACGTGCGGCCCGTGAGCCCGGGGTATTGCCGGCGCAGGGCTTCGAGCATCGTGCCCAGCATCTCCTTGAGGACGGGGTGGTAGTCGTGGTTGCGGGCGTAGGAGGCGATTTTTGTGCGGCACCCGGGCGGATAACCTTCGCCCAGCGGGTTCTTGTAGCTCACGGCGCAGACCACGACCGTCTGCGCCCCTTCGACCAGGCGTCGGACGTCGAAACGTTTGTCGAGGTTGCGTTCGAGGTATTCCAGCGAGGAACCGTAGCCTTTGGCGAGCCATTCGCGGAAGTAGGATTCGTTCTCCGCAAGATGTTTGCAGGGCGTGATTCCGCAGAGGTCGAAGCCTGCATTCTCGGCAAGTTTTTTGATGTATTGACCAGAGATCATGGCGATAATTCGGCTCAAAAATAGTGTATTTACGGCAAATAATAGTAAATTTGCCCCGAGTATATTCTCATTTTAATTCGAAAGAAAATGACTATCCATACACTTTACGAACTGGTTCAGCACAGTGTAAAGAGTTTTGCATCGAAAGTCGCTTTTGCCATGTACGGCGGGGAGGAGCTCTCCTATGCCGAGGTGGGAACCCGCGTCAAACACGTGCAGGACCTTTTGATCGGAGCCGGTTTGAAAGCGGGCGACAAGGTGGCGCTGTTGAGCAGCAACATGCCCAACTGGTGCGTTTCGTACCTGGCCGTCACCTCTGCCGGCATGGTCGCCGTGCCGATCCTGCCCGATTTCTCGACCGAAGAGCTGGAGATGATTATCGCCCACTCCGAGGCCAAGGCGCTGATGGTTTCCGACAAGCTCTTCGCTAAATTGGCGAAGTCCACGATCGAATCCCTCCATATCGTGATTCGTACCAAGAATCTGGGCGTGATCGCCTCCCGTCCTGCGGCGGAGAAGGGAGCGGTCGGAATTCCGAATCCCGAAGACCTCGCGGTCATCATCTATACCTCGGGTACGACGTCGCGTCCCAAGGGCGTGATGCTCTCCCACGCGAATCTCTGTGCGCAGATTTCCATGAGCGCCGCCATTTTCCCGATCTTTCCCGACGATACGTTTCTCTCGGTGCTGCCGTTGGCGCACACCTACGAGTGCTCGATAGGTATGATCTATCCTTTCTCGATGGGGGCCCGGGTCGTTTACCTGGATCGTCCGCCTACGGCCTCGGTTCTGATGCCGACGCTTGCCGAGGTACGGCCTTCGGTGATGCTCATCGTGCCGCTGATTATCGAAAAGATTTATCGTCATCAGATTCTCGCCAAGTTTACCTCCAGCGGATTCTGGCGTGCGCTCTACAAGATCGATTTCATGCGCCGTTATCTGCATCGTGTCGCGGGTAAGAAGTTGATGAAGGTCTTCGGCGGGCGGCTGCGCTTCCTCGGTATCGGGGGTGCGAAGCTGGACGGCGGCGCCGAGAAGTTCCTGCTCGAAGCCCGTTTTCCGTACGCTATCGGCTATGGCTTGACGGAGACGGCACCCCTGTTGGCCGGTGCAGCTCCCTCGCAGGTGCGCCTGGGTTCGACCGGGCCTGCCGCGCCGGGCGTTGAGCTGCGGTTGGAGAACGTCAATCCCGAAACCCGCCAGGGCGAGATCGTTGCCAAGACGCCGAGCGCCATGATCGGTTACTATAAGAACCCCGACGCTACGAAGGAGGTCTTCACCGAGGACGGATGGTTCCGTACCGGAGATTTGGGCGAATTTTCGGCCGACGGGTGGCTTTACATCAAGGGCCGGCTGAAGAATATGATCGTCGGTCCCAGTGGTGAGAATATCTATCCCGAGGATATCGAGAGCGTCCTCAATTCGCACGTCTGCGTCGCCGATTCGGTGGTTACCGAGCACGAAGGCCGCCTGGTGGCGCTCGTGCATTTCAATACCGACGCTCTCGAAGCCAAGTTCGACGGCTGGAAGGAGGATTTCGAGAATTGGAAGGAGAATCTCAAGAAGGAGGTCGTCGATTATGTGAATTCCAAGGTCAATCGTTTCTCGCATATCTCCGAGGTCGTGGAGGAGAAGCAGGAGTTCGTCAAGACTCCGACGCAGAAGATCCGACGTTTCCTCTATACCAAGCGCAACCCTCACCAGAAACACGAAATGTCCAAGCGGTAGGGGTGTGTATGCAGTTATGATTCAGGTGCAGATTTCGGTTTGCGCCTGAATCTTTTTTCGGACGGTCGGGTTGCTTCCCGATCGTTTCCTTTGGCCGGAGCTCGTCCCGACTTTCCGATAGAGCTGAGCTGTGTCTGTGTCGGGGCAGTGCGGACCGGATGCCGCTGTTTCGGTTCCGTATGCTCGTTCGTGTCTGCTGCCTCCGGCGGAATGTGCAGCGGTCGAGGTTTTACCGGAGCGTCTGTTTTTCGGATCCCGATTTGTACGGCACACCGCCGCTTCGCGTTGTCCGGTTTCCCGGGAAGAGGGATTTCTTGCAGCGTGAACTTCGCAATTTCTACTTTGAGGGTTGCGGACGCTGAAGGCGTTGGCAAAATAAAATCGGAAAAGACGCACGGTCTTTTCCGATTTCGTTGTATGGATTGCTCGCAGCCGGCCGATTTTTCCCGGATTATTCGGGAATCTGCACCGAGTCCGATGGTGTGGACAGATCGGGATGGATCAACTCGTTTTCATAAATGCCCAGCGTGCGGTAGTAGTCGTTGAGCTGGGCCAGCACGTCTTGGCGTCCCATGTAGGCCGCCAGATAGTAGAGCCGGTCGAGCGATTGCATCTTGTCGATGAGTGTCTGCGTGACCATGTCGCCCTGAATGCCTTGGAAATCGAGGTAGTAGTCGATATACTGCATCAGGTTGCGGGCATAGCTCATCAGCAGGCCGTCGCCCTTGTCCGGGGCACCGGCCATGTAGTAGCCTTCGATGAAGGGGAGGGTGTTGGCGTCGGTGTAGCGGATCTGTTGGGGCGGCAGTTTTTCGAGCCCCATGTCGAGCAGCCGGATCGCCTGTGTCGAATCCCCACGGAAAACATACTCCTTGGCTGCACGGGCGAAGGATTCGCGGGCTTTCGAGGCGCTCAGGGTATGTTGGATGGTGTGGTCGGCGTAGGTTCGGGGATCGCTCAGGTTTCCGTAACGGAATGTTTCGGTCAGCAACGGCGTTACGTAGTCCGGATCGACACGCCCGATCTCCTGCACGTTCCTGCATGGCGTGTAGATCGGTACCAGCCGGTAAGTGTAACCGTCGAACTGGAGGTAATCGAGCAGCCCGAGCGATTGCAACGTGTAAACCTGTGTGAAATGGATCGGACGCTTCCAGTCGAAATGGGCCAGCATGTCGAGCAGCATCATCTCGCTCTTGTCGATCGCCCGTTTGGGCAGTTCCATGTAGATCGTATCCACCATCAGGTCACGATCGGCTTCCTTGACGATGCCCGAGGCGATCGCGTTGTCCTTGTTTACGGGCAGGGCGAAACGGTTGCTCGGCAGGTAGTCGATTTTGCTTCCGTTGCTCAGAACAAGTTTGGTGCGCGGATCTTCGTTGCGGATAAAATCGATGGCCTCTTTCAGCTCCAACGGGCGGTCCACGATGTTTTCTATGGGCAGCATGTCGTTGGTGTAGGTGTATTTGCTGCGTGGCAGCGTGAAGGGGATGCCCGGCGCATCGTTGGCTTTGGTTTTCAGTTCGTCGATGTACCATTCGGCGCCCAGGTAGCTCGTGTTCATGATCCGCACGTCCGGGCGCACGCCGTCCACCTCCTGATTGAACCACAGGGGGAAAGTGTCGTTATCCCCGTAGTTGATGACGATGGCGTTGGGCAGTACCGATTGCAGGTAGTTCCAGCCGATGTCGCGGGCCATCGTGCGGTGCGAACGGTCGTGATCGTCCCAGTTCTGGGCCGCGAGAATGCCCGGTACGACCATGCAGACGACCGTAGCGGCTATGGGAGCCATGAGGCCCTTGCGTCGGGTGGCCCAGACGATCAGGTCGCGCACGGCGAGTACGCCCAGGCCGATCCAGATGCAGAAGGCGTAGAACGAACCCGCATAAACATAGTCGCGTTCGCGCGGTTCGTTGGGCGAGGTGTTGAAGTAAACCACCAGCGCGATGCCCATCATCACGAAGAGCCACATGACGATCGAGAAGTTGCGCGGATCGCGGTTGAGCTGATAGATCAGGCCGATAAGACCCAACAGGAAGGGGAGGAAATAGTAGGTGTTGCGCCCCTTGTTATTCGCTATTTCGTCCGGCAGGTTGTCCTGCGGCCCGAGGTAAAGCTCGTCGATCCACTTGATGCCCGAGAGCCAGTTGCCGTCGGTGATGATCGCGTCGGTAGGCTGGATGTCGCTCTGGCGCCCCACGAAATTCCAGAGGAAATAGCGCCAGTACATGTGGTTGAGCTGGTAGGTGAAGAAATAGTTGAGGTTCTCGCGGAACGTCGGCTCCACGATTACCAGCGGTTCGTAGCCCGAACCGTCGTCCCAAAGCGTCCGGCGTCCGAAATCGAGCACTTCGATCTTGTTCGGGCGTCCCTGCGCGTCGCGGACGATTTCGCCGTTTTCATCCCGTTCGTAATCGGTCCGGGTGCGGTAGGCGCTCCATGATTTGTAACTCTCCTTGCTGGCAGCGTAGTTCCACATACGGGGGAACAGATGCATGAACTCGTCGGGGTGTTCGTACCCGGAGATGATCGAAACCGTTTTGTACTTGCCGTCGTCGTCCAGGTAGCGGACATCCTTGTATTTGTAACCGGAGGTCGGGGCCGAGAACTGGGGACCGTAGAGCAGCGGTTTGTCTCCGTACTGGTCGCGGTTGAGCAGCGAATAGAGGGCGAACGGATTGCTCGGGTTGTTGCTGTTCATCGGGGGATTGGCCGCGGCGCGGATCGTAACCGATGCGTAGGACGAGTAGCCGATGAGGATCATCAGCGTCGAGAGCAGCACGAGATTGAGCACCGTGCGCCCTTTTTTATGGGTGAAATATACGCCCATGCCGAGCGCTCCCAACAGGGCTACTACGAAGAACACGAGGCCGGAATTGACGGGCAATCCCAGTGAATTGACGAAGAAGAGGTCGAACAAGGCGCCGATATAGACCGTATGGGGGATGATGATACTGTTGATGAAAACCAGAATCGCGCCCGAAATGAGGGTGCTGACCGCAATACCTTTGAACGTGATGCGCTGCGTTTTGCGGAAATAGTAGATGAATACCAGCGCGGGAACGGTCAGCAGGTTGAGGATGTGCACGCCGATCGAAAGCCCCATCAGGTAGGCGATCAGCACGATCCAGCGCATCGAGTGGGGCTGGTCGGCCTGTTCCTCCCATTTGAGCATGAGCCACACCACCAGGGCGGTGAACATCGACGAGAGGGCATATACTTCGCCTTCGATGGCCGAGAACCAGAAGGTGTCGGTGAAGGTATAGGCGAGTGCTCCGACCGCACCTGTACCCAATACGGCCACGATGTTGGCTTTTGTAAGCTCCGCGCCCTGACGGGTAAGGATGCGGCGTGCCAGGTGGGTGATCGTCCAGAAAAGGAACAGGATGCAGAACGCGCTGGCCAAGCAGTTCATGGCGTTCACCATGTGGGGTACATAGTACGTCGAGGGTGCCAGTATCGTGGCCAGGCGGGCCAGCAGCATGAAGAGCGGTGCTCCGGGCGGGTGCCCTACTTCGAGTTTATACGAGGTAGCGATGAATTCGGAGCAGTCCCACAGGCTCGAAGAGGGCTCCATGGTCAGCAGATAGGTCATGGCCGCGATAGCGAAGACGATCCAGCCGACGATGTTGTTCCAGCGTTTGTAGCTATTCATTTGAGTTTCGGTTTGTCCGCAAAACGGCATGTCCCCTGCGTGCGAAGTCGAACGTTCAGTTTTTTAGGGCAGTCCGTCGGATTTAAGTCTGTTGTTGTGTACAAATACGATGAAAGCCGGGTGCAAAATCGATTTTGCTGGATTTTGCCGCAACGGGTTTCCTGTACTCTGCAAAGATACTAAGATAACGCTTAAATCGGGTGTTTATTTTTGTTTTTTGTTCGGATTCTTTGTTATCGTCGGTAAAGTATGGGGTGCCGCAGGCCGGAATCCGGGTATATGAGGTGCGAGATTCGTTCGATCTTCGGGGGATGCGGGACTCCGGTTGTCTGCCGGATTCTGAAATTTCAACAGAGAGGAGTGTGCGTTGGCAAAGGGAGAGTATATGCGGATCTGAATCGTGTTGTGGAATGAATTCGGAAAAATTTTTGTAAGGGATGTCGTCCTGAGAAAAACCGGTCTGATTATGAATCGGACCGGTTTTTTGTCTTCGGAGCAACTCCTAAAAGATCAATAGGAGTAATCCTCGCAGGGAAGTTTTCCGGTGTATTCGATTTCGAGCTCGGTATTTTTGTCGTCCTCGTCGATGGCTTTGAACGAGCCCGTAATGGTATAGTCGTCATTGCCGTTGGCGACGATTTTGAGAGTTCCCTCCGTGATTCTGTTCTTGATGATTCCGTAGGTGGGATCGTTGTAGTTCCAGAAGGATTTCGCCAGATCGAAAGTCATGTTCTCACCGGCGGCACCGCCCGTGTAGTCGCCGCTGGCGAGTTGCAGAGGATCTGTGGGCGCGAGCGTAATGTAGAACGTGATGCCGTATTCTTTTATCGGAGAGCCATCTTTCAGGCCGAGGAAGAATACATTGTCCCCATTGTAGTAGAGGTCGCCGACGGTCATGGTTGCTTTCGGTGCTTCCGGAGCCGGAGGAGTCGAATAGTTGTTGAAAGGTACTGTGCCGGTAAAATCGATCTTAATGGCTGTTTCCTGTCCGGTGTCGCTCGCTCCCCGGAGAGTGCCGGTTACGGTGTAGTTGTGGTTCCCGTTGTTTGTCACGGTGAGTGAACCTTCTTTGATCGTATTTTTGATCCGGTCGTTGAAATTCTCCTTGTCGATGAATGTCCAAGAGGATTTGGCTGCGTCGAGGGTCATCTCTCCGCTGCCGGTCGATACGGGGTAGTCGCCGCTGACGAGCTGCAGGGTCTCCGAAGCGGGTAGTTTGAACGAGAGCGACGCTTCGTAAGTATCTGTCGGGTTGGCGTCCTTGAGGGTCAGAGTATAGATATTGCCGTCGTAGTAGTCCAGGTTGCCGATGGTCATGGTCACCTCCGTAACAGTCGGTTCCACGGGTTCCGGATCGGCGTAGTCCTCGAAAGGAAGAGTGCCGGAAAAGTTGATTTTCAGAGCTGTGTTTTTACCGGTTTTATCAGATGTACCTTCCAGTGTGCCGGTGATCGTGTAGTTGTGGTCGCCGTTGCTGACGATGTGAATTTTGGTTCCCTCCTTGAGCCGGTTTTTGATCTTGTCGTTGTGGTTGTCCTTGTCGGTAAAGTTCCAGAATGACTTGCTCGCATCGATGGTCATCTCTTCGCCTGTCGTTGCTGCCATATAGTCGCCGCTGGCCAACAACGGTGAATCCGAAGCGGGCAGCTTCAAGTAAAAGGTTGTCTCGTAGAGATCGGCGGGATTGGCATCCTTGAGCTGGAGATAATAGATGTTGTCGTTGTAACGATACAGGGAGCCGGTGGACATGGTTACCTCAGGCACTTCGGGTGCGGGATCATCCGGAGTATCCGGATCATCCGGGTCTTCATAGTCTTCCGAGTAATCGGAAATCAGCAACCGACCTGTGAATGCGAACGCTACGCCCGCTTCGTTTTCCATAATGGAACCCCCGTCCTGAATGGAGCCGCCTTTCATGTGGCCTCTGATCGTGTAGGTCATGTTGTCGCCGATGGCGACTTCGAATTCTCCGGCTTCGGCAACGTATTGTGTCCATTTGGGGGCGACCACATTCCAGTTGGAACGGTATCTAGTCGTATTTTTATTGTTGAACGTATTTATTTCCCAAGTGGAGGAGGCGGTGTATTTCCCGGCCGGAAGGGTGAAGCTACCCTTTTCCTGTCGTGGGACATTGACATAAAAGCATACGCTACATCCGCGGGCAGAGTTGTTCAGGTCTTTCAGGTAGAGGAAATAAACGGCTCCGCCTTCTTTGCTGTATTCACTGTCATGCCCGTAGTACATCAGTTCGCCTTCGGTCATCGTATGGGCGATGTACCCGGTCATGGGCGGATTGGGATCGTCCGGAATTTGGGGTCCCTGTGGGTCGTCCGGGTCGTTCGGCTCCGTCTGTTCCATACCGTTGTCTTTGTCGCTGCATGAAGGCAGGCATCCCAAAATCCCCCCCCCGAACATCAGCAACATCCATGCGAATCTAAAGTGTTTCATAGCGTAAAAGGTTTTAGTGCCGGGCCTACGGCAGGTTTTTAATTTTCGGCAGAAACGAGGCCGGTCTTAAAAAAAAAGCGCTTTCTGCTTAAGTGTTTTCTTTCATGTAATAGAGATGTTGTTTTTCTTTGTTGGAAAAAATAGATAAAATATTCGGTATTTGCAAATGTTTTTGTCTTTTTTAATTTATTGTGTGTTTTTATTGGTTGAAAAATTGGGACTATCTCGTTCGACGAAGTTTGAAACGATATTTTTAAGTGAGGAGACGGTCGAGATAGTCGTCTGTCGGTTGTTAAGAAGATCAGTCCGGACTGAATGTCCGGACTGATCGGGAATTTTTCGTATGGAGCCGGTCTGATGCTTTTCTCCTGAATGGTAGTTTTCAGGAGAGGCGTAGCGATCGGTGTAATTTCGACGGTTGCCGTCGTCAATGTTGTATGGATGTGTCGTTTGTCGTAATAGGGATGAATACGATGTCCGAACAGCGCAGGGCTTCGTCATCGACGGCAAAGGCATAAATGTAGTATTTGGAGTTCGGTTCGAGCGTTTCCTGGATTTCTCTGGATTGTTGGAAGGTATATTGGCTCAGGATCATTTCGGCCGTGTAGCCCATCCATCCGTAGATCTTTACGTTGTCGATCCAACTTTCCGATATTTTCTCCAAAACGGTCGCATCCGTATCGGCCGCATCGACGCTGCCGTAGATCTTTGCGACAAAATGGCCGTCGTAATCGTTCGCTTTGACAAGAACGTCGATGTTGAGACCTTCGGTCGAAACGATCTGTATGTCGAATTTTGTGTCGATTGTTTGGGGTGCCAGGGTTGTGAGCGTCTTTTTTGAGATTGGGGTCAGCCTTTCGATCGTGATGGGATCCACGCCGTATGCGTAAACGAGGTATTCGGTATCGGGTTCCATGTTTTCGATCAGCCTGTCTGCAATAGTCCCCTGTTTGAGGTATTCTTGCGCCCAGCTTTGCCAGCCGCTGCCCGTTGCGTCCATGTCTGTATAGAAGTCGATGTCGTATTGGTAGAGCTCGTCATCCGTCTTGAAATCGGCGGCAGCCCGGGAGGGGATGATGTTCAACAGATAATACATTTCCTGGTCTCCGGGACGGACTGTAGTTCGGAATGTTTTTGTGGTGATGTCCGAAATCGTTATCGTAAATGCCTCCTCCGGACGGGCCGCCTGTTTTACTGTAAAAGAAGGCGCCGGCTGGATATCCGCGTACGAAACTTCGATGATTGCTTCCCTCTTTTCCGCTGTTTCGTTTTTGGTTACGTTGAATGAGATGACCCCTGCGGTTTTGGTATCGATGTCCGTTATCCAACTGTCGTTGCATTTGGCAGACAGGGTCGCATTTGCGACGGGGTTTTCGATCGTGTATTCGATTTGGAAAGGGCCTCCTTCAGCCGGAACATCGAGGCTCTCTTTGGCGAATACGATTTCAGGCTGTGCATCCGGTGTGACGGGATCGTCGTTGTTACATCCGGCGAAGAGCGAGGACCCTAAAATTCCTCCTCCGAATATCCACAACATCCAAGCATGTCTAAAATGTTTCATAGCGTAAAAGGTTTTAGTGCCGGGCCTACGGCGGGTTTTTATTTTCGGCAGAAACGAGGCCGGTCTTAAAAAAGCGATTCTGTCCGGGAGTTTTTTGTGTGTGAAGAGAAATGTGTTTTTATCTATCTGAAAAATAGATAAAATATTTTGTATTTGCAAATGATTTTTATTTTTGATTTGCAGGGTGCTTCATATTTTATTCGGGGTTTATGCGGTATCAGGTCGGGAGCGTGTCGCTCCGAACGATGGCGGAACTGCAAACTTTGTCTTCGTTTTTACTGTTTTTGTGGGAAAAATGTTAATTTTGTGGCTCGGAAGATATTGCTTGTTATGGAATCGAAATTGACCCTTTACAACACGCTCGACCGCCGCAAGGAAACCTTCGAGCCGATCAATCCCCCGCATGTGGGGATGTATGTCTGCGGACCCACCGTATATGGCGATCCGCATCTGGGACACGCCCGGCCGGCGGTGACCTTCGACCTGTTGTTCCGTTATCTCCGGTCGCTCGGCTACAAGGTACGCTACGTGCGCAACGTGACCGACGTGGGACATCTGGAGCACGATGCCGATGACGGTGAGGACAAGATTTCGAAGAAGGCGCGGCTGGAGCAGCTCGAACCGATGGAAGTGGCGCACTATTACACGGAGCGTTACCACCGGGCGATGGACGAGCTGAACGTGCTGTCCCCCTCGATCGAACCCTGCGCCAGCGGCCATATCATCGAGCAGATCGCCATGGTGAAGGAGATTCTCGACAACGGTTTCGCCTACGAATCGAACGGGTCGGTCTATTTCGATGTGGAGAAATACAACCGGAAATACAGTTACGGCCGTCTTTCGGGCCGCAACCTCGACGATATTCTGACGAACACGCGCGAGCTGGACGGGCAGGGCGACAAGCGCCATTCGTGCGATTTCGCCCTCTGGAAGAAGGCTTCGCCGGAGCATATCATGCGCTGGCCTTCGCCCTGGAGCGACGGCTTCCCCGGCTGGCACATGGAGTGTTCGGCCATGAGCACCAAATACCTGGGCCAGCGGTTCGACATCCACGGCGGCGGTATGGACCTGATGTTTCCGCATCACGAATGCGAGATCGCGCAATCGACGGCGGCGCTCGGCCACGACTCGGCTAAGTATTGGATTCACAACAACATGATTACGATCAACGGTCAGAAGATGGGCAAGTCGCTCGGCAACTTCATCACGCTCGAGGAGCTTTTCACGGGCAATCATAAGTTGCTGACGCAGGCCTATTCGCCGATGACGATCCGTTTCTTCGTATTACAGGCTCACTACCGTTCGACGCTCGACTTTTCGAACGAGGCGCTGCAAGCCGCCGAAAAGGGACTCGACCGCCTGATGAAGGCTGTCGAGGCGCTCGACAAGATCAAGCCGTCGGAGCAATCCACGGTGGATCCTGCGGAGCTCGAAACCCGCTGCCGCGAAGCGTTGGATGACGACCTGAACTCGCCGATGGCGATTTCCGCACTGTTCGACTGGGTGCGCATCATCAATCAGTTGGTCGAGGGGCAGCAACGGATCACGGCGGCCGATCTGGAGAAGCTCCGGGAGATCGTCCGTCGTTATGTGTTCGATATTCTGGGTTTGCGCGACGAAAAGGCGGCTTCGGCCGGCGGCAAGGATCTGGTTACGCCGTTGGTGAACATGCTTCTCGACCTGCGGCAGACGGCCAAGACCGAGAAGAATTGGGCGCTGTCGGATAAGATCCGGGACGAGCTTACGGCCATCGGTATCCGGGTCAAGGACCGCAAGGACGGCTGCGACTGGGAGATCGAGTAGCGTTTCGTCGTTTTAATTAATGTATTGATAAATCGATCGTTCCTGTTCGGTGTATTCCGGACGGGAACGGTGTGTTTGGATCGTGCGGGCGGTTGCCGGGGCGGAAAGACCGTCGCAGCCGTTTCGTGCGCCGAATAATTATTGAAGGGAGAATTTGTGTATGAGTGAAGTAAAAGGAGCGGCGATGGAGCTGGGAACCGAGCGTATCCGCAAGCTGCTCGTTCAATATGCCGTGCCGGCCATTATCGCGATGACCGCCTCGTCGCTGTATAACATGGTGGACAGCATCTTTATCGGGCACGGCGTGGGGGCGCTGGCCATTTCGGGGCTGGCCCTGACGTTCCCGCTGATGAACCTCGCGGCGGCGTTCGGTTCGTTGGTGGGTGTGGGCGCCGCGACGTTGGTGTCGATGCGCCTGGGGCAGCGGGATTACGAAACGGCCCAGCGGATTCTAGGGAATGTCGTGGTGCTCAACCTGATTATCGGAATCTCTTTCGGGTTGCTGACGCTGGTTTTTCTCGATCCGATTCTCTACTTTTTCGGAGCCAGCGATGCGACGATCGGCTATGCCCGGGAGTATATGTCCGTCATTCTGTGGGGCAACGTCGTTACACACATGTATTTGGGTCTGAACGCCGTGTTGCGTGCCGCCGGGCACCCGCGCAAGGCGATGTACGCCACGATCCTGACGGTGACGATCAATGCGATTCTCGACCCGCTGTTCATCTTCGGCTTCGGCTGGGGCATTCGCGGCGCGGCCATTGCGACCGTGCTGGCGCAGATACTCGCGCTCGTCTGGCAGTTCCGCATCTTTTCGGACAGGAACGAGCTGCTGCATTTCCGGCGCGGCATCTACCGGCTGAAAGGCAAGATCGTGCGTAATGTGCTGGCTATCGGCATGTCGCCTTTCTTGATGAACCTTGCGGCTTGTTTCATCGTGATTCTGATCAACAAGGGGCTCAAGGAGTACGGCGGCGATCTCAATATCGGTGCTTACGGTATCGTCAATCGGTTGGGATTCTTCTTCGTGATGATCGTCATGGGCATCAATCAGGGTATGCAGCCCATTGCGGGGTATAATTACGGTGCCCGGCAGTTCGACCGGGTGGACCGGGTGCTGAAATTGACGATCATCGGCGCTACCTGCGTCACCACGCTCGGATTCCTGATCGGCGAATTGGCGCCGCGCCTGGCGGTATCGGTTTTCACGGACGATCCGGAGTTGGTCCGTCTTTCGGCCGAGGGTATGCGCATCGTCTTCTTCTGCTTCCCGATCATCGGTTTCCAGATGGTGACGACCAACTTTTTCCAGAGTATCGGCATGGCGGGCAAGGCGATCTTCCTTTCGTTGTCGCGGCAGTTGCTTTTCCTGATGCCGGGGCTGATTTTCCTGCCCCGCATCTTCGACGAGCTGACGCCCTGGGACGGCAGTTGGGGCGTATGGTGTTCGATGCCGCTGTCGGATTTCCTGGCTTCGCTGGTTGCCGGTGTCATGCTGTTCTACCAATTCCGGAAGTTCAAGGCCAAGGCCGCTGCGGGGAGAGGCGAGATTTCGGGAGCCGAAGTCGAAAACGATCGCAGAGTGAATGAATAAAAACCGTTGCACTATGGAACAGGATAAGTTCGTTATCAATATAGGCCGTCAGCTCGGCAGCGGCGGCAAAGCCGTCGGCGAGGCGCTGGGGCGTCGTCTGGGCGTACACGTCTATGACAAGCAGTTGATCAATCTGGCGGCCGAGCAGAGCGGCCTCTGCACGGAGCTTTTCGAGCAGGCCGACGAGAAGAAGTCGAGGAGCCTCTTTTCCTCGCTGATCGGTTATCTGCGCATGCCTTTTGCAAGTGAAGAGGGGAGTGTGACCGATGTGCTGAGCAGCGAGGCGCTGTTCAAGATACAGAGCGACGTGATCCGCGACATCGCCTCGCGGGAATCGTGTATTTTCGTGGGCCGCTGTGCCGACTATATCCTGCGGGATCATCCCCGCGCGGTGAATGTTTTCGTTACGGGGGCTCCGGAAGATCGGGTGCGCCGCCTTTGCGAGCAGGAGAATGTAACGCCCGAAGAGGCCGAAGCGCAGATGGAGCGTACGGATGCCCGCAGGGCTTCCTATTACGACTATTTCAGCAGCGGCAAGTGGGGCGAAGCCGCAACCTACCATCTCTGCATCGATTCCTCGGTGCTGGGGATCGAAGGTACGGCCGACTTTATCCGGGAGTTCGCGGAGCGTAAACTGAAGATGAACCTGTCCGGGCGGTAGTCGGCGGCTTCGAGCGTGTTCGGCATAATCCAAGGATGCGTCGGACGGTTTTGGGAAGGGATGAAGGAAACGGTTTTCGGACGGTCAGTGCCGGTGTGATGGAGCCTGTTTTCGATCGGTGGGTTGTGATAACGTTCGGTAGCCCGTTGCCCGAGGCGATCTTTTCGGTGGAAGGGTTTGGGCGTCCGACTTTTTTCGGCCAGGAGCTGCCAGGGCGGGATCGTTTTTATTGGCAACGAGCCCGGTTCCTATTTCCGAAACCCGGAAATTTTATTTACATTTGTTGGAAAAAACAGGCGGGACGGTGATTCTTGCGGAAGAGCCTGCACGATTCCGGCCTGTAAAAATTAATCGGAAAATATGGTACTTGCAGAACAGATTAAAGAGGCTATAAGACGTCAGGATACGTTGGGGAGGTGTCTTTGACATCGACCAGCGAAGAATAGAACTCCAGAACGAGGAGGAGAAGACGCAGGTTCCGGGCTTTTGGGATAATCCCGACAAGGCCCGCGAACAGTTGCGCCGCGTGGCGGGAATCAAGGCGTGGGTCGAGGAGTACGATGCTGTGGTCAAGGAGGTCGAGGACCTGCGGTTGATGCCGGAATTCGTCAAGGAGGGCGTGGTGACCGAGCAGGAGCTCGACGAGCAGTATGCGCGTGCGATGCACCGCATCGAAGAACTCGAATTGCGCAACATGTTGCGCCGCGACGAGGACCGTATGGGCGCTATCATGGACATCAATTCCGGTGCGGGCGGCACGGAAGCACTCGATTGGGCAGGGATGCTGCTGCGCATGTACACCCGCTGGGGCGAGGCGCACGGATACAAGGTCAAGGTGCTCGACTATCAGGCTGGCGAGGAGGTAGGTGTAAAGTCCTGCACGCTCGAATTCGAGGGCGAATACGCCTACGGCTACCTCAAGAGCGAAAACGGCGTGCACCGCATGGTGCGCCTGTCGCCGTTCAACGCCAATAACAAGCGGCAGACGACTTTCGCGTCGGTGTTCGTGTCGCCGGCGATCGACGATACGATCGAAATCACGGTCAATCCTGCGGACATCGAGTGGGACACCTTCCGGTCGAGCGGTGCGGGCGGCCAGAACGTCAATAAGGTCGAAACGGCGGTCCGGTTGCGCTATCACGGCAAGGATGCCGATACGGGCGAGCCGATCGAGTATCTGATCGAGAATATGGAGACCCGCTCGCAGTTGATGAACCGCGAAAATGCCATGCGCATCCTCAAGTCGAAACTCTACCAGCGGGAGCTGGACAAGCGCATGGCTACGCAGCAGGCGCTCGAAGCTACGAAAAAACGCATCGAATGGGGTTCGCAGATCCGCTCCTACGTCTTCGACGACCGACGGGTGAAGGATCACCGCACGGGAGTCCAGACCTCGGATGTCGAGGGGGTGATGGACGGCGACCTGGACGGCTTCCTGAATGCCTACCTGACGCAGTTAGCCACCGGCGAGCTGAAAAAGTAAATGCCAGAAAAGGCGCGGCTGAAAGGCCGCGTCTTTCTTCCGAAAGCTGATATGAAAGGAACCAATCTAATCTATGAGTAAGCAAAACGCCGCGGGTGCGGCTCCCCAGGAAAACAAGATGGGCGTTCTGCCGGTAGGCAAGCTGCTGGCCGGTATGGCGGTGCCCATGATGATCTCCATGCTGGTACAGGCGCTGTACAACATCGTGGACAGCGTGTTTGTCTCCCGGCTCAGTGAGAACGCCTTCAACGCCGTGGGTCTGGCGTTCCCTCTCCAGAGCCTGATGATCGCCGTGGGCGCGGGCACTGCCGTGGGCATCAACGCACTGCTTTCCCGCTCTCTGGGTGAGAAAAAGCAGGAGATGGCGGACCGGGCTGCCGGCGCAGGTATCTTCCTGCTGCCCATTTGCAGCTATCTTGTCTTTGCCTTCATCGGCCTGTTCCTCTCCCGGCCCTTCTTCGTGGCGCAGGCCAAGGCAGTGCCGGAGATCGTGGAATACGGTGTGCAGTACACCCGGATCTGCTTGGGCCTTTCCGTGGGTATTTTCAGCCAGTTCTGCTTTGAGCGGCTGCTGCAATCCACCGGCCGTACCAGTCTGGCCATGTGCACCCAGCTGCTGGGCGCCATCATCAACATCGTCATGGACCCCATTCTGATCTTTGGACTGTGCGGCGCACCCCGGATGGGGGTGGCCGGCGCTGCTGTGGCCACCGTTGTTGGACAGATCGTGGCGGCGATCGTGGGCCTGATCGTGAATATCAAGTGCAACCACGACATTCACATCCACCGGAAGAACATCCGCTGGGATCCCATCGTGGCCAAGGAGATCTACCGGGTGGGTATCCCCTCCATCATCATGCAGTCCATCAGTTCTGTGATGACCTTCGGCATGAACAAGATCCTCTTCGTCTTTACCCCCACCGCCACCGCCGTGTTCGGCGCGTATTTCAAGATCCAGAGCTTCGTGTTCATGCCCATCTTCGGCCTGAACAACGGTATGGTGCCCATTATTTCCTATAACTACGGCGCAGCCCGGCCCCAGCGGGTGTGGAAGACCATCCGCCTTTCCAACATCACCGCCATGGTCATCATGGTTGTGGGCTTCACCATTTTCCAGCTGTTTCCCTCCACACTGCTGGAACTGTTCGACGCATCGGAGACCATGCTGGCCATCGGCGTTCCCGCCCTGCGGATCATCAGCGTTTCCTTCCTGCTGGCAGGCTTCTGCATCATCGCTGGCTCGGTGTTCCAGGCCATCGGCAATCCGGTGTACAGCCTGATCGTCTCCGTGTGCCG
>ERZ827156.2456-NODE-2456-length-18979-cov-5.506922_pt1 | contig 18979 bp, 25 predicted proteins | sample MGYA00519919_ERZ827156 | MGnify/ENA primary metagenome ERZ827156 (study PRJEB31778, sample SAMEA3449269) | human gut metagenome | biome: human gut; feature: human-associated habitat; material: faeces | place: United Kingdom | collected 2010/2012 ...
TCCACCACCTTCTTTCCCTTTCCCTTCTTGTTGACCTTCTTCTGAGACTTGCCTACACAGCGGTGAGAACGCGCTCCAACATGGGGTGGTGCGAAGACAACACCGATTCGAATAAAAACGTACCAATAGCCATTGTACAGCACAACTATAGTGAGAGAACGAGGACACCAGAAAGAATAGGGATCGTCGTACACAAATGGGCTCTAATGCTCCGCCACAATCCCCATCCAATACGCTCCTCCACTCCCCATTCACAATTTGGTCTCTTCTTCCGACTCTGTGTCCCCGCATCGCAAAGACTTGCACACAGAACTCCAATGGTAAGAAAGAGCGTATGTTACCCCTTCGTGGCGGCCGTTTTCCTCCTCCTCGTTTCTCTCTGCTATCACGTGAGAGACAAATGGGTTGCTTATGTGTAGCACTTGCTCACTTTTCATCACGCCGCGTTGTTGGATCAGCGCACGATTGTTGTGAGCGTTTTGCCTTTCTATTGTTTCCATGACTGTGTAGAATGACGGAAAACTGTACCCTGTGAACAGCAGCAATGACACGCTCCACACGGCGGAGAATGCGAATGCCGTTCCCGCATCCAGCGGAATCAATCCCCAGCACTCACCGTCTTCTGCTTCAGTGGTTGCGTTTATCATCAACACGGAATCCACGGAGTCGTCTTCACGGCTCGTTCCCACTAAGCAAGGGGAGGAGGAAGCCAACGAAGAGGATGTGGAGGACACACCGACGCCTCTTCCAACCGGAGAGATGGCGGATGACGCTTCTTCTCCCTACGACGAGCAGGAGGAGCCGTCTGACGCTGCTGGTGCCGAAAAGGAAGCTTCCTCCCCTTATGATGAGCCGGAGGTAGAATCCACTCCCACACGGCCCAAGGCCGTTACTCTACCGATGCCACGCAAGAAGAAGGCGTACTTCCGCAGCCCCTCTTCGCGTTCCCGCTTCAAGTACCTCCACGAGTGAATGCCGCTCTCCTCCTTCACTCACAGGCGTAAGCACCGTGTTCCGAACGTGCTCATGAACACCTCCATTCCTGTGGTCCCACTTCCGCCGCAGCACGACAATTCGCCGTATCTGCTCATTCTCTTCACGACAGCAGATCAGAGTCGCGTACGCCCTCCCCTCTCCACTGACGCCCAGAACTACTACATCTACAAGATCATGAACTGGCTCCGCATGATGTCCCTGTTCCAGCGCACCTTCCACTTCAAAGCCATTCTCTTCTCCCACAGTCGCGCCATCATCAAAGCAGCCCGCGACAACAACGTCGAGGTCATCCGCTCCTTCCCGTGCTGACTCCCTCTCCCTCTCACGTATAGCCTGAACCCGTTCGGGATGCCCTACGTGCAAGGAATGTTCGAGGCGGTGGCGAAGAAGTACCAGAGCGAATACTACGGCTACATCAACAGCGACATTCTCCTCTCCTTCAACATCTTCGAGATCCTCGAGCTCTGCAGGGCCAACGCCGCCGCCGGCTCCATAAGCAGGCGTGTAGCGGTCTCTACACGGCGTGAGGCGTAGCACGAGATCGCCGGGCGCGTGCACGAGGTGGCGAACTACGACACGCTGCCCATTCGCAACCTCACCACGTACACCGAGTATCTCCGCAAGGTCTCGCGCAAGATGCGTCCGCTGCGACACAGGCACTCGGCGGTGGGCGCGGCGGCACGGCGTGAGGCGTAGGATTACTTCATCTTCTCCAAGTACTTCAACTTCAGCGACTTCAAGCCGGTGGTGATTGGTCGCGAGAAGGTGGACAACTATCTACTGGCTGTACCGCAGGAGGAGCCCGCCACGGAGGAGGATCGGGTGTACACCGTGGGCAGGGACGGGAAGAGGTGGAGTTCGAAGGGGCATTTGATCGACACCTCATATAACGGTGAGAGGTGGGTGGAGGCGTGATGCGGTAGTGATCGGCATCCATCTCGGACTCGATGGCTATCATCATCGGGTGGTGCGAGACAACCTCGGACCGAACAACATCCAGTGGAATCTGCGCTATTTCAGGGGAATTGATAGGAATCGTGGATCCCTTGTATACGCGCATTACACCTTCCGTACTTGCATTCTTTTTGTAGTTATGAATAGCCACCTCGAAGGAAGTGCTGAAGCTGAAGTACGTCACTGAATTCGAGAAGAAGCGCAGCCTTTTGAAAACAGTGTGATTTCGTGTGTACTGTACAATACAACGTGTTGGGTTCCACAAACAACTCCATGTTACAGTTCTTCCTCGTCAGCAATCGAATTACGGAAAATGTCGCTCTTCATGAGGCGCTGGTAGCGTACATCCGAATCAGGTACGACGGCGTCCAGAGCCAGCGCGTAAAAACCCTCTTTGCGCTTCACTACACATCACACAATCAAAGCCAACGCGAACCGGGAGGCGGATTCAGAGACGGGACGCAGATGCGGATCACGTATCGGCACAGCGTGGTTTCCTCCACGGACATGATCGAAATCACGTTCTTCTGGTCGCACGGCTGGAATCGCACCTCCGTCTCGCGAGGCGCGTGGATCTCGTCACAGTTCTGCCCGTTCACGTACGAGTAGGCGAAATAGGGAGTGGGCGGCTTGGTCGTTATATCCAGGCCGTATCTGCCCTCCTGATTCTCCAAAAAGTCGCCCAGACTCCACTCCAGGTCCAGATCCTCCGCATTCCCCTTCACCTTGTTATGGAACTGACGAACGGAATCCAAGTGGTTGTACTTGTAGCTCCAGTACCCCATTGTCCGAATCAGCGGAGGGCGGTTCTTGAACGCATTCCGCAAGTGCTCCTCCATGTTCTCGATAGGAGCCATCATGTCCTTAATGTCCTCCTCGTCGTAATCGTTGTAGTCTTCCTCCTCGTCCATCTCCTCTTCGTCTTCCTCGTCCATCTTGTGAATGAAGTACCCAAGCTTGCTTTTGCACGAATCGCACGACACATAGCCAAAATGGGAATGGGCAAAGTGAGGGCAGATCTGATTGTCTATCGAAATCGTCGTGTCGTTGCTAATGCTTGAAAAGTACACCAGATCCTTTCCATTCCACACCGTCTACTTGTCATCATCGGTTCACTCAGAATGTACGGAAGAATGGAAGGAATCGTAGGGAATGACCACGTTCTCTTCCTGGTGATCCAAATGGCCGTGCTTGTCCGCCATTTCAGGGGACTTCGCGATTATACTTGAGTAGTTTGCAATGAGCGCTCCGCAGACACGGCAGTAGAAATGGACTTCATGATGCTCCAATTCTGCATGAGCAATGCAGAGCAGAAGCAGCACCGATAAGAAAAGAGGATTCATCAGAGCGACAGAGTGATTCAAACCTTCTTTGCAGCAACAAACAGACGTACCAGAACACCACCTTCGTAGTATCATGAATGACTCCATTGTGAATAAACTTCATGTACAACTTTGCAAAGGCGTCACGCGTTTCCTTCAAACTGAGCACGTTCATCGTCTTCTCATTCCTATTCCTCATCCTCCATCCTCACCACCACTCCTTCATATCGATGATCAGCATTGACAGGTTCGACAGATCCAGCACACCGTCCTCCACAAGGCGGAGCGTACGATTCGGCACGCCGATCGCGATGGGCGTCACGCGGTTCAGCGCCTTCTTCTGTTCGTCCACCTTAATGTGCTTTCCGAATAGTTTGGGAATGAACACTCTCAGATCCGCTAATTCCCTAGGGGTAATTCCCTTGAGCCTAAACCGACTTCAGCAACTCTGTGCAGCGAATTGCCGATATACAGAGAATAAGAACAGAGGGACTAGAGTTAATCGCAGGAACAGAACCAACCTTCCCTTCTTCGCACTCCCTGTCTTCTGCTTTTGCACAATCTCACTCTTCCACTCCGGAATCAGCTCCTTGATGCGAGGAAGGAAAGCCGCATCCTCATGAGGCTGAGAACAGCTGAGGATGTACTTCTCTTTGCATCACTTCCCATGTATAAGGAAACCTTCAAAGGGGAACTCGATTCCGTTCTCGTCAAACTGCTTGTTGCCGTTTTCAACGAGGATGTACGACCAGAAGTACGCCGCCTGCTCCATAGGGGACATCGTTGTTGTGTTGAATGTGATCCGGTTCTGCTCGTTGCGCTCCTTGCGGCGTTTCTAGTCTTTACAGCGAGAATCCAACGCGCACTTTCATTTCAGCAAACTTTTCCTTCTTCTTCTGCTTTGCATCTAGTATTGACACAAAGTGTAGCAAATACCATCGACGCGATCACGCTTCCTTGACTCCTCTTTCTTTTCAGCAACCTCATCTCCTTCCACCTTCTCTATTCTGTCATTCACCGTGTAGAGGAATACTTTGATCGTTCACATCATTGTCGGACAAAACATAAGCATCACTGTCAGAATCGGCAGTATACTCTGATTCCTTAGGCATGCACACCATCCGTTACTCGAAAACAAGCTCATGATTCTCTAAAGAGACAACGTCGTGTGTGAAAGAAAAGAGTGGTCAAAGTGAAAAGAGAAAAGAAATGGTTCTCATTCTATCCGCCCACTCAAAAGGGATCACGGGTGCTGTTCCTTTGAAGTAAAGAAGGAGTCAATTCCGGAATGCTCATTGCGAGTGATACTGTATCGGGTAAACGACTGCAGCTTCTTCTTTTTGATCGAGTCGAGAACCCATTGCGGGTGCACAATCCGGATGGAAGAGTTCTACACATCAGTTCAGCATAGCATAGCCAACCTTCTTCAATCGCTCCAGTTTCGAGTAGCACAGATTCTCCGCAATGATGACGTTCACCCTCGATACAGAGAAGAAGTGCTCCACCTCACCCCCATTCGTCCTGACGAGTTCTACCATCTCCAATCTTGTTGTATCGCCGAGTAGTCCGTCCAAATAGAAGGAAAAACCGGAAAAGAGGGTGCTTATCACCGGCTTTGCATCTACCTGTTAGGGTCAGCAGAAACAATGACTCGGCGTGCAGCCATTCAGGAAATCATGCCACATTCTCCTTTCCCTACACCTCAATGCGTGTTGGATGATTTACTTCTCCGTCGGCTCCGCCTGCTTATGCGGTTTGGAGAATGGAGATTGGACTTCGTGCAGCAGTTTCATATTCGCCTTCGGCATCTTCAGTCGCATCGCATTCCAGCGAGAGAGTTGCTTTTCTCTTGCCTTCTGCATCTCGTTCGACTTTAGGTACTTGTCCATTTCGCATGTACCACTCGAAATCGGTAGAGGTGGCTTATTACTGGATTTCGCATAATACCGCGAAGATGCACTATCGCTGTCACTTGTCATTGTTCTTCTTTACTCGAAGTGCTTTTCCTTTTGCATGCTATCATCTCCGTTGTACATGCAATTTTCTACATCAGACACTGTTTGTTATCATCGATTCGGGTTGATGGAACGAAATGGAGTCCATACCCATTCGAAACACTATGAACCTGTGATCAAAGAAACAGGATACTTGAATAACCGAGAAAAGAAACGGAAATAGCGAGCCAGTGCGCCAACATCTATCCCTTACGACAGCGGCAATACGCCCACTATTCGTCTTGGCACGCTTCTTGTACAGAAAAGCATATTCCTTTGAAAGATCCACATCGGTGAGAGCATCCAAATCTACGCTCGCAACCACAATCCGCTACTACCTTCCAGCACGATAGTGTGCGGGAACGCAAAGGAACGACTCTCTTCGCTCACTGTGACTAATGTCGTCAATGCCGGCAAGTCTATGCATTCACACCTCCACATGCAATTACCCCGTAGCACCAACGCCGAATCCTCCTCATATTCATCAAACCGGAACGCATCTTCGCCCAACAGAATCTCCTCCAACTCTGGCAAGTCTAACCCATCACGCGCTCACTCCACTTCCACGCTCAAATCCCGCATAGCAGCAGTTGCGGAAGGCCCACCCGCCGAATGCCACAGATCGCAGGCTCGGCAAGTCTATTCCTTACCCTTCTCCTCCTCCTCCACCTTTCAACTCCAAATCCGCGTAGTAGAAGCAGCAGCAGTCCTCCTCCGCGTTCACGTCGCCCACCTCCACCACCTCCAGCATCGCCGCCTCCTCGATCTCGCACGTGGCGTAGTCCATAAACGACCAGTTGCCAATGCGCAGCTCCTCCAGCTTCTCGCACGCCCGCACGCAGAAGTGCCGGTCGGGGTCCTCGCCGTCGTGCGTCGCGTAGTCTTGCTTCGTGAAGCTCCGCTCGCCAATGGCCACGCGCCGCAGCCCGCGCAGCCCCACCAGCTCCAGCTCCTCCACCGCCTCGAAACAGTCGTCGCCGACACTCAGCGACTCCAGTGCCGGCAGCTCTGATCGTCACCACGCCCTTCAACACACACTCTCCAGCACGCACTCGTCACCCTGACAGAAGCAGCAATCTCCCACCACCAGTGATCGCAACTTCGGCATGTCTACCCATAACTCCTCTCTTCCTCCTCCACCCTTCAACACCAGGCCTGCAAACCCGAAGCACCCCGCCGCGTTCTCCTTCCCACTGCCGATCTCCAGCACCTCCAGCAGCGGCACGTCCTCGATCTCGCACACCGAGTACTGCATGAACGACCCGTCGCCCACGCGCAGCTCCTTCAGCTCCTCGCACTCCTTCAAGCAGAACTCGTGGTGGAGGTTGTGGATCCTCCCCGCGTTGGCTTCTTTCCGCGTGAAGCTGTTCTCTCCAACCACCACCTTCTCCAGCTTCTTCAGCCCCACGATCCGCGTCCGCTGCACGAACTGGAAGCATCCACACCCAATCTCCAGCTCGCGCAGGTTCACGAACCGCGTCAGGTCCAGCAGCACGAACGCCTCCTCACTACAGCACTCGTCGCTCACCAGAATCACGCCGATCCGCCAGTCGATCGCGTTCCAGTTGTTCTTGCGCGTGATCACGTCGATGCTGTTCTCCCACTCCAGCAACTCCTCCATCTGTTTCAACTTCGCCTCCTTCAGCACCTTCACCTCCTCCAGCTTCCCCGCGTTCTCTATCTCCACGTGCGCCACGCACTTGAACGCGCTCAGCAGCGTGCACTTGCTCAGTCGCGGCATCCCGCGCGCCCGCACGTCCTTCATGTTGCGCAGCGCGCGAATCTTCCCCGTCAGCTCCACCAGCACCGGCAAGTCTATTCCTCATCGCGTCACACCACCTCCACTCTTCAGCACCAGCACGTTCTCCCTCTTCTCCTCGCCCATGAACACATCCTTGCCCAGCACGATGCTTGTCAGCGCCGGCAGGCCTGTCCATCACCCCTCCACCTCACACCCACTCTCGAACGCCGCGCGCACCACCTTCACGAAGCTGCCGTCGCCGATCCGCACGCTCCTCAGTCGCGGGCAGTTGACCAGCTCGAACACACCCCCACTCGCCTGACTGAAGCACCCGTCGCCAACCTCCACCTTCTCCAGCCGCGCCAGGCCCGCGATCTTCACGTCCCGCACGAACGCCACGCACCCGTTGCCCACCACCAGCTCTCTCAGCGCCGCGTAGTCCGCGAACTCCCACTCCGTCAGATCGTGGTCGTTGCCCACGCCATCGCACACTCGCACCTTCTCCACCGTCCCGTCCAGACGCAGCCACCCGTCTTCATTCCGAATCACCACGCTCCCCTTCTCGTTCTCCTCGCTCGCCACCTCCATCGCGCTGCCCGACGACTGCGACGCCGACTCGCGCGGCGTACTGCCCTTCATTCTCCGCACCAGATCCAGCAGGGTGAAGGAGTTCCCGTCGCGTTTGATCCGCTCCGCAGAGTCCTTCACGAACGGGTGCTATCCATCACATCCCAGCAACAAACGCACATTCAGCAACTCGCTCACGCTCCAGCGCTTGTTCACGTCCTTCTCCAGGCACTTGCCCACGAAGTCCACGAAGGCAACAGACCACTTGGAAGAGGACAGCGCCGGCGGCTCCTCCAAGCACACGATCTTCACGACCGTCGTGTTGGAACATCCCGAGTAGGGGTTCCTGCCCTCCGCCATCTCGATCAGGCTGATGCCCAGAGCCCACACATCTGTCTTCAGCTGCGCCTTCCCGTCATACACTTCGGGCGCCATATACCACGATGTCCCGCATGTTGCATCCCGAAAGGAGTAAGAGTGATCCAACTGGATGGCCAAGCCAAAATCACCCAGTTTAATCACCCCGTTCTCAGAGATGAGCAAGTTGTCCGGTTTGATGTCCTATTCGATTATTCCTAAACGGAATCGTCTACACGGTGAATCACATTGCACTTGTGAAGATAGATAAGTCCCAGCAGACAGCAGCTGGTGATTTCACGCAACTCTTCTTCCGTCAATCGATTACCATTTCGAACAAAAGCGCCAAGGGATCCACACCTGCAATATTCCATAATGATCTAGTATTCTAAGAGAGACAGTGAAAACCCTTACCCATAGCTCCTTCTCAGATCGGATTACATCTCCATATCGCACAATATACCTCGAATTGAATGTCCGTAGTAGCTTTGATTCTGAAAGGAATTGTTGTCCGCCCCTGTCGATCCTCAGTCTCTTAATTGCAACATAGTCGTTCGACAACTGATTGATTCCCACGTACACTTCTCCAAAACCACTACGCATCATTCCCCCCGAGCACTTCATTCCCTTCTCCCAGTTTCCTCAAGCACGTGTAGTTCGTGTTTGCTATAGAACTCATCGTCTATTCTCTCCCACGATTGCGGGATAATTGTGTATCTCCAGATCAACCGTCCCCTCGCCAGTGCGCCAGAAACACAGAATAACCGCGAGTAGTGGGTATGTTGCTGCTTTTTTCCTAGCAAAGCTAGGCATTACGTGGTGTTACAGAAAGCAGTGACTGGGTGCGTGTGTGTTGCCGGCTCCATTGACTTGTTTCTTCGCATCCGCACAATCGAGTTATTCTTGTGGCACTATTGGCATCGCTTGCACTCTGTGTTGTATGCGCAGTTCCGTTATTTCGTATCGCAACAGCACATCTCCCCTCTTCTCATCAATTCTCTGTTTCTTATCACCTCCTTCTCTTATAGTTTTCGTGAATGAGCATGAAAAGTGGAAGAAATCTCCAACTGATGATCAACCACTCCTTGCATAATCAAATACCCTTTTCAATCTTCCAACACCAAACCGATCAAAACGCATATCTTTTTCCGTCCAGTCATTCCATGCACCCTTCCTCCCAACAAACACCCCACAAATTCACAATCTTCTGACTGTTATAGAAATCAGCCACCTGCTCGGCACTCGTCGCCTCCTCCGCCGACTTGTCCTCTCGAATCCGCACAAACCGCGGGAAGCGCAGCGCAATTCCCTTCTCCGCGTCCACAATCCCGATCGCCGCTGTGTGCACGGGCGAGATGGACAGATCCGCCGCGCGCACCTCCCACACCTGTACCGGCTTGAACCACACGTCAGGCTCCATCGAGGGCACCACACTACGCCTCACACACACCTCCCTCTCCCACTTGTAGTCCACCGGCTTCTTCTCCACCACGTTCTCGCCGCTGAAGAACGCCGAGTGTGCGTGCAGCGCCTCGTCGCTGAAGCCCGTGCCCAACTAGCCCTCACTTCATCCACCTCCCAACACCTTGCACACACTCTGAAACTCCTCCGAGTTCACGTCGTAACACGCCAGCAAGAACGCGCCGAAATTGCCCGTTCTCTTGCCCTTCCCGTAGTACCCGCCGATCGGCACCAAATCAAGCGAGTCGCCCAGGTCCTGCAAATAGTCCTTCTTCAGCTTCAGCCAGTTCAGCGACCGCTTCGACGGCTCGTACGTGGCGTTCTCCGTCAGCGTCTTCACCATCAGGCCCTCGCAGCCCGCGTTCACCGACTCCATCAAGAACTCCTGGATCTCCTCCGTGTCCGCCAGCTGGGAGTGAAACGCCCACTCGACACTCACCTCACGACTGGTGGCAAACTGCATGCGGCCCGGCACCTCGTGGATGGTGCTGCGCAACAGGGCGCGACGCTCCTTCAGCGGACGCTGGATGACCGACTCGCCGTTGAGGAAGAGAATGTCGAACATGAAGATGACCACGTGGATCTTCACGTCCTCCTCCTTCACGTCCTTTGTGTCATCGGCTCATCCCATGACCACTTTACGCGCACGCGTGCTGAGCACCTGAAACGGCAGGATCTTGTTCTGTTCGCGGTCCCACGCCACGCACTCGCTGTCCAGAATGCACGTCGTCACGCCCTCGGGGATGCTCTGTCCGTCACACACCCCACGCATACCCACCTCGTGTAGCGTCTTCACCAGGTCGGGGTACTTGTTCGTGTTGTCCTCGCTGTTGCGACTGAAAATCTTGATGCTTCCGTCGGGCAGCTTATGCACCTGTCTCTCACGCATCCCTCCCACGCCCACCTGCGCGCGCTCGCCGTCGTACTTGTACTCGCAGGTGAACTCGCGGCCCTGCAGGCGGTCCAGCACCTCGCTGATGCCCTTCGTCGGCTTCGCCAGCATCGGCTGCACCGGGATGCCCGGCGTCAAGTGGCAGTGGGCGTGCAGCTGCCCCAGCGGGAACTGCAGCAGCGCCGGCACGATCAGGTCGTACGACGGGCACTCGCTCACCACCTGCTTCAGCGTCTCCGTCGCCTCCGCCAGGTCGCTCTGCAGCTTCGCCGCGTTCGTCGTCACCACCGCATCCAGCACCGGCGGCGGCAGCTGCGCAGCGGGAGGCGTCAGCACCACAGCCTGCGCCAGCGCGCAGATCACCGACTGCTCGGCCAGTCCCACGCGCAGCTTGCCCTGCAGCCCGCGGATGATGAACTTGATCTCCTCGCCGCGCGCCGCCACCATCAGCCGCTTGATCACGCCCATCTTGCGGTCCTGCGACTTGCTCCCCTGCGGTTCAGCAGGCTGGAAGGGCCTACCTCCATCTCCGCGATGGAGCGGAAGTCCTTGTAGAGACTCCGCACGGTCAGGGGCGGCGGAGGGAAGAGCAGCTTCTGTTTGGACTTGCAGGTGATGGCGATGTCCCCCAAGTCGCCGCACTTCTTCAGTTCTGCCTTGATGTTGGCTCTACGACTCAGTTCCCATCCGCCATGCTGCACGATGACTTGCCCGTGGATTCCTGGATGGCCTTGATGATGAGGCCATCTCCAATGCCCAGCTCAACTCCCATGAAGGTGGGAGCCACCTCATTGCAGATGAGATAGACCGTAGGGAGCAAGTCCTCCGGAGTGGTAGCGATAATGCTCCGAAACAGGTTCGCGGTAAGGGTAATCATCCGATTCCTTGGCTTTACAGCACACCATTCAAACCCCACCTTTCGGAGATCTTTTCCAGCTCAGACAGCAAGCTGGCTACGGCTTTGTAGGGAACACTAGCGATCACGCTCAAAACGCAGTTCGAACGGTTCTCCCTGCTTCCAAATGGCTCCCTGAATGGGGTCGTACTTTGGAACGGAAGCCGACATGAATGAACAAGATGGGACTGATGAAACAAACACAGAATGAATACTCCTTCAACCATGACATGAAGTTCGTGCTGTTCTTATCGAAATGCTCCAAATTCAAAGAGTAATCCACCCCGCTGTTCAGATCGCTGATTCTCTTGTCAATGTACTCCAGAATCGTCTTCTTGTTCTGTGAATCTCCCTCATCCATCCTCCTTCTCTCCCTCATCAGTTCTGCTATATGCTCCCTTATGTGTTCCTTCAACATCGTCGATCGCACCAACTTCTCATGCCACCCACACAAACTCAGCGTATACTCGTGAATCGCATCCTCATTCGCCTTATTCTTCTTTATCTTCTCCACTTCCTTCTCAATCGCCTCAAATGCCTTCTTCTTGCTCTCCTCCGAACTCCACATCACCTCTCTGTCTCTCTTCCACATCTCCACAGCCACCTCCAGCGACTTCAGCTCCACCTCCTTCTCCGTCGCAGGACCCACCTCCGGCTTCACCTTATCCTCAAACGTCTCATTCATCTCGTCCTCGTCGTCACCCCAGTTGTTAACCGGGAAGCTCTTTTCTCTACCTCCATTGGGGCGGACATTCACGACTCTGTTGTCCCTCGCCCGCACCAACGGCTTCACGCTCTTGCCCTTCACGTCCGCACACACCACCAGCTCCACGCTCTTGCCCTTCTCCACGTCCAGCGGAAAGCTGCCAATCTCCCGAATCCCCTTCAGCACGATCACTTTCTCCTGCTTGCTGTCCGACACGTGGCGGTACACCACACGCTGTTCTCTGCCGATGGGCGAGCCCTGCTTCAGCACGGGCCTCTCCAGGTTTATTCCGATGCGAAGGAAGATGGGCTGATTCAAGAACTGATTGATCTTCTTCTCTTGATAATCAATGGGGATTGGGATGTTGTGCATTCGGCAGTACTGCTGGAACGCCCGCATGCACGCGCCCTTCGCAACGATGGTGGTGGTGTTCCCCTCTGCACAAATCTTCACCCCATGGAAGCGTTCCTCCAGCATTGTCCGCACCAGCGGGATCTGCGAGGAGCCGCCCACAAGCCCAATAATGTCCATATCCGTGAGTTCGATGTCGAGTTCGTCCAAGTAGTCCTCCACCAAATCACACGTGTGCTCGATCAGATCACGAATGCTGCTTTCAAACTCCTCCTTCTGTATGTACACCTCCTCGATCCCCCCAAAAGACTCGTTCAGGCTTACAGTCGCATGGATCACACCCTTCACCGACAGAGCAATCTTCGCTGCCTCGGCTTGCGACTGCAGATACGCCAGCTGACTGTTAGTGAGGGCGTTCACGTCCACACCGTTACGCTCGAGCTTCTTCTTGATCAACGCAAGCATGCGCTGGTCGAAGTCTCTGCCTCCCAAAAACGGGTCACCTCCACACTTAATCACCTTGTAGCCATCGATTGTCACTTCCAGAATGCACACGTCAAACGTGCCACCTCCCAAATCGTAGATAACTAGCTTTGAATTCGGTATGCTAATTCCATAGGCTAATGCTGCTGCGGTCGGCTCTGGAATCACATCCAACTGCCTCAATCCCGCAATTTGTGCCGCCTTCTTGAGAATCTCAATTTGCTGATCACTGAAATATGCAGGCACAGTAATCACTCCATACTCCACTTCCTGTCCCAATTGTTTTCTCGCCTCGTCGATGATGAAAGAGTACAGTTTAGACACGATAGCAGAAGCAAACACTCGATGATTCGTTACCCCCGGATCGGGATGAGAGTAATACAGCTGTCCCTTTCCGTTTTCATGTAGGGAGAAGAGATAATGAAAATGATCAAACATCTCTCTGAATTCATATTCATGTTTGCCAATATAGCGCTTCATGTCGTAGATCACGCTTTCCGGGTATTTTTCCATCAGATTCTTTGCAACCTCTCCACAGTGCTCGTCTCCACCACGAAAACTATAGCAACTCGGGGTAAACAGCTGATAGTTGAACTTCACGCACTCCGGCGCCCCCTTTGAAAAAATGAAACACACCGAGTTGCTTGTACCAAAATCAATACCAACGACTGGATAGGTCTCAGCCATGGCAATTATCTGGTCCTCAGTTTAGTCAGGTATCCCAATTCATGTTCCATAGAAACGGATATGTAAATGCAGACTGATTTGTCCTGTCTCTCGCTTGGAAGAAACACACTCCCATTCCTCTCGCCAACTCATTCTGTGTTTCCCCAGAATGGGTAATATTCTGAGTGATGACGGTGTGACGGATCATGATATGAACGTTGTGAAGGAAATCACTCTGGAGACTCCATACCCCTACGACGATCCTATATGGATGGAGGTATTCGAGATGAAGGGATACCTGCAAGCAATTAGCAGGGCCTACCTCAATGCCGCAACCACTGCCTGGAGTCATGATATGCGTGGTGCTTTGATTTGTCGGTGATGTGTAGGTTTGAATACACCGTGCACGCACAACTTTGAAGTCTTCATTCTTCACATGAGCGAGGTTGTCACGGGCGTTCCCCGCAGATTAATGAAGACTGTTTCCGTAGTGGATTTTCAGTGGTTTTGAACGTAGAACGATGACTACCTGGAATCGGTCCAAAAGGCTACCAATGCTCTGTTCCTCACCCGTTGCTTTCTCAACACCTTCATGAAGGAGTGCAGTGACGAGGAGCTCCTCGTGGTTTTCGGCGTTCCTTCCGTGAAAAGCACGCTCATCACCCCAAAGAACTACAATCGAAGTCTTGCTTTCACCCTGTGGTAATGTGCAGATACCCTTATCCAAACCTACGGCGAAACGGCCTTCGTTCTTGTGGAAACGGTCGTCGATGTGATCGTCTCCCACTCGCCTCAGCAGCAAACCAACAAGTTGTATATGGAAGCGCTAGGCATTCTCCTGACTCTCTTCTCGAGGATGATGCGAAATGTGCGATTCCCTCCCATTCTCAACTGTAGAGCGATGTGGAGCACGCCATTGCTCCCGTCTCTCCCTTCTTCTCCCCCTACTTCCTCCTCGACCTTCTCTTCCTCTGTTCTGGAATGCCCCTTCCATCGCACTCCATTTCACGCGATGAAACTCCCACTTCACAGAATGAAACTCCCTCCACTCCATACGATGAAACTCCCTCCTGGGCCACCTCCCTCCTTCTCTCCCTCCTCCGCCGCATGAACGAGCCGGAGGTGGGCCGTCTCGACGAGTCTCTCTACCACACGCAGACGCCTTCACTCCTCTACCCTTTCCAACTGTTCGGCTTCTTCGCCTCGGCGGGAGAGCCACTGCCCGTCCGATCAGCCTCCGCCACGCGCTGTCAGCTGCTGCTCACACTGCTTCTGAGTGTGAATTGCACCACACAGAATCCCTTTTCAGCGGCGTTTTCGCGCATCACGTGATCGCACTCAACCAGCCTCACGCACAGCAACACGCGGTGTTCCGACGTGCAGGTGGTGGAGAACGAGGCGTGCTCCTTCTCCTTCGATCTGCTCTATCACCTGATTTGTCGCGACCTGACGGAGCCGGCGGTGTAGTCCTTCTCTCCTCCTCTCACGCCAAGCGCCATTCTGCTCTATCTCGTCGTCCACAAGCTCCCGTCCTTCCTCGAGTTCGTCGCCTCCAAGGCCGACTACGACTTCCTCCCCGATCTCTTGCGTTGCTCCTCCTCCTTCTCTTCACACTAGACCTGCTGTATGACCACGCCACCCTGGCGGACGAGCAGCTGTACCTTCTCATCACCGTTCTGCTCTCCTTCTCTCAAGTCTCTTCTCTTCCTCACCCTCACCCTCAGAACGCCTCCTTCACACACTGTCTCTTCACACTTCCAGCCACGCCGCAAGACTTCCCGTTCTTCACCGAGCGAAGCGACTCTGACCCGTGGTCGGTCGGCTGCCTCCTCCTCGTCCTCCTCATCCGCGTCCTCACCGCCCACCTCCACCACGCCAACGTGCCGCCCATTGTATCGTCTCACTCCCAGGACTTCTACCTTCTCTCCGCCGTCATGGCGCTGATCTGCAATCTCTTCCGACAGGCGCGCGACCTCGACCGGTGTGTCTTCCTCTTTGCCCTCACCCCAGATACACCTCACGCCGTCTGGTCGAACTGCTCCTGCTGCTGACCCGCCGTCTGCAGGTGCTGAAGGCGCAGGAGGACCATGTGCTCGACGACGCGCTGCTCAACAAGTACTGCTTCTCTGCTGCTGTCATTGTAGCACCTCGGAGCTGCTCGCGTTCCTGCTGGACTCGCTGGCGGGCTTCCTGACCTCGGAGCAGCCCGCGCTGAACGTGCACTTCGTAGGGGACGGGAGAGGCGTGAATGGAAGGTGTACGAGCTGGTTCGGCAGCACGGCGCGCTGAAGACGGTGACGGCGCACCCCGAGTTCAATCACATCACGACGGTCGTGATGATGGTGTTGGACTCCATGGATGCGGCGCTGAAGAAGGAGACGGAGGAGCACGTGAGTGTGGAAGTGGGGCGTGAGGAGCAGAAGGACTACGAGAAGGCGCTGGACAAGCTGGCGAAGGAGGTCCAGTCGTGGAGCTTCCTCTACAAGAAGGGAGAGGCCAAGTACGAGTTTGAGGACTGCGACTCTGCCGCCTTTTTCCTGAGCTACGCGTGGGAGCTGCTCCACCAGTACTGCGCGGATCTGGACTTCTGATGTGTGTTGCATTGTTTCCCATGTGATTTCTCATGTACCCTCCACTGTTTCGTGGCACAAACAGACCAAACCCATACCGACTTAAAACACCTTCCCCAGCTTCTTACGCTCCACATAAACGAAGATTGCGGCAATCGCCACAGCCAGCAGGAAGAAGGAGCCGCCGTTCGCCACCTCCATCTCCCCCGTCGTCTTCACCTCGCACTTCAGCGCCACCTCGTTCACGCGGTCCTTCTCCACCACCACCGTCTTCTTCTCGCAGCTCATCTTCGTCCCGCTCGGCGCCTTCACCTCCAGCGCGTACGCCTCGCCCGCCACCGCCGGCACCTCGAACACGCCGCTCTCGCTCACCTCCACCGTCTTCTTCCCGTTCACCACCACCTTCACGCCCTCCATCAACGGCTCGTTCGACTCCACCACGCCCACCACCGTCTACGCCTCACGCGCCACGCCTACCCCCACCTGCGCCGCCGAGTCGCTCAGCACCACGAAGTTCTGATTCAACACGTCCTCCTTCTTCATCACCACCTCATGCACCGTAGGAATCACGTGACCGCCGCTCACGAACTCCACCTTGTACGACTCGCCCTCGTGCAGCCCGCGCAGACGGAACGCGCCCTGCGCGTCGCTCACTGCACTCTCCTTGTGGCCCGACATGCCCACCGCCACCACGCGTTGCTTCGCCAGCGGCTGACCCGTGATGGTGCTCACGCGCCCGAACACGCTCCACGCCACGCGCTCGCACGCCACCTCCAGCGTCACTGCGGAGCCCTCCGTCACCGGCACGATCTGCGTGGCGGGCTTGAAGGCGAACTCCTTCAGCTGCGCGTGCAGGTAGTACTCGCCGGGGAACAGCTGTCCGAACACGAAGCTGCCGTCGGCGCGCGACACCTCGTTGCTGTTGTAGCCCGTGCTGCTCAGCGACAGCAGCGCGCCAGCTACCGGCTTGTGCTCCTACGCGTAAGGCGGCGCGGACGGCGGTACGGAATCAACCACACGCACCGTGAGCGACGAGAGCTTCTGGTGAGAGAAGTTGAGGCCGTCGGCGGACTTGTGGAACACGTGGCCCTCGCGCACCGCCTCCAGCGACTGCGGTTAAGCGACTCTCCACACAGCACTCAGGATATGAACTCCGCGGCCGGCTCGATGGCCGAGAATGCGTAGAAGCCCTTCTCGTCGGAGAGCGCCTCCAGCAGGCTCGTCACCCCCTCCTCCACCACCTCCATCATCACACGCACGTCCGGCAGCGCCGGGATGATCTGGCCCGTCACCACGCGGCCCTTGTGACCCTGCACCGTCGCCACGCGCGGCTGGCACTGGTTCACCACCACGCGCACCGTCTGCGAGCGGGGGTGGAACAGCAGCGACGAGGCGGGCGCCAGATAGGACAGCACGATCTCGCCCTGCGGCACGAACTACGCCTCACGCCCGCGGGCTGCCCTCACCATGGAGTAGAAAAAGTGGGGGCCCCTCTTCACCGCGGGAACCTCCTGGATGACCACGCCGTTGAGTTTCGCCACCACCACGATCTACGCCTCACTCTCATAACAAGTGCCTACGCTCTCGCTCTGCTCGTTGACGACAATCTCACCCTCCAGCCGGTACAGACTCGGCAGCAGCTCCACGGCGGGATGTTCCGCCGTGATGGTCAGCTCGTCGAACATGCACTTATAGCAGCCGTGAGGGATCAGACGGTAGTGCTTCTTCGACACGCAGAAGCGGTTCGCGCCCGCCACCAGCGCCAGCTTCGCCACGCCCGTCGCCGCCACCAGCTCCGCCTCGGTTGGGATCACAGCGTGCACCGTCATCACGTACCCGCGTTGGGTCAGCACCACGCCCGCCACGTCCGTCTCGCCCACCGTCACCTTCGCCTCAGCCATCTCGCCCACCGCCACCTTCTCCTCCGCCGCTGCGCCCGTGAACGGCGTCGCGTCCGCGAAGTCGCCCCAGCAGCCCTTCTACGCCTCACGACCGCTCGCCGCGCGCACCGCGTCGCTCACGCGCACGGAGTAGGCGCCGCTCAGCACGCCCTCGAACACGAAGCGGTGCGCCGCATCCGTCTGCACGCTCGCCACCTTCGCCTCGCCGTAGAACAGCTCCACCGTCATCGCCGCGTCCGCCAGCACCTTCGCCTCACTCACCACATCCACACCCACCTTCACCTCGCCGCTGATCTTCTTGGCGATCGGGCGCATCACGATCTCCTCCACCGCGCGGTGGTTGCCGCACGTCACGCCGCGCACCTCCGTGAAGGCCAGCGCGGGCGAGTGCGCCGTCGCCGCCACGGCCGCCACCGCGAAGTCGTACACGCCCGGCTTCAGCTACGCCTCACACGCCCGCGCCGCGCCCACCATCACGCAGAACTGCTCGGGCGTCTGGTACTCCTTCACGCGCTCCGCACCCTGACGCACCTCCACCGTGTACTTCGACGGCAGCGTCGGCTTCGCCTCACGCACATCCCCCAACCCCACCATATTTCGAATCAGCGCGCTCTCCACCTTGCCGCACACCACGTACCAGTCGATGGTCAGATCGGGCACGCGCAGGCCCGGCTCCGCCGCCACCTTCACGAACGTGAACTGGAAGCCCTCCTTGTGCGCCTACGTCTAACCCAGGTCACACGACGCCACGTCGATCATGTACAGCTTCTCCTGCATCTCGGGCAGCGTGTACGCGCCCGCCGCGTCCGTGCACGCCTCCGTCACGTGCGAGTTCACGCCGATGCACACGCCGGGCATGGGCTCGCCTATGGATCACACCACATCACGGCACACACCCGTCTCGTCCACCACGCGGCCCGTCAGCGCGAAGCCCGTCACGGCGAACGGCGCGCCCAGGCTCACGGAGTCGTCCTTCACCGTCACGCGGATGTGCGACGGCTGCAGCGTCCACGCGGGCGCCGCGGCAGTCAGCGACGGCGTCTACGGTGAAAAGAGAGAGAGACAGCCACCAGCGTGTACACGCCGCTCTGCAGGTTGCGGAACTCGAAGCTGCCGTCGGCCG
>ERZ827156.2457-NODE-2457-length-18976-cov-3.896570_pt1 | contig 18976 bp, 13 predicted proteins | sample MGYA00519919_ERZ827156 | MGnify/ENA primary metagenome ERZ827156 (study PRJEB31778, sample SAMEA3449269) | human gut metagenome | biome: human gut; feature: human-associated habitat; material: faeces | place: United Kingdom | collected 2010/2012 ...
AGGCGGACGCAACAGTACGCCGGGTCATCACACACAACATTCGTTTCCAACCAACCGTGCTGCTTCGTCAGATCGCCGTTGAAGTCGCTGCGGATGAAAACGTTGACGCTGATTCGGGCATTTCGGATTCCCATGGTGAGGTGGCAGCCTTCCGGCAGTTGATCAACGTCGATACCGCAGGGGTTATCGATTTTAAGTTCCTTTTTGGCCGGAGCTCGGGTATCGGTTTCGGCTGTTTCAGTAACCGGTTTCGGATCTTTCCGAACGATCTGTTTCCAAGACGAGTTACCGACCGTCACCGCGCCGTCTTCGTCCGCTTCGGTTTCAAACGCCGGCGGCGGAGCCATGAAGGGATTCGCATCCTCGATTTGTTCTTTGCCCGACTTTTTCGGTTCGTGAGACGAACTGCGGGTAGGCGCAATGCCGGAACTTCCCGAACTCCCGGAGCTGCCGCCAGAACCGCCGCCACGAGGTGCCAGGTGCATCGACGTGTCGTTGTTCGTCACCTTGATTTCGGACACCGGGGTCGATGCCGTCTGACAGATCGAAACTTCCTTGCAGATTTTCTCGGCCACACCGCGGGTGATGCGGAGAGCTTCAGACGGGGCAACGGTATTGCCCTCTTCTTTGGCGTCTTCCACCGCTTCGTCCTGGAGACGCTTCACGGCGGCCATCGTCATCTTGGGATCCATGCGGTAGGCACGTTTCAACGGTTCGACCGCCATCACGTCGTCGACAAGCCCTTGGTTGAAGAGACTCGCGAGATCTTCCGGCAACGACGCTAGACGGAGGTACCGTGAAATCATCGACCGATGAAGCCCCGTCGCTTCCGCAATTTGTTCCTGCGTCATGTCGGAATCGGCGAGGGCCTGCAGAGAGACGGAGATTTCCATCGGCTTCATGCTGTCGCGTTGCATGTTTTCGATGAGTTGCCCGGTGATACGGTCGGCATTGTCGGTCGGGGCTACCGTCACCATGGATTTCAGTTCTTCAAGACCGGCTTGAGCAGCCGCGCGAAGACGACGTTCGCCGTGAAGGACGATGTAGTGACCTTTCTTCTTCGGATCGGGGTAGACCGTGATCGGGACAAGTTGCCCCCGGGCCTTCATGCTTCGGGCAAGGGCATCCAGGTTTTCAAATTCTTTTCGAACTTGGGATTCCGCTCTTATCTTGTTAATCGGGATGAGCTGGAACGCGTCGTTATCGGGCATGTGATTCTCCTGGGGAATTCTTTTTTAGAAATCGTTTTCTGCGTCGGCCTGTTGGGCCTTGAATGCCTGCATGCCTTTGTCCTGCAGACGTTTGATGGAATCGAGCTTTCGCAGGATGTCTCGCCACAACATGTTTTCCTGTCGAAGGAGCTGGAAGTTTTCTTCGGTCTGCCATCCGGTCATGCGGGCCCAATCCGCCTTCTCTTTGGAAAAGAGGGTTTTGGGGTAGCCGCCTGAGACGTTGTTTTTGCGAATGTAGTCGTAGGCGACGGTGATGCGCTTCACGGAGCCGTCGGCCAACTTCATGCGGTAAGACCGAGTACGACGTTCGTTGGGGTCGTAGGTCATACCGTCGTCAAACACGGCTGACTTTGCTGAAAGTCGTGACCATTCGAGCCGCAGGTAATCCCCTCGGTCAAGACGGATGAAGGGTCGAAGAAACGTCCGGTTGTTCTCTGACGTTTTGAAGGACTTCGCCATCGTGATGAATTCGTCCGAGAAGTAGAACGCCCGTACCCGCAGGCCCTTCAATTCCTCTTCGACTTTTTCCCGGACGGCCTGCAGAGCCTCGTCGGTAATTTTCGAAAAGGTTTCGGGCGGGGTCATACGTCGTTCAGTTCGAAAGGCTTCGATGACTTTGGAATCCTTTTCCCCGTTCTCATGACAGAAGCGGTCCCATGGGGAAGGTTTCGCCGGTTCCGGGGTTTCCGGAGGCGTGTTTTCCGACATTTTTTGTCCTTCAAAAACAATTTCCGCCTTGGCTAGAAATTTTATTATTCTTGCGAAATCAAAGACTTTCGCGGCACTTTTTTAAGAATCGTCCGAAGGGAGAATCGCGGCACTTTTGTGGGCGGTACGGCTGCGGACGATGCGCGGCACTTTAAATTCGGCAAATTTGAGCGTTTTCAAACGGCAGAGCGCTTTTTGCTGAGTGCGAAGAAAAACGACAGTCGACGCAGTTTTGAGACTTCCCCCGTGGACAAGATTCGCGGTGGTTTTCGTGCGTTTCTCAGCCGGCGGGAATTTCAGACATCGGAAAATCGGCGGATTTCTAAACGGTGGAACCGATAACCCGCTGTTTTTAAGCGATAAGTCGTTCAAATCCCATCGGAAATCGTCAAACTTTCGCGGCAGTTTCGGTTTTCTGCGTCTTTTTGCCGGTTTTGGCCTTCACGGACTTCGTATCGGTCGCGGCAGAAGCGTCTTCCGAACCGTTGTCACCTGCTTCATCTTCGTGCTTGCCGACGAAGATTTCGGGGTGTTCGACGACGTCGCAATAGGGGCAAGGCTGGGTGTCGGACTCCGCTTTTCGGGAGAGAAAATACGGGTACGACATACCGCACGTCGGGCATTGCGTGAGCAAAAATTTCCGGGATTTCGTCGTTGCGAGTTCTTCTTGCGGCGTGTTTTGGTCGCCGCTTTCGTAGAGTCCGTGAGCCAATTCGAGGAGCGTTCCGGGGAGCAAAAGTTCGGGGCAATAGTCCGTCAGGAACTCCGTTTTGATGTCGCGGAACTGGTCAAACGTCAGCATCCAGGCATGGATAAAGCAGTCCAAATCGACCGATTTTTTGTTCTTCAACTTGGCTACCGTCACGTAATACGTGAGGAAAACCGTCGCCACGAAACGGGAGGCGGACGTCATCGGGAACGGGAAAAGCGGGTGCATCACATCCGTATCCTGCTTCAGATTGAGAAGCATTCGGTTGCACTGATGAATGGAGAGATTGCTGAAGAATTTCGCCTGTCGAGGAAGGAAACCGGAAAGGAGCAGGTACTTCGTCAGCGTTTTCGCATTCTCTTCCTGCCAGGGCGACGCTTTGCCTTGGGCTTCTTCAAGTTCCTTCTTGAGATCAGCCAGACGCGGGAGTTTCGTTTCCGTTGTACGGGTGCGGATCTGCAGGTAAATGAAGTTCGCTTCCGCGAGGGAAAGACCGAGTTGGTCGCAGATTTCCTGGGGTTCGGCGCCCGCTGCGACGAGGTTGCAGGCTTGATCGACCAGCTTGGAATCTAAATGGGAAATGACCATGATGCAACTCTTATTTTGGGAAAGGATTAACGAATTCGGGATGGTTAATGGAGGGCTGATCGACTCGCTTTGATGTGTCGCAGGGCGTTGATGCGGACAATCTTTTCCTCGGGTGACAACGTTTCGTCGTAGTAGGCGTTGCTGATGTTGAGAAGGTCGGATTCGAGGCACGTCAGCTCGAAATGCTGGATGCCGGGGAAGCCGAAGCAGAAGTCATAAATGGCGTGAACCGGGGAGCACGCGAGCGACTTTACGATCTCAACGGGAAGCCGAAAACGAAGCGCTGCATCCAAGGAATCACGGATACCGAGCTCGCGAACGGACTGCCAGTAGTAGCTTGCAAACTGCGAGACGAGAAAAGTAGCTTGGGTGCGGTCGAGCTCGTTGTAACGCAGCCGGTGCCCGTAATGTTCCGAAAAATCCTTCTTCGAAATCGTGGAGCGGAACGTACAAACGGAACCGCTCGACCAGTAGCCGATCAGCTCGTCGCTCGCGTTCGCGAGCATCTGAATGACGAGAGGCTGCAGTTCCAAACAAAAGCGCGGCATTGCCCAGGTCGAGCTGCCGGCATCGTAGATTTGCGTCTCATCGCGCAACGCTTTGAAGAGACAGATGTCAGTGTCTTTCATCAGAGATTCCGTACACTGATTGATGTCGTTGGGGAGGTTGCAGTAATGCGACAACACGTCCATGTTGTGCTTGATCATGCGGTTGGTGGGGGAAAGGGATACCATGATTCTCAATGCTCCTTTGAAACGTTTTCGTAGACCCGAAGGACGTGTTTGGCGTACCAGGTGCCGCGTGCGGGTTGGCCGGAGTGGTAGCGGGCGATGACTTCCAATGCGTTGTTGGGATAGCGGTCTATGAGCTCTGAGAGGATGGCGGCCGCGACCGACACATTGGTTTCGGGGTCGAGTAAATCGGTGACGTTTTTGACGCGGTGAGCATGCCACCGTGAGTTGATCTGCATGAGCCCGATGTCGACGCTTTTGTTCACCTGAAGGAGTTTCAGGAGAAGCTTTTCCGCATCTTCGCGGGACTGGGCGTAATAGGGTTTGCGGCGGGTGCGAAGCGTCCAAGGCGACGGCTGCACCATGAATTCCTTCCCGGATTTCGTATCGGCTTTGACCGCACTTTCGACGAGGGAAATGGAATAGAGGAGCTTTGGATCGATGTGATAACGGCTGCCGACCGTTTCAAAAACCGTACCGGAAAGATCGACGGCAGCGAAGCTCGGGGATGCAAAAAGACCGACCGCGGCCAAGGTGAGGAGGCCTTGATGCAGTCGTTTTCGGACCGTCTTCGTTATGGATCGGAGGTGTACTGTGCCCCGAGGAAGGGACTGGCTCATGATGCTTTCCCAATGAAATTTCGGACAGCAACAGGCTGTTCGTTGGAATTTCGATGGTAGAAAGCGGGCCGAGGGACGCGCGGAAGCCGATGAGCGGATTTCGCTCAGATTGTCGGGATCGGGAAGGGGCGGTTGGTGATTTTGATCGGGGAGATTGCTTGAATTTCGTTTGAAATCAAAGATCAGTACCCCCCCCCGCCCTACCGGGAAGAGTGCTTACGGGGGCAATGCCGAGACCCGTAGGCATGGTGCGGCCGCAAGAAACGGAAAGCACCGAATTTTGGGGGTGAAGTTGGAAAATCATGGTGTTTGAAGCTTGAAAATCGGCCAGAGGCCGATGCGAAATTCCACCTTAGCAGATTTTGCGTAGGGACGGAAATCGGATGAGGACCGGGGTTGATTCTCGTCAAGTCCGGTGTTAAGAAGGCAGAAAGTTGTTGCGGATTGGAGACAGACGGGACGGAATTGGCGTCTGCCGGGAATAGGATTGAAAGCTGTGCTCTGCAGAAGAAACGCGCTCTTTCGGTGCCGCCGGCGGTGTGATGTTCCCTGTTTTGTGCCCCTGTTTGCCGTCTGGAAGAAAGAGTTTTGCGATGCCTTTGGAAGACGATTCGAAGCCGAAATACGAGAAGATCTGCGGGAAGATTTTGTACCTGCGATTCTCCAACAATGGCAATACGTTTGGTTATACGGCCGGCGATTTGGAGTGCCGAGACGGTACCAAAATTCCGTTCAACGGATACCTTGACGGGGCAAGAAAGGGGCAGTTTTATTGGTTCTACGGGTGTTGGAAAGATACCCGGGGCTATGGCCGGCAGTTCCATATCGTAGGTCAGGCGGAAGATCCTTTGCGGGGTACTGAGACCAATGTCTTGGGGTACTTCTCGGAAGCGGCAAAGTACTTGGCGAGGCATCCTTCCTGCACAGACGAAGACGGTGGTGATTCGAATGTTTGGGCCGCAATTGCGGGGGCGCTTGCCGACCTGAAAGAAGCCAGTTCCATAGGTGCGTTGCGGGCCTACATCAATGTCAAAACGGAGCCAAGGAAGGATGCGTACGGCGAGCCGCTGATCTTTCCGTTTGGATCGAATCTCAGCCAAATTCAGGCAGTGGAGAATGCGTTTGCTTCGCAAGTTTCCGTCATCCAAGGGCCTCCCGGCACAGGTAAAACTCAGACTATCCTCAACATCATTGCCAATATCCTCATCCGCGAAATGACCGTCGCGGTGGTGTCGAACAACAACTCCGCCACAAAGAACGTACAGGAAAAACTGTCGAAGGATGGATTGGGATGGTTGGTTGCGGAACTGGGGAGCGGTGCGAACCGCCATGCTTTTTTCTCGCATGAGCCGGCAGTCGAGCTCAAGGAAGAATGGCATCGGGTTAAGCCGTCTATTACGCGGTTGAATCTGCTTCGGGAGATGGTGAAGGAGCACCATGCCGACAACACGCTGCTGCACGAAAAGCAGCACAAGCTGTGGCTACTGAAGTCCGAACTGGACGTCTTTTTGGATGAGACCAGGGCTAAGAGGGATGTACGAGCGACTGATTGGTATGCGGTATGGAAGAAGCTGACGCACGAGAAGGCGGTTGCGAAAATCAAGCGTCGCACAGAGAGGTACCTTGGGGCGGAATCCGTGGTCAAGCGAGCCTGGCATGGAGCAATGCTGGTGTTAGGACGCAAGTTGCCATGGGCTATGATGAAACGCCTGGCGAACGAAGGCGATGTTGTTCTGGATGCCTTGTATGTTCTTTTGGCCGAAGCCAAAGCGAAGCGGTTGGAAGCTGAGATTGCAGTGTTGGCAACACGGGTTGAGGCATCTAAGGGCGTCGCAGAGACATTCCGGAAGTTGTCGCGGGACTATTTCTTGGCTATGGTCTATGAGCGGTATCACGGTAAGACTTGGCATACGTTCAAAGACGATGACTTTCGGGGGCACCGTGCTTTTTTCTTGGATCGCTACCCAATCGTAACGAGTTCGACGTTCTCTCTTCATCGAAGTACGCCAAGCCAGAAGTTCGACTTTGTCATCGTTGATGAGGCTTCACAGAGCAATATTCCGACGTCGGCGTTGTGTTTTGCGCAGGCGAAAAATGCGGTCGTGGTCGGCGATCTCAAGCAGCTTGATCAGATTATTGATGAGAAGACGCCGAGACCGGGGCCAGGGATTTCGGAGGCGTACAGCGTGCCGGAAAAGAGCATCTTGCAGTCGGTGACGGAAGTGTTTGGAAAACGAATTCCCTCGGTGCTTCTACGCGAGCACTACCGCTGCAATCGGGCGATCATTGAGTTCTGCAATCGTCGGTTTTATGACGGTCAGCTTGTCGTTATGACGCCACCGCCTGCGCCGGATAAGGACAAGGAGGCGCTAGTTTGGATTGAGACCGTTCACAATGGCAACCAGTGGAGTGCCATTAACGGGAGTCCTTATAACGAGAGGCAGCTGCTCGTTGCGCAGGACATCCAGAAGGAATACGCGGACTCGCCGGATTCGGATCGGATTGGGTTCATTTCACCGTATACGGGCCAAGTGTTGGAGATGCAACAGCTTGGCTTGTCAGCGGATACCGTGCACAAATACCAGGGCAAAGAGAAAGACGTCATCGTTTATTGCACTGTCAAGGGGAAGGAAAATGCCTTTAACGCGCAGCCGCGATTGGTCAATGTGGCGGTGTCGCGGGCCAAGGAAAAGCTGATTCTTATATCGCCAAATTACGACGGACAGGCCGATGGGAATATCTCTGCTCTCATCCGATACATTCGGCAGTCGAGCAAGGAACTCCGCAGTATCCGGAAGGCAAAATATCGCTCAGTGTTCGATGCATTGTTTGACCATGGCCAGGTGGTTAAGGGTGGAAAGCCAAAGGAATCGCCGGCGGAAACGCTGTTCCGGAAGGCGCTGGAAGCCTTAAAAAAGGAATTGCTGGAAGGGCAATCGTTGTCATGGGGCTTCAAGCAGGAGTATCCATTGTCCATCCTGATACAGAAAACCGGAGCCAAGGATGGTTTGTTTACGGTCGATGAAGAGCGGTATATGCAGGCCGGGGCGCGGTTGGATTTTCTGATTTTTGACCGGATGGATAATGAGCCGGTGGTAGCGATTGAGGTGGACGGCGAGGCTTTTCACAAGCCTGGAACCAAAGCCGCTGCGAACGATGCAATGAAGGACTCAATTTTGAGAAAGATTGGGTTGGACTTCATTCGCTTGCGGACACGAAGCGCGGAAGGGCAGGAGATGGAAAAGGTTAAGGCACTCTTGAAGAAAATAATTGAAAACCGTAATATTTCAATTATTTAGGGAGGGCGTATGGACAATTGGGTTGTAGCCGTAGGGTTATTGGGATTGTTGGTGTTGGTCGTATTTGGTATTGTCGCAGTAATCTATTGCAAAGTGGTTAAGTATATTTTTAAACAAACCGGGAAGAATATTCATCCAAAATACGAATCTCGGGCTGGGTTCTATGGGAATGATGGCGGCGGATTTGGTGCGGGTGGTAATGGTGGATTTTAATAGTAAATATAGGTAACATAACCATTGCCTTAATAGATAAAAACGGTGTATAATATAAACGTCTAAGAATATAATATGTTTGGGATTTGTTGAATTTAAATTTATTTTAGCTAAGATTTGGATTTGAATATGTCTGTAACTACTTTTCTGAGATCTGCTTGGGCGGCTTTAATGATATTTTTTATCTGTAGACATGTGTACAGATACTACAGAGCTAGACGGTATGGCGAAGGTAATCCGTTTTACTTATTGTGCACTGGAATTGTTTGGAGCGGCTGGGAATTTGGTTTGCTGGTCATTGGTTGTATTATTAACTAAACACAATATAAATCTAAAAATTTTGTAGGTTAAAAAAAGGGAGCCAATGGCTCCCTTTTTTCTAGTGTCGACTATTCATCTTAATATGGAAGGCATCATTAAAGTTTCGAACAACAGTTTCATCGCCATGATTAGACTTGTTTTGGCTTGCATTTAAAACATTTTGCATTAAACCTGCAGAGGTAGTCATCAAATCAGTTAGCTGAGAATCTGTAAGCTGATCTTTGGTCTTAACATATTCCCCCGGTATTGCTTGACCTGATTCTTTATCGAACAATTGGAATCGTGTGTGTTGGAATACTTCATCCATGACAGCATTAGCGGCTCGCTCACGATCATCTTTAGTTATAGTATGTTCATGCGTTTTACCTGTGGAGTCAGTATATGAATAAGAGTTTCTGCTATTGAGATACGCATAATGATTTTGAATATCTGAGAAACCATCTTTTCGATCGGCAATACTAAAATGATCACTATTATCGACATTTTGAGGTTTAGAATAAGCCCAATCTCGCATTTTTTGTGTAACTGAAGCCACACCATCTTTCATAAAGTCCGGAGATAGTGAATTTAACTTCTCGGCTACGAGGTCAGCACTAGCACCAAAAAAGCCTTTTGAACTCATTTCAGCCATGGCTCCAGCTTCAGAACTATGAAATACTTCTTTAGCAATCTGCCATTGTGTACGTTGATCCTGGGATTGAATTACTGAGGCATCTTTATTAAATTTAGTCTTAATCTGATTCTGATTATTTGCATAATTATTTGCAAGGTCAATATCAGCGGAGCCAGCGGGGGGCGTGTACGGTTCGTTAAACCCTTTAACGGTATCGGATTTGCCTTGCTCGATTTGTTCATAATTATCGAGAGATTTTTGCGTAATTCGATCAGAAAGATTGGTATTGTTTGAATGAACAGTTGATATAACTCCTTTATATCCTTTGCCGAGGTCAGATTGACTTTCTTTGAATGCTTTAGGTTGGTTACTGAAATCGAAGTTTCCAACAGAACCTACGCCTGATTGTGATCCACTACTAAAGTTGTCGCCTGCTAATACACTGATAAGATCTTGTCGTTGTGCTGCTGAGCCATGGTGTAACAAAGTATCAATGATTGAAGCTGCTCTAGCATTTTCGGGTGATAACCCGGCTTTTTTGGAATAAAATCCGTTATTCGGATCGCTTAATTTATTTGATATTTTTTGTTGATCTTCATTCATTAAATATTCCAGCTGATAAAGTTTTCCTCGTTGTTGGTAATCGAGCTGATGTGCAATTGTGTTTATAGATTGACCGGTAACTGCTGAAAGAGATCGTTGGTTCGAAAGTTCAGTCGCATATTGTTTCGATGCACTTTGCATTTCAGTTAGAGAGTCATTTGTAGACCCAGATTCGGATCGACTTTGATTTTCATTAGAAGAAAACGACTGAGAACTATTTAAAGACTTTGAAAAACTTCTATCAAAAGAAGCGCTCAAAGCTTTTTGAGTATCAGCCGAAATCGAATTGTTTTTGGCTTGATTTCGACTAGATCCGCTTTTCGAATCGTTTTGATCTTTGGCGCCGCCACCAATATCTGCACCCATTGAGCCACCAATACGACCATAAAAACCGGTTAGACTGGCAATCATGCTGCCAAGATTGCCAAATCTCCCGAAAATGTTTGAGGCAATTCCAGATTTTGCTGTTGTATTTACGGCTTTAATATTTAAATTCTTTTTATTATTAAATTCTTCGGGAGTAATGTAATGAGTACCTTTGTTGAAAATACCTCTTGATTCATCTTCAGCTCTTGCTTTTGCAGGATTGTCACTAATTCTATAATTAACATCTTTCCCGTTCTCGTTTACCAGAACGTTGCGATTTGTTTCAGAGGCAGATTCGTTTGCAACATCCTCTGCAGTTCCGGCACCAAGAGCAAAACCAAAATCAGCTTTTAATCCAAGTTTTTGATTTATAGCTCGGAATCCAGAAAGCGTGGCAACTTGATCCATCGAAATGCCATGTTGCTTAGCATATGATTGAATTTCATTGTATGCTGCAGAGTTTGTATCTTTTAAATCCGATAAAGCATTTTTACCTACAGAATATGCAAAGGATTGATATTTGCTAAAACCAGTTCCGTCACTCATTGAACTTGTATAATCTTCTTTGAATGCAGCGGTTTTTTGATTCAAGAGAGCTGCAGATTCGGAGACCTTTTGAGCTTCTGTAGCTGAACTTACAACCTTAGTTAGATTTGGTTGAGCTCCAGATCGAGACGTCCCGTTGAAGGAGTCTCCAGTGAATCCAGCTGCTTGATTCAAGACAGGCGGAGTACTAGTGACATCTGGGGCAATTGCTTTCTCGTTAAACTGGTCTGCACCAAGCATCCGATTCGTCATGCTTGTGAAAGCTACTGAAGACCCTGTTACTAAGAACAGAGCAATGATCGGGGTAGCGCCAGCAGCCATGCCACCTATACCAACCCAGTTCTCAACTGCCGTGCCAATAGTATCATAAGCGAAGAAAGAATAATTTGAATTATTAATAAAAGAAGCCCGAATGGCATCTCGTGCTCCAGCTCGAATATACATATCTGTGATGCGCATAACTGGCAGCCAGAGTTGAATCCAAACCAACATAGAGAGATATTTACCGACAAGACCAATTCCAAAAGATCCTGTACAGATTAAAAAACCAACAATTGGTGTTATTGCATATACCATCCCTTCAATTAGTGCCATCATTGCTCTTGCTGAAACAAGAAATAACGATGCCTCAGATGCCTGTTGATAGCTCTTTTGCGCAATAGTTTGATTTAAAGAAATCGAAGCTGCTTTGTCTAATTGCTGACGATAGAACTGATCAGACGCGTGATCATATTGAACTCTAAGAAGAGACATGGTCATCCAAGTTTGGACAGCTTGATTTGTATTGCTTAACTGTTGGATTGCGTCTTCAAGTTTGCCGTAATCTGCTTTTTCGTTAATTCCGAAAATGCGATTAACCCACTGGATGATATTGGTATCACCTGAAATGGGGTCGAAAATTGATTTAAATTTAGGAAAAGCATCTTTACAAGTCATTGTTCCTCCATTGGGGATCAATAACTTAGTCATTTTCATCTCATCTTCAGATTTAAATACATCAATATCTCCACTAAATATGGCAGAGGCACTTGTAGCGCCGGTGGCAATATTTGCCATAACACATTCAGAAAGATAATTTAAAATAGATTGTCGAGAATCAATGTTTCCTTTTTTTACAGCTTCGGGGTCATTCCCAGCAAGACTTAAATCAATTCTAGAAAATATTTCATCGTTTTCTGAGAATGTTCGGAATTGATTAAGAATTCGTAACGGTTCGGCATAAGCAAAGTTATCAGTGCGATTTACATCTCCAAAGCCTTGTTCAAACATTGATGCTATACCGTGACCAATGTTAGAAATGCCCATACCAGTTACGCCGACAGCTAACGGTACATTGTCAATTTTTTCATAGACAATATCGTCGTAAGCGTCTGAAACAACGACTGAACATTTTGTACCGAATAGTCCCATATAAAGGATCATGCCAATTAAAGCAAAATGCAAATTAATTACACGTCCGCCGCTAATCAAACATTGGAAGGCTATTATGATTATACTAATCATAAAGCCGGCAAAAATTAGTGATGTAAAACTGCTATGATTGCAAATCATAGCAACTGAATTTAAAATATCGGACAACAGTCTCCCGTCGCCTACGGAATATATGTTAAACAACATTGATTAACCTTGCGTATCGGGAGTAGATGTGGACATTCTATTGTTTGAATTTGCGGATTTTGCACCCTGGGCTTGTAGTATTACATTTCTCATTGTCCCCATGGATTCATTGAACTCTTGAGTTAATTTAGATAAAGTAGTGTGTCCTTCTGCGTATTTCATATAATCTTGATAAACTTTCGTTTGTGCTGTTTCTATCATTTTTATCATTTCTTCTTTATCAGAGGAATCGCTATTTGTAATGGCGTGTCTAGCTGCCGTTAAACTGCTCTGAATCTGGTATTCGGCCATATCTAAAGCTATTGCTTCTGAAAGAGATTGTGCTTTGGCTGTAGCAAATTCTTCGCTATTAATTGCCATATTTCGCAACAATGCTAGAGCAGCAGGAGGAAATCCACTGAATATTGTTTTTTCATTAGCAGTCGGCGCATTATTTTTGTCCATATGGAATTTTTTTATGAGCCCGATACTATCGTCAGTTCCAACTAGATGACCGTGTATAATTGAAACTAATCCTTTGAATGTAATTTTTTTGGTTTCATCTATAGTTGCACATTGATCGTCCCCGTTTTTACATCCAATCATTGGAAGATCGGTACCACCTTCAATTAAATTAATAAGAGTTAATTTTGGCGGGAACCATTTGAATCCATATTGATCAGGTCCTTTCTTTTCGGTCGCAGATGGCGGAGGTGTAACAACTATTGTCCCAGTACAAGACTGGATTAATTCATATTCCTCTTGCTCTTTACCAACAGAACCCATCATCCAATTAACAGCATTATTTGAAGTTAATTGTTTGTAGAGAAGATTTCCAACAATTTTCTGATTGTTTTCATCATTTCGTTCGGCGGATACTGTATTAGCAGTCTTTTCATCATGTACCTCAGAACTCGCAAACATGTCAGAAAAATATCCTTCGACAGCAGTAGACAATTGTGAGGTTGTTGTTTTAATCGCAGAAGAGACGCCGGATGAATCCATCATCCATTTGGCCAATTCGCAGCTGTTTTTCATCTTCGAATTGAGTTCCTGAATCTTCCCCTGCAATTCTCCGATTAACTGCTTGCAGGACGGACAAGCAACGTCAAGCGCTAATTGGAATGCGTAGCCTTTTGCATTAGCAGCCACGGCACGCAGCAAGGCAATAAACTGGTCTGCGTTAATAAAACTGAAGGCACCGCCGTAGAAGCTAATACCGCCGCAGCCGGCACTGATAGAAGGCGGCTGGAAATCAACCAGCCGTGTACGAACAATGGGGCTACGGACATAAGCCGAACCGCCCGAGATAACACCACGACGAGCCGTTTCAAAATATCCGGGGCTGCTGACATTGGACATATCGTTAAAAATACTGTTTAACTTGTCCTGAAGCCCAGCCTCAGCTACCGGCATTTGAATAGTGAATAAACCCAAGGCAACAGCAAGGGCAATTTTTGAAATTTTCGTTTTGATTCTCATGGTGTCACCTATTCAGAAATATCTTTCATTTGCCCATTGGTTTTGGCCCCATCCAATAAAGCCAAAAAGTCCTTGGGTTTTATGTAATTGTTCTGATCGATAAATTTTGCTTTTTCGGATGAAGCCAGTTTCTCAAGGGATTTAATTTCTTCATCCGTTCCCCAAAGCTGTGTGGGGTTTTCATTGGAGGCTTGAATGAGTTGAGGCAGCTTTTCGCTCAAATCCGTCTGCAATTCCGGATTGGCGATAGGAGTCGTCTGCTTGTATTCGTCTTCGGTAATCCAACCAGCCCGTTGCGCGACAAGAAGGACTCGGCGCTGTAAGTCGTCCCAAGCAAGGGCACCTTGACCGATGGCATCGAAGTGACCTTCTTCGTCCACGAGGAAAAGGGCAGGGGTAGCGGTTACAGCAAGCTGCTCGGCATGACCGGCGTTGCGACGTGTGTCTTTGAATTTGGCGGATTGAAGTTCGCCACCGTCAAGACTGATGGCAATGACCTTGAAGCCGAAGTCCTGCTCCATGAAGCTCACGATGGGTGCTTCGGCTTCGCAGTACTGGCAATCGGATTTGAAGAAGAAAAAGATGCCTGCCTTTTCTGCGACGTGCTTCAGCATGTCGTAGCGTCGGGTAATGGTTTCCTTGTCCGTAAGCTGGGATCCGAACGTGGCAAGTGGTCGTCGGAAGTTCTCATCCAAGAGCTTGTTCCCCACCGTCACCCGTTGGGCCACATCGGCGAATTTGTTGGAACGGTCGACAGCAAAACGCTGCAGAAGGAAGTACGCCTTGACGTTTTCTTCAGTCGGATTCGTCCAGGCCTTGTCCTTATAGTCTTCAAGCGTCTCTCGTACCCATTTGGCAGAGAAGGGCTCCGGGAATTTTTTATCCGGGGCCACGGAGACAGGGGCGGGAGTAGGGGTAGGAACCGTCTGAACAGGAGGCGGAATAACTTCCTCTGGCTCCGGTTCCTCAACCGTTTTCGGGTCGATATACCAGAACCAGCCTTCTGCTTTGCGATTCAGAAAGCTGTTGGGGCGGGCCTGATTTTCGTTGGCTTCCAGCAGGTTGGTTGCCTGCGATGGAGCAATGCCTGCGGCGGCCGCAACCGTGGCCAGGCATAACGCGATGATTTTCTTGCGCATTGGATGAGAATGCAGATGAGGTACCTATCTGCATTCTCGGAAGTGCGCAAGAGTGAAAAGGGGATTTCGTGAGCGTGAATCGCTAAGAGAGAAACTGGAAAATTACCCTTAACGATTGAGTTTTATGGGGGCGAACGTGTGCGATGTGACGGCAGTTTTTATTGTGGCTAATACATTGAAAATACAGTAAACATTCAAAAACGTATGTATAAAATTCACAAGCGTCAATGCTAAAAATTCACAACTTTCCACAATAGAAAAAAGCCGCCGATCCGAAGACCGACGGCTGCCTGACTAGCGACGGAAAATCGCGCGCAGGATAAGGACCGCAGCGATGATACCGAGCGTGATGTCAAGGTTGACAACACCGCTCACGTTAAGCAATAATGACGCCAACGCGCTGAGGACCACGAGATACTTTTGAAAGAGTCGCATCTCGGATCTCCTTAGTGTTGAAGGCTCGGGGCTTCCACACACCCGGGCCTTTTTTTAGCCGCCTGTTCCTAGAAGACATCGGAACAGGTTCCCCGCGACAGAGATGTCAGGAGAACGCGGCACGCGCTTCTTAACAGAAAAGCACTTTCAATCAATTGCGCTTGAATCGTTTATCACCAAAACGTTTGATTGAAAATTACATTTTTATCCCTAATAATGTATTCAACATAATAGCAATTATGTTGAAATATGCCGTTTTCAGGGAAATATCGCAGTTTCCGGCAATCGTCTTCGTTCAACCGGAAAAATTTCGAATGCCCCCATGGGGGCATCAGCTTTTGCCCATAATTCTTGCTACAATCCGGACTTCTTCAATAGATTCAAAGAGTTATCAATGTCACGCGCTCTTACTAAGTCTGAATTGATTGATCACATTGCTGCCGAATGCGGATCCTTGAACTCCAAGGAAGCTGAAACTGCCGTCAACACGGTTCTACAGACCATCGTTAACGCGCTGGCCGAAGGACGTCGAGTCGAAATCCGTGGCTTCGGTTCGTTTTCTCTGAATAAGCGGGCTGCTCGTGTTGGCCGTAATCCTCGAACCGGTAAATCCGTTCAGGTTGAAGAAAAGTACGTGCCGAAGTTCAAGGCCGGTGCAGATCTTCGCGCTGCGGTCGATGAATCTCGTCACGGCTGATTGCCCTTCTCCAATTTTTCGAAATTTTGTCGCCCTCCACCCCTTAAATCGGGAAAATTTCACCATTTTTGAACCCCACTTAGCCCAATAATTCCAAGGTCTGAGCGGGGTTTTTAGTGTCTGACAGACGTATTTAAATGACCTATTTTTTCCATTGTGTGAGAAAGTACCCACAGCATTCGATTTAAATACGTTTTACCACTTCGCATCGCCTTCAACAAAAATCCGTGAAAAATCAACCTATACAAAACTAACTGTATATAATGTTTGTTATATACAGTTAGTTTGACTGAAAAGCTTTCCATGTCCTCAGATATCGTTGTTACCGGCAACAAAGTTCCAGCCCTTGTTTCGTCCGATGCTTCTCGAATGAAGGGCAATCCATACTTTGCCTATTTGGCAACGCAAGGTTCAGCCTGCTCGGTTATCAACATCCGGTGTCGTCTCAATGGGTATGCCAAATTTATGGGTGCATCGTCAGCGGAAGTTTTCGATTGGAGTCAGCTGACGTATATGTCGATGTTGGCGTATCGGAAGTATCTGCAGAACCGTAGCCAGATGGAGCCGGGAAAGAAAGATTTGAAGATCGGCTCGATCAACACCATCATGACTGCGCTCAAGGGAATTGCTGAAACCTGCGATACTATGAATGTCATTTCGGCCGACCAGGCCAAGGCTATCCGAAAAATTAAACAGCTCCGGTACTATCGCGTTCCTGCTGGGAGAGCGTTGTCTCACACGGAAAGTAAGGAGCTCTTACAAGAACCGGATGTCAATGACATGAAAGGTGTTCGGGACAAAGCCATCATCGGCCTGATGATCGGCTGCGGCCTTCGACGAGAAGAGGTAGGGAATCTGTTATTTGAAAATATTGATTTCGGCCGGAATTCGATCAAATTAATTGGTAAGGGGAATAAACAAAGATCAGTATTCTTTACTGGCCCTGTCAGATTATTATTACTGAACTGGATTCAATACCGTGGGAATGAAGACGGATATTTGTTTGGCAAGATTTCCAGAGGTAAACGGGTTTTGAAGAACGATACACCTCTCCATCCTAATTCGATCCACAATATTATTAAAGAGTATTGGGCAAAAGCATCTAATGACTTGTCTGAAGGTGAAAATTCAAAGCCAGAGGAAATTTCACCTCATGATTTGAGACGAACGTTCGCAACAAGATTATTTGCCAACGGAACAGATATTGTTTTGGTACAACATCTTATGGGGCACGCCAGTGTCACCACGACGGCCCGGTATGACCGTCGTGGTGAGGACGAAATGCAGAAAGCTATGGAATCTTATGAATTGTGATGATTATTCGCAAAGATACCATTTGTTGTCCGGGAAAATCCAGAATGTATTTTCTTTAAAATTATTAATAGCAGTGTGTTCTACAGCTCGAATTTTAACTTTTGTATCAGCATATGCCTCAACATATCCGATAAGGACACCTTTTATTTTTATCCCCGGAATGAGTACCGGAGCACCTGAAGATCTTGCAGACTGACAAATTCTTGTTCCTACAGGAAATTCTCGCTTCCATTTTGCCATCATGTTAGTATCAGCACGAGGTCTAGATGCCTGTAGAGCAGCAATCCTTGAATTAATGGCTCGTTCGTAAGCTTCATAAGCTGCAGGCGTCAGAATCTTTAAATCTTCACTACTAAAAAATATTCTTGGTTTTTGACTAGTCCAATAATAAATATTGTCAATATATTGGCCTTTGTACACGTTTACATCACCTACTTGACCATTCCTATATTGTGCTAGATTTTTAAACCAATTGGTAAAGTCATCATATGAACCGGTCGGTTCTATGATATGGTAAGTAATTGGGCTACCGTTGCCACATCTTCTTGCAGTTATGGTTCCAAAAACAACTGATGCATAGAAAATTGGCGTCTTATTTTTCCAGCAGAAGCCTCCTTCAGAATATTGACCACCTTTTTGAGTGCAAAATTCTGCAAATTTCTTTTGATGATCAGCAACAGTAGCATCCTCTTCTCCCGAAACTGGACATGAAGCAGCCCACCACTGTTTTTTTACTTCGTCTTTATAACTGGATGAATTTGGATTAAGGCCAGCCTTTTCCAACGAAGCGCCAAAAGGGGTTACTTCAGCCGAACGTGTTGGGCGAACTCTTAAAGTACCCCCGAAACGAACTTTAATTTGACCCCCTCAGGAGTCAAAAAATGGGGAAACTAAGAGACCAAACACATAATGAGGGTTTCCATTTCAAAAGGAGACCCGACATGCTTCCACTCGAAGCTATCAACAGAATTCAGGTGCTCTCAGAACGGGGCATGGGATCCAAAGCGATAGCCAAATCAATGGGGATCTCGAGAAATACCGTTCGCAAGTACCTGTCTCACTTTCAGACACTAACGCCTATTTCTTCAGAGGTGCAACGCCCAAGTCGACTCGACTCTTTCCGGGATCAGATCCACGAGTGGTTCCTTGCTTGCAGGGGACATTGTCCGGTTGTAAAGCGCAAGATTCAGAGTGAACTCGGGGTATCGATCAGCTTGCGACAGCTACAAAAGTACTGTCAACCATGGCGTACTCAAGAGCTACACGTCAAAGAAATGACACAGCGCTACGAAGTGCCTCCCGGGGATGAAATGCAGATTGACTTCGGCTTCGACGAAGTCTTAATCGCCGGAGTCAAGACTCGCGTATGCGTGTTTGTTGCGGTGTTGAGCTATTCCAGAAGAGTCTTTGCCAAGCTGTATCCGGTGGAGAATCAGGCAGCCTGGTTGAATGGCATCGAATCCGCCTTTGAGTATTTCAACGGTGTTCCCGTTGCTGTTGTTTCCGACAACACACGCTGTCTCGTTGACGGAAGAGCGGAACAAGGCAAAACCATCTTCAACCGTCGCTATCTGCAGCTATCAAGGTATTGCCTTAACTTCCCAGAAAAGTTGCACTCAAGCGCTATGAGACCTGCAGGAAGGTCATGAGCTCATCGTAGCTTCGACCGCTCTTTTTCATAGCCGCAAGAATATTCTGGCTCATAGCCAGTTCTCGTTCAGTCTGAAGCGTCTGCAGCTCATCACATAGTTTGTCGTAGCGCTC
>ERZ827156.2458-NODE-2458-length-18975-cov-5.874101_pt1 | contig 18975 bp, 26 predicted proteins | sample MGYA00519919_ERZ827156 | MGnify/ENA primary metagenome ERZ827156 (study PRJEB31778, sample SAMEA3449269) | human gut metagenome | biome: human gut; feature: human-associated habitat; material: faeces | place: United Kingdom | collected 2010/2012 ...
ATGACATCAGGCTGCGAATCGATTCGGAATCGGTTTGTGAACATACACAGGCATTCTATAGGAAAGGAAAGGAACGGGAGAACGAAAAATGACCAACAGGGAAGAATACCCCTGGGTTGGGATGCCCAGTGCTATTCAAAGGTGAAATTGATTTAACCCCTACAATTAGTCAGGAAGGAGGAGTGTGTAGCAACAGAAGCAAAAACTGTGAAGAACATGTCATGGAAGCACCATCCAACGAAGAGGGAATCGAATGTGGGATATACACACTCATGGCCTTCGATTACCTGCAACTGCAATGAGCAGCACCAAGCACACCATTCCCACAAGTCGTAACTGTTTCATAGATCATCTCCATCACCTCTTCAATTGCATTGTTGTAGTTGCATTGTGCGTCAAATGAGGGGTAGAGCACATAGGATGAATACGGATGTCTCCCTGCTGAGTGTGTTCAACAAGTACAACGAAGGTGGGACTGTGATGGGGAGGGTGCTCATTGCATAGGGCAAGATGGAAAGGCAGTTGATGATGCGTACCAAGCGCCATTCTCCCTGTGACGGTGTAGATCGAATATTCGAAAAGTACTGAAGAATAAAATACAATCCGGATTGGCAGCCGCAGCGAACGGACCGCAGGAAACCCCATCCGCCATTCAAACGTCACAAACAGAAAAGAAACCCGGAACGGTGATTGATTATTCCTATCCGGCGCAATCGTCACCATCAACTCCTGTTCCACTAAGTCTGATGAATACGGAGATGAACGTGGCTTTCCCAGAGCACCAATACATTCCCAGTTGTTTTGACAGCGCTTGCAACGCCTTCGTCAAGCTGGTGTTCCAGTACGAGCAAACGGTGGTGATGGAGGACATTCCGCTCACTGCCACCTGCAGGGAGGTCCGCAACTACCTTGTCCAGAAGAGCCTGTTTCCCAGCCTCCCCAGCCTCACGGGCTGGCGCCTGCTCTTCTCCTCGGTGATTCTGGACGATGACGCGCCCATCTCCACCTACAGCCTGCCGCAGTGTGCACGCATCCAACTCTGCCGCATCGACGAGGAGGAGACCCCCACTCTCCCCAAGCGCCCCTACCTGAACGCCGCCACGACGCCAGCCATTCCGCTGCCCAACGGCGCCAAGCGCGTGCTGCTCCGCACCATCGAGCACTCCAAGGAGGTAGCGCCCTCGTCAGTCGTCCTCGTCGCGCCCACGGAAGCCACGGTGCGTGAGGAGGCGGCGGTGGTGACCAAGCCCGTGGAGTACGAGGACGACTACTTCCCCGTGCTGCGGAGGGAGGGCTACTACATGCGCCCGTCGCACTTCGACATGCGGGAGCTCTCGAAGGAACAGCTGCAGCATCTGCGGCGATTCACCGTCGGGCGGGAAGGAGCAGGAGAGATCTGCTGGGAGGGCGAGACCGACGTAACGTACCTGAATCTGGACGAGCGCGTGCTGATCGAGAGAGATCTGCAGGGCATTCCGTATGTCCACGTGTATCCACCGGAGCTCTTCATGAACGTCCTGCCGCCTGTCGGATCGGAGCTGAACAAAACGGCCACTGTGCGGCTCTTCAACATGTTCCCGCGCACCGCGCGAAGTGAATCCGGATTGCAGCGGTACGCCGATATGCTCCGGCGACAGGTCGAGGCCATGGGAGCAGAGTGGATCGGCTACAACGGCGATCAGGGCATTATGGAGTTCAGAATTCAGCACTTTTTGCCTGTTTGTAATCGACACTTTTTTTGGAGTCCAAAAGTGGGATTCGCGCGGCGGTCTTTTATCGCCGTCATTTTTTCACTCCTCATCCATTGCTGCGCATTGCTAACTGCTTGGAGCAGTGATTGCACGTATTCATTCCCTCTTTCAGAGAATGCAGGTACTCGGATGTGGAGAGCGATGCGCTTCTCGCATGGCATCCATTCTCTTTGTAAGTGCAACGCAATCCCACCGTGTCGTCGGTCTCCGGTTGTATTCGACCTACGAGAGTCGGACGCAAAAGCGCTCCATGAATTCCAGCAGCGAGTACATCTCCCAATACGTCGAGCATGACCGCTTTGTGTTCGGCGAATTCCATCGCGGCAGGAGGCGGCAGCTCTTCTACAACAAGATAGCGAACGAGATCACTCCCAAGCAGCATGTAAGATTTCACCCGTTTTCTCACAAAAGCCCTCTTTCTCCACATCGCGCCTTTCTCTCCGGAGTGTTGCTTCCCTTCTCAAGACCACCTGCGCTGACGTGTTTCTCCCATGGGTATACACTTCTTCTCCGACTCACTCCTAGAACTACCCCTCCTCCACCCGCGGCAATTACCTCCCCTACACACTCTGGACTTCCGTCGCCGTGGTCTTCAGCTCCACGGCGAGCGTCTTCAGCACGCAGTCCCTTCTGTAGTCCGCTCCCCTCCCCTCTTATCGTAGCATCGCCGCGGGCATGAGTGCCGGCGCAGCGCCCATGGCCGCTGCCATCAACTGGGTGCTCAAGGACGGCATCGGGCAGCTGGGCGGCGTGGCCTTCGCCGCGTAACGCTCTCCTCCTTTGCTTACGCGTAGTCTGGTGAGCAGCCGCTTCGACGCGGACTCGCGCGGCTGGTGGCTGTTCTCCTCCTGCCTGCTGGAGGTGTCCACGTGGCTGGAGGTGCTGTCGCTCTTCGCGCCGCACCACTTCCTTCTCTACGGTAGCATCGCCAATCTGGGCAAGATCATCTCTGGCCTGGCGGGCAGCGCCACGCGCGCTGGCATTCGCTATGGCTTCGTCAACGCGCACAACATGAGCGACCTCACGGCGAAGGAGGGCGCGCAGGTCATGACCACCTCCCTTCTGGGAACGGCGTTCGGGCTCCTGCTCAGCAGCGTGTGTCCCCTGCACACGGTCGTCGCCACGCTGGCCACCTGCGTGACCATCAGCTCCTGCTCGCTGCTGTCCGTGTATCGCGCGCTGCAGGCCGTGGCCATCCCAACCATCAACTACCAGGTCAAGGCGAAGACGCCGTTTGACAAGTAGCGCGGCGAGCTTCTCATGCGGCACTTCCTTGCCACGGGAGAGGTGCTGGCTCCCGAAGTGGTGGCGAAGCAGGAGCGTTTCCTCCTGCCCAATCTGGATGTGGAGGGGAATGACTTCCCCGTCGTGATGGGCGTTTCACTCGTGACGGGAATGGGAGGGAGGAAGTCGATGGAGGAGGTGAGGCAGTGTCTGCGGGTCTTCCAGGCGGAGCAATACGTCGTGAGTCAGTGCGATTACGTTCGTTCCGGCAATGGCAGTGAGCAGTAGAAACAGGGCGTCTTCCGAGCCCTCGTGAATCGTAAGACGCGAAAGCAGCGAATTGTTGCCGTTTCGCTGAGTGAAAGTGCATCGTCAGATTGCGAGGCGCGCTTGAGATGTAGGCCAGAGGACCAGCTCCGTGCGTTCTATCACGCGTATCTATTTAGGCAGCTGCTGCAGGAGCGCTCTTCTCCTCTCTCGTTAGAAGCGGAGTGTGCACTTCTCAACCAATCGTATGATACTATGAAGGATTCCTTTTCCCATTTTCGTCACCGCCTGGAAAAGGCGGGCTGGGACTGTCATGACTTGTTCTTGGAAGAAAGGGATCGTCGCTTTTCAAAGAGTAAATAGATGTCTCTGTTTGTTTCCCAGCCTCCTTCTCATGGAGTACGCAACAACGACCGATCCCACAGTGCCCCCAGATTTCAATCTCTGGGAACACAATCCAAAAAGATGAAAAGAGGAAGGGAAAACAGCATGCCGAACCCGTTTCTGGCATCAAAAGCGAATACAGCAGCAAGACCCTCCCTTCCGACCTGTCCGCGCGAGTTTCTCTCTTCCATCCCGCATCCACTTCCCTCGGGGATCGGAACGCAGTACCTCCGGAGTATGAGAGACATTGCCGCCATTACGGGGGAAGCACCTCCGTTTATGATGCGCATGTTGAACGCAAGGTCTTCCCTCCCTCCCTTCCTCTCTTCTCCGGATGCACAAGCGAAGAGAATGTGTATGAAGTACGGGCCTGCACCCCAAGCTGAAGGAACGGGAAACAACACGCCGAAGAATGGGACTCCTCCGATTCAACGTGAAACTAATGGGGATGTTCAAAGGGAGGTTCCGATTATCCCTACGTCTGAACTCCCCGCAGATACCTCGGTAAAGCGTATCTGGCCTGTCATGGGGTTTGGAAAGCTGGAGATTCACGACAGGCAATCATCCTACTGCTTCGAGTTGGACATTCCCGGAGTTACGAAGGATCGTATTGATGTGTCGCTAAAGCCCTCCAGCATTGTCGTGGAGTGCACCCGCGATCCAGTTCCCTACGCTCCGGATCGTTATCATCACATCGAGCGTCCTGCCGGAAAGCTGATTCGGACGATTCAACTGCCGTCAAAAGCCGATCCAGACGCTATCTCATGCTCCTACGTGAATGGCGTGTTGTTAATCGAAGTGGGAAAGAAGGAGGTCACCGAAGAAGTCGTAAAGGTGGTTGTAAAATAGCAGTGTATCATACTGCCCTGTTTCTTGCATCACACAATTCCAGCCCCACTGCGTTTAGACCGAGAATCAGCTGGAATGATGGTAGGACCTCTACTCTGTGGTTTACGTGAAGAAGCACACCGTGGACTTGGCGATTCACCCTCGATGGATTATTCCCATGGTACCGCGCGGCACCATTCTGCAGCAGTTGTCTGTTATCGTGAACAAAGGGAAGATTGTCGATATTCTTCCTGAAGACGTCAAATTGTGTTCCGCTCTTTATTCCTAGAAGTGCAGCCGCTACTATGATCCCAAGAAAGAGGTGCATCTGAAGAGTCACGTGCTTCTTCCCGGCTTTGTCAATTCCCACACCCACACGGCGATGTATCTCTTCAAATCATACGGCGATGACAACAGTCTCTCCGATTGGCTGGGTATGCGCCTTTTCCCTCTCCAACCTAGAACACTACATCTGGCCCATGGAGAAGAAGTTCATCTCGATTCCGTTCATCACGGATGTATGTGTTATTCAAATTCATCATTCGTAGGGTGTAAAAATGGGCTGTGCGGAGATGATTCGCAGCGGAACCACCTGCTTCAACGACATGTATTACTATCCCGTTGAGACAGCGAATCTGGTGTCCAAGATCGGCATGCGCGCCGTGATTGGCCTGATGGCTCGCGACGGCACGGGTAATCAAAATGCCGTTGTTTTTCCTTCCTATCCTGACTCTCTAGAATCGGGCCATCCTCTCTAGCGATCCTTCTTCGCCTCTTATCCGATTCACCATCGCGCCGCACTCCTGCTATCTCTACGACGAAAAGACGCTCAAGGAGATTCACTCCATCTGCACGGAGTGCCACTCCTTCATGCACATCCACGTGCAGGAGACCAAGGACGAGTTAGTCAACAGCATGACTGGCAACCGCCAAGGCAAGGCCTGTCATTGCAGCGACGCTCACTGCTCGCCTATTGAGAACATGGCGCGACTGGGCTACTTGGACAACGCGTGCTGCGCGCACTGCGTGCACGTGACCGACAAGGACATCGCACTGCTCGCCGCGCACAGCGCTTCCGTCGTGCACTGTCCCAACAGCAACATGAAGCTGGGCAGCGGCATCTGCCCCGTGCAGCGAATGCTCGATGCGGGCGTGAACGTGTGTCTGGGCACCGACGGCGCCTCCAGCAACAACAACCTGGACATGTTGCGCGAGATGCGCGCCGCGGCGCTGCTGGGGCCACTGGCGGACGGCGACGCGAAGGCGGTGAATGCCGTGACGGTGGGGTGTGGAAAGGAGTGTGAGAAATAGGCGCTGGAAATGGCGACGATTCGTGGGGCGAGGGCGCTGGGTCTGGAGGAGGCGATCGGCAGCGTGGAGGTGGGGAAGTGCGCGGATCTGGTGGCAGTGGACATGAACTGCATTGAAGCGAGGCCTCTGCACAACTTGTTCTCCAGCATTGTGTATGCGTCGGGGAGAGAGCAGTGAGTGGAGGTGGGAGGCGTGAGGCGTAGGGTGACGCATGTGTGGGTGGATGGGAACACGCTGATGGAGGAGGGCAAGCTGACCACGCTGAACGTGGAGGAGCTGTGCGAGAAGGCGAAGGAGTGGGAGGTCAGTCTCCATGACGAGAATCCCTATGTGGATGGTGGTGAGCGATGCAGCAGTCCTTTTTCGGACACTCCGTCCTCGTAGTGTCACTTTACTGGGTGTTTGTTGGACATCAGTGAATTGAAGTGATCGGTTCAATTGCCATGGACTCTCTTCCAAATGGTGAGAAACAAACAGGAAATGATACAACAGATCAATTGGAAGGTGAACGCGAAGACGAGCATGATGCACACGATGGAGCACAAAGCGCAAACATGGAAGTCACAAACCACGGTGAGAACATTATATACCAAGCCATGTCATCATACTTATCCATATACAAGAAGGGCATAACGATGGTATAACAGGACCCCAAAAGCAGAAAGAGAGAAGGGAGGGAGCGCGAGGGGAATGGAGTATTCTCCTTGGCGCACATAATCGCGGAAAGGATACCAACCATACACGACCCTAAGAAAGTCACACCAAAGAGGAGCCGCTGAAAATGACTTCCCGTTAGAACAACCGACCACAGTACAACAAGCACCCAATAGCCACAAAAAGCAAAGCGTGAGGTGATCACGGAAAAGAGGATGTCCTTATCACGCTCCCTGTCCATCACACCGATCACGAGCAGATACAACAGCAACCCTCCACACGCTACGAACACAGGAGAAGTACCATCAACGAAACAGAACGCGCACGAGTCGATGAAGAAACAAGTGAAGTGGGTGTTGATAAGCAAGATGCGACTGTCGGTTAGTCCAAGGGAAAAGCAGACATATGTGGTAAGGAAGACGACTACCATCCAACTCAGCAGAAGGCATATGAAGACAGGAATAGAAGAATCCTTGAAAAACAAGAAAGGGAAGGGAACGAAGAAGAGGACGAAATCAACCACAGTTAGCAGTAAGACTCGCTCGAGTTTCATCTCATGCATGGTAATGCGAACAAGGATCAGAATTGCTGCGACTATGCACACCCCTCTAGCAATCAACAACACTGTGTTTGAGCCATATTGCATGGAGAAGCACACGCTACAAAGAACGAAGAGAAGCAGGCCCACAGAGAGACCATTGAACACCTTATCCTTCATGGGGAAGAAGAGCGAGATGCCGCCCACCAATCCAATCAGACTCACTCCACCGATCACATATCCAGCAATGGAGGGGTAATTCCACGATACATGCATAGCAAGATAAGCTAACAACAACCCAACACAAATAGACAACGTAGTGATGAGGACACTCTCCCATGGAGCCTCAACATAATACTTATTCAGCAGAATCTTGATCTGTCCGTCCTCGTAAATGCCCTCTCGGTATGGCTTGCCCCTTCGGTACTCCATCCCCTGACCCGCAGGAATCAGCTTCCCTTCACTGAACTGATACTCTCCCTCATACACCAGACCTCCCCACTTGTCGAATACCTGCAATGTCCCATCCACAATCTCCTTCTCCTTCTTCACCACCTCGCCTCTCTCAAACACACCCACGCATTGCAACTCGCCATTCTTGTACACTTCACCTCTACCATTGCGAACAACGTCGCCCTCATCCTCCACATAACCACCACGATACACCAATTGCCCATCTCTATCATACTCCATCATCTCACCACCCTCAAACACCTTCTCTCTTCGGACCACCAACCCATTCTCAAACCAGCTGACTTCCTTCATCACACCGTTCTCATACACAGTTCCTCTTCCATTACGAGGACAGAAGAAGAACACATTCTCAGCATACTCTCCATAATACGCCACACGTCCATTCTCATCATACTCCGTTGCCATACCGTCCTCCATCACCTTCCACACTCTCACCTCCTTCCCCTCTTTGAACTCACTCACTCTCTTCACCTTCCCGTTTTGCAACACACATCCCTTCCCTTCGCGACAGAACAAGCTGTCCACGCTCGGATTGAATTGACCAACAAAGGCCTTTTCACCATTACTGTCAAACTCTGTGCGGAACAACCCATTGAACTCAACAGTCACTCGCACCATCTTGCCACCACTGTACAACTCTCCACGCTTGACGGCTCCGTTCTCGTAGATGAAGCACAATCCATCCCTCGAGGAGAAATCGCTCGTGTACTTCGCAACGGACAGAATGTCCTGCGTAGTATCTACCACCTCCTTCCAGTATCCGGGAAGGGACGGAACAGGAACGAAACTCGACATGAAACTGCCATTCGAAAAACGCACGACGGATACAGGAGATCCCTTGTCATCGTACTCCTGGAAGACTCCCTCTTTCACTCCGTTTGCGTAATAGCCAGTCTCCTGAAGAATGCCGAAAGGAGTGCGGGAAACATAACGACCGTCCAGCAAATTGTTGTGGAACGCGCACTCAACAACAGTGCAGCCGTATTCGTTCTGAAGAACAGCACTGCCCTCCTTCAGCCCATCCACCACGTTCACGAAGAGAGTATACCCTGGATGGGAGTAGTACGTGAAGGAGGAGCGCAAATCAGACTTATCATCGGAAAAACGCTTCTCTGTTCCTTCCTCGTTAAGGAAGGAGTAATCATAGGTATTGGTGCTCATGATGCTTTTATAAGGCAATTCGGACAGTATCCAGTCCCACTTGGGTTCAATGAAGGATGAAGTGTGGAGAGAGTCTTTGTTGAAATGCATGTGCTATTCTCTCAGATGGATTGTCTGTGAGAATATCCATCAGAGACTCGATCAACCAGTATTCAGAATCCCTTCAGGTGCTTTCATCGCGCAACGCACTCTACCATGTCTCGTCCTATCGAGGGTACGGTTTGTTGGTGAGAATGAGTCCTTCAGACAGTCTCAAGTTTTCGTTGCAGAATGTGAAGATATCAAGCATCGTGAGAAAGAAGCTGTCGTCCTCTTCCTATTTGGAGAATGCCAATCTGTCCTCCGTGACGTTAGACCCCAAGTACCGGAAGTCGTAAGTTCACTCTTCTCATACAATTCAATTGCTTATGGATCAACATGCTCACTGGAGTGTAGGGGGTATTCGACACAGCCGTATGGATATGTGCGAGACACGAGCGGATTGCGCTCCCTAGCGCATCACTTCCAACTCTATTTCAGCAGAATGAACAAAGTCTGCGTGTGTGTTGTTTTGCTAACCTGCAGTTGCAAGAAGAATTGCTGGCATTGGAAAGACAGGGAGAACGGGAGAAGAAGCAGGCGAAGAGTGTAGAGGACTGCGAGATCGAATTGAGACTGTGCTTCGACTCTGTGCCTCAAGTGAGCATCCTAACATCATAATCACAAGTAGATCTTCTTCGACAAGGAATTCGAGCTCTCGGATCCAGTGATGTTCAGCGTGGTGCTGGATCCCAACGAACACTTCAAGGTGGTGAACTACAAAGTGAGTATCACTCTACCCCTTCCCACGTAGCTCTCGGGGTATCTGGACCTGGTGGAGGTGTGTCTGAACGAGCAGATCAGTCTCCAGTCGGACTCCCTCTTCGCTGCCATCCGCCAACTCCACGACTTCCAGCTGCAGGTGAACAGCACGCTGCAAACCATCCGCGACCTCAAGTCCGCCCCCTTCTCTCCACTCATGCTCAGAGTCTCCATGAAGTCCGTCGAAGCGACCCACACCATTCCTCCGCTGTTGGTGCCCGTGTACGTGCGACGCATCAACAACCTCAAGAAGGTGCAGCGACTCGTGGACCTCTCTCCCCCGCTGCTGAGACGTAGACGGAGCAGATCGCGAACATCCGCAGCACGCTGGACAAGGCACGCCTCTACCTGAACAAGTGCTATTCAACACAGAGACTCAAGAGTAGGAATCGGTACGAAGAGTCCTTCAAGTGCATCCAGCAGTGCAAGAGTTACCTGCGCGGGGATCTGGGCGGCATCAAGGCGCTGAGTGGCGTGGTGACGATTCTGGACCGCACCCAGGACGTGCTCTGCAAGAAGTTGGGGGACCACTTCGTGCGACTGTGTCTGGACGAGGCGGAGGGCGACCTGGAGCAGCAGCTGACGCCCGTGTTCTACGAGCTGCTGAACCTGAAGTGGCTGCTGAAGGCGTTCGAGCTGTACCGCGGGAAGGCGGAGGAGCAGCTGAAGGAGGTGATGAGCAGCGTGATGACGATCTGTCTGGGGAAGGAGAGGTATGACTAGTGGGTGGGAATGAGGGCTAGTGCGTCGAACCCGCAGCGCGCACGCGACATGTCGCACCGCGACTTCCTCGGGATGCTGGACATCCTCTTCGAGCAGTTCCTGAAGATCGCCACGCGCAGCCGGCAGGTGCTGGCCGTGTCCACGAACATCCTGGCGACCATCCCCACGCAGCAGACGCCCTTCCAGCCGGCGGCAGCGCAGGGCGTGTCGGTGGAGGACGCACTGAGCATCACGAGCGCGGAGCAGGCGACGCTGCAGCAATGCGTGGGCGCGCTGCACACGCACTCGTGGAGCCACATGCAACAGTTGGTGGGGACGCTGCTGGAGTCCCGCGGGGAGGTGCACGCGCAGCTGCCCATCGAGGAGTTGCGGCAGGTGTGGGATCACTGCATGGACTTCGTGGCGGTGGCGGGCAAGCTGTACGGCACGAAGGGCAAGCTGCTGCTGGGCACGCTGCTGCGGCAGGCACGCGACTCGCTGGAGGTGGTGCACAAGGACCAGCTGGTGCGGCTGCAGGGGCTGCTGCACGAGGAGCTGTGGAAGCCCGCGCTGGTGCCGAGCGTGCTGCAGGGCGAGGTGACGCAGCTGGAGGAGAACCCGCGCGTGCGTGCTGGAGTGGGGCGTGATGAGTAGACGGCCGGACTGAACACGCAGGACGCCTCGACGAGTAGTGATGATAGAAGCGGTCTCACACCCAGACGTGATTTCGGCGCGTCCGCGACTGGCGATCGGCGGACGGTCGTTCTGCGTGACGTTCTCGCTGCTGGAGCTGGTGCGCATGGTGTTCAACTACCTGCTGTACGCGCGGTCCTTCCAGGGGCTGGGTCCGGAGGTGATGCACCGCGTGCTGGACCTGTTCAAGCTGTACAACAACGCCTCGCGCTCGCTCGTGCTGAACGCCGGCGCCGTGTCGCAGGGCTTCCTGAAGCGCATCAGCGCACGTCACCTGGGTGCTGGCTCTCTGCTTCTCTCACCCACAGCCATCACCACGCAGTGTCTGGGCGCGTGCATGGAGTTCGTGGCGCTGACGCAGACGGCGCTGATCCTGTTCATCCCCGCGTCGCAGCACCGCGTGCTGACGGAGCTGATGCGCGGGCTGGGCGTGCTGGTGGAGGACCATCGCGCGCAGCTGTTCGCGAAGTTCCCGGAGATCATCCGCGGCGTGGCGGAGAAGGCCTGCAGCGAGATCGAGGTGGGCGAAACATGGGGATGTGAGGCGTAGAAGACGGACTGGGCAGAGGCCGTGCCGTCGCCCTCGCCGTACATGGACACGCTGATCAAGAAGGTGGAGGTGCTGCTCTCCCAACTGAAGCCCATTCTGCCCGACGATCAAATCCAGGTGAGCGAGGTGTGGTTGAGTGAATGGCAGCTTATCTTCGGAAGTATTCTCTCCGAACTGACCCTGTTTTTCATCTCGCGCTTCGAGTCCATCAATCCGAACGATGTGCCGCTCCTCGGCAGAGAACGGTTGAACAAGGATGAGGACGTGATGGGTAGGATTGTAGGCGACGTGATGTGCCTGCTGGCCGTGTTCCGAGGCATCCCGGGCATTCCAGAGAGAGGCATGACGTTGGAAAGCGCTTTTCGGACTCGCTTCCTCCCCGATCAAGACACGAAGACGGAGAGCGAAGAAGCAACCATCACGCCTCCAGAGGGCGGCGAGTCCTAGACAGGTGCGTCGTGCTTTGTTTGTTGCAGCAAACACACTACCGCGTTTGAAGAGCGGTGGTGCAGGGCGCCACTTTTCTCTGTAGACAGCCAACCGGAATGGAAGTGATTAATCCGAACGGAGTGAAAGTCTACAACCTGTCTACGGGCAAGAGCTTTCCGAAGGTAGGAGCGTCCTCGCCGAGTTCACGCTGTAGTTCCTCTCTGCGGCCCAGAAGCGAAAACTCGCAAAGGACGAGGGTATGCTAGCGAAGTGGATACGTCTGATGTGTAGAATACAGAACCCGCATCGAGTTGATTCAGGATTTCGAGTTCAACCAGGCCTGCCAGAAGATCAAGGTGTCAAAAGACGGACAGTACATTGCGGCTACGGGTGGGACTCGCGGTGACTTGGTTGATCTGCCTAGGCGTGTATCCGCCGATGATCAAGTGCTACGAGACGCAGCAAATGAGCGAAAAGTTCCGCCGCCACCTGGACTGCGAGATTGTGCAGTTCCAGTTCCTGACGGACGATTTCAGCAAGTTCGCGTTCCTGCTGGCGGATCGCACGCTGGAGTTCCACGCCCGCTACGGCTTCCACTACCGGACGCGCATTCCCAAGTTCGGCCGCGACATCACCTACCACCGCGTATTCCCTATCAGTGATTGCATAACGGCGTAGGAGCGCTGCGAGCTGTTTGCGGTGGGCAGCAGCAACGAGATCTACCGTTTGGACCTGGAGCAAGGCACGTTCATGGCGCCCATCCCCGCGCACTGCTCGGAGCTGAACAAGGTGGTGCTGGCGCCGGTGCACCAGATGCTGACGGTGGGGAACATCAACGGCGAGATCGAGTGCTACGACTCGCGCACGCGGGAGTGCCTGCAGTGCGTGAAGATCTTCGACGCGGAGACGCGCGACCTGCGGTTCAGCGCGGACGGGATGCAGCTGGCGGTGGGCAGCGCGACGGGCGTGGTGAAGCTGTTCGACATCCGGAACAACCAGCCGTTCCTGGAGCTGGAGCACGTGTACGAGACGCCGATCACGAGCATCAAGTTCAGCGGCGAGCACCTGCTGACCTCCGACCAGAAGACGGTGAAGATCAGCAATCTGAAGGCAGGCGCGGCGCGGCGGCGTGAGGCGTAGACGGGCGAGTGCCTGTGCAACCTGGAGCCCGAGTCGAACATCAACCACATGAACGTGGTGGCGGACAGCGGGCTGGTGTTCGTGGCGGCGGAGCAGCCGAAGGTGTTGTCGTACTTCATCCCCGCGCTGGGCACGGCGCCGCGATGGTGCTCGTTCCTGGACAACCTAGCGGAGGAGCTGGAGGAGGAGAAGGGTGGCGTGTACGAGGACTACAAATTCGTGGGATGTGAGGGGGCGTGTTGAGCGTAGGTGACGCGCGCGGAGCTGAGCGAGCTGGGTCTGGAGAACCTGATCGGGACGGAGGCGCTGCGCGCGTACATGCACGGGTACTTCATGGACAACAAGCTGTACCAGCGCGCGAAGATGGTGGCGAAGCCGAGCATGTACGAGGAGTACCAGAAGGAGAAGAACCGGCAGAAGGCGAAGGAGCGCAAGGAGCGGCGCATCACGCTGAACCGCAAGAAGCCGGAGGTGAACGCGGAGCTGGCGGCGAAGCTGGAGGAGAGCGGCGGGCTGGCGGACGGGCGGTTCAGCGCGCTGTTCCAGAATCCGGACTTCGAGATCGACAAGAACAGCGAGGAGTTCAAGCGCACGCACGCGTCGGGGTTGGGCAAGCGCGTGGAGAGCGAGGAGGAGGAAAGCGATGGAAGCGATGGAAGCGACGGCGATGCGGTGTTCGGCGAGGACTTCGAGCTGCTGAACACGCACGACGGCGAGAACCGCGGCAGAAGAAGCGAAGCGGCGAGTGATGGTGACAGCGACAGCAGCGATGCCGAGCCGTACGGTGGTGCGCACCAGACGGACCGTGCGGACAAGGCGGAGGAGGAGGCGTACGTGGGGAAGAAGAGGAGAAAGGAGAAGGAGGAGAAGGAGCGCATCAAGCCGAAGGGCGTGTGGTTCTTCGGCGTGAAGGAGAACACGAAGATTAACCTGGCGGCGAGCAAGCAGGAGGTGGAGAGGGAGGCGGCGAAGAGGAAGGAGAAGCGTACGATGTCGCTGGGGAAGAGAATGCAGGGGCTGGAGAAGAGGAAGTAGTTGTCTTTTATTCGTCGCGCTGTTTGTTTCGCACCTGCGAGCGGCAGAATTGTGTTCGTCATGGAGCTCAAGGTGGCCTTTTTGTGATTTATGCATGCATTCATTCACACTTAGCTACGACTACAAGGATGAAGCGGTGACAGCGGAAGCGGAGCGCGTCCTGTCGCTTGTGGACAGTTGCGTTCAAAAGGGCCTCAAGTGGTCCGTTACTTGTTTCGATGTGAATGAAAAGATGGAATATGTAATCGGGTGTCTCTTCGTGGATTACGACTAGACCACACTCTCGCAATTCGACTATGCTCTCTTCTTCTTGTTCACACACGATGAAGCAAAGGACGTTGCCTCCTAGAGCGTTTGTGATGAATAGGCGGCAAATCACGGCGTGTTCCTGACCTATCTGCAGGACCTGGATGCGGACCACCGTGTGAGCCACAATATCCTGGAGGGAGTGAAGGTGTCCGTGTTGTATGATGGAAGTGGCGAGTGCATCATCTGGTTCGTCTCTGTGAATGTGCATCATGTGTAGCGACAACCTGCAAATGGACTTGACGAATCTCGGAGCAAAGGAGCTTCTTCGCTATGACTTTGGTCACTGCCCCATCGACAAGGTTGGATTGTGGAGCGGAGTTGATTGCAGAGTCATCTGGGGATTGTGTGGATGGTACAGCTCCTGCAGGAGAATGTGCGCACCTGTGACAATGTGAGTGACGAGAACCGACAGTCCATCCTGTCCATGTATTGCAACACGATTGGAGTGAGAGCTAGGCTGCGCGAGCACATCCCCATGAAGATTCGTCGCAAGGTGAAGGTGTGGATCAAGGAAAGGTGCATCACTTCTTAAACTCATAATGCGAAGAGAAGCGGAGGAGAAGGAGATGAGCGAGCGCGCCACGGCGAGTAATGGCGCTGCTCCGTCTAAATGACTAGAGGCTGCGGCGAAGGACGTGGAGGACATTGACGAGTCGGAAGCGCCGGAGAAGGAGATGCTGACGCGCGAGCAGCGCGCGGTGCTGCTGAAGCAGGGTTACGCGGTGGTGGGCAGTCACAGGTAAAAGTTGGGATGCCCCCTCACGGACAGCGCGGTGAAGCTGTGTCGGTGGAGCAAGACGCACCTGCGCGGGAACGGGGCCTGCTACAAGCACACGTTCTACGGGCTGAACAGCGCGTCGTGCATGGAGGCGTCGCCCTCGATCGCCTGCGCGAACCGCTGTCTGTTCTGCTGGCGTCACCACTCCAACCCGACGGGCCGCGCGTGGCGCTGGAAGACGGACTCGGCGGAGGAGGTGTACAGCGGTATGGTGGCGAACCAGCGCGTGGGTGTGGCGAGTGGGCGTGAGGCGTAGCGGTTGGTGAAGCAGTTCGCGGGGTGCGAGGGCGTGAAGAAGGAGCGTGTGGAGGAGGCGTTGGCGCTGAAGCACTGCGCGCTGTCGCTGGTGGGCGAGCCGATCATGTACCCGCACATCGCGGAGTTTATTGACTTGCTGCACGCGTGGGTGTGGCGAGCGAGGGTGAAATGCAGGCACGGGACCTCCTCCTTCCTGGTGACCAACGCGCAGTTCCCCGAGGAGATCCGGCGCGTGCCGCCCGTGACGCAGTTCTACATCTCGGTGGACGGCTCCACGAAGGAGGGCCTCAAGAAGCTGGACCGCCCGCTGTTCCGCGACTACTGGGAGCGCTTCAACCGGTGTGTGGAAGCGGTGCGCGGGCGCGTGGGGGGCGTGAGAGGGACGTGAGATGCAGACGGAGCGGACGGTGCTGCGGCTGACGCTGGTGAAGGGGTACAACATGGAGGACCCCGAGGGCATCAGCGAGATCGTGAAGGCGAGTTGCCCGTCCTTCGTGGAGCTGAAGGGCATGACGTTCAGCGGGCAGGGCTGTCTGCTGAAGATGGAGAACTGTCCCTGGTACAGCGAGGTGGTGGCCTACGGGCAGAAGCTGAACGCGCTGCTGGAGGACTACGAGATCTCCTGCGAGCACGAGCACAGCTGCTCCGTGCTGCTGACGCACAAGAAGTTCTTCTACGACGGGAAGTGGCACACGTGGATCGACTTCGACAAGTGGGCGTGGGCAAGGGGCGTGAGGCGCAGGTTCCAGGAGCTGTACGCTAGGTGGAAGCGAGACGGCACGCCGGTGGATGCGCTGGACTACTCGATCGAAACGCCTGTGGGGGTGTGATGGAGGTGTGTGATGTGTAGGCGTGGGCGGTGTACGGCTCCAACGAGCAGGGTTTCGATCCGAGCGATGTGAGGCTGAAGAAGAGAAAGGTGGAGGGTTGTGAAGAGTGGAGTGTTTGTTTTTCGCTGTTCGCATGGGAATCAAGTGTTGTTTGTCATGATTCGTGTACAGATAAGAAGAATGTGACACGGACACAGAATACAGTTGAGTAAAACAAAAGGAAAAGCCAATTCGCCCAGTTCAAATGGAACACAATAGTAAACACGAGAGGCTGCAAAACTCATTATATGGAAAGAGGAATCACTTTAGAAAGGGATGCAAAGGAAAGTATGAACACAAGAGTGATACAAAAGGTGATCAACTCTTCTCTTCGCAGGGATCACCGTTCAGTGGTAGATTCGGCATGATAATCAAGGACAGCAATTCCTCCTTTTCTCTCTCACATTATTTCTTGTGTTCATGAGTAATACGAACGCTGTTCCTAAGGATGGCGTATCTTCGATAGAGACCAATAAACAACGTGGTGTGCTTCCCTGATTCCTCACATGTAGCCAATGCTGCTATTGAGATGGTCACTATGAATGGCACGTCCGAATCAGCTATCTCTGTTCCTAGAAAGAACAGTGCGATGGTAATGATCGTGTTTGTGTTTCACGAGTAGGAAACGATTGCTCTCGGTGCAAAGTCGCTTTCCCAAGTGGGAGGGTACCTCTGTGGAAATGGATCTAAGGAGTAGAAGCCCGATCCCTCGTGGGATGAGCGAGGGTAGGAGCGAGGGCAAGAGCTCCAGTTTCTACGGCGAGATGGATCCTGCTCTTCTTCCAACGATTATCAAGAAGGGCACTTCCATGATGGAGGAGACGAGAAATGAGAAGATTCCGAGCTGGAAGGAGGTGTTCCGTCAGCCTCGCATCATTGGCACGATCGTCGGCGTGATCTTGGCGATCGTGGTTCTGTTCATTCCGGTGGTTCCTGACAACCCGAAGGTGCAGCGAACCCTCAGCGTTCTCATTCTGATGGCCACCTGCTGGGTGACGGAGATCATTCCGTTGTCCATCACGGCCCTGTTCCCTGTGGTGCTGTTCCCGTTCCTCGGCGTGCTCAGCGCGTCCACCGTGTCGCAGCAGTACTTCAACAACACGATTTTCATGTTCCTCGCGGGATTCCTGCTCTCCCTCGCAATGGAGCGTTGGAACCTCCACATTCGTATCGCCCTGTTCATCACGTCCTTCTTCGAGCGCCCGCGCAGCATTCTGTTCGGCGTGATGTTCGCCGCGTACTTCCTCTCCATGTGGATTTCCAACACCGCCGCCGCTCTGATGATGGTCGCCAACATCACGGCGCTGGTGGAGACGCTGGAGGACCACTACGGCAAGCAGAAGATGGCGAGCTTCTCGAAGGCCGTCATGATCGGCATTGCCTTCGCTTGCAACATCGGCGGCTTCGGCACTCTGATCGGCACGCCGCCCAACATGACCTTCACGGAGCTGTTCAACAAGGCGTTCAGCGACAAGGAGGGCGTGCCGGACATTTCCTTCTCCAACTGGCTGTTCGCCGTGCTCCCCGCGAACTTCCTGCTGTTCCTGCTGGACTGGGCGTACTTCGCGATCTTCTACTGCCCGAGCGAGAAGGAGCTGCACATCGACAAGGGCTACTGCAAGAGCGAGTACAAGAAGCTGGGCCCCGCCTCCTACGAAGAGAAGGTGGTCTTCATCGCCTTCATCGCGCTGGCGCTGCTCTGGCTGTTCCGCGCGGACATGGAGTTCGGGTCCTTCACGCTGCCGGGCTGGTCGAACATATTCGGCAAGGACATCGCCAAGTGCATCTCCGACGGTAGTGTCGGCATGCTCATCGTGCTGTTGCTCTTCGTCATCCCCACCAAGAAGTGCCTCAAGCGCAAGAACAAGGACGACGACGACGCCTGCATCATGACGTGGAACACCGCCAAGAAGCTCCCGTGGGATCTGGTGCTGCTCTTCGGCGGCGGCTTCGCGCTGGCGGAGGCCTGCAAGCAGTCGGGTCTGTCCAACTGGATCGGCAACATCATGATCGGCATGCAGAAGTGGCCCATCTTCCTGGCGGTGCTCGTGATGACACTGCTGATGTGCTGTTTGACGTCCTTCACCTCCAACACGGCCACCGCCTCCATCGTGCTGCCCATCATGATCGGCATCTCGCAGAGCATCCAGCGGAATCCCATCATGATGATGGTGCCCATGACCATCGCAGCGTCCTGCGCCTTCCTGCTGCCCATCGGCACGCCTCCCAACCTGGTGGTGTTCGCCTCGAAGCGTCTGACGATGCTCGATATGATCAAGGCCGGTACGGTGACGACCGTCCTCGCTGTGGCTGTCATTATGCTCATCACTTTTGTGACATGTCCGATGATCTTCAAGTTCGACATTAACGAGTTCCCTGACTGGGCGAAGCCTGATGCGGCGTAAAGGTTTGTTCTGCATCCTCTATGTTTGTTTCACAACGACCTAAGCAATTCGCGAGAACATCGCAACGCTTCACGATTTCTAACAAACACCCAACATATACAAGAAACGATAATACTGTTACAGCTGGCAATGGTCATTCGTGCAGAAGGACACTGCATCGGGGAACACCTGACCCACTCCCTCCTCCTTCTCCTCCTCCTCGAACAGACGACGACGCTGCGTCTTCGGCACTCGCACCTCGAACTTCGTCTTCTTCGTCACCTTGAACGGCGACGCGCGCACGCTCTTCGTCTCCTCCACCTTCGTCCGGTCCAGGAAGCAGATCGGCTTCAGCCCCTTCGTCATCTCCACGTACGTCGCCTCGGAGATCGCCTC